>Ga0255277_1000206_pt1 | contig 10486 bp, 12 predicted proteins | sample AtltaT_7_FD_183709 | JGI IMG/M metagenome (GOLD analysis project Ga0255277, IMG submission 183709) | Metatranscriptome of freshwater microbial communities from Altamaha River, Georgia, United States - Atl_Cont_RepA_8d (Metagenome... | ecosystem: Environmental > Aquatic > Freshwater > River... | reverse complement strand
TGGGCATTGACAGCGATCGAGTTGAGCTGTGGAAGTTCGCGAAACAGGTCTCGGATGAGATCCTTGCGGATTACGCTGATGCTTTTGATTCTCCAATGACCAGCGTAAGCAGGTCCGAATTTTCGCCTGACTCAATTTACGATTACCTGGTGGACTGGGCCGATGCTAATGGGCTTAGTGCAGAGGAAGTCATTGCCGAATTCGATTGGCGAACCTTGCTTCATGAGCTTGGACTCGTTAATCTGGTTCATGAGACCCTAACCGATTCAGAGAGCGATGAGCTCATGGGTATGGGCTTCTCGGATAAGCGAAAGGAACGAGCAATTAGGATCCTACAAGACTTCTTTCAAAGGTTGGAACTGCCAACCGAACTTGAGTTAGTGGAAACTAGCGATGATCCGGAAATAGGCGACTACTTTTTGTGGGATGCATTTGACGGAGCAATCGAACCAATCTCAATCTCAATAAATGATGAGGGCGAGGTCGGCTTCGGCTGGGATGCTACTCCATTACCGGTAGCAGCTCACACTGAGGATCAGGTTCGGGACATGATAACTGCTCTTAACGAACATCCAATCTCAATTGATTCAATCACAATCGACGATATCGCCAAAATTTGGCAGGATCTCGATGAGGAATGGGGTCCAGGTTCGGTTGCGGATGAGCTGGACGAGGAGGCTGAAACCTCTACTCCGCCTAGCACATCAGCAGTAATAAAGTACACCAACCCGGTCTCAGCTGAGATTACAAAGGACGAATCTCGAGGTAAACAGAACGTCATTAAGTTCAAGAGCGGTGGTACGACCAGATACTATAAGATAGTCGGATCAGTTGGATTCAAAGATTACGATCTTAATTTCAAGTGGATCAAGAAGGAGCCTAACGGCGATCTTCAGTTCGCACGTTACACCAGTGGAGGCGTTGATATTGAAACAATTCCTTACAATGACATGGCCACCGTAATTAAAGGCATGAACTCAGGTTCCTCTGACATTAATCCAGTAACTGGCATTCATTTCTATAAAATATAAAAATAACATAACAAATATGGAAACTTACATCGGACAAATTTGCCAATTTCCTTGGCCATGGGCACCGGAAGGTTGGGCTGCCTGCAATGGTGCAGTGCTACCGATCCAACACAATGAGGCTCTTTACTCGCTATTAGGTAACGAATTCGGCGGAACTCCAGGTCAAAGCTTCGCGCTGCCTGATCTACGTCCAAAGGACGAGGCTGGTAATCCAGTCCAAATCTACGTTGGAGAAACTTGGCAAGGTAAACCTTGGATCCCAAGCTATATTGCAATGACCGGAATCTATCCAACCAGACCTTGAAATACCTAAAACTATACGAGAACTTCTTTAAGGACATGGAGCTCGCAGCAGACAGGGCCCATGAGCCGGTGTTCGTTGATGAGCCGAAGCCTGAGGTTGCGGAACCAGTTGAGGAACCTGCTCAAGAACCAGCGACCCAGACCCCTGAGCCCAAGGCTGACGAACCGGTAGAGACCACGACCCTTGCTCCGGAACCCGCGACCTATCAAGACTGGTTGAAAACCCAGGTTGAGGAGGTCGTTGAATGCACTGAGGGACCCAAGTCCGTCAAGTGCTGGGTCAAGCTAGAGAATGGAACCTCAATTCAATGGGAACTCTCAATGGAAGAGTATCCTAATTGCTCAGCGAGCTTTAAGTTGGGTGAGGATACTGTTTATCTTGATGACGATACTTCTGGCGATATCGCTAGAGAGTACTATGAAAAGAAGAGAGAATACGATCCCAAGCTATGGGCGACCAAGTGCATAGAGATGGGCAAGCGTTTTCCGCAGTTCATGCGTCGCATGGAACGCGAAGCAATCAATCGCGCGACGGATCAGGACAAACAGCTCTCATACGAGTTCGCAAAAATTTGGGGTGTCAAAAAGTAATTGATCAAATGACAAAGCTAACTGACTTTAAAAAATTTGTGCTTGAGTCCAACGACGACAGAGAAGAGCTCAGAAACATGGGCTTCAGCGAACTACCTGACATGGAGTTCAATCAACGATTTCAAGCAATGACCGACGAATGGAGCTCAGATCCAGAGGTCAGTCAAGCACTGGACATACTAAAGAGAAAGACCAATGAGATTCTAGATAAGTGGATCGATTACGATCAGGACCAGGCGGATTGGGAAGAGATACAGGGTCAAATCGCAAATGATTTTTCGCTAGATGAGATTGGTTTCTTAGAGTACATGATCGCTAGCGGTAATTTCTAAGCACCGATAATTTTTTTAAAAAGAAGCCGATCCATCGATCGGCTTTTGTTGTATATTATTCTAAAGTAAACACAACATGACAATTTTTAGCGAACGACTCGGTATGTCCGGTCGAATGATTTCCGGTTCAAAGAGCGGCTACCGCGATAGGTACCCAAATCACCTAGCGATCTTTAACGCAAACGTGTGCACGCTTGAGGGCAAGCAATGGTTCGGTGATCTTGATCTAACGAAGGATCGCGAAACCTTGGCTAGTCTAGCCCAGGAAATCGGTGAGGAAGTGTTTGTGCTGTTTGAAATGGACGCTCGCTTCGAGAATGAGAGCTCTCCCAAGCTGGACAATGCGGTCGTAATCTTTAAACCCGATGGATCTTGGAAGATCGGTAAGAGGAGTCCGTATTCAGTAATTGATTTAGAAACATTAACAATCAATAATAAGTAATGAAAAAGTGGAAAGAAGATGGCGCGATCTACACGATTGGCGACACCAGTAAACAACGTGATAAGTTACCGACGGCTGTTTACACACTAAACAAAAGTATGTTCGGCTTTTATCTTGAGAAGATAGAGGATCGTTTTGAGTTCAATCACAAGCTGTACGGACTTGAAAGATCTCTAATCGACCGAGTTATTAAGACTTGGCGAGAGACCAACAAGAACTTGGGAATCCTACTGAACGGGCTGAAGGGTACTGGCAAAACCGTTACCTCTAAAGTAATCTGCAATGAGCTCAATCTACCGGTCATCCTGATTGGAGAGAACCCGGACGGTGGTGGAATTCCAGAGTTCCTAAATGAAATTGAACAGGACGTAATCGTCTTCATTGATGAGTACGAAAAGGTGTTCGGTCAAGAGGCTGACCTGTTGACTGTGATGGACGGAGTATTGAGCTCGACCTCACGCAAGATTTTCCTGTTGACGACCAATAATACTTACATCAATGATAACTTGCTGCAGAGGCCGAGTCGAATCAGGTATCATAAGACCTTTAAGGATCTTGCGCCTGACGTGATTGAGGAAATCGTTGATGACGTGCTCGTGCATCCAAAATTCAAGGAGGAGGCAATCTATGCCATCTCAAATCTTGAGGTCATTACGATTGATGTCGTGAAATCAATAATCGAGGAGATCAATATTCACAATGAGAGTCCAAAAGAATTCATGGACATCTTCAATGTTCGTAAGATTACCGGTAAGTACTCAGTTTACGTTGTGTCAGATAAGAAGGACGATTTCGGCCAAGTAATTGAGACTCAATTGGCTAAGGGTATAAAAATTTATCCAAGGGCGTTTGACGAGGATTCAGTTGGGTGCTCAATTCAATTGAATGGAGACTACTTCGGCGAAATTCTAGAAGTAATGTCGTTTGACACCATTAAGGTTCAGCCTTACGGAAACGAAGAGGACGAGCTTCCAACCAAGCGAGGTAAAAAGACCAAGGTTGAGATCAAGCCTGAGCCAGTGATTCTTCGAATCGAAACATACGATTCCATTCATGCCAATTTTAGGTATCATAACTTTGCATTTTAGTTAAATGAAGATAACCGATGCAGTAATATCAGAATTCTTTGGAAAAGGCAAAGGCTTCGCAGTTCAATCCATCAAGAGATGGGGCGGATTCATAAAGGACGAAGAGGACCTAGACGGTTCGGTGTATCGGGCGATTAGATACCTAGTCTCAGCCAGAGACAGAGCGATTGAATTCGAGAACGAGGTCCACATGGTCAATTACATGATGAGATGCTGCTATTGGGGTTGGTGTGAAGTATTAAAGCAAAATCAAAAGAACCTTGTAGTTACTGAGAGTCAGCTCATTCCAAAGGATGCAGACCCGGACTTCGTTCCTAAGGTAACGGAACCTACCTGCGAAATGATTGAGACCTTTACTGATGGTAAGTTCTCGTTCAGGGAACACGTGCGTAACATGCTGTTACACAAGTTCGGACCCCTAACGGTTGAAGTTTTCGAAAGAACTGTGATAGGCGGAGAGAAGTTCAAGGACGTTGCTGAGTCGATGGAGAAAAGCCCCAGCTGGGTCGAGAACCGAAAGAAGCTTGCACAGCTGTACCTGAGTCGTAAGTTAAAGGGATTTGCAGAAAAGAACGGTTATCGTAAGCGCAGGTTTGAAGATATTATAGGCAGAATTCAACACGCATAAGGATCCAATTCGGATCCTTTTTTTGTTGGGTAAGAAGTCAAATAAATAAACCTGATAAAATTAACTCAGCACAATCGAAATGAAACACATTAAGTTATTCGAACAGTTCATTGGAGAATTCTATGCAGCAGAGCCGGCAACCAAGCCAGCTCCGACAATTGCTCCAACTCGACCAGCAACTAGACCAAAACCGGGTCCAGTCCCAACCAAAAGACCATTCAAACAACCTGAGCCAGCTAAGGCCCAAGCTGAAGACGTTATAAACCGCCTAAAAGAATTAGATCCTGAACATGAAATCATTTAAGCAATTCATGAACGAGGCCGATATTAAGGGTAATCCAGCGGTTTCACCAGAATATCTAGCATCACTCAACAAAAGGGCAGAGGCCAGTGCTAGAGAAATAGAGCAGAAATACGGTCGTGACATGATGAACCTAATGAGGTTCGTGATGGAGGTTCAGTCAATGCAGAGAGGCAAGGAGAAACAGATTGAGGCTCTAACTCGTAGAGTAATAGAAGAACAGTACGGCTCAATACTGGGAGAGACTGAGTTGGACATTAGAATTCCTACCAATCCTCGTGAGATGAAACAGAAGATGGATCAAGAAAAGCCAGAGGAGCAGGACATGCCGTCTTTCAAAGAGATTGAGGATGAAGATACTAAAACCGCTATTCATAAGCGTAAGATCCTAAACATGATCGCACAGGGCGAGGCCATTAACTCAAAGAAGATGCTGCTCAGCGATACGAACATGGACGGCCTCACTGAACTATTCGGCAAGGATTCAGCTGAGAAAATGGCAGACCTTTTGATAAAGATCACGGACATCTGTAATGCAAGAGACTGGAGAATACCTGAAGAGGTCGCAGCATCAATGATTGAACAGGGAGGCTCGCTAAGCGGTGTTTCCAAGATTGAATGGAAACCTAATGAACCCAAATCGGATGACTCAGAAGAGACCCAGAATGACGAGGAAGGATCTGAAGAAGATCATTCAACTGATACAGCAAAGCTAATAATCCTGGGAATGGATCAAGCCATGCTCTTTCACGAAGCTGTGAAAGCAATTTACGGCTTAATCAACCAAGGCGGACTTGCTCACCTTGACGATGAGACGATCGCAAAGGTCTTCATGAATGCTGACACAGCAAGGGACGAGGCTCAAGACCTTAAACGTGCCAAGTTAACAGCCGCTGATCTTAGAGACTTCATTCAAAGTTTTCCGGAACTCAATGATATTGAGAACGGTCGAGAATATGTTTGGGGTAAGATGATCGATGCAAGCGTGCTAAATGATTCTGAGTTCTTGAATCTAATGAACATGATATTTACATCAGCTCCAGAGTATCGTACTCTAAAAGCTGGAGAACCTGAATACACCCAAAACGAGATTGATGCTGCACGAAAAGCCTATCCAATTGCAAGAAAGAAGGTTCAAGACATAATTGACCTCATTCTACAAGAACTCTCAGATTGGGAAGCTTCTCAAGAAGAGCCATACGGTTCAGAATACGAAGAACCCGGTCAGGCTGACTTTGATATTGCTCCTTCTAGATCAAGCGAACCTTCAAGAGCCGAGATTCAGGACATGATTGATCAGGCGTTGGATCGCAGAGATTTCGCAGAGGTTGAAAGATTAAGTAAATTATTAGAGAATGCCGTACGTTAAACTATTTGAAGCATGGGTCAATGAGGGATTAACAGCTGACCAGATTGCAGCAAATATTGAGACTGCAGTCGGTGGATCAGGTACTGATGAAGATGGGCTGGTTAAAGCCATTAAGCAGATACCCGACGTCCAATCATTGGCAAACGTTAACCGTTCCATGAAAACCGGTGCAGAACAAAAGGGCTGGACCTATCGTAGCGTTGGCGATGCAATCAATGGAGAGCTTGGCTATTTCGATCAGACTTATAAGGACCAAATAGACTCTCACATTAAGAAAATCAAGGGAGAGAATTATCTTTCAGCATACACAGCTCCACCAGTAGGAGATCCAGTAATCACGAAAATCGAGCCTAGAGTAATTAAGCATGAGGGTTATAAACCAAAGGTCTACATTGACTCAAAGGGTAATCCAACGGTAGGTGTCGGTTTCAATCTAAATCGAGCAGATTCATCTGAGCTCCTGAAAAAGGTTGGAGCAAATCCAGTTAAAATTAAGTCAGGTAAAGCCGAGCTCACAGATGCTCAGATCAAGGCTCTACTTCGAACTGATCTAAAGGCTGCAAAGCAGGGAGCGCAGACTCTCGTCTCAGCTGATGGCAAGACAAACCTTTCGACGGTCTGGCAGAGACTACCGCTTGACGTACAGGGCGTACTGACCGAAATGATCTTCAATTTGGGCAAAAAGGGTCTATCTGAATTCAATAATTTTCTAGCCCATCTGGCCAAGAACCAATACTCAAAGGCCGCAACCGAGATGTTAAATTCTTCCTGGAGCAAGCAGGTTGGAAATAGGGCAAATACTCTAGCCGACGTCATCAAATCCGCTGCTTAGTTTTCAGTATAGTATTTTTTGGGAGAATCCTGTGGAATCCAGCCCAAATAAATAACTCTGAAATAACTAACCTTGCATGCCAAAGTACATTAAGCTATACGAAGCTTTCATTAACGAAGCGACGAATCTCTACGTATTGAATCCCAATACCTATTCATCTACGACAGTTAGATGGCAAAAATATTCAGATGATCTCTATTTTGCTGAATTTTCGTTGGGCCGTCTTTGGGGATTGACTAAAGCTGCCGATGTTGAAGCTAAGTCCATAAATTTCTTTGCAACTACAAATTCAGCAGATTCGTTAGTACTCAACAACTTAACACAGCAAGGTGGAATTAGAACCAATCAGCAAGATGGCACTTATAATGGAAATCCGAACTACAATTACAAGGGCCAAGTAGCCTATGCAATTAAACCAGCTGACATTTCCAAGCTTGAAACGATAGGTAGCGTGCTTAATGTAACCTACGTTGGATCAAGCGGAACCTCCGGTTCAGCAGGTACTTCAGGTACTGCAGGTCTGTTGGGCAAGCAGTTAGAAGACCAGTACGACAAAATGATGAAAGACTCAGGTTTTAAAACTACTGAAGCTTTCATGCGACTAATCAACGGTTACTCAGCAGCACAACAACAGATAATAAAGGATCCGGATCTAGGTCAGAAATTCAAGGACGCTCTTGAAAAATCAACCACATTAGCTAGAACCGGTAAAAAGGACACTGCTGACTGGACCAAAAATGAAGCTGACATAAAAAAATTGATGGACGACTTCAATAAAAAAATTGCTGGCTCAGGCACGTCAGGTACAGCCGGTACGTCTGGAACCTAAGATGAAATATTTAAAACTATTCGAAGAACAGAGCGTCGATGATCTATTACAGAAGAAGCAGGACATCGAGGACATGCGAGAACTTGGAGTTCTGTCAGACGAAGAATACCGTACTCAACTCGCAGGTATCAGATCAAGATTAAATCTCTATACTAAAAGTAAATTAAAAACGGGTTCCCAGAACCCACCTTACTCTGCTGCATGGTTCGACGATCTACGAACCTCACCTGAACTTAGGTGGTTAATGGACGTAGTTGCGACTCCGGAATACGCGGCTCTCGTTGAAAAGGGTGTCAGCCTAGCCTCATCGTACACGCAATTGTTGAATCATACGCTAGTCTTCGCTCGCGGCGGAACCAACCGAAACACAAAGACGGAATTTGCAATTGGTTTCTTCGGTAGCATTCAGGTGGTAAGACGACTTGTGCCTAAGACTGGCACGAGAGACATGGACATCATCATGAAGCGCTTCGATGATCTTGGATTAAATGAATTGGAATTCTTTAAGCGCGCAATGGCATGGACGATTGAAGCAGTTGACTTCACTGACCGAGCCTTCTCATCTAAGAAAACGGTAAGTGCTACAGCTAAGAGAAATCAAGCAGACGAGCAATTGAGAGAATTGGTTGACCAACTGGTTGAGGAGAGCCTTGCGGACATTAGCGGCAGAACCCAATCTCAAACCAAGATCAACGTTTACTATTCAATTGGCGGGGGTTATGCAAGTTCCAAAAGAGCAGCAACCTCTGCGCTAACCAAGTACTTTAGCGGAGGTACCTCGACTCTCACAATAAGCGGAGTTCACAGCTTAGGTCAAGATGAAATAACCGTTCTTTCAAAACCTAGACTCAAGCTTAAGTGGGATGATAACATGCAATTTAGTTTTGATGGTCATATAACCAATCTTGACAATTTTAACCTATTACCCCTGACTGGCCGTATTGCTAGGTCAATTTCAATTAATGCAAAAACCACCTTAAATCCAATGACCGCTCTTGAAAGTCTAGATCGAGTTCTTGCTAAATTAGCAGAGGCTGGTATAAAATCAGTGTACTACATTAATGTATACGGGATCGATCGAAACATCAATGATCTACCGAATCAGGTGAGAGACTGGACTTCAGGTAAGGATAAAATAACTGAGCTCGTCAATAAACATGGAATTGAATGGCTGAGCCCAAGATAATAAATAAAAGTAAGATGATGAAACACCTAAAGATATTCGAAAGCTGGTTGGAGTCAACCGTTTCAATGATTGACGAAAACACCCAGGCTGCAAAGACATTCATGCTCAAGAGAGCAGCTGATCGTCTCAGAAAGCAGGTCAATGAGCTGACTCCTGAGGAACAGCAAGCTGCACTAAACGATCCAAAGTTCAAGGAGGTTATTGATCTACTTGGTGATGCTAATCGTGGTTACACGGGAGCATTCACGAACTTCGTATTTCTACAGAGAGTTCCATTAGACAGACTTAAACTTCTACTTAATCGAATCTTACAGAATAGAGAATTCATTAACTCATTACCTCATACTATCGATGTTTATTCAAAAGGTAATCCAGATCAGACGTCAACCGTTTCAGGTTTCGAAGCTCTAATGGACGCGTTCGATCAAATTGAATTCGCAAGAAAGGGTAAGTGGATCATAAACGAATTGCCTAGCAATCTAAAAAAACAGGCCAGAGCCCTACCTCAAGATCAGCAACAGGTTTTGCTACGTCTTGGTGGAAAAATCGCGGATGAGGGCGAAGAGATTAAAACTCGTCTCATGCGAAAGGTTAGTCGATACAGAACGATCGAAGACTTCATTAAATACGCAACCGAATTCGCTGATTCCTACAGCGATAACAGTGCTGATAAACTTGCAGCTGAGGCTCAAGCCCTGGCTCCGAGCGTTAACGTACTGTACGATGATGATCGCTACGTGGTACTTTCGATTAGAACTGAAGCTGCACAAAAGGCTCTGTGTTCCGCTGCTAACTGGTGTATTAACCAATGGGCATGGAAGCAATACTCAAACGGTGCAGTTCAAATAAACATCTTCGACTTTGGAGTTCCGTCTACCGATCCATTGCACATTACTGGAACAACGATTTATTATTCAGGTAAGGTTAGAACCTCTCATGACATCAATGATCGTCACATTCAAAAATCCCAGGATCCAGCTCAACACTTCGAAGGTTTAGGTTATCCGCCCGAAGTGGTTGAGGCAATCGTTAAACCTCTACAAGCAGAATGCGCAGTTAAGGAAGTGTTAGACGCAAATTCAGAAAAGGATCCAAAGAAAGTATTGGGTACAATCATGACGGCTGGCCATAAACTACAGATCGCAGATCCTGAGCTTGCAAAATACGCTGAGCGTGAAATCATCGCGGTCGTTGATCAGGAATTGGGAGAAGAGGGTCGATTCAAGTATCCAGACATTTTTGAAACCTTTAAACAATTCGGAGTTCTTTCAATCTTTGCTGCCAAAATGTACAATAAGATAATTCCAGGTTCAGCCATTTCTGAGGCGGATAAGGAGGCAATTCTAGCAAAGACCAAACGTGGACTTGAATTAATGGAGAGATCAAAGGACACTTGGGAAAATCCTGTAACCAGAGCAAAGGTACACGCGATTCTTGCAGCAAAGGACCAAATTCTTTCAATGATTGAAGGTTCAGGTCCAGCACAAACCAATTAACCTTTTTAGGTTTTAGAGTATAATAGTCAGTATGGTAAACAATACTGACAGAATTCGG
>Ga0255277_1000197_pt1 | contig 10655 bp, 11 predicted proteins | sample AtltaT_7_FD_183709 | JGI IMG/M metagenome (GOLD analysis project Ga0255277, IMG submission 183709) | Metatranscriptome of freshwater microbial communities from Altamaha River, Georgia, United States - Atl_Cont_RepA_8d (Metagenome... | ecosystem: Environmental > Aquatic > Freshwater > River... | reverse complement strand
GAAAGGGACGCCGGCATCCAGGCTTCACTACACTGCGCTCACCCGTCTGCGCCCCGCGATGACGGCCCCTAACGGAGACTGCCCACCATGGAACTGCTCACCAGCCCCGAGGCCTGGATTGCCTTTGCCACCCTGACCTTGTTGGAGTTGGTGCTGGGCATCGACAACATCATCTTCATTTCGATCTTGGTCGACAAACTCCCGCGCGCGCAACAAGAGTTCGCCCGCCGTTTGGGCCTCTTCATGGCCATGTTCATGCGCATCGGCCTCTTGCTCGTGCTGGCCTGGATTGTGGGATTGGTCGAACCCCTCTTCACAGTGTTTGGGCAGGAGATTTCTGGGCGCGACCTGATTCTGATTGCCGGGGGCTTGTTTTTGGTGTGGAAGAGCACGACCGAAATTCACGGCAGCCTCGAGGGCGAGGAAGGCCATGCCGCCTCGGCCGTCAAAGCCACGTTTGCGGCGGTCATTTTCCAGATCATGCTCATCGATCTGGTCTTCTCGCTCGACTCGATCATCACCGCGGTGGGCATGGTTGACGATGTGCGGGTGATGATCGCCGCCGTGATTGTGTCCGTCGCGCTCATGATGCTCTTTGCCAGCCCGATCGGACGCTTTGTCTCGGATCACCCCACCATCAAAATGCTCGCCCTCTCCTTCCTCGTGGTGGTGGGGGTGGTGTTAATGGCCGAGGGCTTTGATCACCATGTGCCCAAGGGCTACGTGTACTTTGCGATGGCCTTCTCGCTGGGGGTGGAATTGCTCAACATCAAGCTGCGCAAGCGCGCGCAAAAACAAGTCAAGCTCCACAGCGCGTACGAGGCCTCGGAGGGCCAGGGACAAGAATCGCCCAAAACTTGATCGCTGAGCCCCGAGATGGGGCTAGGCAGGCCTGCAGGGCCAGCGCTAGCGCGCCGGTCTGACGCAGCGAAACCCGATGTAGACCACCCGCGTCATGCGCGGCTTGGTCGCGACATCGGATTCCACTTGCCGAGCGGCGTCATACCACCAAGATCCCCCACGGGTGATGCGCTCTTCGCCCTCCCCCGTGTCCACCCACTCCCAAACATTGCCGCCCATGCCACGCAAGCCGTTGACGCCCGCGGCCAACTGATTCACGGGCAAGTGGCCGCTCCCGCGCCAAAGGCTGCCGGCAGGCGCGACCCCCGTGCGATCCAGACAACCCTGCAAGCAATGGCTTTGCCGCGCCGAATCGCCATCGGGATAACGGTAGCGCTGTCCCGTCACAAATGGCGGGGGTGCCGGCTGGCGCTGTTCTAAATAGGCCGCAGCGGTCCACTCGGCATCGGTGGGGAGTCGTTTGCCGGCGTGGCGGCAAATGGCTTGCGCCTCGTCAAACGTGAGGTGCACGGCGGGCTCGGTGTCTTGCGCCGTCACGCCATAGGGCTGACGCCAAGTCCAGCCTTTTTTCGTCGCCCAGCCGGCTTCGTAAACCGTACCGCCACCCTCTTTCTCGGCGCGACTCACAAACCCAGTGGCTTGGGCAAAGGCCTTGACTTGCCCGATGGTGACTTCATGCACATCCCAATCCAACCCATGCACGCGCACGGTGGGGGAATCGGTAAGGGGATTGGCATGGGCCCCGCTCAGGAGTAGCCCCATGAGGCAAAGCGTCCAATGCGGCGTGCGCATACTGTAGGCCCTAAGGCTTCAGGTGGAGCCTTCCTGGGCTTTGCGAATGGCGTTTTGGGCATCGGCCCCGGCATTGGTGGCGGGAATGGCCGTTGGGTTTTGAATCACCAGGCCGAGCAGTTTGGCACCGTGCTCCACCGCAATCGAACCGTAGGAGATATCGCCCTGAACCACGGAGTCTTTGTGGAACTCCACGCGTTCGGCGGCGTAGATATTGCCTTCAACCTTGCCGGCCACCATGACGCGGTGCGCCGTGATGTCCCCCGAGACCTCGCCCGTCGAGCCAATCGCCACCGTGACTTTGTTGTCCTTGGTGGTTTCGATATTGCCCACGACCTTGCCATCGATGCGCACGCTGTCGAGCAAAACCAAACGCCCATAAATTTGGGTGGTGCGCCCAATGATGGTGTCAAAACGCTCTTGGGAGGGCGAGAGTGATTTGTCCCGCAGTTTCTCAAACATGGGCATGACTCCGGTGGGGCTTATTGGGGTTGAGCAGGCGCGCTTTGCACCAGCACTTGCATAGGGTTCAACACACGGTCGTAGCGCATGACTTCGTAGTGCAGATGGGGGCCGGTGGAGCGGCCGGTGTTGCCCAGATGCCCCAAAACTTCCCCACGCTCGACTTTCTGGCCTTCTTGGACCAAACGGCGGTTCAAGTGCGCGTAGCGCGTCACAAACCCTTCGATGTGCGCGACTTCCACCACGTGACCATAGGAAGACTCAAAACCCGAGCGGATCACGGTTCCCGCTGCCGTGGCCACCACCGGGGCACCGAATTCGGCAATGAAATCCAAGCCTTCATGCATGGCCAACTGGCCGGTGAAGGGGTCGTTGCGAATGCCAAAACCACTGGTGATGCGGAAATCTCGGCTGAGGATGGGCAAGCCCGTGGGCAGCGCGTGCAGCCAGTTCAATTGGGAAGCCCACGTTTGGGTGAGTTGGCGCACAGCCGCCTCGGTGCGCGCAAACTCTTCAGAGGTTTGCAACAAATCTTGGGCCAGGGGTTGCTGTCCGCTGGTGGCAAAGCGCGGCGCCACCCAAGGCCCGCCGCGGCCTTCATCCTTCTTGGCGAGTTTGTCGCGCAGGTTGGAGGGGGTGGCGATGTCCATGAAGCGGTTTTTCAAGGCCTCGAGTTGGCGCACCTCTTGCACCACCCCGTCCATAGACTGGCGCAGGCGGTCGAGCTTTTCGCGGTAACCCGCTTCGAGCTTTTGCTGCTCGGCCTCCGTGGTCACGCCGCCCAAGCTGCGCGCCAAGCTGGGACTGGCCTCGATAGCGATGCGAAAGCCGATGAAATGCAGCAACACGCCCAAGAGGACGAGCACGAACGAGACCGCCGCTGCGGCGATCAGGACTTTTTTGGTCGTGATGGAAAGCGTCTTGACAGACGCCGTGGGACCGGACACCCACATGAGTTGCATAAGATCGACTCCGCGTTTCTCTAACCCGCCGCCTCTAACGACGGAAGGGGGATTGTAGGGAGAGCCCCGCTGGGGGACAAGTCGGCCAAACGGAATATGTGTAGCCCAAATCAATTAGAATTTAGCCAAATTAAGTCCAATGGCGTTAACCCTCCCCTATTTTTTTTCCTGGCATGCGCCTCAACACTGACCTGCCCTGGATCGCGCCGCATGAGGCCTTGCCGGATGCGCGGGCGGCCTTGCGCCCAGCGCCCTGGTCAGGACTCGTGGCTTTGGGCATCGATTTGAGCGCCGATCGCCTGGAGGAGGCCTATCGCAAGGGCATTTTTCCTTGGTTCAGCGAAGGCCAGCCGGTGATGTGGTGGTCGCCCGACCCCCGCATGGTGCTCCCCCTCGCCGAGTTCCGGCTCAAGCGCTCGCTGCGCAAAACCCTGCTGCGCTTTTTGCGCGAACCGGGCTGCGAAATTCGCCTCGACCACGATTTCTCCGCCGTCATGCGCCAATGCGCCCAAGTCCCCCGACCCGATCAAGCGGGAACCTGGATCACCGCCCCCATGCACGCGGCCTACGGTCAACTACACGCACGTGGGTTGGCCCACAGCGTGGAGACTTGGGTCGAGGGGGAGCTCGTGGGCGGGCTCTATTGCGTGACGCTGGGCAACGCGTGGTTTGGCGAATCCATGTTCAGTCGCCGCACCGACGCCTCCAAACTCGCCCTGTGTGCTTTGGTCGCCCTAGGCTTGGCGCATGGCGTGACCTGGGTGGACTGCCAACAAAACACCCGCCATCTGGCCTCGCTGGGCGCACGCGAGGTTTCGCGCCCCGCGTTCATCACCCAAATTCAGCAGGATGTTCTGGCCGCGCCTCCCACCTGGCGCTTAAACGATGCATACTGGGAGCGTTTGCTGGAGACCTGTGCATGAGTCACCTCAAGGATTTGCCGCTGCCCACGCTGCAGTTTTACGCGACGGCACCTTACCCCTGTAGTTATTTGCCTGACCAACAGGCGCGCTCCCAAGTGGCGACCCCAAGCCACTTGATTCGCCACGACCTTTACTCCAACTTGGTGCAACAAGGCTTTCGCCGCAGTGGCCTCTTCACGTACCGTCCTTACTGCGACCATTGCCGCGCCTGTGTGCCCCTGCGTGTCAAAGCGCTGGATTTTCAGCCCACGCGCAGCCAACGCCGCGCTTGGCGACAGCACCAGAGCTTGGTGACCCGCACCCTGAGCCTGAGTTTCGACCCCGAGCACTACGCGCTTTACACGCGCTATCAATCGGGCCGACATGCGGGGGGGGGCATGGATCAAGACAGCGTGGAACAGTACACCCAGTTCCTGCTGCAAAGCCGTGTCAACACCCGTTTGGTGGAGTTTCGCGAGCCCGCCGCTGAGGGCGAGCAAGGCGCCTTGCGCATGGTCTCGATCGTGGACATCCTGGAGGACGGCCTCTCGGCCGTCTACACCTTTTACGACCCTGACCCCCGCGCGCAATACGGCACCTACGGCATTCTGTGGCAAATCGAGCAGGCGCGCCAACTGGAGCTGCCGCATGTTTACTTGGGGTACTGGATTGGCCAGAGCCCCAAGATGGACTACAAATCACGCTTTCGGCCCCACGAGCGGCTAGAGAACCACGTTTGGGTGAACCCTGATTTCACATGATAAAATGGCGACATGGCCATTTCCCCCCCGCTTCCGACTCCCAATATTCAAGTGATCGAGCGCATGTTTGCGCTCATTGACGTCTTGGCTTCGCGCGAGGAAGCCATCTCGCTCAAGGAAATCAGTGAGCGCACGGGCTTGCACCCGTCCACCGCGCACCGGATTTTGAACGACCTGGCTGTGGGCCGCTTTGTGGATCGTCCGGAATCGGGCAGCTACCGTTTAGGGATGCGCCTGCTCGAATTGGGCAACTTGGTCAAAGCACGACTCAATGTGCGGGATGCCGCTTTGCAAACCATGCGCGAGCTGCACAAACTCATTCATCAGCCCGTCAACCTGAGCGTTCGCCAGGGCGATGAAATCGTGTATGTCGAGCGCGCGCTGAGCGAGCGCTCTGGCATGCAGGTGGTGCGCGCCATTGGCGGGCGCGCGCCACTGCACCTCACCTCGGTGGGAAAACTGTTTCTCGCCCAAGACGATCCGCAGCGGGTGCGCGCCTACGCCAACCGCACTGGCTTGAGTGGCCAAACCCGCAACAGCATCACCCAGTTGCCCGTGCTCGAACGCGAGTTGCTCAAAGTGCGTCAAAGCGGCGTGGCACGCGACAACGAAGAGTTGGAATTGGGTGTGCGTTGCATGGCCTCTGGCATCTATGACGATCAAGGCGGCTTGGTCGCGGGGTTGTCGATCTCGGCCCCAGCTGACCGTCTGGAAGAAGGCTGGCTGCCCAAGCTTCAAGCGGCGACCCAAGCCATTTCACAGGCCCTGGGCTTTCGCGGCCACTGATCAACCTGGCGCGCGCCAGGAGGCGTGAAGCCTCAAGTCTGAGGCATGCGGCCCGAGTGGTGTGTCTCCACCCAACGGCGCACGCGCTCGGCATCGGCAATGCGACCCATCTTGCCGGCCGAATCCAGGAACACCATGATGAGCTTGCGCCCCGCGATGCGCGCTTGCATCACCAGACACTGCCCAGCCTCCGAGATGTAGCCGGTTTTTTGCAGACCGATATCCCAGTTCGGGTTCTTGATCAGGCGGTTGGTGGTGTTGTAGCGCAAAGTGTTCTTGCCCACCTCGACCTCATGGCTGGCCGATGTGGAGAGCTCACGCAGGAGCGGGTCTTGGTAAGCCGAAGCGACCAGGGTGGCCAAGTCTTTGGCACTGGATTGGTTTTTGCTCGACAGCCCCGTGGGCTCGGCATAACGGGTGTCACGCATGCCCAGCTGCTGGGCTCGTTGGTTCATGAGCTCCACAAACTGCGAGAGGCCGCCCGGATAGGTACGACCCAATGCATGCGCCGCGCGGTTCTCGCTGGCCATGAGCGAGAGGTGCATGAGCTCGCCGCGGGTGAGCGTGGTGCCCACCTTCAAGCGTGAACTGCTGCCTTTCTCGGTGTCCACATCGTCTTGGGTGATGGTGATGAGTTCATCGAGCGGCAAGCGAGCTTCGGAGACCAACAAGCCCGTCATGAGCTTGGTGATGGAGGCGATGGGCAAAACCGCCGCATCGTTCTTGCTCAGCAAGACTTCGTTCGTGTCTTGGTCAATGACATAGGCCACGCTCGAGCGCAGGTCGAGCTCATCACGGGTTTCACGCAAGCCGGCGATTTGGCCAAACGAGGGGCGGGTTTGGGGCGTCGTGAGCGAGGCGCGCTTCAAATGCACCTTGACCTTCTTGGCCGATTTGGCTTTCTGGACGGTTTGACGCTGCTTGGTCGGGTTCGCCTGCGCCGGGCCTGCACCCAAAGCGATTGAAAGAATCAGGCCGGTGACAAGGAGGATTTGGCGCATGGATGGGCGTTTGGGTAACAGATCAATCGGCGAAGTGTAACAAAAAAAGAAAATCACGCAAGATCATAGACTTGCGTGATGTTTTTGAGAAACAACAAAGAGCCTAGGGTCAACCCTGTGCGGCCACGCGGTCGGCTTTGCTCTGCAATTTGTTGAGGGCACTCAGGTAAGCCTTGGCCGAAGCCACCACGATGTCGGGGTCGGCGCCCACGCCATTGACCACGCGCCCACTGTTTTGCAGGCGCACCGTGACTTCCCCCTGGCTCTCGGTGGAGCCGCTGATGGCGTTGACCGAGTAGAGCACCATCTCGGCCCCGCTTTGGACATGGGCTTCGATGGCTTTGAGCGAGGCATCCACGGGGCCATTGCCGTCGGACTCGGAATGCACCTCGTGGGCACCTTGGGTGAAGACGATGCGGGCATGCGGGCGTTCACCGGTCTCACTGTGCTGGGCCAAGGACACGAAGGAGAAGACGCCCTCCTCCTGGCTCTTGCCTTCCCCACTCACCAAGGCGAGGATGTCCTCGTCAAAGATCTCGCTTTTGCGATCGGCGAGCTCTTTGAACTTGGCAAAGGCGGTGTTGATGTCAGACTCGCTCTCGAGTTCGACGCCCAAATCTTGCAGCCGCTGCTTGAACGCGTTGCGACCGCTGAGTTTGCCCAAAACGATTTTGTTGGCCGACCAACCCACATCTTCGGCGCGCATGATCTCGTAGGTGTCACGCGCCTTGAGCACGCCGTCTTGGTGGATGCCTGAGGCGTGGGCGAAGGCATTGGCCCCCACCACCGCCTTGTTGGGCTGCACCACAAAGCCCGTGGTCTGACTGACCATGCGGCTGGCCGCCACGATGTGCTGGGTGTCAATGCCGATGTCGAGACCGAAGTAGTCTTTGCGGGTCTTGACCGCCATGACCACCTCTTCGAGCGAGCAATTGCCCGCGCGCTCGCCCAAGCCGTTGATGGTGCACTCCACTTGTCGCGCACCACCGATTTTCACGCCAGCGAGCGAGTTGGCCACGGCCATGCCCAAGTCGTTGTGGCAGTGCACGGACCAGATGGCCTTGTCGCTATTGGGGATGCGCTCCCGCAGGGTTTTGATGAAGTTGCCATAGAGCTCGGGCACGGCGTAGCCCACGGTGTCCGGCACGTTAATGGTGGTGGCTCCTTCGGCAATCACGGCTTCGAGCACGCGGCAGAGGAAGTCCACATCACTGCGGTAGCCGTCTTCGGGGCTGAACTCGATGTCGGGCACCAAGTTGCGCGCGAAACGCACCGACTGACGCGCCTGCTCGAGCACTTGCTCGGGCGTCATGCGCAGTTTCTTCTCCATGTGCAATGCGGAGGTGGCAATGAAGGTGTGGATGCGCGCGCGGTTCGCCCCCTTCAAGGCCTCGGCCGCGCGGGAGATATCGAGGTCGTTGGCCCGCGAGAGCGAGCAAACGGTGGAATCTTTGATGGCGTTGGCGATGGACTGAACCGCCTCAAAATCGCCATTGGAGCTGGCCGCAAAGCCCGCTTCGATGACATCGACCTTCAGGCGTTCCAACTGGCGCGCGATGCGCAGTTTTTCTTCCCGCGTCATGGACGCGCCAGGCGACTGTTCGCCGTCGCGCAAGGTGGTGTCGAAGATGATGAGTTTTTCGGTCATGGTCTGATCCTTTGAAATCCGTCAGCGTCTGGTACAGAAGCCCACAAAGCAAAAGGCCCGCTGCGGATGCATACGGGCCTTGTGTGACTTTGCGCGCGCGCTATCCACCCCGCCCGTAGAGCGTTAGGGGTAGAAGTAGCACTTGTGCGTTCATGGAGTGGAATTTAGCACAGTTTTGAGACCTTGCAAGCGACCCGGATTTGGGCCTGTTGCAAAAGCGCCAAACAAAAGCGCCAAACTCAGCGGTGCAAGCCCTCTTCGTCGGGCTCGTCGGTGGAGGTGCTGATGACGCTGGTTTGCAAGCCTTTGGCGCGGCGCCAGGCGTAGAGCACGTACCCGCTCACCCCATAGACCACGAAGAGGCCAAAGAGGACGGTGGGCGGGTGAATATTGATCACGGCAATGACCAGCGCAATGAGCACAATGACCGCAAACGGCACACTCTTGCGCATGTGCACGTCTTTGAAGCTGTAAAAGGGCACGTTGGTGACCATGGTCAAGCCCGCGTAGAGGCACAACGCGAACATGGGCCAGGGCATTTCCGAGCCGCTCCAGCCGAGTTCGTTCATGAGCCAAATAAAGCCCGCCACCAGCGCCGCTGCGGCGGGAGAGGGCAAGCCTTGGAAAAAGCGCTTGTCCACCACCGAGGTGTTGACGTTAAAACGCGCCAAGCGCAACGCCGCGCAAGCACAGTACACAAATGCCGCAAACCAGCCCCAGCGGCCAATGCCGCGCAGCGACCATTCATAAGCAATGAGTGCCGGAGCCGCCCCAAAGGAGACCATGTCGGCGAGCGAATCCATTTGCTCGCCAAAGGCGCTTTGGGTGTTGGTCATGCGCGCCACCCGGCCATCGAGGCTGTCGAGCACCATGGCCGCGAAGATGGCCACGGTGGCGAGGTCAAAGCGGCCATCCATGGCCATGACGATGGCGTAGAACCCGCCAAACAACGCCGCCAACGTGAACAGATTGGGCAGGACGTAGATGCCCTTGCGCCGAATGGGCAGGGCCGCTTCGTCGGTTGCGGAGGCGTTGTCTGGGTTGGGTTTCATCAGTTGCGCGATTTATCGACGAGTTTGTTCTTGGCGATCCAAGGCATCATGGCGCGCAGCTGGGCGCCCACCACTTCGATCGAGTGCTCGGCGGTGAGGCGACGACGCGCGGTCATGCTCGGGTAGTTCAAGCGGCCTTCCTGAATGAACATCTTGGCGTATTCACCGGTCTGGATGCGCTTGAGGGCATTGCGCATGGCGGCGCGCGATTGCTCGTTGATCACCTCAGGGCCGGTCACGTACTCGCCGTACTCGGCGTTGTTCGAGATCGAGTAGTTCATGTTGGCGATACCGCCTTCGTAGATCAAGTCCACAATGAGCTTGAGCTCGTGGAGGCACTCGAAGTAAGCCATCTCGGGGGCGTAGCCGGCCTCGAGCAGGGTTTCGTAACCCATCTTGATGAGCTCAACAGCACCACCGCAGAGCACGGCTTGCTCGCCGAACAAATCGGTCTCGGTTTCTTCTTTGAAAGACGTCTCAATGATGCCGGCCTTGCCCCCGCCGTTGGCCATGGCGTAGGAGAGCGCGAGGTCACGGGCCTTGCCGGATTTGTCTTGGTGAATGGCCACCAGGTGGGGCACGCCGCCGCCTTGGGTGTAGGTGGAGCGCACGGTGTGGCCGGGGGCCTTGGGTGCGACCATCCAGACGTCGAGGTCTTCGCGCGGCACCACTTGGTTGTAGTGGATGTTAAAGCCGTGGGCAAACGCGAGCGACGCGCCTTTTTTGATGTTGCCCTCGACGTTGTTTTTGTAGACGTCGGCGATTTGCTCGTCGGGCAAGAGGATCATGACCACGTCAGCGGCCTTGACGGCGTCGTTGACTTCCATGACGTTCAGACCGGCCTTGCCCACCTTGTCCCAGGAGGCGCCGCCCTTGCGCAGGCCCACCACCACCTTCACGCCGCTGTCATTGAGGTTTTGCGCGTGGGCGTGGCCTTGGGAGCCATAGCCAATGATGGCCACTGTTTTGCCTTTGATGAGGGAAAGATCGCAATCTTTGTCGTAAAAAACTTTCACAAGGTTCTCCTAAAAAATGGGGATGGCGTCTTCTCAGACGCGAAGGATGCGTTCACCACGGCCAATGCCACAGGCACCCGTGCGGACGGTTTCCAAAATGGCGCTGCGGTCGATGGCTTCGAGGAAGGCGTCGTTTTTCGACAGATCGCCTGTGAGCTCGATGGTGTAGCTCTTCTCGGTCACGTCGATGATGCGGCCGCGGAAAATCTCCGCCATGCGCTTCATCTCATCGCGCTCTTTGCCCACCGCGCGCACTTTCACCAGCATGAGCTCGCGCTCGGTGTAAGCGCCCTCGGTGAGGTCGACCACCTTGACCACCTCGATGAGGCGGTTGAGGTGCTTGGTGATTTGCTCGATGACGTCGTCCGAACCCGTGGTCTGGATGGTCATGCGCGAGAGGCTCGGGTCTTCG
>Ga0255277_1000190_pt1 | contig 10741 bp, 9 predicted proteins | sample AtltaT_7_FD_183709 | JGI IMG/M metagenome (GOLD analysis project Ga0255277, IMG submission 183709) | Metatranscriptome of freshwater microbial communities from Altamaha River, Georgia, United States - Atl_Cont_RepA_8d (Metagenome... | ecosystem: Environmental > Aquatic > Freshwater > River... | reverse complement strand
TTCAGCGCCAGGTCGGCTGCGGTGTCGGCTGCGGCGTGGCTGTGCTCCACGTCCACGATCTCCAGGCCCTGAAGGTTCAGGCCGGCCTGGGCCGCGGTGGCCTCAATCTTGTGTCGTGGGCCTACCAGCACCGGTTCGATGAGCCCGTGCGCAGCGGCCTGCAGCGCGCCTGAAAGCGAGGGTTCGTCGCAGGGGTGCACCACCGCGCAGCGCACCCGATCTAGCTTGCCGGCTTGTTGCAGCAGGGCCTGCAGCCGGCCTTCGGGCGAGAACAGCTGGATGTGTGGCGCCTCAGGCATCGGGCGGCGTACCTTGTGCTTTGGCGCGATCACGCGGGCCAGGCCGTTGAGCACCGATTCGCCATGCTGGTTGAGGATCTCGCATTGCAGCGCGACCTGGTGTTTTTCAGGGTCTTTGTCTTGCACGACCACCTTGACCTGCAACGTGTCACCGATGCGCACCGGGCGGGTGAAGTGCAGGTCCTGCTGCAGGTAAATGGTCCCGGGGCCAGGAAACTGCGTGCCCAGCACCGCCGAAATCAGCGCGCCGCCCCACATGCCGTGCGCGATCACGCCATGAAAGCGGGTGTCGTTGGCGTAGTCGGGGTCGAGGTGGGCGGGGTTGGTGTCGCCCGACACGGCGGCAAAGGCCTGGATGTCTTGCAGGGTCAGGGTGCGTACCCGCTGTGCGCTTTGGCCAGGTTGCAGTTCGTCGAAGGTGACGTTTTCGATCCAGGCGGTGTGCAGGGCGTCGTTCATGGGCAAAGTCAGTGTGTCGGGGGCTTGCGTTGGCCAGGCTCGGCGTTTTCGTCCGGTCCGAAGAGTTCATCCAGGTGCACACCGTCCTGGTCGGGCGAGATGCCGTGGCGGCCCAGGCGTTCTTCAGCGGTTTGAAGCACGGCCTTGAGCTGGGGCGCACCAATGGCTTCGATGCTGCGTGTCTCCATCTGGTAGCGCAAGACCAGCAGGCCACGGAACTCGTGCCACATGTGCATTTCGTGCGCTGGCGCCTGCTCGGCTCGGATGTGGTGCGAGACGGCGTGGATGGCCTCTTCTACTGAGTGCTCTGTGGCCAGGGTGTAGCCCAGCAGTTTGGCAAGGCGTGCAATGCGCTGGTTCAGGGCTTCAAAGTCCTGCTCCAGCCTCACCAGGGATTCGGTAGACAAAGGCATGGCTGATGGCCGGGAGACAAGCCCGGACAAACGGATAGGCCTTGCATCATCCACCCAAATTGACAAATTTGACTTGACTTGAGTCAAGTCGCAGGACTTATTGCGCAGCCTGCAGGCCGTTGTTGAAGTGTTCGGCCATGCGTTGGGCGGCCAGCTCTGGCTGGCGCCCGGCCAGGGCATCGACAATGGCCTGGTGCTCGGCCAGAGACTGTTCAATGCGCCCGCTCTTGAACAGGGAGTGGTGGCGGTTGAGCTTCATGACCTTGCGCAGGTCGGCCACCATCTGGTTGCGCCATTTGTTGTCGGACATATCCAGCAACTGCAGGTGGAAGGCTTCGTTGATTTCAAAAAAACGGTCACGGTCATCCACAGACGCCTGCAGCTCGGCCTGCTGTGCCTGCAGCAGGGCCAATTGTTCGTCGCTGGCGCGCTGGGCCACCACGCGGGCAGCGTCCGATTCGAGCAAGGACAGCAGGTGGTAGACGTCGCGCAGGTCCTTTTCGCTCACTTCAGTGACGTAGGCGCCGCGGCGCACTTTCATGGTCACCAGCCCTTCGGCGGCCAGCACCTTCAGGGCTTCACGCAAAGGGGTGCGGCTGATGCCCAGCTCCTCGGCAATCCGCAACTCGTCGATCCAGCTGCCAGGCTCCAGTTCGCGCGCGAAGATGCGCTGGCGCAGCAGCTCGGCGACTTCTTCGTACAGGGCGCGGGGGGCAAGGGACAGTGCGGACATGGGCTGGTGGTGTGTGGAGCGTTTTTCTCATTGCCCGGCTTGACCGGGTAATCCATGGATCCTCGGGTCAAGCCCGAGGATGACAGCCAGGGGGTCAAGCCCGAGGATGACAGGCGGGGGGTCGAGCCCGGGGATGACAGGCGACTTCAAGCCGGATTGTAAGCAGGTTAAAATATTCTGCATCAATAATTATGAATCACAAAAGCCGTCAGCCCGTGTCAGGCCCAGCCTTGACAGAATCTCCCGGCTATTGTTTTCCTGTTTCGCACAAGGTGTCTGTCATGTCGAGCAAGCCCTCCGAATTCACATCCGCCAGCCTCGCTGACTGGCAAAAGGCCGCCGCCAAGTCCCTCAAGGACAAGCCGCTGGAGAGCCTGAACTGGCTCACACCGGATGGCATTTCGGTCAAGCCGCTCTACACCGCCGAAGACACGGCACAGCTGCCTTATGCGAACACGCTGCCGGGCTTTGAACCTTTCCTGCGCGGCCCGCAGGCCACCATGTACGCCGTGCGCCCCTGGACGATCCGCCAGTACGCGGGTTTCTCGACCGCTGAAGAGTCCAACGCGTTCTACCGCAAGGCCTTGGCCGCAGGCGGTCAGGGCGTGTCGGTCGCTTTTGACCTGGCCACGCACCGCGGCTATGACTCCGACCACCCCCGTGTGACGGGCGACGTCGGCAAGGCCGGTGTGGCCATCGACTCGGTCGAGGACATGAAGATCCTGTTCAACGAGATCCCGTTGGACAAGGTCAGCGTCTCGATGACGATGAACGGCGCCGTGCTGCCGGTGCTGGCCGGTTACGTGGTGGCCGCCGAAGAGCAGGGCGTGTCGCAAGACCAACTCTCCGGAACGATTCAGAACGACATTCTGAAAGAGTTCATGGTGCGCAACACCTACATCTACCCGCCTGAGCCGTCGATGAAGATCATCGGCGACATCATCGAGTACACGGCGAAGAACATGCCGAAGTTCAATTCGATTTCCATCAGCGGTTACCACATGCAGGAAGCCGGGGCCAACCAGGCGCTGGAGATGGCCTTTACGCTCGCCGACGGCAAGGAATATGTGAAGACCGCCATCGCCAAGGGCATGGACGTGGACGACTTCGCCGGTCGCCTGTCCTTCTTCTGGGCGGTGGGCATGAACTTCTACCTGGAAATCGCCAAGATGCGCGCCGCCCGTCTGCTGTGGTGCCGCATCATGAAGGGCTTCAACGCCAAGAACCCCAAGAGCCTCATGCTGCGCACGCACAGCCAGACCTCGGGCTGGTCGCTGACCGAGCAGGACCCTTACAACAACGTGGTGCGCACCACCATCGAGGCCATGGCGGCCGTGTTTGGCGGCACCCAGTCGCTGCACACCAACTCGCTGGACGAAGCCATTGCGCTGCCCACCGAATTCAGTGCCCGCATCGCGCGCAACACGCAGCTGATCATCCAGGAAGAAACCCACATCACCAACGTGATCGACCCTTGGGCCGGCTCCTACATGATGGAGAGCCTGACGCAGGAAATGGCCGACAAGGCCTGGGCCATCATCGAAGAAGTCGACGCCATGGGCGGCATGACCAAGGCGGTGGACAGCGGCTGGGCCAAGCTCAAGATCGAAGCGGCCGCCGCCGAAAAGCAGGCGCGCATCGACTCGGGCAAGGACGTGATCGTCGGCGTCAACAAGTACAAGCTGGCCAAGGAAGACCCGATCGAAATCCTGGATGTGGACAACGTCAAGGTGCGCGATGGCCAGATTGCCCGTCTCAAGGACATCAAGGCCAGGCGCGACAACGCCGCCGTGCAGTCCGCGCTGGCGGCGCTGACCCAAGCGGCCGAGTCGGGCGTAGGCAACCTGCTGGACCTGTCGATCAAGGCCATTCGCCTGCGCGCCACCGTCGGCGAAGTGTCCGACGCGCTGGAAAAGGTTTACGGGCGCCACCGCGCCGACACGCAAAAGGTGACCGGTGTGTACGCTGCCGCTTACGACTCCGCCGAAGGCTGGGACAAACTGAAGGCCGAGATCGCCGCATTCGCCGATGAGCAGGGCCGCCGCCCGCGCGTGATGATCGCCAAGCTGGGCCAGGACGGCCACGACCGTGGCGCCAAGGTGGTGGCCACCGCCTACGCCGACCTGGGCTTTGACGTGGACATGGGACCGCTGTTCCAGACCCCCGAAGAATGCGCCCGCCAGGCGATCGAGAATGATGTGCACGCCGTGGGCGTGTCGACCCTGGCCGCCGGCCACAAGACGCTGGTGCCGGCCATCATTGCAGAGCTGAAAAAGCAGGGCGCCGACGACATCATCGTCTTCGTGGGTGGTGTGATTCCGCGCCAGGACTACGAGTTCCTGTACGAAGCGGGCGTCAAGGGCGTGTACGGCCCGGGCACCCCGATCGTGGCCAGCGCCAAGGATGTGCTGGAGCAGATCAAGAAGGCTGTGGCTTGAGGTTTGTAGTACAGTAATACCGTATTGCAATCCCTCTGCTGGAATCTGCCATGGCTGTTTCTGTTCGATTGGACCCGATGCTGGAAAAGGAGCTGGAGCTCACCGCCAAACGCATGGGGGTGACGAAATCGCAGTTCATCGTGTCAGCGCTGGAGCGGGCCTTAGGGCGAAAGAACCCTTATGAGCTTTTGCTGAAGGTGAAGTCGGAGGTGCGCGAGAACTTGCCAGAGACCGAGTTGCAGCCATCCCCGGCCAAAGCAGCCATCCGCGCCAAGCTCAAGGCCAAGCACGACTCCAGCAAGGCAGACTGGCAAGCTTTTCAGGAAGCCAAAAAGCAGGGCCGCCCTTGGACTGCCACTGACTCTGAAGTGGACGCAGTGTGAACCTGGCCCTGATTGACACTGGACCGATGGTGGCACTGTTCGATGCCAGTGACTACGCACACGCGCATTACACCGGGCTGCTGGCACAAAGCCAGTGGCAATTGACGACGACCTGGCTGTGTGTGACCGAGGTCTGTCACTTTTTGGGGGCCAATGCGGTGCAGCGATTTTTGCGCTGGGTCTCTGAAGGCGGCGTGGTGGTGTATCCGCTGGATGCCTCGAATCTGCCCGACCTGGCTGATCTGATGGCGCGCTATACCAAGCCGCCGCGCACCGAGATGGACCTGGCCGATGCCTCGCTGGTCTGGCTGGCTCAGGACACCAACACGCTCCAGGTCATGACCATGGACGTACGCGATTTTTCGCGTTATCGCTTGCCCGATGGGCGCAGTTTCGAGATTCTGTGATGACTGCCCTGGCGCCACAACAACTCCTTCAGTACCTTTTGCAAGGTGCAGCCGCTGCGCAACGTCGCGCCATGGCCAAGGCCATCACGCTGCTGGAATCGACCCGTGCCGACCACCGCGCCCTGGCCGACGAGCTGCTGACCGGCCTGCTGCCGCACACCGGCAAATCGTTCCGCCTGGGCATCAGCGGTGTGCCGGGCGTGGGCAAGTCCACCTTCATCGAGGCACTGGGCCTGTACCTCATCCAGCAAGGCCACCGCGTGGCGGTGCTGGCGGTCGATCCCTCAAGCACGGTGTCGGGCGGCTCGATCCTGGGCGACAAGACCCGCATGGAGCACCTGTCGGTTCACCCCGACGCCTACATCCGCCCCAGCCCCAGCAGCGGCACGCTGGGCGGTGTGGCCGAGAAAACACGTGAAGCGATGCTGGTGTGCGAAGCCGCCGGTTACGACGTGGTGATCGTCGAAACCGTGGGCGTGGGCCAGAGCGAGACGGCGGTGGCCAACATGACCGACATGTTCTGCCTGCTGCAGTTACCCAACGCGGGGGATGACCTGCAGGCGATCAAGAAAGGTGTGATGGAGATCGCCGACCTGGTGGTCATCAACAAGGCCGACATCGACGCCAACGCCGCCACGCGTGCCGAAGCGCAGATCACCAGTGCATTGCGCCTGCTGGGCATGCATGGGAACCCTGACCACATGCATCACGACACCCAACTCTGGCACCCCCAGGTTGTCAAGATCAGTGCCTTGCTGGGGCAGGGCGTGGATGCCTTCTGGGCGGCCGTGACCGAATTCAAAACGCTGCAGACCGCGAACGGCCAATTCGCGCTGCGCCGCGAAAAACAGGCCCTGGCCTGGATGTGGGAACGCATCGAAGCCGGGCTGCGGCAGAGCTTCCGCGCGCAGCCGCGCGTCAAGGCCTTGCTGCCGCAACTCAGTGAGCAAGTCAGTCAAGGGCAGGTGGCCGCGTCCACGGCTGCCCGCCAGTTGCTTGGCGCCTACGGGGCGCTGGGCTGAACCCTTTTCCATGGAGCCAGAGAGAAACCACCATGCAAGACATCATTGAACAACTGGAAAAAAAGCGTGCCGCGGCGCGCCTGGGCGGCGGCCAAAAGCGCATCGATGCCCAGCACGCCAAGGGCAAGCTCACCGCGCGCGAGCGCATCGAGGTGCTGCTCGACGAAGGCACCTTCGAAGAGTGGGACATGTTTGTCGAGCACCGTTGCACCGACTTCGGCATGGAAGGCAACAAGATCCCCGGCGACGGCGTCGTGACCGGCTACGGCATGATCAATGGCCGTCTGGTCTTTGTGTTCAGCCAGGACTTCACCGTCTACGGTGGCGCGCTGTCCGAAACGCATGCCGAGAAGATCTGCAAGATCATGGACCAGGCCATGAAGGTCGGCGCACCGGTGATCGGCCTCAACGACTCGGGCGGCGCCCGCATCCAGGAAGGTGTCGCTTCGCTCGGTGGTTATGCCGATGTCTTCCAGCGCAATGTGATGGCCTCGGGTGTGGTGCCCCAGATCAGCATGATCATGGGCCCGTCCGCCGGTGGCGCCGTGTACTCGCCTGCGCTCACCGATTTCATCTTCATGGTCAAGGACACATCCTACATGTTCGTGACCGGACCCGAAGTCGTCAAGACCGTGACGCACGAAGAAGTGACGGCTGAAGAGCTGGGTGGCGCCTTGACGCACACCACCAAAAGCGGTGTGGCCGACATGGCGTTCGAGAACGACGTCGAGGCGCTGCTGATGCTGCGCCGCCTCTTCAACTACCTGCCACTCAACAACAAGGACAAGGCCCCCGTGCGCAAGAGTGGCGACCCGCTCGACCGCATGGACCTGTCGCTCGACACCCTGGTGCCCGAGAACCCGAACAAGCCTTATGACATGAAGGAACTCATCGTCAAGACGGTGGACGATGGCGACTTCTTCGAGCTGCAGCCCGACTACGCCAAGAACATCCTGATCGGCTTTGCCCGTATGGACGGCCAGACCGTGGGCATCGTGGCCAACCAGCCACTGGTGCTCGCCGGTTGCCTGGACATCAAGTCGAGCATCAAGGCCGCGCGCTTTGTGCGGTTCTGCGATGCCTTCAACATTCCGGTCGTCACCTTTGTGGACGTGCCCGGCTTCATGCCCGGCACCAGCCAGGAATACGGCGGCATCATCAAGCACGGTGCCAAGTTGCTGTACGCCTACGCCGAGTGCACCGTGCCCAAGATCACCGTGATCACCCGCAAGGCCTATGGTGGCGCCTACGACGTGATGGCTTCCAAGCACCTGCGCGGTGACGTGAACTTCGCCTGGCCCAACGCCGAAATCGCGGTGATGGGCGCCAAGGGCGCGGTGGAAATCATCTTCCGCGAAGACAAGAACGACCCCGAGAAGCTCGCGGCACGCGAAGCCGAATACAAGGCCCGTTTTGCCAACCCCTTTGTGGCCGGTGCCCGCGGCTTCATCGACGACGTGATCCAGCCGCACGAGACGCGCAAGCGCATCTGCCGCTCGCTGGTCATGCTCAAGGACAAGCAAATCGAGAATCCGTGGCGCAAGCACGGGAACATTCCGCTGTGATCGGTACCCCGTCATGGCGGACCTGATCCGCCATCCATGGATCCCGGGTCAAGCCCGGGATGACAGAGAAAAGGATTCAACATGTTCAAGAAAATTCTGATTGCCAACCGCGGCGAGATCGCCTGCCGTGTGATCGCCACCGCCCGCAAGATGGGCATCGCCACTGTGGCCGTGTACTCTGAGGCCGACAAGGAAGCGCGCCATGTGCAGCTGGCCGACGAGGCTGTGCTGCTGGGCCCGGCGCCGAGTCGCGAGTCCTACCTGGTGGGCGACAAGATCATTGCTGCCGCCAAGCAAACCGGTGCCGAAGCCATCCACCCGGGCTACGGTTTCCTGTCCGAGAACGAAGAGTTCGCGGCCCGCTGCGAAAAGGAAGGCATTGCCTTCATCGGTCCCAAGGCGCATTCGATTGCGGCCATGGGCGACAAGATCGCCTCCAAGAAGCTGGCCAACGAGGCCAAGGTGAACACCATTCCGGGCTACAACGACGCCATCGAGACGCCCGAGAAAGCCGTCGAGATCGCCAAGGGCATTGGCTACCCCGTCATGATCAAGGCTTCGGCCGGTGGCGGTGGCAAGGGCCTGCGCGTGGCCTTCAACGACAAGGAAGCCTTTGAAGGCTTCAGCTCCTGCCGCAACGAAGCGCGCAACAGCTTCGGTGACGACCGCGTGTTCATCGAGAAATACGTGCTGGAGCCGCGCCACATCGAGATCCAGATCCTGGGGGACAGCCACGGCAACGTGATTTACCTCAACGAGCGCGAGTGCTCGATCCAGCGCCGCCACCAGAAGGTGATCGAAGAGGCGCCGTCGCCCTTCATCAGCGACGCGACCCGCAAGGCCATGGGCGAGCAGGCCGTGGCCCTGGCCAAGGCGGTGAAGTACCAGTCCGCCGGCACGGTGGAGTTTGTGGTCGGCAAGGATCAGGACTTCTACTTCCTGGAGATGAACACCCGTCTGCAGGTGGAGCATCCGGTGACCGAGTGCATCACCGGTCTGGACCTGGTCGAGCAGATGATCCGCGTGGCCGCGGGCGAGAAGCTCTCGTTCACCCAGGCTGACGTCAAGCGCGATGGCTGGGCCATCGAGTGCCGCATCAACGCCGAAGACCCCTTCCGCAACTTCCTGCCGTCCACCGGCCGTCTGGTGCGCTTCCAGACGCCCGAGCAGACCATGTTCCAGGCCGACACCAGCAAGCTTCACGGCGTGCGCGTGGACACCGGTGTGACCGAAGGCGGCGAGATCCCGATGTTCTACGACTCGATGATCGCCAAGCTCATCGTGCACGGCAAGGACCGCAACGAGGCGATCGCCAAGATGCGCGAAGCCCTCAACGGTTTCGTGATCCGTGGCATCAGCTCCAACATCCCCTTCCAGGCCGCGCTGCTGGCGCACCCCAGGTTCGTCTCGGGCCAGTTCAATACCGGCTTCATCGCCGAGCACTATGCCAAGGGCTTCCGCGCCGAAGACGTGCCGCACGACGACCAGGACTTTCTGGCGGCGCTGGCGGCGTTTGTGCGCCGCAAGTCACGTGAACGCGCGGCCAATCTCAGCGGTCAGCTGCCGGGCTACGACGTCAAGATCGGTCAGGACTACACCGTGGTGGTGCTTGGCGCCGAAGGCCAGAACCGCCATGTGCAGGCGCATGTGGACGAGTTCCGTGGCCAGAGCGGCGTGGCGGCCATCCGGATTGGCGAGAAGACCTACGAGATCGTCAGCCACTCGCGCCTGAACGACGTGAAGATCAGCGGTACCGTCAATGGCCAACCCTTCACCGCCCAGGTCGAACGCGGCACCGCCAAGAACCCGCTGGCGCTGCAGGTCCAGCACAACGGCACCCGCATCGAGGCGCTGGTCATGTCGCCGCGCATGGCCGAGCTGCACCAGCTCATGCCCTACAAGGCGCCGCCGGACATGAGCCGTTTCGTGCTCTCGCCCATGCCGGGCCTGCTGGTCGATGTGTCGGTGCAGCCGGGCCAGAAGGTCCAGGCCGGTGAGCGTGTGGCCGTGATCGAAGCCATGAAGATGGAAAACATCCTCTTCGCGGCGCAGGACGGCGTGGTCAAGAAGGTCGTTGCAGCCAAGGGCGAGTCCCTGTCGGTAGACCAGATGATTGTGGAGTTCGAATGATGGCTACCCAGCGCCCTTTTAAAGTGCTGGGCGTCCAGCAGATCGCGATCGGTGGGCCGGACAAGACCCGTCTGCAAAAACTCTGGGTCGACATGTTCGGCCTGGAGATCACCGGCACGTTCAAGAGCGAACGCGAGAACGTGGACGAGGACATCTGCGCCATGGGCGCCGGTCCGTTCAAGGTCGAGGTCGACCTGATGCAACCGCTCGACCCCGAGAAAAAACCGGCCGTGCACACCACGCCGCTCAACCATGTGGGCCTGTGGATCGACAAGCTACCCGAGGCGGTTGAGTGGCTTACGGCCAAGGGCGTGCGCTTTGCGCCGGGCGGCATCCGCAAGGGTGCTGCGGGTTTTGACATCTGCTTTCTGCACCCCAAGGGCAACGACGAGTTCCCGATCGGTGGCGAAGGCGTGCTGATCGAGCTGGTCCAGGCGCCGCCCGAGGTGGTCAGCGCGTTCGAGAAGCTGGCTTCGGCCTGATCACTCTTTGTCACTCCATGGCTTGACCATGGATCCTCGGGTCCAGCCCGAGGATGACAAAAGGCCATGACTTCCAGGCTTGTCATTCCATGGCTTGACCATGGAATCCATGGGTCCTCGGGTCCAGCCCGAGGATGACAAAAGGCGATGACTTCCTGGCTTGTCATTCCATGGCTGGACCATGGAATCCATGGGTCCTCGAGTTCAGCCCGAGGATGACAAAAGGCGATGACCTCCTGGCTTGTCATTCCATGGCTGGACCATGGAATCCATGGATCCTCGGGTCCAGCCCAATGGGATGGACGCCCCACCCTCTAAACGGCATCGATGTGCCAAAGTGGAGTGTGTAGTCATAACCACTTGAACGAAAGCGAGGCGTCCACCATGAAGATTACAGCAATCGGCCTGGA
>Ga0255277_1000189_pt1 | contig 10770 bp, 5 predicted proteins | sample AtltaT_7_FD_183709 | JGI IMG/M metagenome (GOLD analysis project Ga0255277, IMG submission 183709) | Metatranscriptome of freshwater microbial communities from Altamaha River, Georgia, United States - Atl_Cont_RepA_8d (Metagenome... | ecosystem: Environmental > Aquatic > Freshwater > River... | reverse complement strand
GTAGTTCTTGTATTGAGTTTAACATAATTCGAATTGAAGCCCAAATTATCTAGATTGGGAACCAATGATTGTGCACAAAGTTTTTGAATTTTCAATGCAGTTTCATAATCAATGGATTTAGTCATAGCCCCCTCAGGTGATTCATGAAATATACAAGTATAAAAAGTTGAGGCAGACAAATATGAACCAATTTTGTTGGGGTGATAATAATCCGCCGTATCATACAAGTTTATGTCCGGATATTTTGTTCTAAACACTTTCCATATACTCCCAACAGGAACAACGGGACAAGAAAAAACTTTATTCAAATAGGCATACCCTTTAGAAATGGTATCACTCATTTGTTCATAGTTTAATTGTATGTTATTCAACATACAACATGTAGAATCTGAACGTAATTTATTTTCATGATAACCCCAAGTCTCATAAAACAAGATTTTTGCACAAGGGTTATTTATTTTTATTGAATCTATAATCATCGAAGCATAGGGTATGGTTACTGAATCTATGTATTCTTGTTCTTGAATAAATTCTTTTGACCATCCCTGAAGAATTACAAAATCCCAATTTCCTTTCTTAATCGCTGAAAACACTTCTGGTCTTAATGTTTGATCCTTAATTGACGCTCCACCCTTCCATGATTTTTCTACATGAACAATTTTATTCTTGGACTTACATATTTTTTGAAAGATGCCCGGCATGTCATTGTTACCCGTAAACGAATTTCCAATAAACAATACCCTAGTAGAATCTGTTGCCGAGGCAATCGATATTGCCCCTAAAAGCATTGATATAAGGCTTTTAATTTTCATTATCAAAAGCTTGTATCAATTGTTCTGCCAATTCTTTATTTAAAGTCATTTTAGTACGCGAAAAATTCATATCATCAACACTACTTATTGGAATCAAATGAACGTGTACATGGGGTACTTCCAAACCGATAACACTAATTCCAATCCGTTTACATGGTACATTTGCCTTTAGGCGCAAGGCCACTTGTTTAGAAAACGCCATCAATGAATGATACTCAGCATCGGACAAATCAAAAATATAATCCACCTCTTTTTTTGGAAAAACCAATACGTGACCTTTCACTAAAGGATTAATATCCAAAATTGCCATATTTTGTTCATCCTCAGCCACCTTGTAAGCTGGTAGTTCTCCTTTTATAATTCGTGTGAAAACACTTGGCATTAGCGCGAAATTTCAATTATTTCAAACTTCATAAGTCCACCAGGCGTGGTTATTTCAGCCACATCACCCACTTTCTTGCCAAGCAATCCTTTTCCAATGGGTGAATCAACAGAAATTTTTCGTGCCTTAATGTCTGCTTCACTTTCGGCAACTAAGGTGTACTCAATTTCCATTCCGTTGGCGCTGTTTTTTATCTTAACCTTAGACAAGATAAATGCCCTAGACTTATCAATATTTGAATCATCAATCAAACGTGCATTGGCAATGGTAGCCTCAAGTTTAGAGATTCGCATTTCAAGAATACCTTGGGCTTCCTTAGCCGCATCGTATTCAGCATTTTCTGATAAATCACCTTTGTCCCTTGCTTCGGCAATTTGGTTTGAAATAGATGGTCTTTGCACATGCACTAAATCGTGCAATTCATCCTTTAATTTTTGCAGCCCTTCTGCTGAATAATAACTAATATTTGACATTGTAATTGGATTAAACGCAAACAAGAGAGCAAAGCCCTCTTGTTTTACAAAATTATAATTAACTAATTATTTTAAACTGATCGTAACACCGAGGGTATGGATAATCCCAAACACACCGGCAAAACGAGAACAATACTCAACGCCGAGCGCACTTTTGTTCTTTCCTACCAAGGCATCTACTGAAAACCCTGCCGTTGGACCCGTTAAGGCATAAGATCTATTCTCTGCGCTAAAAATCCCATTTTCATATACAAAGCCGCCACGAATATTGAAAGCCATTTTTTCATTGGTCATACCGTAATCTAAACCAATTCGATATTGATCTTTTGAAAAGGAATTCGCCTGAAAGCCAAGGGCTAGATTTAGTTTTGAAGCATCGCTAAAAATAAAATCATAGGAACCTCCTATAGACAAAAGTGAAGGCAATTCATAAGAAGCCGAGCGTTGCTCTAAAGAGGCAATAAAACCACTTGAAACATATTGTGCTTGGTTCGCTAACCCATCCCCTTTGAATTTGAGTGTAGGACCCACATTCTTTAGGGCAATACCAAACTTTAGTTGGTTTTGCTCCCCTGTTACATAGCGTATCCCAGCATCCAAGGCAATACCATTTGATTTTAGATTAAATATACTTTCAGTAACCACTTTAAAGTTAATACCCCCATAAATTGAAGAAGAAAACTTTTTAGCAAATCCGACATTAAATATATTGGCTCTGGGTGAAAAATATCCAATGTTCCCTTCTGGGTTGGCAACTGTAGTTATTGGAACATCCCCATAATTCAAAGATTGAACGCTAACAGCAAACACATTGGATTCTCCGAGACGTTGGGCAATTCCCGCGGAATTCATTCCAATCCCTGCATTTCCCATCCAATTGGTGTAATTAAATTTAATTTGCGTCTTATCGGTAAAGGCAAGTCCTGCAATATTATTGTATTGAGCTTCCAATCCATTGATATTAGCAACTCCAGCATCACCTATTGCAGATCCTCTAGCCCAAGGATTAATTAATAGATGGGAGGCACCAGCAGAACCAACTCGATCTTCGTTACCCGCAGATACCGACAGTGAACATGCCATTGCCGCAATTACACTTATTTTACTAATCTTTCTCATTTTCATTAATATAATTTGATTAGATTCCTTGATAATCTGGTGTTCTCATTCCACCAAAGAATTTGAGTACTACCTCCCCTACTTCCGGTACATCTACATGGATGAGATAAACCCCACCAGCTACAGGTATTGCCTTATTATTGGTTAAATCCCAATCTAAAGAAGTAACAGGACTGTCTTTTTTGAAAGTTCTAATTAATTTACCATTTACCGAATAGATTTTAACCGTACACTTTTCTGGTAGATTGGTGATCTTAACTTTGGTTTCAATTCTTGTTCGCTCATAATCAGAATAAGCATAGTAAGGATTAGGCACTACATTGATCATTTTCAATGCTTCTTTGAGGGCATCATGTGATCCAACTTCTGTGGCAATTGCATCCATCGACCAACCATACATTGGTTTACCGCCGTTTGCTCCAGTAGCCGTGAAGTTCTTGTATTCTTTATTGATTCGTAATTTGATGCTTACATCCGTAGATAGTAATGTTTGTCCTGGTGTTAGCAATGGATATGAAATCCAAGTTAAACTTCCATACAAGTCACGCTTGCCTTGAGCACTATTGGTTTCTACCTCTAGGTACTTTTGATAAGCAACATTACCTGCATTGCTCTCTGCTTGTGATGGAATGTAAGCTGGGAAGTCAAAGCTGGAATTGTATCCATTAATGGTCTTTTGGTTGTAACTGAATACATAAATCGGATGCATTCCACCCATTAATGGCGTTCCAACATTGCTCACAAATTTATCGGTTGGATTCCAAATCATGTCTGCTCCGTTTTCACCACCCAAGAATGAATTCTCACCAAAGGCCATATACAAACGCGCACCGGATTCTAAATCTACTGCATAACCTGGGAACCAGCCCATTCCTGTTCCTGTTCCGTCCGCATTGCCATTCTTATCAACGCTTGGACTCTTACGAAGCCCTCCCGGAGCGGCTGCACCTACATTTAGGGCAGAAGTACGACCTAATTCTACAACCGGGCAACGTGTCCATTTGCTCTTATCGCTTGTGATTACAATATTCACACTCGGCAAGAAGGAAATCGATGCGTTTTGTCTCGATGAGCCATTAAAGGTTCCAAAATACGCCAAGGGCATATAGTCTGCCTGATATCCCGTTAAACGATGCGGTGCAATCGTTCCTTCCAAGATACCCTCATAAGCCTGTGTTGGATCAACGCCTGACTCATCTGGATAGTTACACGGATTTAAATAAACAGGGCCATTTGGTAAACACTCATACCCTGCAGCATTTGAATCGGTTTCTGGTGTGTAATCTCCCGAGCGAATCCAATTGGTTGGGAAATAAGCATCATTATCAGGAACGCCCATCAACCATCGCTTAGAAGAGTCGGAATAGGTAATCGAAGACTCAATCATGTCGGTAGTCTTCGCTGTAATATTTCCAGAGCCAGAAGGGAAATAGTATTTCTCTTGATGAATTTGTACCGAGATTCCCCATTCCGGTATAATTTGTTCATTGTCCCCTTGAATGGTAACATCAGAACTAATGGAATCTTGAATCGTGCCACCCTTGGTATCATAGCGATAAATCACCCAACTAGCCGTATCGGCTGCATTGCCCGGTGATGTTGGCGTATAGTCGCGGAATCTGCACTCAAAGTATCCACCTTTTAGGTTTAATGGGTCAACCACTTTAATGTTTACCGGGCCCTGACCATAATCGTACTCAGGGTCTTCCATGAAGCCATCGTTCAAAATAGTAGTCAATGTAGCATCCGTAAACTCCAAAGAACGATTTCCATTACCGTAACCATCTAAACGCGTAATGCGCGGCGTGGAACCATAGTTAATCATTTGGTAAGTTCCATCAGCCTCGGGCATTGGGTTGTGGGGGACAGCAGGTGTAGAACTAATTGCTGTGCCATCAAAATTAAGACGTGATGAAATGTATGGGATCTTTTGACCATCCAAAAACAACGGATCATTTGGATCATACTTTTTAAACTGATTGAAAGCATAAGCTACCGCAACATAGTAGTATGTTTTGTGGTTAACAAGTCTTCTAGCACCTTGAGCAAAGGCATCTTCTGTAACTTGGAACGAATGGCGAATTCCTTTATTCTCACCATCTACCTTTTCAACTGGCACAGAGAAACCAAGTGCTTCGTCGAATTCAAAATTAATTATGCGTGAAATGTTGTTTTTAATATCACACTGAGCAACAAGTCTTGCTTTAGTTGGATCAGAAATATCTGCAACGGAAGCGTCTTGACTCTTCAACTGATAAATTTGATATCCTTCAAATCGATATTTTCTATCTACCGTAGGATCTGGAATATTAATCTCATCAATTTCTTCGTATGCTTCTTGGTAGTTATTCGAAGAAATTGGATTTTCAATCATCAGAATTAACTCCTTATCCAATTCTTGGATAGTTAATTTCGGCGCATCCGGAGGAGAAAGAATTTTAAAACAAGCATCAAAAAGTGCCTGTGCTTTAGTATCCGCTCTTTTCATTGCCTCTACTGAAGCCATCAAGGTACCATCAGTACTACGTCCGTACACAATACCAACGGTGATGTTATTTACTGCACCTGGCTTTAAAGTAAATGGCCCAGCAGATTGAACAAATCTTCTGTCCCCAGCAGGGTTATTGTTAGTAGATTCATCCCAACCATTTGGATATTGACCGGTCATATCTACACCCGCAGTTGACCAAGATAGTGGATCGGAAGTTCCCGGGAACATGTAATCAGACAATTGCCCTGGCGTACTTCCTAGGCCACCATAGTACATTTCTGAACCGTTGGCCCATTGCCCCTCCATAAAGTTATAATATTCTGAAGCGGGACCTGGGTCATTATAAGGATAAGCTGAGGTTGAGGTATAATAGGTAAATCTCCTCATTCCGAAACGCTCATTATCTATAATACCGTCAGAATAACCAATACCAATTCCTTTGTAAACAATTCCATTGTTAGCTAATGCATCAACCACTGTTGGCACAACTAATGATTGTGTGGTATTATCGAAATAGGGACCTGGATTATCTATCCCATCAGCATCTTGATAAGGCCCTTCGAAAAAGTCACAACCTATAGCTGGTGGATTATCGCCATACCCTAATTTACCTGCATTGCTTTCGTCATTCAAATCTCCGTTATACATATAACCTAGACCACGAGAAACATCACACCCAGCATAGTCATCTGCATAATTACCAACATCTGCATCAAGATATTGCGCGAAATAAGTATCGTAAAGTGTTTGCGTACCCCGGTTGATTAATTCATAATTATAGAATGTCATCCTATTTACCTCATCATTTGTAGCGAAAGAAAACGCTTGAGCACGTATTTCCATTCCAATTGGATCCCCATTCGTTTCAGTGTGAATGTTTCCTTTATCATTGAACACCCACCAATGGGTCTCATCACCGAATAAAGAAATTCTTCGATCAAAACCACATTGGATATCATCGCGACCTAAGATGTCATCATACCAAGGATGATCTCCGTTGTCAGGGTTATAGTTTCCATCTTGATCACGGTCATAAAATGGTGCTAAGAAGTAATCTTGTCCTTTGGATACATCTCCATGAGCAGGCCAATTGTAGATTCGATTCAGTTCCTCATTTGATGGAGATTGTACATCATCACATTCAGTTGAAATTCCTGTTTGACATTCCCACCAAATATTAAATCGAATTACTTCTGCCTTCCGTATTGTATAGAATTGGTCATAAGCAATACACTGATCTGGGTCAATGTTGGCTTCACCAAAATCACGAACAACATCATCTCCAACTGGGAATAATGGATTATAATTTCCAGTACCCGGTGTTACTGTCAGTGGACCAGGCCAAAAATCATTTCCAGAACGATAGCGCAAAGCTGCCAGCTTCAGCTGACCATTCACATCTGTTCCACCCATCCATAAGGCCCCTGCAAAAATCGCAAAACGATTACTTCCCTTGGGAACTTCGTAGGCCGCAACGCCATTTTGGCGGTTCTGAAACATAGAACCTCCTTGCTCAATCAATGCACGTACATCATTAAATTCCATGATATACTTGGCGGTAGCCGGACTACAATTCGCTTTTGGTTTCCCAGAAGGTTTCTTACCCTTATCATTAGGCCCATAGTACGCCAAAGCATTTGACCCAATCAATAAAACTCCAAAAATTGTCGCATATAACTGCTTTTTCATACCCTTGTATCTATTTGTTTTAGAAATCATATTTAATACCTAGACGAATTGTCCTAGGAACACTAATGTTAAATGGATTATTAACTTTCATAGCATAATAATCTCTGAAGGCTTGCTCATCTGTCATATTCTGAATAGAAGTTTGACTAGATGCTGCAGCTAAGTATCCATCATCATTCCAGTTTCCTGTAGCGCGGTAAATTGAAAGGACGTTAAATTGATTAAAGAGGTTTGTAGCACGAACATAAATGTTCAAGTTTGAAACTTTTTCTTTGTCTTTACTTTTTGCATCCTTAACCTTGTGAACTATTGTAAAATTACGATCTAACTGCATATCCAATCTGTAGGTCCAAGGCATGCGTGAACCATTCACGGTTCCACTGATTCCCGCTGCTAAGTTTCCAATTCCAGCGTCAGTAATGAAGGTTTGAGCAGAATATGGGTATCCAGAATTGATGTTTGTAAAGATATTTAACCCAGTATTTTCTAGTACATTAAACTTACCAATTTTAGGTCCGTTGTAATCTTTCCCTTCACCGTATCGATAATCAAAAGTAATTGCAAAAGCATGACGCTGATCATAGCTGTATGGGAAAATGTTTCTCAAGTTCGGGATGCCGGCATTGATAAATGCAGCCATTGATGTCGCATCTGAACCGGTTCCATCAGCAAATTGAAGCGTATAGTTTGCGGTCATTCGGATATTACCTGTTTGACGCAAATCATAAGCAATAGTCATTCCTTTAACTGTACCAAAATCGCGGTTGCCAAAAGTCTTATAAGACGCAGGGTAAGCCATAAACACGTTGATTAACTGCACATTATTACGCTGTTCACGATAAAAAGCAGAAATTTTTAATGATGAAGTTGGCGACAAAACTTGTTGGAAACCTAATTCGTAATCAATGGTGCTTTCAGGTTTCAAATTCGCATTATTAATTACATCGTTTCTAGTTTGAATGTATTGATATTCATATGGATCAAAACGGAACCCCGAAGTTGGTCGTTTTGTTAAGATATCATAGTGTGCAAAAAATGAAGCTTTTTCAGAAATTGGGAAAGAGAATGCTACACGTGGCATTACATTCACTTGTGCTTTATAATCTTCAAATGCACTTGCATCTGGTGATTTTTGACCTGGATTCAATACCCACGGTGCTATACCTCCTGCCCCTTGAATTGTTTTAGGATCCTCAATAGTTGTACCAACGGCATTGTACCACTGTGATCCACTTCGGAAACCATTTATTGCGGTAGGGTTCGAAATATCATTTACATAAACAATATAATCATCTCCCATGCTTTCAGGGATATTAACCCAACTATATTGCCCTGGGTCGTTTTCTTTCATCGCCCTGGCTTCTTTTACAGTTCTTGCATTATAAAACAAATATGGGTCTTTTAAAACCGGTTGATTCGCATCAAATACATCTACACGAACCCCAACATTAAATACAATATCCTTAAAAGCAAATTTATCCATTATATAACCCGCCATATAGGTTGGTTGAAAAGCTCCAATGAATCGCTTATAGTTGCCATTTTCATCGAACTCATTGAAATACTTATTAATATCTGTAGTTCCCTTGACTTTTTTTGCCCGTATGGTCAAACCCATAATAGGAAACAAATGAGTTTCCTCCGTTCATCAATTCATCAGGTGAAAACATATCAAATTGAAACATAGACGGATCATACATATCTATGTCAACAAAATCGTTCCCTGCAACATTAAGGTTAAGTGCCTGTCGAACATTATAATCAAAAAAGGATTGATTGTCATTATTAATTTGGCCACCAAATTGACCCGTTCCGGATTGGTGCGCATAACCAGAGTTTAATCGATCATAAGTAATCGCTTTAAATGAACCTGAATCGGTAATAACACCAGTAGAATAATCCAACTCACGGATATGGAAGTTCATTAACTGACGGGCAATAGACCAAATGGATGTTGGTCCGAAATCCCCATTAGACCAACCTCTATCAACACGTTGCTCGTACTCAAAACCAAGAGAAACACTATGGTTTCCAATTACTAAAGAACCCGCGCCGGTTACACGAAACTGATCGTTTTCAAATTTACCAAAGCCATTGTAAGGTGCACCAATGTTAGACCAAATTCCATAAACACTTTGGGGTACATCTCCATTTCTTAAAGCATTTCCCTGTTGAATTTGGAAAAGGTTTTCATAGTGTCCTAATGGCTCTCCTTGATAGATATTGTAGTATTGTGTGGTAATCGCGGCCAAAGCAGCATTGGTTTCTGAAGGACTAAATTCAACCTCTAAATCTTTGAAACCGTTATGCTCCCATCTTTGCAAATTATCATTAAATTGGTACGAAGGAGTTCTTCTTGTTGTGAAAGTCCCAACATGCCCATAATTGAAAATGTTGTATTGATGTTTCGGGTCATAAGAATCTCTAACTGTTTTACTATAATCCACCATGATGGTGTAGTTTGCAGATTTAATTTTACTGTTTTTATTGTCGTTTGAGAAGCGTTGTGAGATTTTACCGTAAACACGATAATCTAATCCTTTTGATTCTCCAAAATTGGTGAAATTCAACAAAGACCCTTCATAAGAATACCCTGAACCTTTAAAATAATTCAAAGAACCCCCGAACTGCACGTTTACTGATGGGCCGGTGTTAACATCGATTTTACCTTGACCCGAAACGGTAGTATTTCGAGCGTTCATTCGCCATGGCACTTTTTCAAAATCTGTTTGACGTAAGAATAAAGAATTGTGAAATGTTCCAAATCCGGTCGAAGTAGGCCGAAGCGGATTCACCAACAGCTGATCTCGAACTTCCTTTTTAACTCTCCACCCACCACCTGCAAGAGGCCGATTATCTAGCTCATCTGTGTAGTTTCCAGAAACTAAGAAACCTAAGAGTGGACGCGTTTTCTTACCCGCAGAATCACGTTGCATCCAAAGTGGACCAGACAACATTCCTTCAACCAAGTTATATCCGTATTTATCGAGCCCAAATACTTTTCCGTCATAACCATTTGGGTCTGCGCCTTTAAAATACATTCCAGAAGTAACCGCCTCAATACTACCGAAATAAATAGCCGATGGTCCGCGTGTAGTTACCGAAATAATTCCACCTGTCACATCCCCGTAATTTGCAGGAAGTCCCCCAGTAATTACAGAAACTTCTTCAAGCGCTGCCTTAGGTAGGTTAGCAGAACCCCTCACTTTGATACCATCAATAAAAAAATAGGTGGCATCTGAACGAGAACCGCGAACAGAAATAGCACCACTTCCTTCGTTGGTATTTACCCCTCCAACCGATTGAGCTACACCCGCTGCGGAACGAACTGGCATTCTTGCGATATCTTCACGAGAAACCACGGCACCTGTCGCACCTCCATCTTTATCAATTAGTGGAACTTTATATCGAGTTACCTTTACTTCATCTTTTTGAAGTTCATTTTCCGGCTTTCCTAGCGTTAACTTTTCCAAGAATGTAATTTTATCAGAAGAAATAATTACCCCTTGCTCCAATGCGTCCTGATAACCTTCTATTTTGTTGGTGATTTTCACATCGTAGGTTCCGGGTAGAATTGCGTTAATTTGAAATTCTCCATTTTCATCTGTCAATGCATTTCCCTTCATGGAAGTTCCTGACATCAAATAAATTTTTGCACTGGGTATTACAGCCCCACTTTTATCGTCTTTCACAATTCCTTTTAGGGTTCCAAGACCAGACTGTGCGTAAATGTAAGCGCCTGAAAACAAAACGCTTAACAATAATAATGGTAATTTTTTCAGCATAACGAAATGTATGATTTTG
>Ga0255277_1000187_pt1 | contig 10803 bp, 8 predicted proteins | sample AtltaT_7_FD_183709 | JGI IMG/M metagenome (GOLD analysis project Ga0255277, IMG submission 183709) | Metatranscriptome of freshwater microbial communities from Altamaha River, Georgia, United States - Atl_Cont_RepA_8d (Metagenome... | ecosystem: Environmental > Aquatic > Freshwater > River... | reverse complement strand
GCCCTGTACATGGATCTGTTCAACATCTTCCAGAGTCTGCTGGCCCTGCTGAGCATCATGGGCGGCGAGCGCGAGTAAGCGCTTCCCGCTTCAATTTAAAAGGGCTCCTTCGGGAGCCCTTTTCGTTTCTGGTTCCTCATCTCCGGTATCTGGGGGGCATGTCATTCCCGGGCTTGACCCGGGAATCCACACTCAAACATGGATTCCCGATCCAGTCGGGAATGACAGGTCAGATACGAATCGTTCAGGCCAGTTCAAACACCGCCATGCTCTCCACATGCGCCGTGTGGGCGAACATGTTGACCACCCCGGCAGCAACGCATCGATAACCGGCCTGGTGCACCAGCAGGCCGGCATCGCGCGCCAGTGTGGCGGGGTTGCAGCTCACATAGACAATGCGCCTGGGCGGCGTCCAGTCCCCACGGACTTCGGGCTGCTGATGCAGCTCGGCCAGCGTCTTACTCAGGGCAAAGGCGCCTTCGCGCGGCGGATCGACCAGCCATTTGTCGGCCACGCCATCGGCCAGCAACATCTGCGGCGTCATCTCGAACAGGTTGCGGGCCACAAAGGTGGTGGGCGCCAGGGGCTGGCTGCGGCCTTGCTGGTTGACAGCGTAGTTCTGGTGGGACCGCTGCACCAGGGCCTCCGAGCCCTCGATGCCCAGGACCTCACCGGCCTGGGTGGCGATCGGCAAGGTGAAATTGCCCAGACCGCAGAACCAGTCGATCACTCGGTCGGTCTTTTGCGCGCCCAGCAACCGCAAGGCACGGCTGACCAACACGCGGTTGATGTAAGGGTTGACCTGGGTGAAATCGGTCGGCTTGAAGGGCATGGTGATGCCGAAGTCCGGGAGACCATAGGCCAGCTGCGGGCCTTCATCCAGAAGGTGAACCGTATCGGGCCCCTTGGGCTGCAGCCACCACTGAACGTGATGAATTGCAGCGAAGTCACGGAGCTTCTGCTGGTCGCCTTCTGACAAAGACTCCAGATGGCGCAGCACCAGCGCAGTCACATCGTCTCCGCAAGCCAGCTCGATCTGCGGGCAGGTCTCGCGGGCCTGCAGGCTACCGATCAGTCCACGCAACGGCATGAGCAAGGCGCTGACAGGCGGCGGCAAGATCGGGCAGACCTGCATGTCGGCGATGTAGCGGCTCTTGCGCTCGTGAAAGCCGATCAGCACCTCGCCTTTTTTGGCCACATAGCGCACCGACAGGCGGGCGCGGTAGCGGTAGCCCCAGGCCGGACCCTGAATCGGGCGCAACAGCGACTCCGCCTTGACCTTGGCCAGGTGCCACAAGTTGTCTTCGAGTACACGCTGCTTGACGGCCACCTGTGCGGCGGCCTCCAGATGCTGCATCTTGCAGCCTCCGCAGGCCCCCTGGTGCAGCCCGAAATGCGGGCAGCCCGGCCTCACGCGCTGAGGGGATTCGTAGTGGATCTCGGTGACGGTCCCCTGCTCCCAATTGTTTTTTTTGCGGCCAACCTTGACCGACACGGTTTCGAAAGGCAAAGCCCCTTCGATGAACACCACCTTGCCGTCAGGGCGCCGGGCGATGCCCTGGGCCTCCATGTCCAATGCGCCGACGCGCAGCCATCCCTCGGGCAGATCGGCGCTGTCGGATACAGGCGCCACCTCATTCCATTGCGTTTCTTGTTCACTCATGCCCCGGATTGTCTCAGGCTGTACACCCTGCTCCGGTTTCGTGCCGAACAGACGGGGCGCAGTCAGCCAAGCGTTGGGTCGACTGGTTTAAACTGTTGAACTTCGATTTCATCCTGCAAAAAGACGCCCCACGATGACCAAGACCGCTGACGCATCCAAGATCATTTACACACTGACCGACGAGGCGCCCCGCCTGGCGACCGAAGCGTTCCTGCCCGTGATCCGCAGCTTCACGAAGCCCGCCGGCATCACCGTGGAAACCAGCGACATTTCGGTGGCCGCGCGCATCCTGGGCGAGTTTCCGGAATCCCTCAAGCCCGAGCAGCAAGTACCGAACAATCTGGCCGAACTGGGCAAACTGACCCTGCGACCCGAAGCCAACATCATCAAGCTGCCCAACATCAGCGCCTCGGTGGCCCAACTGGTGGCGGCCATCAAGGAGCTGCAAGGCAAGGGCTATGCGATTCCCGACTACCCCGAAAGCCCTAAGACCGACGAAGAAAAATCCATCCGGGCCCGCTACAACAAGTGCCTGGGATCGGCTGTGAACCCGGTGCTGCGCGAAGGCAACTCCGACCGCCGCGCACCCAAGGCCGTCAAGGAATACGCCCGCAAGAACCCGCACAGCATGGCCGAGTGGAGCCAGGCCTCGCGTTCGCATGTCTCGCACATGCATGCCGGCGACTTCTACCACGGCGAAAAGTCGATGACGCTGGACCGCGCCCGCAGCGTGAAGATGGAACTCATCACGAAGTCCGGCAAAACCATCGTGCTCAAGGAAAAAGTCTCGCTGCTCGACCGCGAAGTCATTGACAGCATGTTCATGAGCAAGAAGGCCCTGCTGGCCTTCTACGAGAAGGAAATCGAAGACGCACGCAAAACCGGCGTGATGTTCTCGCTGCACGTCAAGGCCACCATGATGAAGGTCTCGCACCCCATCGTGTTCGGTCACTGCGTGAAGATCTTCTACAAGGAAGCCTTCGAGAAGCACGCCGCGACCTTCAAGGAACTGGGCGTCAACGTCAACAACGGCATGGTCGATCTCTACAACAAGATCGCCACCCTGCCCCAGTCCAAGCAGGAAGAGATCAAGCGCGACCTGCACGCCTGCCATGAGCACCGGCCCGAACTGGCCATGGTGGACTCGGCCAAGGGCATCACCAACTTCCACTCGCCCAACGACGTGATCGTGGACGCCTCCATGCCCGCCATGATCCGCAACGGCGGCAAGATGTGGGACGCCAACGGCCGGCTCAAGGACGTCAAGGCCGTGATGCCCGAGTCGACCTTTGCCCGCATTTACCAGGAGATGATCAACTTCTGCAAATGGCATGGCGCCTTTGATCCGCGCACCATGGGCACCGTGCCCAACGTCGGCCTGATGGCCCAGCAGGCCGAGGAATACGGCTCGCACGACAAGACCTTCGAGATCCCCGAAGACGGCGTGGCCAACATCACCGACATCGAAACCGGTGAAGTGCTGCTGAGCCAGAACGTAGAAGAAGGCGACATCTGGCGCATGTGCCAGGTCAAGGATGCCGCCATCCGCGACTGGGTCAAGCTGGCCGTCAACCGCGCCCGCAACTCCGGCATGCCGGTGGTCTTCTGGCTCGACGCCTACCGCCCGCACGAAGCCCAGCTGATCCGCAAGGTCAAGATGTACCTGCACGAGCACGACACCAATGGCCTGGACATCCAGATCATGAGCCAGGTGCGCGCGATGCGCTACACACTCGAGCGTGTGATCCGCGGCCTGGACACCATCAGCGCCACCGGCAACATCCTGCGCGACTACCTGACCGATCTGTTCCCCATCATGGAACTGGGCACGTCCGCCAAGATGCTGTCCATCGTGCCGTTGATGGCCGGTGGCGGCATGTACGAAACCGGAGCTGGCGGCTCGGCCCCCAAGCACGTGCAGCAGCTGGTGGAAGAAAACCACCTGCGCTGGGATTCACTGGGTGAATTCCTGGCCTTGGCTGTGTCGCTCGAAGACCTGGGCATCAAGCAAAACAATGCCCAGGCCAAGCTGCTGGCCAAGACCCTGGACGCAGCCACAGGCAAGCTGCTGGACAACAACAAGAACCCCTCACCCAAGACCGGCCAGCTCGACAACCGAGGCAGCCAGTTCTACCTGGCCATGTACTGGGCCCAGGAGCTGGCCGCGCAGACGGAAGACAAGGCCCTGGCTGCCAAATTCGCCCCGCTGGCCAAGCAGCTGAGCGACAACGAAGCCAGGATCGTGGAAGAGCTGGCCGCTGTTCAGGGCAAGCCTGCAGACATTGGGGGCTACTACCTGCCTGACACTGCCAAGCTCAAGTCCATCATGTGTCCGAGCCAGACCTTCAACAGTCTGCTCGCAAGCGTCGACTGAAACAAGCCGTCCATGCGCCCCCCTTCTTCATGAGGGGGATGGACTGAGGTCAGCAGAAAGGCTCAGTTGGCGTAGGCTGGCTGGGCCGATGCACTACGCAGCAGGGATGGCAGGGTTTGCCAGGCGTCTGCCACCTCACGCACCAGTCCTGTGACTTCCTGCAGAGCCTCGACATCGTTGTGGGCATTGACGTGCAGCAGTCGGCGCGTCAGATAGCCATACAGCTCATTGAGGTTGTGAGCCAGCTCGCCGCCTTTTTCGAAATCCAGGGCACTCTGCAGTCCCACCACAATGCGACCCGCGCGGGCAAGCGCTCGCGACTTCTCTTCAATGGCTCGGTTGTCGATGTGTCCACGGGCTGCAGCCAGACTCTCCAGAAGACCATCAAACAACATCTGGATCAGGCGCACATTGTCTGCACTGGCCACGCCGGTGACGACCTGAATGGAGCCATAACTCTGGGCAGCTTTGAACTGGTAACGCATACGACCTTACTCCTGTGGATGCATACTGGGTATGCAAAGGGTATCGGTCGTGGGTGACGGAACTTGAGCCCCCACCGCCCATCCGTTCGATTCACTGCTGGTTCTGTTGTCCACCGCCAGGATGCGTGTTCTGCGCCTCCAATGCGGTCTGCAATGCTGCAGGATAACCCTCAGGAACAGGCAGCTGGACGCGGCTGTAAAGGGCCTGCAAAGCCTCCTGGTATGTCTGGCAGACTGTGGAGAGCTGCTCTGCAGGCATGACGACCGTGTTGACGCCACATTGATGGATCGTGTTGACCTGCGCCTGAGGTAACCAGGACTCCACCTGCCCTCTCAGGGTTGAGATTTGGCGGGTATTGGACACATCCGATGACAAACCCAGCTTGCCGGCCTGGACGCCATCCTCAAAGATGGCATCCAGATGCTTGAGCAGCACTGTGCCGTAACGCTCCCGAATTTCAGCCAGTTGCGCTGCATCCATGTCCGGCGGCGACATGCCCGACATGGCATCCCAGAGTTTTTTGCCTGACAGGCCACCAAAAGGGCCGACTGCATTGACCGATCGGCTTTTGGCCAGCACGGCAGCCACCTCCCCGGCTCGGCGCTCCAGGTTATTGACGCGGTCAACCAGATAGACAATGAAAACGAGGATCAGAAGCAGGCCAATGGCCACCAGTGCAAGAAGCAAGGTCTGCATGGTGCATCAGGGACCGGCTGGGGCAGCACTTTGGCCAGGGTCATCGGCTGCGCCCTGAGCCAGTTCTTCACGCAGGAACTGCAGGACCTGGAAGGGCTCTTCCAGCCGCAGCTCGTAAAGACAGATCTGGTTGGCCAGTCCCTGCATGCCGTCTATGGCCTGCTGTGGCGTGATTTCAGCTCGTTGATACCTGGAGCCGAGGTTGAACGCTTCCTGAACATATTCTTCAGGCAGATAGACAAAGATTTCGTTATCGCCTGACTTGATCTTCTGAAAGACATTCGGTTCGGGCAGGGGGGGCTTTTCCTTGCTGTTGGCAATCGCGACAGCTGCCAGATCCTGCCAGATGGCAGTTTGTTCGGCAGCAGTCACAAAAGTCTTGTCCAGGTGAGCGCGGCAAAGAAGGCCTAGCCGTATCCGTGCACTGCGGGTTTCGCGCGTTTCCGATCGCAGCTGGGTGACCTTTTCAAAGGTCGCCTGAGCCTGCTTCATTTCATCTTCTTCGGAATTGCGGAACAGCGAAAACATGGGTGGAATGCCAGTCAGTTGATCTGGAGCTGCTGCCGCAATTTTTTGACCACAGAAGACAAGATCTGGCTGACGCGAGACTCACTGACACCGAGCACCTGGCCAATTTCCTTGAGGTTCAGCTCATCAACATAGTATAGCGACATGACCATCTTTTCACGCTCGGGCAACTCATCAATGGAAGCCACCAAAGCCAGCAGAAACTCGTTTTCCTCGACAATGGACTCGGGCTGGAGACTGGCATCGGCAGGCATCGCCATGACTTCCTCGCTCAAGACCTCCATCGAGAAAGTCTCGAAACGTTTGGCCTGGCCACGCTCCCGATGGAAATCCTCAATGTCCTTGCCCATGTAGTCGGCCAGTTCTGCCTGCGAGGGCGCTCTACCCAGCTCAGCCCGCAGCGCATGCACCGCCTCGTTCTCGTTCTTGTTGAAGGCCACTGCAGAACGGGGCAAAAAGGACTGGCGGCGGACTTCGTCCAGAATGGCCCCGCGAACCCGGCTCAATGCAAAATTCTCGAATTCGAATCCCTTGGTCGGATCAAAGGCCCTGGCAGCTTCGATCAAGCCCACCATGCCCACCTGGATCATTTCATCGAGCTCCATGAATGGCGGGACTCTGGCCTTGAGGTGTACTGCCACACGCTTGACCATGGGCATGTGCGCCATGATCAGGCTTTCCTGGCGGTTTTCGACCTGCTCGTAGAGGGAAACGGGCTTGCTGGGCACGGGTCACCTGTCAACATGGGCTGTCAGCTGGCGACGAGCCAGGAAAGCCAGACCGGAGGGGTGGGTGTCGGGTGCAGGCCATTGCTCGATGGCCTGGACAAGCTGGCGAAAATCCCGGGCCGCAGCAGACCCTGGCGCGTGCTCCAGTACGGACTGGTACTTTCGCTGGGACTGAAGAACCAGCTCATCGGCCTCTATGGCATGAAGAAAGCGAATGCCCTGGCCCAAAAAGCGGACACAGACGTCGTTCATCTTGCGGTAGAGCTGCAAGCCATGGGCGGCACTGCTGACCATGTTGGGCAAAAGATAGATGTCTTCAAGCTGTTGCTCGGTGGTCATTACCTTGATGAGGCCATAAGCGTCTGCAATGGAGGAAGGCTGATCACAGACAACCACCAGCCGGCGCTGGCATGCGGCCATCAGATCCAGCACTTGCGGCGAAATGCCAGCCGCCACATCCACCAGCAGGAAGTCCAGAGGCTCGGTCAGCTCATCAAAAGCACGCACGATCTGGGCAATCTGCAGACTCGTCAAAGCCGCCATGTCACGGAGTCCTGACGAACCAGGCACCAGACGAACGCCCTGGCTTGTCGTGACGATCACCTCATCCAGGCGTTTTTCACCACTGAGCACATGGCTGATATTCAGTGGCGCGTGCACTCCCAAGGCAATCTGGGCATTGGCCATTCCCAGATCCGCGTCGAGCAACATCACGCGGTAGCCTTTCTGGGCAAGAGCGACCGCGAGATTCACGGAAACCGTGGTCTTTCCTACGCCACCTTTACCGCTGGCGATACCGATGACCTGGGGAGCATCAGGCTTGCTCATGAATCACGGTCTTTCGGTTGCGAGCAACGGCCGGCGAACTCTTGCGACGCGTGGTCGCGCTGGTGGTTTTGCGCGGCACCACGGCCTTGGATGGAAGTTCAGGGATCACGGATTCAGACAGTTCAAGCATCTCGGTCACAGGCGCCAGCGCAAGGGAAACCAACGTTTGAGGATCATACCCTTGCACTGGAGTCTGGACCGATTCGCTGCAGGCGAAGCCGGAAACCGGTTGCGGACTCTCGCACAGCGCCGCGATGAGCGGCCAGGGCATGGCCGATTCATCGAGCTTGCTCAGCCAAAGTCTTGACCACACCGGTGAATCGGCTGAACAGATTTTCCGGGCATGCGTCCATGTGGCATCTACGGGCAACACCAGCTCAAGCTGCAGTTGCGGGACAGCATCCGTCAGGATGGAAGCCTGTCCCATGAAATCCAGTCCCGGGGTATCGATCCAGACGGTTCCAGAACCCTGCAGTTCCGTCAGCAAGGTCTTGAGCGCCTCGGCGGTACGCGCCCGGTAACAGGGGATTCCAGCCTGGGCTGCCACCATCTGGATCTGGCTCCACGCACCAGGGCGCAGGTCATTGAAGCTGATGATGGCCTGTTCGGTTGCTTGCTCGGTATCGGCAGCAAGCAGCAAGCGACCGAGCATGGTGGTCTTGCCTGCACCGGAAGGGCCGACCAAGGCACGCACTTGCGCAGCAGCTTTTGCAGCCTTGCGTTGACGGACAGGGCTGAGGGTCTTGACCAGCAAGGCCTGAACCGCCTGCAGCGCCTCCATCTCCGAGTGCGCGTGGTGTGCAGCGTCAAGCAGCAAGGCCTGCAAGGCGGCAGGCACCCCGACCTCGGAAAAGGCCTGTGCCAGACGACGCGTCACCGGCGCTGCGGCCAATGTGCCCGACCACAGCCCCATGCCACGACTCATCGCAAACTCTTTTTTCAGCGCCTGGATTTCGTCACGCAGCAGACTGACAATTTCCCTGCTGCGGGCAGCCTCATGCGCGGCGTCATCGGCTGGGTGGACTGGCTCGGATGGGGTGGGCACACCCAATGCCTGGACTGCAGGGGACGAATCCGCAACCTCCTCCTGCACTTCGGACAGGGCGGCACCCATATCGGCATAAACCTCTGCAAAAGGCCGGAATGCCGCCGTTTTTTCGGTCGGTGCAGGCGCGGCAGCAACGCTTTGAGAAAATGCGCCAGTCCCCCCATCGGGCACCACATCGACCGCCACAATCAACTCCGTCTGGTTGTCTATGCGCTGGGTGGAAATTACCAGCACTTCCGGCCCGTAGAGCGCAATGGCCCTCTCATTGGCTGAGCGACTGTCCTTGGCAATGATGCGCTTGAGTTCCATGGTCAATTAGCTTTCGGTCATGTTTTTTCTGGGGGTGGCATGGACGGTCTGCACGACCTTGACCGCCTGATCGTCTGGTATTTCGCTGTATGACATCACTGTCAGATCCTGAATCCGGTAGCGGACAGCCCGCGACATCCAGCCACGGATGGCAGGAGAAACCACCAGCACCGCAGGCAGGCCACGTTGCTCCATTTCCTGGGCGTTCTGACGCAGCGCATCGAAAAGGCTCTCCGCCAGGCTGGGCTCCAGCACGACGCCAGAGGCATTGCTGCTTTGCTGCAGGACGTTGTGGATCAATTGTTCGAGCTGCGGCTCCAGCGTCAGCACCTCCAGCGTTGGCCGGTTTTCAAGCAGGTTCTGAACGATCATGCGTCCGAGCTTGGGGCGTATCAGGGAAGTCAGCTGGTCTGGATCCTGGGTCCGCGCGCAGACTTCGGACAGCGCTTCAACGATGGTCCGCATGTCTCGAATGGGAACCGCCTCACCCAGCAGGTTCTGCAAGGTCCGTGTGACCACGCCCAGCGGCAGTTTCGCAGGCACCAGCTCTTCGACCAGCTTGGGCGACTTGGTGGCCAGCTTGTCAAGCAGCTTCTGGGTTTCGTCGTGACTGAGCAGTTCTGCAGAGGCTTCTCGAAGGACCTTGTTGAGGTGAGTAGCAATCGCGGTACTCGGGTCCACGACGGTGTAGCCGAGCGCCCGTGCCTGATCGCGCGCTGAAGGCTCGATCCACACCGCTTCCAGGCCAAAGGCAGGATCCTTGGTCGCGGCCCCCTCCAGTCGACCATAGACCTTGCCAGGGTTGATGGCCAGTTCGCGACCAACGCGAACCTCGCCCCTTCCACGGACCACGCCATTGATGACGATGTTGTAGGCATCGGGCTCCAGATTCAAGGCATCCCGGATGCGCACAGGCTGAACCAGGAAACCCAGCTCTGCAGACAACTTTTTCCGTACACCCTTGACACGCGCCATCAGTTGACCGCCCGATTCCGGATTGACCAGCGGAATCAGGCCATATCCGATTTCCAGACCGATCAGGTCGACCTGCTCGACATCATCCCAGTCCAGGTCTTTCTGGGTCTCTGCAGGCGCAGCAGGCGCTTCCTCGGCCGTCTGCAACTGCAGGTCGCGTTTGAGCACCATGACGCCAAGACCCGCTGTGGCTGCAGCCAGCGTGAGGAAAACCATGTGGGGCATCCCTGGAATCAGTCCCAGAATGGCCAGAATCCCGGCCGCAATGAACAGGGCCGGCGCATTGGCCAGCTGGCTGCTGGCCTGCTCGGACATGGACTCGGACGTGGTCACCCGCGTCACGATGATGGCCGTCGCCAGGGACAGGAACAGCGCCGGGATCTGGGCCACCAGGCCATCGCCGATGGTGAGCAGGACGTAGATGCGGGTCACATCGCCGATGGGCAGGTTGTGCTGGCCAATACCCACGGCCAGGCCACCCACAATGTTGATGATCAGAATCAGCAGGCCGGCAATGGCATCACCGCTGACAAACTTGGAAGCGCCATCCATGGAACCGAAGAAATCGGATTCCTGCGAGAGTTCCTCCCTGCGTTTGCGCGCTGTATCCTGATCGATGACCCCCGCATTCAGATCGGCATCAATGGCCATCTGCTTGCCCGGCATTGCATCCAGAGTGAAACGGGCATTGACCTCCGATACCCGGCCCGCCCCCTTGGTCACCACAATGAAATTGATGACCATCAGGATGATGAAGATGATGAAACCCACCAGGTAATTGCCGGCAATCACGAACTCGCCAAACGAGGCGATCACTTTGCCTGCCGCATCGGGACCTTTGTGGCCTTCCACAAGGATCACACGTGTGGAAGCCACGTTCAGGGCCAGTCGCAGCATGGTGGCAAAGAGCAACACGGCCGGAAAGGAGGAGAACTCCAGGGGCTTGCGGGTGCCAATGGCCACCATGATGATGACCAGACCCACCACGATATTGAATGTGAAAAGGACGTCCAGCAGCAGTGCCGGCAACGGAATCACCAGCATGGCCATGATCACCAGTACCAGCGCGGGAACCCCCAGGCCAGTCATGTCAAAGCGTGAAAGGCTCTGTCGGATGGTTGACAGTGTGAGCGTGCTCATGGCGGCGCAGGGTAGATCAGGATCGGTT
>Ga0255277_1000184_pt1 | contig 10843 bp, 9 predicted proteins | sample AtltaT_7_FD_183709 | JGI IMG/M metagenome (GOLD analysis project Ga0255277, IMG submission 183709) | Metatranscriptome of freshwater microbial communities from Altamaha River, Georgia, United States - Atl_Cont_RepA_8d (Metagenome... | ecosystem: Environmental > Aquatic > Freshwater > River... | reverse complement strand
TTGGGTGCCGGCGGACGGTTGACGTCCGAAAAACAGGCTGCCTGGATTAGGTAGTACTGCTGCGGGTTGCTGAGGGCTGGCTCAAGCCGTGCCATCTCCGGCAGGTTTTTGCTGCGCGTGGACAGCCTCGAAAATCTCTTTCGCCAGGATAGGGAACGCCGTGCGCTGAAACTCGCCGTCGTCCATATACCGGGTGACGATCTTGTCGTTCTCGGCCATGCGTTGAATCATCAAATCCTCGATCAGCTTGCGCACTCCCAGCTGGAACTTGTCCAGCGGGTTGGCCATGGCGGTCTGGATCACTTGGCTGTTGCTGGTGGCGCGGGCTTTGATCTGATCAAAGAACAGCCGATCCTCTTCCGTGAAGGTGGTGCCGAAGCGTTCGTTGAGGACTTGGATGATCTCGGACAGAGGGGCCTTTTCTTCCTTGGCTTTGCCCGTGCCAACATCGGTGGGGCTGTACACGCCTTCCGGTTCGCCCACCTTCAATTCAATCGGCCCGCTGGAAACGCGCTGTAACCGGTAGTACTGCAACTCCACTTCGTTCCCGATCTTGACCACCGTGTTGTCACGGTCCAATGGCAGGTGCGGCAACAGGAAACGCCCGTAGCTATAGAGCATTTCCAGATCCTGATCTGCGTAGGGCAGGATCTGGCTCAGGAAGGAATACATCCGCACATAGCCGCCCAGCTTGTCGCGGAAGGTGGTGCGCACCTCGTCGTCTTCGATCGCCTTGAAGCGATCCACCGCCGGTTGCAGGTGACGCTGCATATGGGCGTGGTCGGCTGGGTTCTGCCGATCCGGCTGGCGGTAGAAGATGCGCGCAAACGCTTCGACTTCGCTCCAGTGGTAAATTTGCAGCTGATCCAGCTCGTGCTTGATGCTCGGCAGCATCTCTGGGTTAGCCGATTCTTGCAGGCTGGTCGAGTCGAAATACGGCTTGAAGGCCGCGTAGATTTCTTCCGGCTTGTTGACGAAATCCAGCACAAAAGGCTCGTCTTTGCCAGCGATCTTGCGGTTCAGACGCGAAAGGGTTTGTACTGCCTGCACGCCATCCAGCCGTTTATCCACGTACATCGCGCACAGCAGCGGTTGGTCAAAACCGGTCTGGTACTTATTGGCTACCAGCAGTACCTGGTAGTCGCTGGAGCCAAAGCGCTCGGGCAATTGGCTTTCCGGGACAGGTTTGCCGGTTACAGCATCCGGGTTCATGCCCGGTTCGGTGTATTCAACGCCGGTATCCGGGTCTTTCACCGTGCCGCTGAACGCAACCAGCGAACGGATGTCGGCATAGCCTTGTTCCTGAATGTAGCGCTCGAAGGCCAGTTTGTAGCGCACCGCCTGTATGCGGCTGGCGGTCACCACCATGGCTTTGCCGCGCCCGCCCAGTTGATGCCGCACATGCTCGCGGAAGTGTTCGACCATCACCTCGGTCTTCTGCTCGATGTTGTGCGGGTGCAGCTCCTTGAACTTGGCCAGCGCCTTTGCGCCTTTCTTCTTCGGAACGGCCGGGTCGTCCTCCACCGTTTTTACAAATTTGAACCAGGTGCTGTACGTGGTGTAGTTGCGTAGCACATCGAGGATAAAGCCCTCTTCAATCGCCTGTCGCATCGAATAGGTGTGGAAGGCTTCCGGCTGGCCACTGGCTCCCGGCCTGCCAAACAATTCCAGCGTCTTGCCCTTGGGTGTGGCGGTAAAGGCAAAGAAACTCAGGTTCTGTTGCTGGCCGCGTGAGGCCATGATCTGGTTCAGGCGGTCTTCCCAATCAGCTTCGTCATCGCCATTGCCGTTTTGAGCCCCATTTTGAGCATTCGCACCGAGGATGCTCTTCAGCTCCCGTGCGGTTTCGCCCGTCTGGCTGGAATGCGCTTCGTCAACGATCACCGCGTAGCGTCGCCCTGCAATGGCATCTTGCCAAGCCTTGGCCTGCGCTTTCTCTTCGTCGCTGGCCTTGTCCTGATTCTCGGCGCCTGCGGCACGCAGCAAGCCGCGCAGTACAAATGGGAATTTCTGCAGCGTGGTGATGACGATCTTGGTGCCGTCAATCAACGCATCGGCCAGTTGTTTGGCGTCCTGGTCGATGGCCTTGACCACACCTTGCGCGTGCTCGATCTGGTAAATGGCATCTTGCAACTGCTTGTCCAGCACCTTGCGGTCGGTGATGACAATCACACAGTCAAATACCTTCTGATCCTGCGCGTTGTGCAGGCTGGCCAGCCGGTGCGACAACCACGAAATGCTGTTGGTCTTGCCGCTGCCTGCCGAGTGCTGGATCAGATAGTTGTGACCGGCATTCTCCAAGCGAGCAGCAGCCACCAGTGCCCGTACCGCATCCAGTTGGTGGTAGCGCGGGAATACCATTTTTTCAGTGGTAACCAGCTTCTTGCCACCTCGACCATCATCCACCTTTTGTTCATCTTTCTCGATGAAGATGAAGTGGCCAAGGATGTCCAGAAAGCTGTCACGCTGCAGGGTTTCCTGCCAGAAATAGCCGCTGCGGTAGCCACTGGCATGCTGCGGGTTGCCTGCGCCGCACTGAATCTGGCCCGGATGGCTGCCCCGGTTGAATGGCAGGAAAAATGTTTTCTCCTTAGCCAGTCGCGTGGTCATCCACACTTCGTCCGGGTCGGCAGCGAAGTGCACGAGCGCACGTTTTTTGAAGTCAAACAGCGGTGCACGCGGATCGCGGTCGGTCTGGTATTGCTTGATGGCATGACGCCAGCTTTGATGCGTACCGGGGTTTTTCAGCTCGATGGTGGCCACAGGCAGGCCGTTCACTGCCAGCACGATGTCGGTGGTGGAGTGGCCCCCGGGGTGGCAAGGCACCTGCCGCGTTACGGTGAGCTGGTTCTGCGCATACAGTTCGAGCACATCCGGCGACAGTGCATGGGCCGGTTTGAAATAGGCCAGCCGGAACAGCTTGCCGTAGAACTTGAAGCCGTGGCGCAGCACATGCAGGCTGCCTTTGATGTCCAGTTCCTTGCCCAGTGCATCGATCAACATGGCCTGCAGGTTGCCGCCGTGCTGTGCAGCCATCTCAGCCCACAGCTTGGGCTGGGTCGCCTCGATGAAAGCGAACACCCGCGCCGGGAACAGCGCGCGCGCCTTGTCCCACTCGGCATTGGTGCCGGGCAACCAGCCGCCTTGCTTGAGCAGCAGGTCTTCCACGTGGAATTCAAAAGCGCGTTCGGTGGTTTGGCCGGGCATAAGCAAAATTCCTCAGATCGTTCCGTTGATCTCGTAGGCGCGATATTTCAGCCACTTGGCAATACCATCGAGGTCGGGGAAAAGTTGTTTGTCGAATACACCGTACTGGTCCAGCCTGCGGCGGATGTCTTCATGCACCGACTGTTTGATGACGATTTCCAGATAGTCTTTCTCGTCCAGCGGCTGCATCGGTTGCCAGCAGGCCAGCAGCACGCCGTCCTGCGCACGAATGCGTGGCGATACATGCGGCGGGTCGTAGATGATGTTTTCGCTGATCTTGAACGGCGTCGGCAATTCCAGCGGGCCGACATCGGCACTCAGTTCCGTGCTGTCGGAGGGCGTTGTGGTATCGGTAGTCGCGGCGACCGGTGTGCTGTCATCCGTGCTGAAGTCAGCGTAGGCATCGTCTTCGGGCTCGCTGGCGGATTCTGTGGCCGCATCGCCCACCGGCTTCACCTGTGCCGCCTGCCCGCGCTTCAAATCGGCATAGCGCTTGGGGTTGGAGATCAACACATAAACCGCGCTGTCTACCGGCGCGCCGTCCTTATCTTTCTCAGTTTGACGGGTCGCAAAATACAACGCCACCAGCGGATTGGTCGTCCAGTCCATGAAGCGTGTGGGCAGGCCGTGGTGCTGTGCGATGGCCAGTTCTTCCCATGCCGTCTGCGGCCGGTGCTGCACATAGGTGAGCAGGTGGTTGCTGAAGGTTTCCAGTACCTCCGCCTCTTTGTACTCACGCTCGGCTAGCGGCAGCTTTTCCAGATGCGGGTAGCGCGCGACCGAGGGCTTCAGATCAAAGCCTTCCTCAGCACGCTTCCCTTGCCCACGGTAATAGAGGCGATTGCCGTTAGTACGAGGGAACTCCTCATGAACAACCTTGAGGTAAGCATCAAAGCTATCAATGATTTTGAAAGCCGCTGTCATGCCAGCTCCCGCACGTCGATCTTACCTGTGACAGTGGAGGTGATTAGGGCTTGACGGTATTCGGTGAGGCGGTCCACAGCAACCTCAATCTCCATGCCAAGCGATTCGAGCTTTCTGAGTTCCGTGTCGAGATAGTCTGCAATAGCTGTTTGCTCAATCTTTGAGGGCAGAGCAAAACGGATACTTTTCATGACGTTGTTCATTAGCTTCGGGTTGATGTCATGACGAACGAACTCAGCAGTGGCAATCGAAAGTGCATAGGTGACGTAGCGGTTGTCGATCCGACCCAGACGCTTTGCTTTTAGAGTCCCGCAAACATTCGTGCAGTTGAATTTCCCAGATCGAGTGAAAACAGTACCTGCATTGGCACCGTCAGTTGTCCAAGTGATGTATTCACCATCAAAGTCGAAGCTGCCAAGATAACCAAGAACACCGTCATTCTCCGTTTGAGATGAATAGACGGGATATGGGCCTGGATTCTCAGAAATATCCTCGTGACTAATTACACGACCACGACCGAGAAAGAATTGGTGCCAAACCGCTGTGATGACCCAATCCGCAGGAACTACCCCCAACCAATCCACCCCCGAATTCTTCATCGCAGGAGCAGGCTCCAACCCCGCTGCCTTGGCGGCTTCGGGCGGCAGGCCACGGGTGACGGTGCGAGCGATGAGCGCCTGCCGCTTTTCCTTGAGCTTGTCGATCAACTGCCGCTTCTGCGCCACCAGCGCATCGATCTGCGCGGTCTTGGCATCGAGGAAGCGGGCGATGGTTTGTTGTTCGTCGACAGGAGGCACTGGACAAGGAATTGAACCCAGCATTTCGAGGTTCAAGCCGTCACGCGCTTCGCCACCGGCCAAGTTGCGGATGTTTTGGTAGTTGGCGGTGAGCCAGTAATACAGGTAGCGAGGCGCAAACCGATGGTCCGGAATCAGCGCTGCCATCGACTGGTTGCAAGTCGTCGGAATACCTAGCTGCGCCACCATGCCCTTGGTCTTACCTTGCCCGGCCAGTGCCATGACCAAGGCATCCTTTGGAATCCACTTGGCGCTGCTGTTGGCAAAGCCCTCGCGGGTGATCAATTCAGACGGTTGCGTGATGTAGCCGTCGTTCACTGCGCCGGAATTGATCCACGGAATGTCACCATCCTCCCAATAGGCTTCGTTGCCCTTATCGGGTGTTCCACCGGCATAGCGCTTCGACATCCAGCGAAGTGATGCGGCGTTCCAGTGCGTCGGTAACTGATCCAGCCAAGCCATCGGGCTGGGTTTGTATTTGCTGTACGTGGCGTATTTCATGCCACAGCCTCCCTGAACAGCCAGCCGCGCGTTTCCGCCTGCGCACGCAGCAGCTTGGATTTCTTCTCAATCACTTTTTTGTCGAATGCCGTGAAATCGACCGAGCAATGCTCCGGGTGTGGATCGCCGTCCTTGATCACGGTGAGTGCCTGCGCGGTGCACTCCGCCTGCGACAAGGCTTGCACACCAACGGACTTGCAGGCCGGGTTGGTGATGAAACGTTGCCAGGATGCTTCGGCGGTCACGCGGTCGCCGTCATCCACAGACAGCAGAAATTCGTCCTTGGGCGTGGGGCGAAAGGCTTGCGAGGTGACGCGACCATCCTGAATAAAACTGGGGTGAATCTGGCGCAGCAGCAGGGTATCGGGCGTCATGCCTTGGCCTCCTGCAACTGAGCCAGTGCATCATTCAGAGCTGCCCAGCCCGAACCGTCTTCCGCAGCGAGCAACAGCGCTTGCTCGCGGGTTTCGACTGTGGCCGTGTGGATGGCCTGATAGTCAGCGGCCAAACTCGGCAGAGTGATTTCCAGTGAAACCTCCCAAGCGCCTAGCGTCCATTCGGCCTGCACCCCGCCTTCGGGCGTGGGGTACAGGTGTGGCAAGGGCAGATCCGTGCCGAAACGTTCGTCGAAGGCCTGCGCCAGACGAATGAGGGAGGCGCGATCCGGGGCTCGGCCTTTGCCATCCAGCCATCCGTCCTGCAGTTGCGCCAGTTCTTCAAGGCGGGTTTCGATGTCCAGCGGGTCCAATGAGGTGACGTGCTCAACTGACTCGAAACGCTTGGGGCGATCGGCGCGATCCCGTTCAATGACGCCCTTGATGGCGACCGTTACACCAGTTCGATAACCGACGGCAGCTTCAAGGACAGTTTTGCGGTGCGCTTCCAGTAAGGGCGCTTTGAGTTTGGTGCCATTGCTGAGCTCTAGCTCAAAATCGTGGTCCGCTTGGTCAAGTGCGGGAATGCGACCCTTAAGGGTGACTTCCTCGGTCCAGCTTTCTGCCTGCGAGGCGCGTAGCAAGCGCTCCCGAGTAGCAGTGTTCAGCGAAGTCGTCTGACCGTTGCTACGGGCAAACTCCATGGCCTCGCCTTCGTGCAGGCCACGACCGAAGCGGTCGAAATAGCGCAGCAACTCGGGTGGTAAGGCGGGCTGCTGACCGTGTTCGGCGGCGGCAATGGCTTCAACGATCTGATCCTTGGCTTGGTCAAAGTAGTCGGCATCCGCCGATGGAAACAGCGTAGCGAACGCCAGGGCAATCACTGGAATGGCGCTGCCTTCTTCCACCGCGGTCAGGTGCAGTTCCAGCCCCTTGGTGAAGCCCTTCGGCGTGCGCTGGCGGTCGGGGTGCGCGGCAAGGTACTGGCGCTTGGCCACTTCGATCAGCATTTCTTCCAGCGCGGAAAAATCCTTGAGGATGTCCAGCGGCAAGGTGTGTTCGTCGAAGCGGCTGCCCACGAGGCGTGGGCGCAGGAATTCCTGGTTCATGGTGTTGTCTCCTGCCAAATCGCCCTCTGCTCCCAATCTGCCGGGAAGCCCATATCCGCCACTGCAATCTGCGGCGAGGCCTTAATCAGAGCCTTAAGCCGCTGCCGCCAAGTAGAGGCAGGGCTAATCACGCTCATCAGGTAGGTCAGCATGGTCAGGGTGTTGTAAAGACGGCGGTCTTGCGCCGGGTTGAATTGCGCCGACAAACCGGCCGGCTTCTTGCCGGGAATCTGCATCTTCAAAGACAGTTTGCGGTTCCACACCCGGCCATGGTGGGCGCAGTGGTTGCGCACGATAGTGAGGTGGTGGGCAAAGGACACCAGCACTTTCTCATCCAGACCGTAGGCATCGGCAATGGTTTGCCGGTCTTTGGGAATGCGCAGGTTTTGCAGCCAGCGCGAGAGGTGGCCCAGCGTCATCAGCTCGCAGGCCACCCACAGCGGCGGACTGGGCAGCTGCGGGTATTGGTTACGGTAGTGTTCTGCAAAGGTTTCGCGGCTACGGGCGTATTCCTTGGCCAGCTCGTCGCGGCTTTGTTGCCACAGATGTGCCTTGGCGAAATGCACTGGATCTTCGTGGGCGAAGGGGCCGTAACGCAGGCTGAGCACATTGGCCAGGCGGGTGCGCAGGGAAATTTCGACGCGCTCGATGGCGTCGATCAGTAGCAGGCGCAGCTCGCGGTCGAAGTCGTAAATGCCCAGAACGGTGGCGAAGTCGGCACCGGCAGCAAAGGCGTGGTCATCGCCGTTGGCCGCTGCTTGCTCAAAGGGCAGCCAGTAGGCGCGCAGGCGGTAGTAGCTGATGTGGGTGAGGTACTGCCGAGTCTGCGCCCGGTCGGCGATGTGCATGCCGCGCCGGATGAGCAGGTCGACTTGCTGATCGGTGGTCAGCGCCGGTTTGCCGTATTGGATCATCGGCAGGCTCCGGCTGCCCGAACGGTGGGCATAAAAAACCCGCCAGAACGCGCAGATGTGTGCAACGTGGCGGGGTTTTGAGTGGGCTTGCGCGCGTGGCAGAAGCCCAAAAAAGTAACCCCCCTGGTGCGCATCGTGGAGAGGCGTGGGGGGTGTTGTTGCAGGCTATTATACGCAAAGGCATGGCCTTGCGCCAGAAAAAAACGGGCCGCAGGCACGCAGGTTTGACCAAGCTTGCGCGCCATCATGCTGTGACCTCGCCCAGCAGGCGGACGATGTCGGCCTCCAACGCCTTGATTTCACTCTCGATTACGGCCAGTTCGCGGGGCGGCTCGTAGCGGTAGAAGTGACGGTTAAGCGGAATTTCGTAGCCGATCTTGGTCTTGGTGTGGTCGATCCACGCATCCGGCACGTGGGGCAACACCTCGCGCTCGAAGTAGGCCTGGATGCTCTCCTTCAACGGTACGTTTTCGGTGTCGCGCAGCTCAGCATCCGGCTCGGCTTCACCATCGCGGTTGCGGCAGATTTCGGCGGTTTCATCTCGCTCCGAGAGGGCGCTGACCACGGCCTTGAGCTCCGGTGCAGAAAGACGCACGTTCAGCTCGCGGTCCACGGGCTTGAGGCTATCAAGAAACACCTTGCGGTCATTGATCTGCTCGGGGTGGCGCTTGGAAAATTCGGCCAACAGGTCGCGGATTTGCTGCTGGCGCTGTTCACCAGCGGCGATGTCGGCCAGGCGCGCGGCTTCGTCCTTCTTGGTGCTCGTAGTCAGATTTTTGAATGCGGTTTCGTCCTCCAGGCGGGCCAGCCGCTCTGGCGTGGCGTGGAAGTTCAAGCGCAAGGGGCGTTCGACGGTGATCTTGTGGTAGCCAAAATCCTCGTTGTCGAACACCTTGCTTACCACGAGTTGTTTCCACTGTTGGCCATCCGGCACGTCGTCCGTGGGGGCCGTGCTGGTGACGGTGACGACCTTGCCATCTTTATCGAACAGCACCCAGCGGTTGGCACCTTCCTGAAACTGGCCGTGCAGGCCAGTGATGTCGCCAATGTAATCAGGGTCTTTGGGCTTGTCGCTGGGGTCGCCAATGCGGCGGCGCTTGTTGCCGAGGCTTTTTTCCATCGGCACCCAGTGGTTGCGGGCGTCGATGAGTTGCACCTTGCCCTTGCGGTGCGCTTCTTTGTGGTTGGTCAGCACCCAGATATAGGTGCTGATGCCGGTGTTGTAGAAGAGCTGGTCGGGCAGTGCGACCACAGCTTCGAGCCAGTCGTTCTCGATGATCCAGCGGCGGATCTCCGATTCGCCACCACCAGCATCACCCGTGAACAAGGGTGAGCCATTGAACACGATGCCGATGCGGCTGCCGCCTTCGGAAGCCGGTCGCATCTTGTCGATCATGTGTTGCAGGAACAGCAGCGCGCCGTCGTTGATGCGGGGCGTGCCTGCACCGAAGCGCCCCTGATACCCCAGGGTGTCGCGCTCGTGCTCGATGTAGCGTTGTTGCTGTTTCCACTCCACACCGAAGGGCGGGTTGGCCAGCATGTAATCGAAGCTGCGCTTCTGGCCCTGCTCGTCGCGGGCATGGGCGTCCTTGGTGAAGGTGTCGCCCAGCGCGATATTGTCGGCATCCTCGCCCTTGATGAGCATGTCCGAGCGGCAGACGGCCCAGGCTTCGTCATTCCAGTCCTGCCCGTAGAGCAAGGGATTAGCCTCGCTGTTCAGGTCACGGATGTATTTTTCGGCCACGGATAGCATCCCGCCCGTACCACAGGCTGGGTCGTAGATGGTTTTGACCACGTGGCTGCGGCGCAGGTCTTGTTCCGGCGTGAGCAGCAGGTTGACCATCAACTTGATGACTTCGCGCGGCGTGAAGTGCTCCCCCGCTTCTTCGTTAGATTGTTCCGCGCCGATCCGGATTAGCTCTTCGAACACATAACCCATTTGCATGGCCGCCTGGTCGGCAGACAAGCCGGAAAAGCTGAGGTCGAAGGTGGCGAATTTCTGGATCACCTGAAACAGCAGGTTCTTCTCGGCCATCTTGCTGATCTGCTCACCGAACTTGAAGTGATCAAAGATGGCGCGGATGTTTGGCGAGTAGCCGTTGATGTAACTGTTTAGGTTGGGGGCGAGGTTGCTGGGGTCGTCCAGCAGAGAGTTACGCCCCTTTTGGGAAGGAGCCAGCTCCAGCTTGGAGAGGTTGTAAAACGGATAACTCGTGGCCGACTGCATCACGCTGCGGATGATGCTTTCGGGCTTGCCTTTGTATTGGTTGAAAGTTTCCAGCGCCTGGGTCTTGGTGGGTGCCAGCAGGCAATCGAAACGGCGCAACACCGTGAGCGGCAAAATGACTTTGCGGTATTCGTTGCGCTTATACGGCCCGCGCAGCAGGTTGCAGATGCTCCAGATGTCATTGGCAAGCTGGCGGTGGGTTTCTGTGTTCATTCGCTCGTTCCGTATCTATTGGTGCCGTGGCCACGTCCTGTAATTGCGATTAATCCAGCACAACCAAAAATTCTGTGGCCAATGCAATGGGCTGCGTTTCCCGGGCATTCTTTTCAATCGTTACCAAGCCATAGCCTTCCATCATGCGCAGCGTGCGTGACAGGTTAGGCACCTGCCGCCCAGTCAGCTCAGCCAGCTCCGTCAGTGACTTGGGCTTGCGCTCATGGATCAAACGCAGCATGGCTCGGTTGTCTTCCGACAGCACTGCCGCCATGGTGGCCATGGACGGAAACCACACCGTCGGGGCAAAGCGCCCATGGCCTTCCGCTACCGGTGCATCTGCGCGCCGGACACCCACAACGCAGCGTTTCATCGAACGTCACCTGATGGCTGGATCATAAGATTGGAAGTATATCAATGTGGCACAACTATAGACAGTAAATCAGCTTGGCTTCTTGATCCTTCAGCGCGTGAGTGGTGCCGCATCTGTCCGTTGGCAGGTCATAACAGGGAGCGATGACCATCACCTTCATCACAAGCGTCACACACTATGGCTCCGGTGACGTTGGTGACGGTC
>Ga0255277_1000183_pt1 | contig 10849 bp, 14 predicted proteins | sample AtltaT_7_FD_183709 | JGI IMG/M metagenome (GOLD analysis project Ga0255277, IMG submission 183709) | Metatranscriptome of freshwater microbial communities from Altamaha River, Georgia, United States - Atl_Cont_RepA_8d (Metagenome... | ecosystem: Environmental > Aquatic > Freshwater > River... | reverse complement strand
GTGCTTTATGCATCATCTCTTATATTTTTTCGGAGTTGTATGAGAGAAAGCGAATACCAAAACAAGTTAATTAAAAAACTCGAAAACATATTTACGGGTTGTGTAATTTTAAAAAACGACTCCGGTTACGTTCAGGGCATTCCGGATCTCACGATATTTTTTAGAGACCGTTGGGCAATGCTTGAAGTAAAAAACTCTATAAATGCGCATGTTCAACCAAATCAAGAATATTGGGTTGACTACCTAAATACTTTATCCTATGCATCTTTTATATGCCCAGAAACAGAAGATGGAGTATTGCATGAACTTCAATACGCACTCGGGATTATCCGGTAAGCATGCTTTTTTGAGTCCTAGTAATTATCATTGGATCAACTATAATGAACAAAAACTCACAGCAAGATGGTATGCAGCATCAGCAGCTGCGCACGGAACAGCGCTTCATGAGTATGCGCATCAGGCAATCCGACTAAAGATCAAACAACCAAGAAGTACAAAAACAATCTATGCGTATATTAATGATGCCATAGGTTACAAAATGACACCAGAACAACCGCTTTATTATTCAGAGCATTGTTTTGGTACAGCAGATGCGATCAGTTTCTATAAAAACAAATTGCGCATTCACGACTTGAAGACAGGAATGACAAAAACTTCGGAGCATCAGCTTGAAGTCTATGCGGCATTATTTTGTCTTGAGTATGGAATCAGCCCTTTTACAATTGATATAGAACTTCGAATTTATCAAAATGATGACATCTATATTTTTACTCCTGAACCAGACATCATTCTCAACATTATGGATACCATCATTGAATTTGATCGACATATCGAAACTTTAAAGGAAGGATTTGACGTTGATTATCGATGAAGACGAGTACCTTTCACACTATGGAATTCTGCGTCGATCGGGTCGATATCCTTGGGGTTCCGGTGGTGAAGAAATTCATTATAGCGAGTTCCTTCGAACGGTGGACGACCTTCGAAATAAAGGACTTAGCGACACGGAAATAGCAAGAGGCCTCGGAATTAAAACTACCGAGTTTCGAGCAAGAAACTCCATTGCCAAAAACGAACAGACACAGCTGAATATAGCGACCGCAAGAAAACTTAAAGACACTGGTATGTCTAATGTTGCCATCGGAAAAGAGATGGGTTATCCTGAGTCTAGCATTCGAAACTTTTTAAAAGCAGCAGAATCAGATAAAACACAAGCCCTTGGAGCAACTGTTGAAATGTTAAAGAATCAGGTTGCACAGAAAAAGTATATTGATGTCGGATCAAATACCTGGCTTCTAAAAGGAATCCCTGAGACTACATTTAAAAATGCTCTTGCCATTTGCGTTGAAGAAGGATATAAAGTTCATTATCTGAAGGTAAAGCAGCTCGGCACAAATAAAGAGACTTCTCTGAAAGTGCTTTCTGCCCCTGGAGTAAAATGGACTGAAGTATCTAACAACAAAGATCAAATTCAGCAGATAACCGATTTCTCTGATGATGGCGGAAGATCATATTATGGGCTGTTACCGCCTCTTTCCATTAATCCAAAAAGAGTTGGAATCATCTACAAAGAACAAGGCGGAGACAAAGCTGACGGCGTCATCTACGTTCGACCCGGTGTCAAAGATGTTTCTCTCGGAGACAGCACGTATGCTCAGGTGCGTATTCTTGTCGGAGAGGGACACTACCTCAAGGGCATGGCGATGTATAAGGATGATCTACCTAAAGGAATCGATCTTGCCTTCAACACCAATAAAAGCGACACGGGCAATAAACTTGATGCACTAAAGCCCGTCAAAACTACCGAAGATGGCGCAATCGATCTAGCTAATCCCTTTGGAGCAGTTGTTCGACAGATTGTGCAAAGAGAGTCTGGCGGTAATTCCTTTCTAACGGGGTATGGTAAAAACATTTATGATGGGACAGAGAAAGTAGTCTCTGCTATGAACATCGTAAATGAACAGGGTAGTTGGGGTAAATGGTCTAAGACAATATCAACTCAGGTTCTTTCAAAACAAGATCCAAGATTAGCAAAGACTCAGCTTGACATTACGTTTTCTGAAAAACAAAAACAATTAGCTGAGATTATGGCGTTAACTAATCCTAATGTCAAAAAGAAATTGTTGAAAGAACTATCCGATGATCTTGATTCCTCTTCGGTACATCTTAAAGCAGCAGGCCTTAAAGATCAAGCAACTCACGTAATTCTCCCTATTGACACGATGCCACCAGGACAGGTCTACGCACCGAACTATGAGAATGGTAGAACAGTAGTTCTCATTAGATTCCCTCACGGAGGAACATTTGAGATCCCTGAGCTTACTGTAAACAACAAACATCCAGAGGCAAAGAAGTTACTTGGCCAAGCACCAGATGCTATCGGCATTCACCATAGTGTAGCGGAAAGACTTTCTGGTGCCGACTTTGATGGGGACACAGTTCTTGTTATACCAAACGATGGCCCACCTAGCCAAAGGATTCGATCAACAGCAGCTCTGGAAGGGCTAAAGGGATTCGATCCAAGAGCTCAGTATGCTGGTTATGAAGGAATGCCCAAGATGACGCCAGCTCAAAAGGGTATGCAGATGGGATTAGTAACAAACCTCATCGCCGACATGACGATTAAAGGTGCTTCAACAGAAGAGATTACAAGAGCTATCAAACATTCGATGGTTGTGATCGATGCTGAGAAACATGGGCTTAACTATAAGCAGTCTTCTTTAGACAACGGCATACCTTCTCTTATGGAGAAGTACCAAGGTAAGAAGACTGGTGGCGCTACAACTCTAATCACAAGGGCTACTGGTACTCAGTATGTACCAAACCTCGCACTTAGAAAGGCGAAAGATGGTGGCCCAATAGACAAAGAGACTGGTAAGATTGTCTATGATGAGGCCAGTCTAAAGAGTTGGGTGAACGCACAAGGAAAGACTGTAATACCGACTAGAAAGTCTGTAAAGCTTGCCGAAACAGATGACGCCTATAGTCTAATTACAGGGGTACCTACACGCATCGAACAGGTCTATGCCGACCACTCTAATCGGTTAAAGGACATGGCTAATGCTGTTCGACTCGAGATGATTAACACGCCCTCTGTAAAGTACTCCCCGTCAGCGGCAAAGATCTACAAGAAAGAAGTTGATACATTAGTCTCTGCCCTCCGTATAGCTGAAAGGAATGCCCCATTAGAGCGGCAGGCCCAGATCATAGCCAATGCACAGTTTGATTTGATTAAGAAAACTAATACAGACAAAGACAAAGATCAACTCAAAAAGATTAAGTTTCAACTCCTGGCAGAAGCCCGTAACCGTACAGGTGCAGGTAAAGAGAAGATTGTGATCACACCAAGTTTGTGGGAAGCAATCCAAGCAGGAGCAGTAAGCGGAAGTCGACTTGATGCGATTCTAATGAATGCAGATCTAGATCAGATCAAAGCCTTGGCCACACCTAAACCTAAGAAGCTAATGAGTGATACTAATGTTGCTAGAGCTAAAGCTTTGTTTGCGAATGGTGCGACAAGAGCTGAAGTAGCTAAACAACTTGGTGTATCACTATCAACACTAGACCGTGAAGTACAAGGATCGGAAGCATAGAAAGGAGTGTAGCATGAGCGAAACAATTAGAGTAACTGAATCAATGTTGACTACCATGGACAATCCTTTCGATCCGTTCACGGAGTTCAAACCTTGGTTTGCATTTGATGTAAGTCATGGCTACCGTTCCCTCTCCCTCCTGGGTAGGGTGGTGGCTACGTCTAACGAATTGTCTCAACTGGATCAGATCCTTGCTAATGAGCGTGCAATAGACGAGATTATTAAGGAAAACGTTACAGGAATGCATAAAAAGGTTAGTCGAGAAATAGAGATATAGGGAGGGGGAGGGGTATCGTAAAAAGTACCCCCCCTCTTCATCGCGCGGCCCCTCCATATTTCTCCGGGGGGACGTTTGTGAGAAACTTTTTTAGATTGGAGAGTCATGAAGCGGATACTTCTAGTAATTTTGTTGTCGACAGTTGGGTTAGGCGTGCCGAATGCCGAGCCAATCGAAGCCGCAGGAGGAAGGTGTCCAAAGTATGAAGCACTCCTGATACAGCATGCCCCTAAAGGGGGTTGGGATATTCGACGTATGAGCCAGTACATGTGGAGAGAGTCCAGGTGTACTGCCAACGTCCGTAGCCGAACTAGAGATAGTGGCCTGCTACAGATTAACGACATCAATCTTCAGTACCTATCTACTAAACTAGGAATGAAGGTTACGTCCACAACACTGATGAACCCCGAGGTTAATGTTAGAGCCGCAGCGAAACTTTGTGAGTTCGCAAGAAGAGCTTGGGGTAATTGCTACCAGCCTTGGCGCTTAAGGTAGCCAATTGAAAGAAGGGTTATGAGCGAGTTCAAGAAGCTTCAAGAAAAGACCGCTAATGACCTTACGATGACTGGCGGAAGATGCAAACTTTGCTCTTCTGTTTTAAAGCTCGAGAAGTCTAAGATTAAAGACTTTTATGATGCATTGATTGATCGGTCAATCAAGAACGCGACTATTGTTGAAGTGCTGGGTAATTGGAATATTTTGACCAGCATCTCAACAATTTCCACTCATCGTAATGGCGGACACGGCCATGCTCAGCATATGGAGACTCTTAGAAAAGCATCAGAGTCATGATCAAGAAGAGCGAGTTTAAAGTTCAACAGGAGAAAGCAGACTTAGCTCTTGCAAACTTTAACAACGACAAACTAAATAGAGAGTTAGTTCAAACGAAAGAACAACTTGCCGAACGCGAAGCAAAAGTAGAAGAGCTAGAACGTTCGTTGAAGATTTTTGAGAAGGTGAGTTCTTTCAGTAAGAACCCCGGATGGCTCACAAAAGAGCCCACCAACAAGAAACATCATGGTACCTGGACTGTCATGTTGAGCGATCTGCATCTCGATGAGGTCGTCAATTTTGATGAAGTGATGGGGATGAACAAGTTTAATAGAGAGATCGCAGAGATTCGACTCTCAAAGATTTTTAATAGCATCGTGAAGATCGCAGATGAATGGCATAGCGGCATCGTGGTTGATGGGCTAGTCCTTCAATGGGGCGGAGACTTATTTGCCGGAGTCATTCACGATGAGCTACGACGAACAAATGCTGCTCCTATTCTTGATACGCTCGACTACTGGATTGATCCAATGCTACAAGGCATTGAGATGCTAGCCGAACACTTTGGTAAAGTTTTTATTCCAGTTGTTGTTGGCAACCACGGTCGATACGATCGCAAACCAATTGCAAAACTTAGAGCTCGTGAAAACTACGAATGGTATTTTGCAAAGACGGTTGCTCGCATCGTTCACGAAAGAAAGATCAAAGGCGTTGACTTTAATGTCTCTGATAGTGCTGACATCACATACATGACTTATGGGTATCGAAAGATGTTGACACACGGAGATCAAGCCCGAGGAGGATCTGGTTGGGGTGGCGTTATGTCTCCGATCATGCGTCTTGATGACAAAAAGCAAAAACGCCAATCCGCAGTAAAGCTGCCGTACGACTACATTGATATTGGTCATTGGCATCAACTTACTTGGATGCCTCGTGGCATGATCAATGGTTGTATGTCCGGTTATGATGAGTATGCATTCCTGAACAACTTTGGTTTTGAGGTTCCTCAACAAGGTATGTACCTCATGACACCAGAACACGGTAGAACATTCACCGCTCCTATATTCTGTCAGGATCAAAAGGCAGAGGGCTGGGGCGAGTTAAGTAGAATTAACAAAGCTTAACCAATGGAAGGGCACAAATGGCCGGTCAGATTATTGTTCACAAAAACCGAACGAATGTCGTCACAGTTGATCTAGGGTCTGACGTTTCTACAGATACTTTTACGAGTGAGATTCGAGTTGGTAAGTCCCAAACTTCAACTCTTCTTGCTACATGGACAGTAACTTTTATTACCGATGGAACAGATGGAAAACTTAAACTGACACTAGACAACTCACAGCTTACTAACATTGCAAAAGCCAGTGGTTACATGGACATTAAACGTACCACTAATGGCGAACCAATTGCGATTTTCGATGAACCTTTAGAAGTAATATTTAGGGATACGGTGACTGCATGACAACACTTGAAGTTCTGTATCGCCCACAAAACATTAATGTGCTCGCAACGAACATTGAAGTTCTACATCGAACTCAACACATTATTGTATCGCCCACAGATAACTCAGTTACGATCGTAAACGCCGGACCAATGGGTCCAAAAGGCGCTACAGGATCAAGTGGCATCGTCATTGCAAGCACAGCGCCAACAGTAACCGACATATTGTGGTTAGACACAACTGTTAATGGCGAACAGTTTAGCTCAAAAGTTTTATCTGACATGGTGACTCCATATTCATACATCGGAATAGCCGATGCTGGTAGTTCTGAGACAGATAGTGTCTGGAAAGTTACAAGAATCAATCTTATTGGAACAGTAGAATCTGCAATTGCAACCAACGTAGCTTGGGCAAATCGTTTAACCGCAACATATACCTAGGAGTTAGCATGCAAGTCAATATTACCCCAATTCAGATTGACACAGAAAACGGAAGTGTCACTTGCTCTACCGCAAAGGCGTTTGTCGCTGCCTCAGATTCTTTAGCGCTTCGACTTGTTCCGATTGATTCCGATGGTCTTGAGTATCCTGAGCATGATATTTCTATCGTTGGCTCCAGCAATGATCAAGTTATTATTGGTTTTCTTACCGATCTAGAGGGTCTTATTCATACTCTACTTGAGTCGAAAGGACTATAATGGCTATTCGTTACGCAATTGCAACAGGCAACTGGTCTGATCCACTAATCTGGAACGGCGGTACTCTTCCAACAAGCGCCGATGATGTGTATGCCAATACATTTACTGTCACAATTGATCAAGATATTACTGTGCTATCCTTACAAACAGGCACTACAACGGGTGTTACTGTTGGTGGATTATTTACATGCTCGACATCGCGCACTATCACTGCCACAGCAGCGGTTGGGATTCGTGCGGGAAGCGCATCAAGCTGTCTAAGTATTACTGGCGGAACAGTAAATGTTAACGCGAACATTTTTGGTGCGTTAACCGGAGTTGGTTACTGGGGTTTAGTGATTAGCGGCTCCGCCGCAGTCGCAGTAATTGGAAGCGCAAACGGCAAAGCAATGGCGGCGGAATTGATATTTCTGGATCGGCGAGTCTTAGCTTGACGGGGCCAACGATAGGCGGCAGTGGGGTTGCATATTCTGGCATTCGTTCGACCACTTCAGGTGCAATTAACATTACCGGCGCTGTTACAGGGGGCTCAGGTAGTGGTGCAGGCGGACTCTCGCACTCGACAACTGCTAATGTTATAACTATTACTGGAACTCTCACCGGAGCAGCGACTGGGTCGGGTTTTGCTTTTAACTTAACGACTGGATCGATTGCCTCGATTACGGGCGCTGTTCTACCTGGATCGAGCAGCACAGGAGGCATCAATGCGAGCGATGGTACTATTACGATTGTTGGAGAAATTCGAGCTGCCACTGCAACACCATCAGTTCTGCATTCAGGAACAACTGCTGGATCATATTTAATAATTAGTGGACCTTTAACATGTTCCTCGTCAAGTTTCTATTTTCCAATCTATGGTAGAAGAATCAAAATTAAACAGAATCAAACTAACTCTTGGATCGAATGGCGAGATGACTCTTCAGCAAATGGCGCAGCCGTTCGTTGGTCTTCTTCGGACGTTGTCGGCGGAAACCCTCTTGCGTCAAACGTTCGACTCGGAACTATATTTGGAAAGTCGAATGAGTTTACGGGAACATTAGCAGTTCCACCTGCATCTTCAGTTGCCGCGGGAGTTCCGGTTGACGCTACAGTAGGTACAGCCGCAGTAAAACTTACTGATATTGCTGCCGTTACTGGAGCTCAAATTGCCGCAATAGTTTCAAGGGGATAGTATGTCGGTATTAAAGTACTACAATACATCCACCAGTCAGTGGGAAGCTGTAGTTGTTGGCGCGGTTGGTCCAACTGGACCGGCTGGACCGGCTGGACCGGCTGGACCTGAAGGTCCTCCTGGATCAGTCGGGGGCTCCTACACTCATACGCAAGGTGTTGCTACCACAACCTGGACAATTACACATAATCTCGGCTATAAACCAGCCGTGACAACATTCGATAGTCTTAACCAAGAAGTCGAAGGCGATCTGGTCCACATCAGCACCAATCAGTGCTCGGTGACCTTTTCATATCCGATTAGTGGTTCAGCGTCTCTTAGTTAGGAAAAAATCATGGCAAAGAAATTTCTTACTCCAATCGACATGACTCAGTTGGAAGTTCTTCAGCTGAGACTTCAGAACCTTAGCTCAGATCCGGCAACTCCCGTGGTTGGACAGGTTTGGTTTGACACGGTGAATAACCGAGTTGGCGTCCGTGGAGGATCTAGCACAACGTATAAACTCGTGCGTGATGGCGGAGATCTAACTGCAGGTTCTGTGGCAAACAGCGCATTAGCTACAAACCCCCTTGCTCGAGCAAACCACACCGGCACACAAACAGCAAGTACAATCAGCGATCTTTCGACAACAGTTCAGGCATATCGTCTTGATCAGTTTGCTGCGCCTACTGCTGCTCTCTCTGTTAATAGCCAGAAGATCACCAACCTTGCAGATCCTACAATTAACACCGATGCTGCCAATAAAGGTTACGTTGATAATGCGGTGGCTGGTTTGTCTTGGAAAGACGAAGTCGTTGTAGCAACCACAACCGCGGGCACACTTGCTACTTCGTTCGCCAATGCCAGCGTTGTAGATGGTGTTACTCTTGCAACTGGTAACCGAATTCTTATTAAGAACCAGGGAACGGCTTCCGAAAATGGCATCTATACGGTAAACGCAAGTGGTGCACCCACTCGAGCCGTCGACAACGACTCGCAGGCAGATATTCTTGGCACAGCAGTGTACGTGGCAAACGGAACAACAAATGGTGGCACTCGATGGGTGTGTAACAACACAGGAACAATCACTGTTGGTTCAACAGCCATCACCTTTGTGCAGTTCTCGGCGGGCAGCGCTTATACCGCTGGTAATGGTCTAACTCTTTCGGCTAATGACTTTAATGTTGGGGCGGGTACTGGTATTTCAGTCGGAGCCGACACAGTTTCGATTGACACTACTATTACTGCTCGGTACAAAACAGCGACAGTTGGTAACGGTTCACTCACAACACTTACATACAACCATGCGCTTGGTAATCAATGGGTCCATGTTCAGGTCTATGAGGTTGCTACGCTAGCCCTCGTTGATTGCGATGTTGTGCTTACTGATGCCAACAATATTTCGTTAACATTCGCTCAGGCGCCAGCCGCTAACGCAATGCGGGTGGTCGTCATTGGCTAAAAAGATATTCACAAACCTAGATCTACAGACTAATCTTATTACCAATCTAGGAACACCCTCTTCAGGCACAGATGCTGCCACAAAAACATATGTTGATAACTCAATCCCTGTGGTCAACACAAATAGTAATCCTGGTAAAAAGATCTATGTTGGATCCGTCGACCCGGTAGGATCGTACACACTTGCCGTTGGCGATGTGTGGATTGTTGTATAGGAGATGTAAATGGCAGACGCAGATGTTCAAATTACAGCGGGCAGCGGCACGAAGATTGACACAAGAACAGTAGGCACAGGTGCAGACGAGCATCGTCAGGTAATGGTTATTGGTGATCCAACGACTGCCGCAAATGTCGCATCCGTTGACGCAACCTATGGTCTAGATGTTGATGTGAGTCGTGTTGTTCCTGGCACTGGAGCCACTAATCTTGGTAAGGCTGAGGATACAGCCCATACTGATGGAGATGTTGGCGTTTTATTTTTAGGCGTTCGTAACCACTTCAGCGGAAGTACAACGGATGGAGACTACTCAGCCGTATCAGTTTCTTCCTATGGCGATCTGCATACAGTAAGTCGTCGAGATCAAATTCGAATTGCAACTACGTCGGCTGGTCTAACGACAGCAACTACAAACTATGCGTCAGGCGATACCGTTGGTACTCTCTTCACCATTGCGAATGCTGGGCGCATTACTAATGGTGGTGGTATGATCACGGGGATTACGTTAGTAGATGCAGCCGACGTTCTGGTTGCGATTGATGTAGTCATATTTGATTCGACAGTGACATTAGCAGCTGATAATGCGGCATTTGCAATTTCGGACGCTGATGCTTTAAAAATTGTATCGATTGTTCCTCTATCTGGTTCTATTGACATTGGTAACAACAGAGTTGGTCTTGGTCAGAACATTGCGATTCCATATGTTTGTAACGGTGGGACTTCTTTGTATGCAGCATTAATTTGTAGAGCAACAATGACATTTTTCACAGCTACAACCGATTTACAGCTCCATACATATGTGGAGAGATATTAATGGCATACAACTTTGGCACCACGGGAACCGATGTTATAACGCAAAGTTTATCAACACCAAACACGTGGCCTGTTGGTATTGGATTAATTGCAGGTTGGTGGTATCCAACTACACTGACAGCCGCAAGAACTTATTGGCAATTGGCAACTCTCGGTAACCCCGCTCGACTTGAAGTTGACACAACCACTTCAAATCTTAGATATTATACAGGGTCTCAGACTACAAATGGTCAGATTACCGCAACTGGAACACCGATAACAACAAACAGATGGTGGTTTTTTGCTGTTCTCTCAAATCAACCATTAGGAACAGCGGGTCTAAGAATTTGGCAAGCTAACGAAACGGACCCACCAACTGAGATGATCCTTGCGACATCAGTTACACCAACCGGGTCAACAAGCGTGAATGCGATCACTCTTAATATTGAT
>Ga0255277_1000182_pt1 | contig 10851 bp, 10 predicted proteins | sample AtltaT_7_FD_183709 | JGI IMG/M metagenome (GOLD analysis project Ga0255277, IMG submission 183709) | Metatranscriptome of freshwater microbial communities from Altamaha River, Georgia, United States - Atl_Cont_RepA_8d (Metagenome... | ecosystem: Environmental > Aquatic > Freshwater > River... | reverse complement strand
CCTCGAACACCTTGCCCTTGCGGCGCAGGCCGGCGGTGTCGATCAGCTCGAACTTCTGACCGTTGCGCTCAAACGGCACGCTGATGGCATCGCGTGTGGTGCCGGGCATGTCGAAGGCCACGAGACGCTCCTCGCCCAGCCAGGTGTTGATCAGGGTGGACTTGCCCACGTTGGGACGACCGGCCACCGCGAGCTTGATGACGGACGGGTCTTCGGGTGTCTCTTCGTCTTCTTCAGGCAGATTCAGCTGGTCCAGCGCTTCCTCCAGCATGCCGCGCACACCCTGACCATGGGCCGCAGAAACCGGCAGCACCTCGCCCAGCCCCAGCTCGTAGAACTCGGCCAGCTGCGCACCTTCGCGCATGCCTTCGGCCTTGTTGGCCACCAGCAGGCAGGGCTTGCCGATGCGGCGCAGGTATTTGGCAATATCGTGGTCCTGAGCGGACAGGCCACCGCGGGCGTCCACCACAAAAATCACCACATCGGCTTCGGCCACAGCCTGCTGTGTCTGCTTGGCCATTTCCTTGTAGATGCCGCTGCTGGCGTCCGGCTCAAAGCCCCCGGTATCAATGACGATGAATTCGCGCTTGCCCAGACGACCCTGACCATAGTGGCGGTCGCGGGTCAGTCCGGCAAAGTCGGCCACGATGGCATCCCGGCTTTTGGTGAGCCGGTTGAACAGCGTGGATTTGCCCACATTGGGGCGGCCCACCAGGGCCAGTACAGGTTTCACTTGAAAATCTTCCGATCTCTCGATCTGTCAATCGGCACGCCACCCGGTCACCAGGCCACTGCGGTTGACGGTCACGAGGATTCGGCCAGCCACCACGGGCTGAGCCGCCAAGGGCGAACCGTCGGTGGACTGGCGCTGCAAGGTTTTGCCATCATCCCGACCGAGCAGATGCAAAAAACCCTGCCCATCACCGAAAGCCAGCACCTGACCCCACACACGCGGCGCACTGAGTTCACGGAAACGGTAAGCGTCTTCAGCCCAAGCCAGCTGTCCATCGCGGCGGCCCCATGCACGCAGTTTGCTGTCGGACTCCACGCCATAGATGCGTGATTCGTCACCATCCAGACCCTGGTGGCCTTGTGAAGGACGAGACCAGAGCGTCTGCCCGCGTACCGTGTCGATGCAGGCGACTGACGTCTGGAAAGATCGGACGCACACCGTCTGGCCTTGTCGATGGGATCCTGCGACCAGGTCGACGAGTCGCTCGACCTCATTGGTACCTCGAGAGCTGCCCACCAAGGCCTCCCAACGTACCTGACCATTGAGCGGCTGCAAACCGCTCAAACGACCGCCATTGCCGGCCAGCAGTGTGTCCCCAACAGCAGCCAGGATTCCGGCCTGCCGAAGGACCAGAGCATCCGTTGCACTGCGTTGAATCGACCACAGACGCTGCCCCGTAGCGCCGTCAAAAGCCGTCACGCTCCGGTCGGCGGTCAGAACGAAGACCCGCTCTCCTGCCACCAGAGGTGAAGTGTAGGTATGCGCTGTCAGCCGTTGCCGCCAGACTTCACGGGCTGCATCGATCACCACGAGTTCATTGCCCGCAGTGACCACCGCATGCCGGCGACCATCGCTGCCCACGCCCGCATGGAGGATGTCCTTGAGCTGCAGTCGCCAGAGCTCGCGGCCAGACTCGGCGTCGAGTTCAGCCACCAGCCCCGTGGTCGAAGCCAAAACCACCCGGCCGCCTTGCGTCACCATCTGAAGTGGCGTGGTCAATTCGCCCAGGCGCGCCGTCCAGGCTTTGCTGACTTTGACTGTATCGGAGACCGCCGGCAACGGACCGGGCTGTGGGCGGGACGGGGTGCTGGAACAGCCCGCCACAAGAGCCAGCAAGCCACCCGCGAGCAGCAGCCCAAGCGCGACGCGCCCAGACCACCAGCGGCGGGCCATCACGAACGGACCTCCACGCCCAGTGCCCCGAGCTTGGCCTGCACCACACGGCGGTATTCGCTGCCCGCAGGCAAGCCCTTGAGAGACTGCTGGTAAGCCGCAATGGCTTCGGCATTCTGGCCTTTGGAGAGCAGCAGATCGCCTTTGAGGTCATCGGCCAATGGGGCCATTTCGGGGGTGAAGCCGGCCTGCAAGGTCTTCAGGGCCTCGTCAGCAGATTGGGTTTCCCACTGCAAAGCCGCCAGTCGCACCCGGGCAAGATCGCGCAACGCCGTCTCGGGCGCATCGGCTGCCACCCAGGCCAGCAGCGCACGGGCCTGTACAGGCTTGTCTTTTTCAACCAGTGTGCGGGCAGCGATCAGGCCTGCCTGATGCGCGTACTGGGTACCGCCAAACTTGTCTTTCATATCGGCGACGCTGCGCTCGATGCGGGCCACATCCTGCGACAACACCGCTTTTTCGACCTCGTCGTAAAGCGCGGAGGCCTTGGCGGCCTGGTTGCGCTGCCAATACTGCCAGCCATTCCAGGCGGCATAGCTGCCCAGCACGGCAATCAGCAGCCAGGTGATGAGGTTGCCCCAGGTTTTCCAGAAGTGCTTGAGTTCTGCAAGCTGTTCCTGTTCTTCAAGATCGAGATGCGCGGCCATGAGTTGTCCAGTACTGAATCAGGAGGATTGTAGGGTCAGGCCCCATTGGGCCACGCCGTCCAGCCGCTCGCAGCGTTGGGCACCCTGCCCGTCCCGCAGCGCCTTGACCGTGACTTCGCCGCGGGCCAGTTCGTCAGCGCCAAAAATCAGTCCGTAGGCCGCGCCACTGGCGTCGGCTTTCTTGAACTGGGACTTCATCGAGCCCATGCCCTCACCGGTCCCGGCATGCATCTGGGCCGACACGCCAGCCGCCCGAAGTGCCTGCAGCGCCTGCATGGCTACCGGCAAGGCGGCTGTATCCGGAATGATGGCGTAGACATCAGGCGCGGGGGCCGATTGGGCATCGCCCTGCTCTTTCACGAGTTCAAGCACACGCTCCACCCCCAGCGCCCACCCCACCGCCGGTGCCGGTTTGCCGCCAACCTGCTCAATGAGGTAGTCGTAGCGGCCACCGCCACAGATGGTGCCTTGCGAGCCCAGGCTCTCGGTGATGAACTCAAACACCGTGAGGTTGTAGTAATCCATGCCGCGCACCAGGCGCGGGTTGATGCGGTAGGCCACCCCATTGGCTTCAAGGATGGCCTTGACCGCGTTGAAGTGGGCCAGCGAAGCTTCGCCCAGGAAGTCCAGCAGCTTGGGCGCCGACTCGACCACCGTCGCCATGGCCGGGTTCTTGGTGTCCAGGATGCGCAGCGGGTTGCTGTGCAGGCGGCGTCTGGCGTCTTCGTCGAGCAACTCGGCGTGCTGCTCGAAATGCGTGATCAGGGCCGCGCGGTGCGCCTTGCGCTCTTCAGGCTGGCCCAGGCTGTTGAGTTCCAGCCGCACGTCTTTCAGGCCGAGTTCTTTCCAGAGGTCATGGGCCAGCAGGATCAGTTCGGCGTCCACCTCCGGGCCGCCAAAGCCCAGCACCTCGGCACCGATCTGATGGAACTGGCGGTAACGGCCGCGCTGCGGACGCTCGTGGCGGAACATCGGACCCATGTAGTACAGGCGCTTGCCGCCTTCGTAGAGCAGGTTGTGCTCGACCACGGCACGCACGAGCCCTGCGGTGCCCTCAGGGCGCAGGGTCAGGTGTTCGCCATTCAGGCGGTCTTCAAAGGAGTACATCTCCTTTTCGACGATGTCGGTGACCTCGCCCAGTCCGCGCACGAACAGCGCAGTGGGTTCAACGATGGGCAGGCGCACATTGCGGTAGGCGTAGCGGGCCATCAGGGCGCGCACCTGGGCCTCCAGCCACTCCCATTGCGCGGAGTCGGGCGGCAGGATGTCGTTCATGCCCTTGACGCCCACCAATTTCTGGCCCTTGGGCGGTTTGTTCTGTTCTGTCATGGATGCGGATCAGGCTTTGGCCGTGCCAAAGCGGTTCTGGATGTAGTCTTCGACAATGCGCTGGAACTCCTGGGCAATGCCCTCGCCACGCAACGTCAGGCGTTTTTCGCCATCGATGAACACCGGGGCGGCGGGCGCCTCACCGGTGCCCGGCAGGCTGATCCCAATGTCGGCATGCTTGCTCTCGCCGGGGCCATTGACGATGCAGCCCATCACGGCCACTTTCATGCCTTCGACGCCAGGATACTTGCCACGCCAGACCGGCATCTGCGCGCGCAGAAAGTCGTCGATCTGCTTGGCCAGTTCCTGGAAAGTGGTGCTGGTGGTCCGGCCACAGCCCGGGCAGGCCGTCACGCTGGGCACGAACACGCGCAGGCCCAGTGACTGCAAAATTTCAGAGGCGATGACCACCTCCTGCGTGCGGGCTTCCCCTGGCTGGGGCGTGAGCGAGACGCGGATGGTGTCGCCAATGCCTTCCTGCAGCAGGATGCCCAGCGCCGTGCTCGATGCAACAGTGCCTTTGGTGCCCATGCCGGCTTCGGTCAGGCCCAGGTGCAGCGCATAGTCGCAGCGGCGCGCCAGCTCCCGGTAGACCGAAATCAGGTCCTGAACCCCCGACACCTTGCAAGAGAGCGTGATCTGGCTACCGTCCATGCCCATGGCCTCGGCACGTTGCGCAGAGCCGATGGCCGACTGGATCAGCGCTTCGTACATCACCTGGCGGCCCTCGAAAGGTTCGGCACGCCGGCTGTTGGCATCCATCAGTTCGGCCAGCAGTTCCTGGTCCAGGCTGCCCCAGTTGACGCCGATGCGGATGGGTTTGCCCCACCTCTGCGCGACCTCGATCATCTGGCCGAACTGCAAGTCGCGCTTGTCACCCTTGCCCACATTGCCGGGGTTGATGCGGTACTTGGACAAGGTTTCGGCGCAGGCCGGGTACTCGGTCAGCAGGCGGTGGCCGTTGTAGTGGAAGTCGCCGATCAAAGGGACGTCGATGCCCATCTTGTCGAGTTGCTCGCGGATGTGCGGCACGGCCTGTGCGGCCTCGGGCGTGTTGACGGTGATGCGCACCATCTCGGAGCCGGCGAGGGCCAGTTCCTTGACCTGGATGGCGGTGCCGATCACATCCACCGTGTCGGTGTTGGTCATGGACTGCACGCGCACAGGCGCATTGCCACCGACGGTGACCACACGGTTGCCCCAGACAACGCGGGACTGACGCGTCTGCCGCACTCTGGGGACTGCAATGGCAATGGGTGAATTGCTCATGGATTGATCTGCATCCGAGTTTCGTTGTTCAGGGCCCGGGAAACCAGGTCAACGGGCTTGCCACGCCAACTTACATCAGTGGATTCGGCACGGCTGACATAAAGATAGACAGGCGCTTGCAGCTCAAGACTGACGGACTCGCCCAACCTGATTTGGCGCTTGAGCACGATCTCCCTTTCATTGTTCCTGACTTCAACCCAGACATCAGCACGCGCCTGAATGAGCAGCGAGCCAGGTGAGTTGCGCGGGAGATCGGAGGTCTTCTCCTGCAAAACTGCGGGCGTCGCTGGATTTGCCAAACTTGCGGGCGCCACCGGAGCGGACCCAGGAGCAGTGGCCGCACTGGCAGCATCCGGGGCAACGGTGACCTGCTGTGGTGAGTCCTGGGCCTCCGCCACGGGTCGCGGACTGAGAGAGGCTGAGTCATCGTGCAGCGGCTGACTCTGCGGCGTTGGCCACCAGAGCATGACAGCGATGCCGACGAGCATCAAGGCAGCAAGCCAGAGGACACGGCGTGGCCAATGCACATTACGACCGGTACCTGAATGATGAAGCGGGAGTTTGCCCAGAGTCGCCGTGCTTTTTTTGGCACTGACCAGGCTTCCCAGAGGTGATGCGCTCTGGGGAAGGCCTGCCAGAACAGGCGCAGGGTCCATGCCCAGATGGCGGCAAACCGATTGCGCGAGGGCCCGGACAAAGGCCATGCCCTTGAACGCCTGGTGATCATCCTGTTCCAGTGCTTCGAGTTGCCGAGTGGGCACCTTCAGCGCCATCGACAACACCGCCAGGTGTACGCCCCTGGACTCCCGGGCAGCACGCAACATTTGCCCCGGCGAGCGCTCCGGGGAGGAGGCATCGCCGGGATCTGCTGAACTGTCCGCTGTCGTCATAGCAACACCTTTCAGGATGCCAGAGGCTGGATTGGAATGATGGAGGCCGAGCGCTGCTGCGCCATGCGTTCCTGAACCCGGGTGCGGTCCCGCACATCGCCGGCCAGCTGGCCACAGGCGGCATCGATGTCATCACCTCGCGTCTTGCGCACCGTAGTGACGATGCCCGCATCGAGCAGGATTTTGGCGAAAGCCTGTACCCGGGCAGTGGGCGAGCGCAGCAGACCCGAAGCCGGGAAGGGGTTGAACGGAATCAGATTGAACTTGCAGCGCAGGCCCTGACGGCCATGGCGCTGCACCAGCTCGGTGAGCTGACGCGCATGCTCGGGCTGGTCATTGACACCATCGAGCATGCAGTACTCAAAAGTGATGAAGTCGCGCGGCGCATGGGCCAGGTAACGCTCGCAGGCCTGCAGCAACTCCTCGATCGGGTATTTGCGGTTGAGGGGGACCAGCGAATCGCGCAGGGCGTCGTTCGGGGCATGCAGCGATACCGCCAGGGCCACCGGACAGTCCTGGGCCAGGCGATCGATCATCGGCACCACACCCGAGGTGGACACGGTGACACGACGACGCGAGAGTCCATAACCATGGTCGTCGAGCATGACCTTGAGCGCGGGGATCAGTGCCGAATAATTTTGCAGCGGCTCACCCATGCCCATCATCACCACGTTGGAGATGACGCGTTCATCGGTTTGCAGGTGCTGGCGCAGGAAATACTCGGCAAACCACAGCTGCGCGAGGATTTCCGCCGTGCTCAGGTTGCGGCTGAACCCCTGATGGCCGGTGGAGCAAAAGCGGCAGCCCACGGCGCAACCGGCCTGGGACGACACACACAGCGTGCCGCGGTCGTCTTCGGGAATGAACACCGACTCGACGGCGTTGCCGTCGCCCACGTCAAAGAGCCACTTGATGGTGCCATCCTGCGAGATGTGCTCACTGAGGACCGGCAAAGCGGCAATGTGGGCGGTGGTCTTGAGTTTTTCGCGCAGGGACTTCGCCAGATCGCTCATCTGGTCAAAGTCGTTGGCGCCCCGCTGGTGAATCCAGCGGAACAGCTGCCTGGCCCGGAAGCGTTTTTCGCCCAGGCCCTCGCAAAAAACGGCCAGACCTTCCAGATCGAATTCGAGAAGGTTGGCCGTCATGGCTGGAGCGCCTGAGCGTCGCGACGGGTCGCGCGCCGATCAGCGGCTGTAAACGTTCATGCCGGGGAAGAAGAAAGCCACTTCCACGGCTGCGGTTTCGGGAGCGTCGGAGCCGTGCACAGCGTTGGCGTCGATGCTGTCGGCAAAGTCAGCGCGGATGGTGCCCGGAGCCGCCTTCTTGGGGTCGGTGGCGCCCATCAGGTCACGGTTCTTGGCGATGGCGCATTCGCCTTCGAGGGCCTGAATCATGACAGGACCGGAGATCATGAAATCCACCAGATCCTTGAAGAAGGGACGCTCTTTATGCACAGCGTAGAACTGCTCGGCTTCGCCGCGCGAGAGGTGCACCATCTTGGCAGCCACGATCTTCAGGCCAGCGGCTTCAAAACGGGCGTAGATCTGGCCAATGACGTTCTTGGCCACCGCGTCGGGCTTGATGATGGAGAGGGTGCGTTCGATCGCCATGGTAATTCCTGTAGATGAGTGATTTTGAAAGCGTTTTTGCCTTTTGGCAAAGCCACTTATTCTAACCTGCCGGACACGCCTTGCCATACAAGGCAAGGGGGCAAACCCGCTGCCGGCGCCGGGGATCAGCGACTGCGGCCACCTGGCTTGCGGCGAGCGCCTCGTCCAGCACCGGCTGGACCCTGTTTTTGTCTGTTGAAACTGTCGGCACCGATGTAGCCGAGGCTGGTGCGCATCGGATCCGGCTGGCTTGACTGCCCCCGTTTGGAGGGACTGCGGCTGGTTTTGGCGCCGGCGCGCGGCGCGGCAGGTACGGCGGTGCCGGGCAGACCCCGTCCGCCCGTGCGGGGGCTGCGGTCAGGACGGCCGCGACCGCGGGGTCTCGAGACATCCTGGGCACTGCGCTGCTCCTGTGCTCCGGCAGCCTTCATCAAGGCCCGGATGTCAGCTTCATCGAGTTCAATCCAGGCCCCCCGACGAAGACCGTGTGGCAACACCATGGCGCCATAGCGAATCCGGATGAGGCGGCTGACGGCATGCCCGACGGCCTCCATCATGCGACGTACCTCGCGGTTGCGTCCCTCGGAAATCGTGACCCGGTACCAGCAATTGGCACCCTCGCCTCCGCCATCCTCGATCGAGCCAAAACGGGCCGGGCCGTCCTCCAGGGTAACGCCGTCGAGCAGTTTTTGCTTCTCGTCATTGGACAAGGCACCCAGCACACGCACCGCATATTCACGCTCGAGGCCGAAGCGCGGATGCATCAGGCGGTTGGCCAGCTCGCCGGAGCTGGTCAGCAGCAGCAGGCCTTCGGTGTTGAGGTCCAGACGGCCCACCGATTGCCATTTGCCGTGCTGCAGTCGGGGCAACTTGCGAAACACACTGGGGCGGTTTTGGGGGTCGTCGTGACTGACGATCTCACCCGCAGGCTTGTGGTAGGCAATGACACGGGGTGCAGGGGGATCGATCCGCACGCGGATAGGCTTGCCGTTGACCTTGACCTGGTCACCGTACTGGATGCGTTGGCCAATGTGGGCAGGTTCGTTGTTGACGGAGATACGGCCTTCGAGGATCAGTTGCTCCATCTCCAGACGAGAACCCAGTCCCGCCTGTGCCAGCACCTTGTGCAGTTTGGGCGAATCGGCTTGAGGCGCCAATACGCGCTTGCCTTCATCAATCAATGCCGGCGCAGTTTCATCCTCCGCGTCAAACTGTCCCGACACCACATCGGCCAATGCCACCGGACGGTAGGGTGTGGTGGCGTGTTCAGCTTTGTGCTCGGCCGGGCGCTGGTTCTGGTCTTGTTCTGTGCTCATGCTCGGTCCGTGGGTAAAGCATCGTTGTTCGGGTCGGTGCTGCTGGTCGCAGCCTCCTCTGGAGGCAGCAGACTGGCTTGCGCCGGATCGGCAGCCCCTTCTGGCGCAGGCCTCCCTTCGCTGGTCAAGGGCTGGAGTGCGTCCTCCAGAGACAAAGCAGGCTGCAAGGGACCTTCGTCCTGCGTCAGGCCGGCCAGAGCGCCAGCCTGTTGCTCCAGCCCCCCCAGCAAAGGCAGCTGGTCCAGCGAGGCCAGCCCCAGATCGTCAAGGAACTGACGCGTGGTGGCGTACAAGGCCGGACGGCCAACGGTTTCGCGGTGGCCAATCACCTCGACCCAGCCTCGGTCTTCAAGCTGCTTAAGGATCTGGGAGTTGATGGTCACCCCCCGGATGTCTTCCATGTCCCCGCGGGTGACGGGCTGACGGTAGGCAATGATGGCCAGGGTCTCCAGGGCGGCACGGGTGTAACGTGGCGGTTTTTCAGGGTGCAGGCGATCGAGGAAGATGCGCATTTCAGGACGACTCTGAAAACGCCAACCGCTGGCCACACACACCAACTCAAGGCCCCTGCCGGTCCATTCCAGTTGCAATTCGCCCAACATCTGGCGCAGGGTATCTGCACCCAAGGCGTCGTCAAACAGGACACGCAGATCGCGCAGCGGCAAGGGCTGGGCCGAGCACAGCAAGGCCGTTTCAAGGACACGCTTGGCTTGCGCCGAGTTCATGGCTGTGGTCTTTTTTCGGGAAAAGCGCCGCAGGCGCGTTGGGAAAGGCACATCGACGTATCGATGCGGTGGCGACCAGCTGGCGATCGCCGCCGCAGTCATCGGCAGCGTCGGTGGGCTGCTCAGGTCGCCTCATTGTATCCAAGGCCCAGGGTCTGCAGAGCCAGGCGCATGTCGGGCGGCAATGGGGCCACCCAGAACAGATCCTGTCCTGTGATGGGGTGGCTGAACGCCAGCCGCCAGGCGTGCAAGGCCTGGCGCTGCATGCCGGCTTCGGGCCGCCCGCCATACAAGGCATCACCCAACAGCGGATGACCCAGATGTGCCATGTGTACGCGGATCTGGTGCGTCCTGCCGGTGTGCAGGCTGCAGCGCACCAGACAAACCTGGGCATTGTGGTCCAGACATTCGATGGTGGTACGTGCCGTTTTGCCGGACTGGCGCTGCAGGTCGACCACCGCCATGCGCTGGCGGTGCAGTGGGTCCCGGCCAATGGCCGCATCCACTGTGCGCTCAGCCGGTCCCTGCCAGTCACGGTGGGCAATGGCGAGGTACTGGCGACTGACTTCGCGCGCGGCAATCATGCGCACCAGCGCCTCCATGGCGATGCGGGTACGCGCCACCACCATCAATCCGCTGGTGTCCTTGTCGAGTCGATGGACGATGCCCGCACGCGGCAAGGTTTGCGCTGACGGATCCAGGGCCAGCAAGCCGTTGAGCAAGGTGCCCTGCCAGTTGCCGGGCGCCGGGTGAACCACCAGACCCGCCGGTTTGTGCACGACGCGCAGGTGTTCATCCAGATAGACCGTCTCGATCGGCAGATCCTGCGGGACAAAGGCCTGAGACTGGAGGGTCGCCCGCAACGTGATCCCGATGCGCTGGCCCAGACGCACCTTCGCAGCCGGCTTGGCCACAGGCCGACGGTCAAGACAGACGTCACCGGATTCGATGCGCTGCTGCAGGTAACTGCGCGAAAACTCGCTCAGCCTCAGCGCCAGCGCACGGTCGAGTCTCAAGCCATGCAGCTCGACATCCACCGGCACCTCGCGCTGTTCGGATTCCTCCTCGCCAGCACCCTCCTCAGGCAGGCTGGCAGGCAATTCGTCACTGGGGTCGGTCGATATAATCAATTGGAATGAACAGCTCTGGGATGTCTAGG
>Ga0255277_1000179_pt1 | contig 10947 bp, 1 predicted proteins | sample AtltaT_7_FD_183709 | JGI IMG/M metagenome (GOLD analysis project Ga0255277, IMG submission 183709) | Metatranscriptome of freshwater microbial communities from Altamaha River, Georgia, United States - Atl_Cont_RepA_8d (Metagenome... | ecosystem: Environmental > Aquatic > Freshwater > River... | reverse complement strand
GTCGCCACCGCGCCGATTGCCGGCGACTGGGAGCGCGTGACGACGTTGCAGTTGTCCGCAGCCGTCGCCGGAGCGCAGTAGTCCGGGATGGACGACTGGCAGCTGCCGTTGGCGGCAGCCGACGTGCCCGACGGGCACGTGACGGTCGGAGCCGTGTCATCGAAGATCCACGTCTTGAACACGAACGGCTCGGTTCCCGTGGAACCGTTGTTCGCGGTGAAGATGATGTTCAGGCCGTCCACGACGAACGACGCCGGGCTCGACATCGAGCCGGTCGCGCCGGTGCGGATGTCCTGCACGAGCTTCGTGCTGAGGGCCGTCCCACCGGTGCGCCAGGGCTCGAGGCCCGCCGCGGCCGTCGTGGCCCCGAAGATGACGCCGTCCGTGCAGAACGTCGTCGCGCTCGCGAACCCGTTGGGGTTCGACGACGCCGCGCCCGCATTGATGTCCTTGAGGAGCACCGTGCCGGCCAAGGTACCGTCGGACTTCCAAAGTTCATTGCCGTTCGTGCCGTCGTTCGCGGCGAACAACGCCATACCGTTCCAGATGTGGAGGTTGGCGGGGCTCGATCCATTGGCGCCCGAACGGATGTCCTTCACCAAGGACATCGACGATCCGTCGTACTTCCAAAGTTCCGCGCCGTTCGTGCCGTCGTTCGCGGAGAAGAGCAGCGTGGAAGCGTCCAAGACCTTCAAGTACGAGGGCGACGAAGACGCGCTACCCGCATTGAGGTTTGAGACGATGAGCGTGCCGGCGGACGTACCGTCGGACTTCCACAACTCGGTCCCGTCCGCCGTGGTCGCGGTGAACACGAGTTCGCCGTTGAACGCGGTGAGATTCTCGGGAGTGGAGCTATTGACCACCGGCGGAATCGTTGCCGTCGATCCGGCATAAATGTTCTTGACGAGCACCGTGCCCGCATTCGTGCCGTTCGACCGCCAAAGTTCGATGCCGTCGGCCGTGGTCGCCTGGAAGAACAGGAAGGTCCCGCTCGAAACCGTCGCCACGGTCAGATACTTCGGGTCGCCTTCATTCGTGATTCCGAACGAACCGACGCCACCCGAGTAGATGTCCTTCACGAGGGACGACGTCGTCCCGTTGTACTTCCAGAGTTCACGGCCGACCGGGCCGCCGGCACCCGTGTAGGAACCGTTGCTGGCCGAGAAGTAGAGGTTGCCGTTGTACTCGGTCAAGTACTGCGGGTCCGAATCACCGGCCCCCGCATTGATGTTCGAAACCATGGACGCGGTCGTCCCGTCGAACTTCCACAACTCGCGACCGTTCGTACCGTCGGTCGCCGAGAAGAAGAGTTCGTTGTTGAAGACCGTCAGCCCCGAGGGGTCGGAAGAGCCGGCGCCGGCGCTGATGTCGGCCGCGAGGCTCGCCGAAGTGCCGTCCCACTTCCAAAGTTCGGTGCCGTTCGCGGCGTTCGTGGCAACGAAGTAGATGTTGCCGCCCATCGCCACGTAGCTGCTCGGAGCCGAACCGGTCGCGCCGGACACCACCTGATGAGGGGTTGACTGCGCGAGCGTCGTGGCCGCGAGGAGGCCGGAGAGACCCAACGCCTTGGCGAGCTTCGTTGCCCACTTGGCCGTTCGGGACTGGTTGTTGGAGCGCGTCTTCATGTCGTTTCACCTGGAGCAAGGAGGGGCCTGAATCACCCTCGTTGTGTCAAGTCCACCGGGGCGCCTGATCCGCCCGGCGGCGGCACTCGGCCCCATCTGTTAGGGCCGAGCACCTCGTTTCGCCTGAAAGCCTACCCCCATCGAACCTTGCGCGCGTCGCGGAGGGGGGCACCCCGCGGCGGGTCCGGGCGACGCATGGTGCGTCGCCCGGAACCTCGATCACTTGCCGATGCGCACGAGGAGCGCGTCTGACAACGTGTACCCGGCCGGAGCCAGCGAATCGAACACCGCCCACTGGAAGTAGAGGCGTTCGCCGAGGAACAGCGTCGGGTGCACCGCGAAGGTGAGTGACGCCGTGCCCGAGCCGCTCACCGCGATACCTGAAGCCGAGGGCAGGAGGTAGAGCGGGAAGCCGAGGTAGAGGTTTGAACCGTTGCTGACGCCCGAGAGGTCCGTCAGCTGGGCAACCGGTGACACCGCGAGCACCGCGCCGACCGACGGGCGAGCACCTGACAAGTCGATCGAGGCCGTGGTGCCTTGATACGCCTTGGAGGCCGCCGAGATCTGCGGGATGTACGCGTAACCGGTCGACGGGTACGCCGTGCCGAACGAGAGGCCGAGAGCGCGCGTCTGCGCGAGCATCACGCGGAACGAGCCGTCGCTGTTGGCGGTCACCGCGTCGACGAGGCCGTCGCCGTCGAGGTCACCCACCGCGATCGCGGTCGGATCGGACACGTACGTGCACACGTTGACGCTGCCGAAGGACGCGCCGTTGAAGCGGCTGACACCCACGACGTCATCGGAGGACGAAGCCGCGTTGTTGACGAAGATCACGTCGTTCGAGATGCGCAGACCGTCACCGGTGGCCGCGTCGAAGACGCTGTCCGCCTGGAAGTCCGTGATCGCGAGGTCGACCATGTTCTTGTACGTCGTGTCGGTGCGCTTCACGGGCGAAGCGAACTTACCGGCGAGCGTGCCACCCGAGGCGGTGTTGAGGTAGACGCCGAGGACACCCTTGTTGGGGAACTCGAAGCCCGAGACCATGAGGTCATCCGCTTCACCGTCGCAGTCGAGGTCACCGGATTCGATCTGAGCGATCGAGGTGCCCGACGGCGGCGACGCGGTGCCGCTGGCCGAGAGCGTGCCGTCACCGTTGCTCGAGTAGAACCGGATGCCGCTGGCTTCACCCACCGCGATGTCGGCGTCGCCGTCGGCATCGAAGTCGCCAATCGCCAAGCTCTCCGCAACGACCGCGCTCACCGCGACGACCGAGGTCGACACGCCGAAGCGCACCATCGTCGCGCCGCCGTTGGCTGCCGGGATACCGGCACCCCGCGCCGTCACAACCGCGCCGTAGAGACCCGCGCCGTCGAGATCGATCAGCGCAACGTCGCTCGGACCCGAGGTGGAGAGGTCAGCCGCGTAGCGGAGCGAAGCTTCGAAGCCCGTAGCGCTGCCACCGATGATGGAGAGGCGCGACGTGCCACCGTTGCTCGAGACCACCGCGACATCGGAGAGGCCGTCGCCGTCGATGTCGCCCGCCGCGAGGCGGACCACGTCGCCGGTCACCGAAGCCGTCGCCGCGAGGGCGAAGGCACCCGCACCGTCACCGGTGTAGAGCTTCACCGACGAGCCGCCGCCCACAACGACGTCCTTGTAGCCGTCGCCGTTGACGTCCGCCAATTCAACGTCCGCCGGCGTGAGGCCGGAAGCCGTCGAAGCGAGGCTCTTCCAGTCGAAGATCACCGTCACCGTGAAGGTGGTGGTCGCCGTGTTGGCGTCGTTGTCCGTCGCGGTCACCGTCACCGTGTGCGTACCCGGCGTGAACGCATAGCCCGAAGCCGGGCTGTACGAGATCGCCACGCTCGCATCACAGTTGTCGGAGGCCGTCGCCAGTCCACCATCCGTTCCGTAGGTGACCACACGGTCGCAGACCGTAGCGTTCGCCTGGATCGAGTAGTCGGACGGAGGCGTCACGGACGGAGCCGTGGTGTCGTTGACCGTCACCGTTTGGGCAGCCGTGTTGGTGTTGCCGTTCGAGTCGGTCACCGTCCACGTCACGGTGTGCACCGAGCCGCCACCCGAGGTGTTCCCCGGGAAGGCCGTGCCCAGCACCACCTGGTTGCCACCGAAGGTCGCAACCGTGGTCGCGATGCCGCAGACATCCGTCGGAGCCGCGGAGCCGATGAAACCGGACCACGAGCAGGTCGCACCCGCCGAGCGCGTGATGTCAGCCGGAGCGTTCACGACCGGGTTGGTCGTGTCGACCACGGTCACGATCTGGATCGCAGTCGCGGTGTTGCCGCGACCGTCCGTCGCCGTCCACGTCACGTTGTTCGCGCCGAAGCCGAGCGCCGCGACGAGATCGTTCGACGCCGTGGCCAGGGCCACCGAATCGCAGTTGTCGGAGAGGACCGGCGAACCGATCACACCGTTAATCGCCGCGACCGAAGCGAGGCACGAAGCGGTATCCGCTTCGACGCTCACGTTCGCCGGAGCCGTGATGCTCGGAGCATCGCCGTCCGTCAACGTGATCGTCTGGGTTTCCGACGCCGTGTTGGCCGAGTTGTCGGTGATGAGCCACGTCACGACATGCACGCCGTAGGCGAGCGACGTCGCGCCGGACACCGGCGAACCGCCGATCGAGGCCGTGATGATCGAGCCCGCGCAGTTGTCACCGCTCGAGCCGTTCGCAGGCCAGTTGTTGCCGATGGAGAAGTCCACCGACAGGGCACAGGTGCCCGTCGCCACCGCCGCATTGAGGTCGGCAGGGGCATCGATCGTCGGATCCTCGTCGTCGGCGATGATCACGTCGAACGTCGCAACCGCGGTGCGGCCGTTGACGTCCGTCGCCACCCAGTGGCAATTCGTGGTTCCGACCGCGAACTGGGTGTTCGAGTCGATCGCCACGTTGCCGGAGATCACGTACGCGATCACCGTGCTGACGCCGCAGGCGTCGGACACCGTCGGGGTCGCAATCGTGACGTTCGTCGCGAAGCAATCGTTCGAGTCGTTGGTGTCATTCACATTCGCAACGCCCGAGTCGAAGCTCGGATCGTTCGCGTCCGTGATGGTCACCGACTGCGTCGAGATCGAGGTATTGCTCGCGGCATCGGTCGCAGTCCAGGTGATGACGTGGGTACCAACGGCGCGCGAGGCACCGATGTTGTTCGTCACCGTCACCGTCACGCAGTTGTCGGACGAAGTCGGAGCCGTGAGACCCGCAACGATCGTCGCCTCAACCGCCACGCAGGTGCCGCTGTCCGCCGCCACCGATTCGGCGCCCGCGGCCGTGATGGCCGGAGCTTCCGTATCTTCCACGGTCACGACCTGCGTCGCCTGAGCCGTGCGACCCGAAGCGTCGGTCACCGTCCACACGACGTTGTTCGCGCCGAGGTTGTACGGGCCGGCATTGTTGTTCGCGGCGGTTTCGCCCGCGCAGTTGTCGTCGATCGTCGGGTTGCCGAGAGCGACGCCCGAAGCCGTGCAGATGCCCGAGTCGGTGGAGACCGTCACGTTCGCCGGAGCGGCGATCGTCGGATCTTCACGATCGAGAACCATCACTTCCTGGGTGGCCGTGTGCGTACGACCGTTGTAGTCGGTCGCCGTCCACGTCACGATGTGCGAACCGCGCGCGAACGTCGCCGGAGCGTTGTTGGAGATCGTCCCGGCCGACGTACCGCAGTTGTCGGAGGCCGAAGCCGAACCGAGCAACTCGAGGTTCACGCCGGACGCGGTGCAGATTCCCGCATCGGTCGACGGGCCATTCGCACCGAACAACGAAGGCGGAGCAACCATGACCGGGTTCGTCGCGTCGGCGAACGCCTGCACGACGAAGTCCGAATCCGTGTTACCGGCTTCGTCCGTCACCGTGACGGTGACGGTCACGCTCTGGCCCGAAAGGGCCGAGCCCGCACCCGCGAAGGCGGTGCCGACGGCCGGCGACTGCACGTACTGCAGGTTGCCGGACGAGGTGCACGCGTCGGTCGCGGAACGAGCGATGAGCGCGATGCTCGAGTTGCACGAGCCATCAACATTGATCGCGGAAGGATCGGTCAGGGTCAGAGCCGGCGGAGCCGTATCGGCCACCGCAACCGTCTGAGTCGCCTGGGCCGTAAGGGCCGCGGCGTCCGTCACCGTCCAAACGCGGGTGATGATGATGTTGCCGTTCGCATCGAAGCTCGGCGTGTCGGCGTACGTGAGGTGCGACGACGGGAAGGCGCAGTTGTCCTGCACATCCGGGACGCCCGTGCCGTTCACGCCGTAAGGCGAGGACGTACCGGTGCCGCACTGGATGTTCGCCGACGCGTTGAAGTTCACGAACGTCGGGGCCTGGTTGTCGATCACGCGTACGACCTGCGTTTGCGCGCCGGTACGACCGTTGTTGTCGGTCGCCGTCCACGTCACGGTCGTGTCACCGACCGGGTACGACGCCGACGCGTAGCTGTTGACCACCGTGCTGATGCCGCAGGCATCGGTCGGCGTCGGGGCCGCGAGGGTGTAGACCGCATCGCAAGCGCCCGAGTCGGCGTAGATGTCTACGCGCGACAGCGAGGCGATCATCGGGTCTTCAGAATCGGAGACCGTGACGACCTGCGTCGCCGTCGCCGTGAGACCCGCACCGTCCGTCACCGTCCACGTCACCGTGGTCGAGCCGACCGGGAAGGTCGCAGGAGCGTTGTTGCCCGTCGAAGCCACCGAGCAGTTGTCCGCCGTCGTCGCGGAGCCAAGGCTGACGCCCGAGGCGTAGCACTGACCGGCATCCGTCTGTTCCGTCGGGAGTCCTGCAGGAGCCGTGATCGTCGGAGCCGTCACGTCATTCACGGTCACGAGCTGCGTGGCCGTCGCCGAGTTGCCCGTAGCGTCGGTCACCGTCCACGTCACCGTGGTCGGGCCGAGCGGGAAAGCACCCGGAGCATTGTTGGTCGTGGACGCAACCGAGCAGTTGTCACCGGTGGTCGGCGAACCGAGCGACGGCGTCGCCGTGCACGCCACACCCGCATTGTCCGTCACCGCCGAGGGGGCCGTGATGGTCGGGTTTTGGGCGTCAGCCGCAACCGTCACCGTCTGGGTCGCCTGACGGGTGTTGCCCGCCGCGTCCGTCACCTGCCACACGACCGACGTGACGCCGACCGAGTAGTGGTTGTTGCCGGCAAGGCCGGAAATGGCCACCGGAGCACCAACGCTCGGGCAGTTGTCCGCGACGGTCGGGTTCGACAGCGCCACCGTGGCGTAGCAGAGACCCGCGTCCATCGAGACCGACTGGTTGGAGCCGGGCGTGATGGTCGGGAGGGTGCTATCGACGATGGTGATCGTGCCCGTCAGGGTCGAGGTGTTACCCGCCGCATCCGCGACGGTCACGACGACCGAGTGCGCGCCGGAGCCCGTTTCGAGCGTCCCCGCAGCCGGGTCCTGCGTCACGACAAGGCTCGCGCCGGCCGTGCAGTTGTCCGACTTCGTGACGTTCGTCGCGAAATTCGGAACCAACGCTTGGCAGCTCGGGTTCGCCGCGGCCGACTGAGAAGCCTGTCCCGCCAACGTCCAGCTGATCACCGGAACTTGCGCATCCGAGACCGTCAGGACTTGGGTCGCCGTCGCGGTGCGGCTGCTCGCATCGGTCACGGTCCACGTGATCGTGTGCGATCCGACGTTGTAGCTGCCGGCGAGGTTGCTCGAGACCGAGGCCACCGAGCAGTTGTCCGCCGTCGTCGCCGAACCGAGCGTCACGTTGCCGGACGCGACGGAGCAAAGCCCCGTATCCGCATTGGCCGAAGCCGCCGCCGGAGCGGTGATCGTCGGATCTTGGTTATCCACGACCGTGAAGGTCTGCGTCGCCGTCGCCGTGCGCGACGAAGCGTCCGTCACCGTGAAGGTGATCGTGTGGACACCGACCGCGCGCGAAGCGCCGAAGTCGTCCGTCACGATCGAACCCGCGCAGTTGTCGCCGCTCGTCGGGACTTCAAGTCCCGCGTTCGCGTAGGCAACCGAGCACGCCGCCGCATCGGCATTCGCCGAATCCGTCGCCGAAGCGAGGGAGATCGTCGGATCCTGGTTGTCAACGACCGTGAAGGACTGCGTCGCCGTCTCGGTGTTGTTGTTCACATCGGTCACCGTGAAGGTGATCGTGTGGACACCGACGTTGCGAGAAGCACCGAAGTCGTTCACCACCGTCGAGACCGCGCAGTTATCCGCGCCGGCCGGAGCTTCGAGACCCGCGTTGGCCGCGAGAACGTTGCAGTTGCCCGCATCGGCGTTCGCCGAGTCGGTCGCACCCACCGAAATCGTGGGGAGCTGGTCGTCGATGACCGTGAAGGTCTGCGTCGCCGTCGCCGTGCGCGACGAAGCGTCCGTCACCGTGAAGGTCAGGGTGAAGGAACCGACGTTGCGCGAAGCGCCAAAGTCGTTCGTGACCGAAGCCACCGAGCAGTTGTCGCCGGTCACCGCCGTCTGGATGCCCGCGTTCGCAACAAGGACCAAGCACGCGGCGTTGTCGGCCGGAACCGAGTCCGTCGCATCGACCGAGATCGTCGGGTCTTGGTTGTCCACGACCGTGAAGGACTGCGTCGCCGTCGCGGTATTACCGCTACCGTCGGTCGCGGTGAACGTGATCGTGTGGACGCCGACCGCGCGCGAAGCGCCGAAATTCGTCGCGTACGTCACGCCCGCGCAATTATCCGTCGGAACCGCAACTTCGAGTCCCGCGTTCGCCAAAAGCACGAGGCACACACCCGCGTCCGCATTCGCGGAGTCGGTCGCGGAAACGGAGATTGCCGGGTTCGTCGTATCGTTCACGACGAAATTCACCGTAACGGAGGTGGTATTCGCCGAAGCGTCGGTCGCCGAGACGATGACCGGCCACGTTCCGAGGCCCTTGGAGGTACCGGCAGCGACGTTTTGGGTGTAGACGACCGGGCCGTTGCACTCGATCGAGGCGAGGCCGGTCGTGTAGTCAGGCACGTTCGCAACGCACGAACCATCGGCCGAAGCCGACGAACCCTGCGGAGACGTCGTGAAGAGCGGGCCCGCCGTGTCTTGGAGGGTGAAAGTCGCCGAGGTGGACGACGAATTGCCGTTCGAGTCGGCGCAGTAGACCGTCACGGAGACGGGCGAAGCGCTGAGCGTTTGGACGGACGAAACCGCCGGAACCTGCGTCTTCGTGACCGCGCTGCACGGATCGGACACGACCACGTCGTCACGGAACTCCGGCATCGGAGCCTGGCAGGACGAGTTCACCACGGCCGACTTGTTTTGAGCACCGGCCGTGATGACCGGGGCCGTCGTGTCGGAAACGGTCACCGTCTGAGAGAACGAGGTCGAGTTGCCGGCCACGTCGGTCGCCGTCCACGTCACCGTGGTGGTGCCGACCGAATACGCCGAAAGGCGATTGTCGTTGCGCGTGAGCGAGAGCGGCGGCGTGCAGTTGTCGGCGTCCGCGTAGGTGCCGAGGTTCACGTTCGCCGCGGCGGTCGTGCAGAGGCCCGCGTCGGTGTTGACCGAAACGGAGGCAACAAGACCGGAGATCGACGGAGCCTCATTATCGACCACCGTCACCAGTTGGGTGGCGGTCGCCGTGCGGCTGGCCGAATCGGTCACCGTCCACGTGATCATGTGCGGGCTACCGGTCACCGAACGAGCGGCGCCGTAGTTCGTCACCACCGTGGAAACGGTGCAGTTGTCGGCGTAGGTCGCGCTGCCGAGGAACGCCTGAGCAGCGGCATCGTTCGCCGCTTGACGTTCGCAAACACCCGCCGTGTTGTTCAGCGTGATCGCCGCCGGGGCGGTGATCGTCGGGTTTTGGTTGTCCACGACCGTGAAGGTTTGGGTCGCGGTGGCGGTGCGGCTGCTCGCGTCGGTCACCGTGAAGGTGATCGTGTGGGAGCCGACCGCGCGGGACGCACCGAAGTCGGTCGTCACCACAGAACCGGCACAGTTGTCCGACGTCGTACCGGCCTCGAGGCCGGCGTTGGCGGCAACAACCGAGCAGGAACCGTTGTCGGCGTTGGCCGAATCGGCCGCCGAGACGGAAATCGTCGGGTCTTGGGTGTCGACGACCGTGAACGACTGGGTCGCCGTGGCCGTACGCGACGCACCATCCGTCACCGTGAAGGTGATCGTATGGACGCCGACGGAGCGCGACGCACCGAAGTCGGTGGTGACCACCGAACCGGCGCAGTTGTCGGACGAAGACGAGTTCAACCCGGCGTTCGCGAGGAGCACCGAGCAGGAACCGTTGTCGGCGTTGGCCGAGTCGGTCGCTGCGACGGAGATCGTCGGATCCTGGTCGTCGGTCACCGTCACGACCTGCGTCGCCGTCGCGGTGTTACCCGCGGCGTCGGTCGCGGTCCACGTCACCGTCGTCGCGCCGAGCGGGAACGGGCTCGGAGCGTTGTTGACGTACGGGGTCGCCGACATGCCGCACGTGTCGGTCACGCCGCTCGGCGTGCCGAGCGAGATCGTGGACGACGTGCAGATGCCGGAGTCCGTCACGCCGGACACCGCGCCGGGCGCGGTGATCGACGGCGCCGTGACGTCGGCGTAGGTGAGGGTGTAGGTCACGGTGCTCGTGTTGAGGCACTTGTCCTTCACCGTCACCACGACCGACTGCACGCCGCGCGCGTTCACCGCAGAGCCCTGGGCGGGCGACTGGGTGATCGTGAGCTGCGCGTTGGCGGTCGTGACGTCCGACGACACCGCCCGCACCAGCGTGCGGAAATCGGGGATCGTCGAGGCGCACGACGCATCGAGATTGATGGTCTGCGTCAACGACAAAGACCCCGAAGCGATTGCCGGGGCCGTGGTGTCGTTTTGGTTGATGGTTTGCACGAGGGTCGTCGTGCCGTTCGCGCTCGTCGCCGACCACGTTCGAGTGGTGACGAACGCCGTCGGGCAGGAACCCGTCGAGAGGCTGTCGCTGTAAGTCAGCGTGCCTTCGTTGGTTACTGCGTTACCCACCCCGGCAGCACCGGGGGTGGTGGACTGCCCGTTCTCGATCACCGTGGTGGTGTTCGCGGTGTAGGAGTTGGCGCCGACCGTGAGGGTGATCACAGGCGGGCTCTGGGCGGCGACGAGAGCCGGCATAAGCACGGCAAGGATCATCGTCAGCACCAGATTGGAGGACGTGAAACTACGCAAGAGGATTGACATCTTCGACATGGTCGAGAACTCCGACGACGGGACCGCTCCGAACGGAGCGGGGTGACTACGGGTCACGGATCGCGTGACAAAACGGCTGAAGGCCGCTCGGAGGGAGCGGCCGCCACGTGCGGCGTTCGCACGGTTTTGGTTACTGCAATTCATGGGGTTTGTAATGGCACGGCGATCC
>Ga0255277_1000177_pt1 | contig 10984 bp, 8 predicted proteins | sample AtltaT_7_FD_183709 | JGI IMG/M metagenome (GOLD analysis project Ga0255277, IMG submission 183709) | Metatranscriptome of freshwater microbial communities from Altamaha River, Georgia, United States - Atl_Cont_RepA_8d (Metagenome... | ecosystem: Environmental > Aquatic > Freshwater > River... | reverse complement strand
TTCTGGTGTCGAAAGACATCAACATGCGGGTCAAGGCCCGGGCACTGGGCCTGCAGGCCGAGGATTACCAGAACGACAAGGCCCTGGAAGATGGCGACTTGCTGTATTCGGGCGCCCTCGCCTTGCCTGCCGATTTCTGGACCAAGCATGGCAAGACGATCGAGAGCTGGCAACATGGCAGCCACACTTTCTACCGCATCAGCGGACCGATCGTGCCGCAGCTCTTGATCAATCAGTTTGTCTATTTCGAGGCAGCTGGCGAGACCAGCCTGTACGCCCGCGTGACCGAAATCCGCGGCAAAACGGCCGTACTGCGCACGCTCAAGGACTTCAACCACCAGAAGAACGCCGTCTGGGGGGTGACCACCCGCAACCGCGAGCAGAACTTCGCGATGAACCTGCTGACCGATCCGGACATCGACTTCGTCACACTGGCTGGCACGGCGGGCACCGGCAAGACCCTGATGGCGCTGGCCGCTGGCCTGACACAGGTGCTTGACGACCGCCGCTACACCGAAATCATCATGACCCGCGCCACCGTGAGCGTGGGTGAAGACATCGGTTTCCTGCCCGGCACCGAAGAGGAAAAAATGGGACCCTGGATGGGCGCTCTGGACGACAACCTGGAATTTCTGGCCAAAGGCGATGGCGGCGGCGCCGGCGAGTGGGGGCGCGCAGCCACCAACGAACTGATCAAGAGCCGCATCAAGATCAAGAGCATGAACTTCATGCGCGGGCGCACCTTCATGAACAAGTACGTCATCATCGACGAGGCACAGAACCTGACGCCCAAACAGATGAAGACGCTGATCACCCGCGCTGGTCCGGGCACCAAGATCGTGTGCATGGGCAACCTGGCACAGATCGACACGCCCTACCTGACCGAAGGCTCATCGGGGCTGACCTATGCAGTGGACCGTTTCAAGGGCTGGCAACACGGTGGACACATCACGCTGGCGCGCGGCGAGCGCTCCAGATTGGCCGACTTTGCCAGCGATGTGCTCTGATCAGTAGTCGTCGCCGCCGCCGAATCCGGTGGCAAGGCTCTCGAAGCGGGTCAGTGGTTTGAGGAAGGCCAGACGGACCGTACCGGTCGGGCCGTTACGCTGCTTGCCGATGATGATCTCGGCAACGCCCGGGTCCTTGGAGTCCTTGTTGTAGTAGTCGTCTCGGTAGATGAACATGATGATGTCCGCGTCCTGCTCGATGGCGCCCGATTCGCGCAGATCACTCATCATGGGCCGCTTGTCGGTGCGCTGCTCCACACCGCGGTTGAGCTGCGACAGGGCAATCACCGGGCATTGCAGTTCCTTGGCCAGCATCTTGAGCCCCCGCGAAATTTCGCCAAGTTCGGTGGCGCGATTGTCGCCGTCCGAGCCCCCGGAGCCGCTCATGAGCTGCAGGTAGTCCACCACGATCAAGCCCAGCTTGCCGCACTGACGGGCCAGGCGGCGGGAATTGGCACGCAGCTCGCTGGGCGTCAGGCCCGGCGTTTCGTCGATGTGCAGCGATACAGTACGCAGACGCTCGATGGCTTCGGTCAGGCGCGGCCATTCCTCATCGGTCAACTTGCCGGTGCGCAGGTGCCCCTGATCGACCCGGCCGATCGAGCCGACGATACGCACTGCCAGCTGAGAAGCGCCCATTTCCATCGAGAACACCGCCACCGGCAGGCCTTCGTTGAGCGCCACATGCTCGGCAATGTTGATGGCAAAGGCCGTTTTGCCCATGGACGGTCGGGCCGCCAGCACCACCAGGTCGCCGGGCTGAAGACCTGAAGTCATGCGATCGAGGTCATGAAAGCCGGTAGGCACCCCGGTGATGTCGTTGGGGTTGTCCGCCATTTCCTGCACGCGGTCGAGCAGCTCGACCACCAGCGAGTCCATGGACTGGAACCCCTGTTTCATCCGGGAGCCTTCCTCCCCGATGTTGAAGATCTTCTGCTCGGCCTCGTCCAGGATCTTGTCCACCGGCCGCCCCTTGGGATTGAAGGCAGCCGTGGCGATCTCGTCACTGGCCGAGACCAGCTTGCGCAGGATGGAGCGCTCGCGCACGATTTCGGCATAGCGGCGAATATTGCTCGCGCTGGGCACGTACTGCGCCAGGGAGTTGAGATAACCCAGGCCCCCGACCGAGTCGGCATGGCCCTGGTTCTGCAGGTGCTCGAACACCGTAATCACGTCAGCGGGCTTGGAGGCGTTGATCAGGGCCCCGATGGCCGCATACACCAGCTGGTGTTCGTGGCGGTAAAAGTCGCCATCCACCAGCAGATCACCCACCCGATCCCAGGCACTGTTATCGAGCAGCAACCCGCCGAGCACGCTGGATTCTGCTTCGATCGAGTGCGGTGGCACGCGCAGCTGGGCCACCTGCGGGTCTACCGGGAAATCGATGGGCAGCGCGTTCAAATGATCGGAATAGACAGCAGACATGGGAAAAACGGTAAAACGGCATCGTACCCTGCGCTGCCCCTGAAGTCATGGGACAAGCTTGTGGATAAGCCGTGGGCAGGCCGTGAAAAGAACGGGGAAAGCGCAAACCTCAAAAGAAAAAGCCGCCGACCCTCGCGGGCGGCGGCTCGCTGGAACCGGTCCGGGTCAGGCGGTTTCGCCGTAGACGGTCACGTTCACGTCAACCACCACGTCGGTGTGCAGCGCCACGGACACGGTGGAATCACTGACGGTCTTGATCGGACCGTTGGGCATGCGCACCTGGGCCTTGGACACGGCAAAGCCCTGCTTGGTCAGTTCTTCGGCGATGTCATGGTTGGTCACAGAGCCGAACAGACGACCGTCCACACCTGCCTTCTGGGTGAGCTTCACGGTCAGGCCGGCCAGCTTTTCGCCCAGCGCCTGGGCATCGGCCAACTTGGCAGCAGCGGCCTTTTCGAGTTCAACGCGGCGGGCTTCGAACTCGGCCTTGTTGGCTTCGGTGGCGCGGCGGGCACGACCAGAAGGGATCAGGAAGTTGCGGGCGTAGCCGTCCTTGACCTTGACGATATCGCCCAGGTTACCCAGGTTCACAACCTTCTCGAGCAGGATGATTTGCATGGTTGTTCTCCTTAGACTTTGTGCTGGTCGCTGTACGGCAACAGGGCCAGGAAGCGGGCACGCTTGATGGCGGTGTTGAGCTGACGCTGGTAAATGGCACGCGTACCGGTCAGGCGAGCCGGGATGATCTTGCCGTTTTCGGCGATGAAATCACGCAGGGTGTCGACGTCCTTGTAGTCGATCTCTTCCACGCCTGCCACGGTGAAGCGGCAGAAACGCTTGCGCTTGAACAGCAGGGACTGGGTGTTGCGCTTGGGGCGCTTGTTCTTGTCGAATTTTTTGAATGTGGCCATGGGGGCCTCCTGAAATTAATCTTGCTGAAACTCTTGAATGTGGAGCACGACGCTACTGCCCTGTCGGGGTGTGGCCAGGAAACCCTGGAACCGCCATTGACTGCCCACCTCCTGCCTGGAAAGCCGCTCGGCCTGGCTGCCCAGAGCCAACGCGCGGATTTTCAGATTGACTTGGCGCGGGTGGCCTGCTTCTGTCTGCTGCGAGCTGTGCTCGAGCATCAGGTCCAGAGCGGGCAATCCGGCCGGTGTGTAGCGCAGAGTGGAGAACTCGGCGATACAGGCGGTCAGTACAGTCTGGTTCACTTCCCCGGTTCAGGCAGGATCAGGCTGCAAATTCGGCTTGCTGGGCCTTGCGGGCCTCTTCACGCTCGACGGTCTTCATCATGGAAGAAGGCGTGGTTTCGGCTTTCTTCTTCTGGACCGTGAGGTGACGCAACACGGCATCGTTGAACTTGAAGGCATGTTCAAGCTCGGCCATCACCGCCTGATCGGCCTCGATGTTGATGCACAGGTAATGGGCTTTGGCAAGCTTGTTGATCAGATAAGCCAGCTGGCGACGGCCCCAGTCTTCCACGCGATGGATCTTGCCACCGCCTGTGGTGATCATGCCTTTGTAACGCTCCAGCATGGCTGGAACCTGTTCGCTTTGATCCGGATGGATCAACAAAATGATTTCGTAATGACGCATTGACACTCCTTGTGGGTGATGAAAGCTGCCCCTGGCGTCCAGAGAGGGTGCAGCAAGGCAATCTAAGATTATAGCCCAAGGCCTGAGTCGCCGGGCGGGGCATTTCCAGTCAGGCTTTTGGATACAGGTCCGAGACCGCGCCAGATTGTGACCACTGAAATGACAATGAAACCGGCGAGAACCCCGAATATTCCTGCAGAAATGGGATGCACTCCCCAAATCACAGTGCTTGCAGGATGGAGCCCTGTCCATTGCTGAACGACCTGGACATTGACAACCATGTAGAGCAAAGTCACCAGCAAACCGGCCAGCATTCCTGCCACAGCGGCGAACCTGTCTACACGCTGACTCATCAGGCCACAGACCATGGCCGGGAAAAAAAGCCGAGGCTGCCAAGGAAAAGGAGGCTGATACCAGGGCCAGAATTTCAGCCGGCTTGAGTGCTGCGACGAATGCTGCCAGCATGGCCACCGCCAATAAAGCGAACTTGGACACGATGACCTGCTTTTCGGCTGCCCTGGGTGTAAGCGGCTCCTGCTGCCCCATGTCACGGACGACAGCATTGCTGATGGTCAGAAGAAGTCCATCTGCTGTCGACAAGGCTGCAGCGAGACCCCCGGCCGCAACCAGACCAGAAACAACGAACGGCATGGCTCCAATCTCGGGTGTCGCCAGCATGACCAGATCAGCGCCCAGGCGAATCTCGCCCAGCTGAAGGATACGATCGCCGTTGACATCGGAAACATCGATCAATCCAGGATCTAGGCGAGCCCATTGGGCAATCCATCCAGGGAGGTCTTCAAAACTGCTGCCCACAAGGTTGTGGAGTACTTCAAACTTGACCAATACTGCCAGCGCGGGCGCACCGACATAGAGCAAGGCAATGAAGAACAAGGACCAGGCCACCGACGATCGGGTCTCGGCAACGCTCGGCAAGGTATAAAAGCGCGTCAGCAGGTGCGGCAGACCTGCAGTCCCCAGCATCAGACAGAACGCCAGCGCCAGAAAATTGATGCGTGAATCGGCAGTGCCCTGGATGGGCGTTGCGGCTTCCTGAGGCTCTGCCCTGAAGGCGCTGACATGCCGAGGCATGCCTCCCAGCGGACCTGCTCGCTCCTGATTTTCAATCAAGGCACGGGTCCATTGTTCACGGGCCGCCACTGGATCTGAAGGCAGGGCCAACAGTTCACGACGCGCCTGCGCAACTGTCGCGAAATCGGCGCCCTGGACCCTGAGTTGACGAACCTTCTCCTCCAACTCGATCCGCCGAGACAAAAGAGAAGCCTCCACGTCCTGCAAAAGTACCCCGTATGCTTGAGCGCGGCGGGCGAACTCCTGCCGAACCTCGAGCTCTGCAGGGTGATCGATCAGCATATCCTCCAACGCTTCGATCTTGGCAAGCTGCTGCCCATAGGCCAGAGGCGCAATCAGGTTTCCCGTCTGCTTGTAGGACAACCATGACACGGGAATCAAAAATGCGAGCAACAAAACGATGTACTGGGCCACCTGCGTCCAGGTAATCGCTCGCATTCCGCCCAGAAAAGAGCACAACAGCACGCCCCCAAGACCCAGGAGGATGCCGATTTCGAACTGCACGCCCGTCAGGCGCGATGCAATCAGGCCAATGCCATAGATCTGAGCAACAACATAGGTAAAAGAACAGGCTACCGCTGACAAAGCCGCCAGCACACGGGGCCAGCGGCCACCGTAACGTACGTGAAAAAAATCGGGCAAGGTGTAGACCTCCATGGCCCGCAGCTGCGGCGCGATCAGCAGCGCCACCAGGCAAAAACCGCCAGTCCAGCCCATCACGTAGGCCAGCCCGCCCGGCTGATGGCCCGAGCCGGAGAAGCCCTGCAGGTACAGGGCCCCCGCCAGACTGATGAACGAGGCAGCACTCATCCAGTCTGCGGCAGTGGCCATGCCGTTGTACATGGCCGGAATGCGCCGGCCGGCCACATAGTACTCCTGGGGGCTGGAGGTACGTCCTGCAATTCCAATCAGCGCATAGATCATGACCGTGCTGAAAAGGAAAATCGGTCCGATGAGATTGCGAGACAGACCAGCTTGCTCGGCCCAGACCATGGCCCCCAGCATGACCAATAAGAGCAGCACAAACAACAGGACGTTGCGGTGTACACGCCAGCGGTAGCTGGCCGGTATCCCTGCGCTGTCCTGAATGCTCATGCGCGTTGCAACATCAGGCTTTTGCTTGCCCCAGCGCGGTCCACGTCTCGACCACGGTATCGGGATTGAGCGAGATCGAGCTGATGCCCTGTGCCATCAACCACTGCGCAAAGTCCGGATGGTCGCTGGGGCCCTGGCCGCAGATGCCGATGTACTTGCCCTGGGCCAGGCAGGCTTTGATGGCCTGCTCGATCAGGGTGGTCACCGCCGGATCGCGCTCGTCGAAGTCGGCCGCCAGCAACTCCATGCCGGAGTCACGGTCCAGGCCAAGGGTCAGCTGGGTCAGGTCGTTCGACCCGATCGAGAAACCGTCAAAGAACTGCAGGAAGCGGTCGGCCAGGATGGCGTTGGTCGGCACCTCGCACATCATGATGAGCTTGAGCCCATTCTCGCCGCGCACCAGGCCATGGCTGGCCAGCAGCTGCGTCACGCGCTCGGCCTGCTTGAGGGTGCGCACGAAAGGCACCATCACCTGCACATTGGTCAGACCCATCTCGCCGCGCACGCGCTTGAGCGCATCGCACTCCATGGCAAAGGCTTCGCCAAAGTCCTCGCTGATGTAGCGGGTGGCACCGCGGAAACCCAGCATCGGGTTTTCTTCTTCCGGCTCGTAGCGGCTGCCGCCGATCAGCTTGCGGTACTCGTTGCTCTTGAAGTCCGACAGGCGCACGATGACTGGCTTGGGCCAGAAGGCCGCGGCGATTGAGGCCACGCCTTCGGCCACCTTGTCGACGTAGAAGGCACGGGGCGAGGCATGGCCACGGGCCACGGACTCCACCGCCTTCTTGAGGTCGGCGTCGATGGCCGGGTAGTCCAGGATGGCCTTGGGGTGCACGCCGATGTTGTTGTTGATGATGAATTCCAGCCGGGCCAGGCCCACACCGGCGTTGGGCAGCTGGGCAAAGTCAAAGGCCAGCTGCGGATTGCCCACGTTCATCATGATCTTGGTCGCGATCTCGGGCATGGTGCCGCGCTGCACCTCGGTCACTTCGGTCTCCAGCAGGCCGTCGTAGATGCGGCCGGTGTCGCCCTCGGCACAGCTCACGGTGACCAGCGTGCCGTCGGCCAGCTTATCGGTGGCGTTGCCGCAGCCGACCACGGCCGGGATGCCCAGCTCTCGCGCGATGATGGCAGCGTGGCAGGTGCGGCCGCCGCGGTTGGTGACGATGGCGCTCGCACGCTTCATCACCGGCTCCCAGTTCGGGTCGGTCATGTCGGTCACCAGCACGTCGCCGGGCTGGACCTTGTCCATCTCGCTGATGTTGTGCACCAGGCGCACCGGACCGGTGCCGATCTTCTGGCCAATCGCGCGGCCTTCGGCCAGCACGGTCGAATGGCCCTTGAGCTTGTAGCGCAGCTCGGCGTTGCCCTTGGCCTGGCTCTTCACGGTCTCGGGCCGGGCCTGCAGGATGTAGAGTTGGCCATCGGTACCGTCCTTGCCCCACTCGATGTCCATCGGGCGGCCATAGTGCTTTTCGATCACCAGGGCGTAATGGGCCAGTTGCTCGACATCGGCATCGCTGAGGCTGTAGCGATTGCGCTGTTCGGTGGGCACATCGATGGTCTTGACCAGCTTGCCACTGACGTTTTTTTCTTCGGGTGTGGAGAACACCATCTGGATCAGCTTGGAGCCCAGGTTGCGGCGGATCACCGCGCGCTTGCCTGCGGCCAGCATCGGCTTGTGCACATAGAACTCGTCGGGATTCACGGCGCCCTGCACCACCGTCTCGCCCAGCCCGTAGCTCGCGGTGATGAAGACCACGTCTTCAAATCCGGATTCGGTGTCGATGGTGAACATCACGCCGGCCGCCCCCAGATCGGAGCGAACCATGCGCTGCACGCCCGCCGACAGGGCCACGTCGGCGTGGGCAAAGCCCTTGTGCACCCGGTAGCTGATGGCGCGGTCGTTGTAGAGCGAGGCGAACACCTCTTTCATCTTGTGCAGCACTTCCTCGATGCCGACCACATTCAGGAAGGTTTCCTGCTGGCCAGCAAAAGAGGCATCGGGCAGGTCTTCGGCCGTGGCCGAAGAGCGCACGGCAAATGAAGCTTCAGCGTTACCGCCTTGCAAAGTGGTGAAGGCTTCGCGAATGGCTTTTTCCAGATCGGCCGGAAAGGGCTGAGCCTCGACCATGGCACGGATTTCGGCGCCCACGGCAGCCAGGGCACGCACATCTTCGGTATCGAGTGCGTCCAGTTTGGCGTTGATGCGGTCCGACAGTCCGTCAAACTTCAGGAATTCGCGGAAGGCATGCGCTGTGGTGGCAAAGCCAGTGGGCACTTTGACCCCGGCCGGCAACTGAGAAATCATCTCGCCCAGGCTGGCGTTCTTGCCGCCGACGATTTCGACGTCGCTCATCCGCAGTTTTTCAAAGGGAACGACCAGAGCGGTCGCCTCGAACAGGTTGGACATGGTGGACTCCAAAGTTAAAAACCGGGTTCCAGACCTGCGGCGACACCTGGTAATTGTTCGAATGGGGCGGCGCCGGGGCGGTGGATAATGGGCTCATTGTAGGGGTCCGAGCTGGCCCCAGCCGTTTTGATATTTTTTGCAGACATGGCCCTCCGCACCGTATTTTTCGTCTCCGACGGGACCGGCATCACCGCTGAAACCTTCGGTAATGCCATCCTGGCCCAGTTCGACATGAAAACCCGCCATGTGCGGTTGCCCTTCATCGACACCATCGACAAGGCCCACCAGGCCGTGCGGCAGATCAACCACACCTGCGAAATCGAGGGCAGCAAGGCGCTGGTGTTCACCACCCTGGTCAACATGGAAGTGCTGCACGTGATCAAGGAACACTGCCAAGGCATGCTGATGGACATGTTCGGCACATTCGTTCACCCCATCGAGCAGGAACTGGGGATCAAGTCACACCACCGGGTGGGCCGCTTTTCGGACGTGAGCAAGAGCAAGGAGTACCACGACCGCATCGAAGCCATCAACTTTTCACTGGCCCACGACGATGGCCAGTCGCACAAGGACCTGGAGGGGTCGGATGTGATCCTGGTGGGCGTGAGCCGCAGCGGCAAGACCCCCACCAGCCTGTACCTGGCCATGCAGCATGGCCTCAAAGCCGCCAACTATCCACTCATCCCCGAAGATTTCGAGCGGCGCCAGCTGCCGCCGGCGCTGGTGCCCTACCGCAAGAAGATCTTTGGCTTGACCATCCAGCCCGAGCGTCTGTCGGAGATCCGCTCGGAGCGGCGCCCCAACTCCCGCTACGCCAGTCTGGAGAATTGCCGCATGGAAGTGGCCGAAGCCGAAGCCATGATGCGCAGATCGGGCATTCGCTGGCTGTCGACGACCACCAAGTCGATCGAGGAAATCGCGACCACCATCTTGCAGGAAGTGCGACCGGAACGCCTGACCTACTGATACCGTGGTCTGGCAAGCGTTCGATCAAGGCGGGCGGTCGTGCTCAAAGCTTCAAGGTTTCCGCTATCCGCTCGGCCGTGGCTTGCGCCACAACAGCGTCGCGCGCTTCCACCATCACCCGCACCAAAGGCTCCGTACCACTGGCGCGAATCAGGACACGGCCTGCATTGCCCAAGGCTGCTTCTGCTTCCTGGGTGGCTTTCTGCAGCGGGGCATGCCCCTTCCAATCAAAGCCAGGTGCCAGACGGACATTGATGAGGGTTTGGGGAAACAGGGTGACCCCCTGCAGCAACTGGGCCAGGGTTTTGCCGCTGGCCACACAAGCCTGCAGCACCTGCAGGGCGCTGACCAGTCCGTCGCCTGTGGTGTGCTTGTCCAGAGCCAGCAAGTGCCCTGACCCCTCACCGCCGAGTAGCCAGCCTTTTTCGGCCAACACTTCAAGGACGTAGCGGTCGCCGACCTTGGCACGCACAAATTCAACACCTCGACGCTGCAAGGCCACCTCGACGGCCATATTGGTCATCAATGTACCCACGGCCCCGGGCACCGGTATGCCGCGGTCCAGACGTTCGCTCACCATGAGATACAGCAGCTCATCCCCGTTGAATAAACGCCCCGAAGCATCGACGATTTGCAATCGGTCAGCGTCACCGTCCAGGGCGACGCCAACGTCGGCGCGGTGCAGTTTGACGGCCTCGACCAGGGCCTGAGGGTGGGTGGCGCCCACCCCCTTGTTGATGTTCAAGCCATCGGGTGCACACCCGATGGAAAAGACATCGGCGCCCAATTCATGAAAAACCTTGGGCGCGATCTGATAAGCAGCGCCATGGGCCGCATCGACCACGATGCGCAGGCCTTTGAGCGAAAGGTGGTTGGAAAACGTGCTTTTGCAGAACTCGATGTAGCGACCCGCCGCATCGTCAAGCCGTCGTGTCTTGCCCAGCGCGGAGGAATCCACCCAGGCCGGAGCTTGCTGAAGTGCTGCCTCAACGGCGAGCTCCCAGTCATCCGAAAGCTTGGCCCCCTCGGCACTGAAAAACTTGATGCCGTTGTCTTCAAACGGATTGTGGCTGGCGCTGATGACCACCCCGAGCGAGGCGCGCTGCGCCCGGGTCAGGTAAGCCACCGCAGGGGTGGGCACCGGGCCGAGCAGGACCACGTCCACACCGGCAGAGTTGAAGCCCGATTCCAGCGCACTTTCCAGCATGTAGCCGGAGATGCGCGTGTCCTTGCCGATCAGGACCACCGGATGCGCTTCACTGGATTTCAGTACCCGGCCGACCGCGTGGGCCAGTCGCAAAACGAAATCGGGGGTGATCGGGCTTTGTCCCACACGGCCACGGATGCCGTCGGTGCCGAAATACTGTCGCGCCATGGAATATTCCTG
>Ga0255277_1000175_pt1 | contig 10988 bp, 8 predicted proteins | sample AtltaT_7_FD_183709 | JGI IMG/M metagenome (GOLD analysis project Ga0255277, IMG submission 183709) | Metatranscriptome of freshwater microbial communities from Altamaha River, Georgia, United States - Atl_Cont_RepA_8d (Metagenome... | ecosystem: Environmental > Aquatic > Freshwater > River... | reverse complement strand
GTTCGGTCTTGATTTATTACTCATAAAAACGGAATTGAAGTGAACTTCACTTCTATTCTCATGAGCGTTTGTCGGCATTTAGCCGAGTTCCGAAGAACTTGGCAGTCACCATCAAACGCCCACGCTTATCGGCTGTATATTTTTAAAGATCTCAGCAACTTCTCGTTACCCGCCCGCTGCGATCAGCGAAGCCTTGCATTGTAGCACGCTTTTTGGCGCTCACCTCGGAAAATTTCAAAATTTTTCGAGGTCGCTGAGTTGCTTGCCTGTTGGCGCCGCAATCAGCGAAGCCCTCTATTATGACACAGCTTTTGAAGCTTTTGACACATACGCCTCGATTTTTTTGCCAGGCAATTTGCGAGGCCTGAGGGTTTTCACCAATCACGTTTGATCAGTGAAGCCGCAAAGTATGACACAACTTCCCGGGTACAGGCAAGCATCTCCCAAAAATTACTTTCAGGACCGCCCGGATAATTGATGCATGTCCTTGATCACCCTGCTCGACGCCAGCCTGGCCTTTGGCCATGTTCCCCTGCTTGACCATGCCAGCTTTTCACTGGAAGAGCATGAACGCGTCGGCCTGATTGGCCGCAACGGCACAGGCAAATCTTCGTTCCTCAAGATACTGAGTGAACTCGAACGCCCAGATGACGGGTCGCTCCATATCCAGCAAGGACTGCGGGTGACCTACGTGCCGCAGGAGCCCCTACTGAATCCGGAGCACACCCTGTTTGAGTCTGTACGTGAGGGACTGGGCTCCGTGCTGCAACTGATAGACGACTATACCCACAGCCGTGGTGACCTGCATGCCTTGCAGACGCAGATCGAGGCGCTCGACGGCTGGAGCTGGGAACAGCGGGTCTCTGAAACCCTGCAGCGCCTGCACCTCGACCCCAAGGCCCGTATTGGCTCGCTGTCCGGCGGCAACCGCAAGCGCGCCGCCCTGGCGCAGGCCCTGGTGGCCCGGCCCGATGTGCTGCTGCTGGACGAACCGACCAACCACCTGGACATGGACAGCATCGCCTGGCTGGAGGACCTGCTGATCGCCTTCAAGGGCAGCGTGGTGACCATCAGCCACGACCGCGCTTTTCTGGACCGCGTGGCCACCCGCATGGTCGAGCTCGACCGGGGCAGGCTCAGCTCCTACCCCGGCAACTTCGCCCAGTACCAGGCATTGAAAGAAGAGCAGCTGGCCCAGGAGGCGGTGATCAACGCCAAAGCCGACAAGCTGCTGGCCCAGGAAGAAGTCTGGATCCGCAAGGGCGTTGAAGCGCGCCGCACCCGGGCGCAAGGCCGCATCAACCGCCTGATGGCGCTGCGCGAAACCCGCGCCCGACGCCGCGAAGCCATGGGCAACGTGCGCATGGAAGTGGCCAGCGGCGCCCCCAGCGGCAAGATCGTGGCCGATCTGGAACACGTCAGCAAAAGCTTCACAGCACCCAACGGTACGCCACGCACCATCGTGCGCGACTTCAGCGGCACGATTCTGCGTGGCGACAAGGTCGGCCTGATCGGCCCCAACGGCGCCGGCAAAACCACCCTGCTCAAACTGATCCTCGGTGAGCTGAAAGCCGACAGCGGCCAGATCCGCCGCGGCACCAACCTGAGCGTGGCGTACTTTGACCAGATGCGCGAGCAGATCGACCTGGACGCCACGTTGGAAGACTTCATCAGTCCCGGCAGTGAATGGATCGAGATCGGCAACAAGCGCACCCACGTCAAAAGCTACCTGGGTGACTTCCTGTTCTCGCCGGCCCGGGCCAACTCGCCGGTGCGCAGCCTCTCGGGTGGCGAACGCAACCGCCTGCTACTGGCCAGGCTGTTTGCGCGCCCGGCCAATGTGCTGGTGCTCGACGAGCCGACCAACGACCTCGACATCGACACCCTGGAGTTGCTGGAAGACCTGCTGCAGCAATATGAAGGCACCGTCTTCCTGGTCAGCCACGACCGGCGCTTTCTGGACAACGTGGTCACCAGCACGCTGGTAGCCGAAGGCGATGGCGTCTGGCGTGAATACGAAGGTAGCGTGGAGGACTGGCTGACCCAGTCGGCCCGCGCCCGCCCGGCCAAAGAAATCACCAAAGCCACGCCGACACCCGTTGCGGAACCCACGAAGCCCTCGAACGCCGCGCCAACGGTCGGCAACCGGCGCAAGCTCAGCTACAAGGAACAGCGAGAGCTCGAAGCCCTGCCCGGCCAGATCGAAGCGCTGGAGACCGAACAGGCCACACTGGAAAAGGCCCTGGCCGACGGCTCGCTCTATGCCTGCGACCCACCCAAGGCCGCGCAGATGGCGGCGCGCCTGATGGAAGTCGAAGCCCAATGGATGGCGGCCATGGAAAGACTGGAAGCCCTGCAGGTCGTGTGAGCGCGCGACAGCTGCGCGAACCGGCAGCAGCTACAGTGAAGCCATGACCGCTGCCGAACTGTCTGCCCTGCTGATCCTGGCCACCGCCACCAGCTTCACGCCCGGGCCCAACACCACTTTGTCCACCGCACTCGCCGCCAACCGCGGGCTGCGGGGGGCCTTGCATTTCGTTCTGGCCGTGCCGGTCGGCTGGGGCCTGCTTTTCACGCTCTGCACCGTGGGCGTGGGCTCGCTCGTCATGGCCCTGCCGGTGTTGCGCTGGGCCATTGTGCTGGGCGGCGTGGCTTACCTGCTCTGGCTGGCCCGGCGGCTGTGGGGCAGCGGGCAACTGAGCCAGACCGACGCCAGCAAGCTGGACGTGAGCTTTGTGCAGGGTGTACTGCTGCAGTTCCTGAACATCAAGGCCTGGATGCTGGCCCTGTCCATCGTGGCAGGCTGGGTGGCCGGCCAGCCCGACGCCACCACCCGCTACCTGCAGAGCTTGCCAGTGATGCTGTTCTTTGCCTTCAGCAGCAACTTCACCTACGCCCTGGTCGGCTCCCTGCTGCGGCAATGGCTGGCCCAGGGCCTGCGGCTGCTGCGCTTCAACCAACTGATGGCGCTGGCCCTCACGGGTACCGCGGTCTGGATCCTGACGGGTCTGCGCCACAGCAGCTGAACATTCTGAAAGCCACCGCATGCGTAACCGCCCCTTTCAACAAGTCGATGTCTTCACCTCGACGCCGCTGCGCGGCAACCCGCTGGCCGTCGTCCTCGATGGCGAGGACCTGAGCGACGCGCAGATGCAGGCCTTTGCCGCGTGGACACAGCTGAGCGAAACCACCTTTGTGCTGCCGCCCACGCCCGCGGGTCAGGCGGGGAGCGCAGACTACCGCGTGCGCATCTTCACGCCCGGCGGCGAACTGCCTTCCCGGTCACCCGACGCTGGGCACGGCGCACGCGTGGTTGAAAGCTGGCGGGCGCCCGCGGCAGGCCGGCCAACTGGTGCAGGAATGCGGAGTGGGCCTTGTGACCCTGCGCGAGATCGACGGGCGGCATGCCTTTGCCGCCCCGCCCTTGAGCCGCACCGAGCCCGACGCCGAAAAGCTCGCCGCCGTTCGCGATGCGCTGGGCCTGTCCGCCGACGAGGTGCTCGTCGCGCAGGACCTGAACAATGGTCCGCACTGGCTGGGCCTGCTGCTGCCCGATGTACAGACCGTGCTCTCGCTGACGCCGGACCACGCCGCGCTCAAGCGCCTGGGCGTCAAGGTCGGGGTGGCCGCGCGTCGGCAAACAGCGCCTGGCCTGATCCGCCGCGCCAGCCGCGAGGCCCGCGCCTTTACGGCCCACGAAGACGACACCGACCTCGAGGTGCGCGGCTTTGCCGCCCCGGTTGGCATTGCCGAGGACCCGGTGACCGGCAGCCTGAACGCCTCGCTCGCGCAATGGCTGATCGCCGATGGCCACCTCCCCGGCCGCTACCGCGCGCGCCAGGGCACGTCGCTCGGCCGAGCAGGCGAGGTCTTCATCCAGCAGGACGAGGCCGGTCAGGTCTGGGTCGGAGGTGAAGTGGCCGACTGCATCCGCGGCGAGGTGACGCTGTGAACGCTGCGCTGGACCATCTGGTGGTGATCGCCGACTCGCTGGATGCGGGCGTGGCTTGGTGCGAGCAGACACTGGGCGTCACGCCCAGGCCGGGCGGCCAGCATGCGCTGATGGGCACGCACAACCGGCTGCTGCGCATCGACAGCTCCGCCTGGCCGCGCGCCTACCTCGAAATCATCGCCATCGAACCCGGCGCCCGGCCACTGCGCGAGCCCCCGCTGCGCCGCTGGTTCGATATGGACGATACCCAGCTCATGGCCAGCGTGCGGACACACGGCCCGCGCCTGCTGCACTGGGTGGCGCGCACCGACCAGCTGGACCAGGCCCTGGCCACCACACAGCAAGCCGGCTGGGACCGCGGCCAAGCCCTGCGGGCCTCGCGCATGACGCCGCAAGTCCTGCTGGAATGGCAGATCAGCGTGCGGCCCGACGGCCAGCGGCTGATGGACGGCGTGCTGCCGACCCTCATCGAATGGGGCGCCGTGCACCCGGCCGAGGCCATGCCCGCGAGTGGCGTGACGCTGCGCCAGCTGAGCATGCAACACCCCGAGCACGCCCGCCTGCGGGCCTGGTCGAACGCGATCGGACTCAAGCAAGTCGACTGGCAGAGCGGCTCCCCAACACTGCTCGCCACGCTGGACACGCCACGCGGCACGGTGGTGCTGAGTTCCCACGCCGGATCACCGGCGTGACAGGCCCCGTCTGCGGGCCTGCCGACAATCGCCCGCCATGGGAACGCTTTACCTTGTGCGCCACGGCCAGGCCTCGTTTGGCGAAGACGATTACGACCGCCTGAGCCCCTTGGGTCACCGGCAGGCGCAGCGCCTGGGCGAATACCTGCGCCAGCGTTTCGAGCGCGAGGGCGTGCAGATCGACACCGTGCTCATGGGTAGCCTGCGTCGCCACCGCGAAACCTGGGAAGGCATGGCCCAGGGCGCGGGCTGGTCCCACACGCCCGAAGTCTGGCCGGGCCTCAATGAATACGACAGCGAAGCGCTGATCGAAGCCATTCACCCCGAGCCGCTGGCCAAGCCCGACACGCCCGAGCTCTACCGCCATCACTTCCGACTGCTGCGCGAGGCCATCAAGGCCTGGATGGACGGCCGCTCCCAACCCAGTGGCATGCCCCGCTACGCCGACTTTGTGGCGGGTATCGAAGCGGCGCTCGACCATGTGCGCCAGAACTGCCCGGGCAACGCGCTGATCGTCTCCAGCGGTGGCCCCATTTCGACTGCCGTGGGCCGTGTGCTGGGCACCCCGCCCGAAACCACCATCGAGTTGAACCTGCGCATCCGCAACACCGCCCTGAGTGAATTCGCCTTCACGCCCAAGCGCCACATGCTCGTCACCTATAACACGCTGCCTCATCTGGACAGCACGGAGCACCAGGGCTGGGTGACCTTCGCCTGAAGCTTCAGCGCAGCGTGTCGGCGGGCAACTGATCGATCTCGACCAGCAAGCGCGCCAATGCCCGGCCTGCGGCCTGGACCAGCGCCTGGCCCTTGTCGGCCGTGGCGGCCGCGGCATGGCCCGCCGCGCCGTGGGGGTTGTAGTCCTGCATCTGCCAGGCCAGCTTGGCGCTCTTGCCGTTGCCCAGGATCGGGAAACTCGCCGCCCGGTCCTGCGAGGTGGAATGGAAGTTCTGCGCCGCCGCCATGCGCACGCGCTCGGGCCGCAGTGCCAGCATCATGGAGGTCTCGACATCGCCCGCGTGCACACCGAAGCGGTGCTCGTCGGCGCTGAAAAGGACATTCACATCGCGCCCGGCTTCGTCAACCAGCGGCAGGTTGAACCAGCTCACGCTGTAGACCAGCATGCCCAGCCGCGCGCGCAGGTCACGCGCCACCACGTCCATCAGGCTGACCTGGCCGCCGTGGCTGTTGAACAGCACCAGCTTCTTCACGCCACTGGTAACGACCGACTCGGCGATGTCGGTCCACAGGCGGATGACCGTCTCGGCCTTGAGCGTCAGTGTGCCGGCAAACGCAGTGTGCTCGGGGCTGTAGCCCACCGCCTGGGTGGGTAGAAAGAGGGCGGGCAAGTCGGCCGGCAGGTGCGGCAGGCTGGCCTGCACCACGCCGTCGGCCAGATCGGTGTCAACCGACAGCGGCAGGTGCGGCCCGTGCTGCTCGGTCGCAGCCACCGGCAACACCGCGATGGCACGCGCACGGTCCAGGGTGGCGAAGTCGGTGGTGGCCAGATCGGCCCAGAAACGGGGCAGCACAGTCATGTGCCCATCCTATCGGAGGTCATGCCCCGGGGTGTACAGTGCGCACTGTTCCTGCATTCACTCACCGCCATGCCCGCCGTTCTGCGCCTTGTCCTGTCACTTTGCCTGCTTTGCTTGTCTCTGGGCGCGCCCGCCCAAACCAGCCTGCGCAACGAACAGGTGCAGGTGGAATTGCTGGGACACGCGCCGCAGGGCGTACAGGTTGGCCAGACCTTCTGGCTGGGCCTGAAGATCGACCATGCGCCGCACTGGCACACCTACTGGCAAAACCCCGGCGACTCGGGCCTGCCCACGCGGCTGACCTGGCAGCTGCCGGCCGGCCTGACGGATGGCGAAATCGCCTGGCCACTGCCCAAGAAAATCCCGATCGGGACCCTGGCCAATTACGGCTACGAGGGCACGGTGCTGCTGGCGGTACCGGTCACGGTGGCGCCTGACTTCCAGCCCCCACTGAACGGCAAGCTGCGCATCGAACTGCAGGCCGACTGGCTGGTGTGTCGCCAGGAATGCATCCCGCAGGAGGGCCGCTTTGCACTCGAGCTGCCGGTCCACAGCGCCATCGCCTTGCACGGCGGCCTGTTTGAAGCTGCCCAGGCGAACAGTCCGCGCGCCTTGCAGGGTGCGCACAGCGCGCACATTCTCGATGACGGCAAAGCCCTGAAGATACGCGTCGAAGGCCTGCCCGCCTCCTGGCGAGAACAGACGCTGACCCTGCTGCCGGTCACCTCGAGCGTGGTCGACAACGCCGCCACCCAGGGCAAAACCTGGACTCAGCAATGGGAGGGCGGCGTCTGGACCGCCCGAATGCCGGTGTCTGCCGAACGCGGCGAAAGCCCGACCCTGATGCGCTGGGTGCTGGCCCGTGGGCCGGAGACCTCGCCGCAGGCGCCTGCCGTGCAGGTGGACACACCGGTACAGGGCCAATGGCCGGCCCTGAGCGTGGGCAGCGGTGTCTCGCCCGAACTGGCCAAGGCGCTCGAGGCCAATGCCCTGACCTCCTCAACTTCCGCAGCTGCTGTCGCGCCAGCTGCCGGACTGGGCTGGGGCCTGGCCTTGCTGGGCGCCCTGGTGGGCGGGCTCATCCTCAACCTCATGCCCTGCGTCTTTCCGGTGCTGGCCATCAAGCTGCTGGCCCTGACCCGGCCTGGCGTGGGCGCTGGCCAGCACCGCGCGGCCGGGCTGGCCTACACCGGCGGCGCGGTAGCCTCCTTGGTGTTGCTGGGCGGCCTGATGCTGGCCCTGCGCGCGGCTGGCGAGCAACTCGGCTGGGGCTTTCAGCTGCAGTCGCCCATGGTGGTCACGGCACTGGCCATGCTCTTCACCCTGCTGGGGCTGAACCTGGCCGGGCTGTTCGAGTTCGGGCAGATGCTGCCCGGCGGACCGGCCAGTCTGCATAGACGGCACACGACGGCGGCTGCCGCCTTCTCGGGCGTGCTGGCGGTGGCCATCGCCTCGCCCTGTACCGCCCCCTTCATGGGCGCTTCGCTGGGGCTGGCCGTTGGCCTGCCAGCCTGGCAGGCCTTGCCGGTGTTTGCTGCCATGGGCCTGGGCATGGCCCTGCCTTATCTGGCGGTGAGCTTCTGGCCTGCACTCGCGCATCGTCTGCCACGGCCCGGCGCCTGGATGCAGACCTTCCGCCAGGCCATGGCCTTCCCGATGTTCGCCACCGTGGTCTGGCTGGTCTGGGTGCTCGGCCAGCAAACCGGCATGGACACCGTGGCCGCCGTGCTGGCCCTGCTGGTGCTGCTGGCCTTTGCCGTCTGGTCAGGTACGCGGCAAGGCCGAACCCGTCTGGGCCTGCTGGTGCTGACGGCCCTGCTGGGTGCGGGCCTCGCCAGCCAGTGGCCGGCCAGCGAGCCGGCTGCAGGTGGCAACACCCACCCTGGCGCAAACACCAGCGCCAGCAGCGGTCGCTGGCAGCCCTGGAGCGAAGCCACGCTGCAGCGCGAACTGGCGGCGGGCCGCACCGTCTTCGTCGATTTCACCGCGGCCTGGTGCGTGACCTGCCAGTACAACAAGAAAACCGTACTGGCCGATACCGAGGTGCTGGCCGCAATGGATGCGCGGCAGATCCTGACCCTGCGCGCCGACTGGACCCGGCGTGACGAAGCCATCACCCGCGCCCTCAATGCGCTCGGCCGAAGCGGTGTGCCGGTGTATGCCGTGTACCGCCCCGGTCAGACACCGCAGGTGCTCTCCGAACTGCCTTCGGTGCGCGAAGTGGTGCAGGCGCTGAACCGCCAATACTGAGCCCTGCCGGCCGAGCCAGGGGCGCCCAATTCGTCAACCTGACGAAACGTCAGTCAAGCCTGCCACAATGGGGGCATGAGCACTTTCGCCCCCCTGCAAAACGACACCTTCCTGCGCGCCTGTCTGCGTCAGGCCACTGACCACACGCCCATCTGGCTGATGCGCCAGGCCGGCCGCTACCTGCCCGAGTACTGCGCCACCCGGGCCAAGGCCGGCAGTTTCATGGGTCTGGCCACGAATGTGGATTACGCCACCGAGGTCACACTGCAACCGCTGGAACGTTACCCGCTGGATGCGGCCATCCTGTTCAGTGACATCCTCACCGTGCCCGATGCCATGGGCCTGGGCCTGTCGTTCGCGCAGGGCGAAGGCCCGCGCTTTGCCAAGAATGTGCGCGACGAAGCCGCCGTGGCCGCGCTGGCCGTGCCCGACATGGACAAGCTGCGCTACGTCTTTGACGCCGTCACCAGCATCCGCAAGGCGCTGAACGGCCGCGTGCCGTTGATCGGTTTTTCCGGCAGCCCCTGGACGCTGGCCTGCTACATGGTCGAAGGGGCCGGCTCCGACGACTACCGGCAGGTCAAGAGCCTGATGTACAGCCGCCCGGACCTGATGCACCGCATCCTCGAAATCAATGCTGACGCGGTGGCCCTGTACCTGAACACCCAGATCGAAGCCGGCGCCCAGGCGGTGATGGTCTTTGACAGTTGGGGCGGCGTGCTGGCCGATGGGGCTTTCCAGGCATTTTCCCTGGCCTACACCCGCCGGGTGCTGGCCCAGATCAAGACCGAGCATGCGGGTGCGCGCATCCCGCGCATCGTCTTCACCAAGGGCGGCGGCCTCTGGCTGGAGGAAATGGGCCAGCTCGACTGCGAGGTCCTGGGCCTGGACTGGACCATGAACCTGGGCAAGGCCCGCGCGATGGTGGGCGGCCAGGTGGGCGGCCCCGGCAAAGCCCTGCAAGGCAACATCGACCCGAATGTATTGTTTGCCCCGCCGGAACAAGTGGCTGAACAGGCCCGCCGCGTGCTGGACAGTTTTGGCAAGCCCCACACCGATGCCAGCACCACCGGCCCGACGCACATCTTCAACCTGGGCCACGGTATCAGCCAATACACGCCTCCTGAACATGTGGCGGCGCTGGTCGAAGCTGTACACAACCATTCGCGTCAGCTGCGTCGCGCAGGCTGAGTCCCTAGCACAAAGTCAAGCCTTGCGAGCCTGTTTTTGGCATAAAAACAGCACGTCGGGGCTTGACTTATGCACAAAACCGGATTTATCAAACACAGCGTGAAACCGTGCAGGCGAGAGCCGGCACAGGATGTCACCTCACCGCTAAGTGCTTGATTTCATTGAGGTTCATTTCCTGCACATCGGATGGGCAATCTGTCGGAAGGCTTGATTTTCAAGGGATTGGCACGCATCGGGACCGGTTTTCAACAAAGTTATCCACAGAAAATCTGGATGACACTCAAAACCCAGATAAATCAATCACTTACCAACAATTTCGAGAAAATTGGTAAGCCGTGAAACCCGCCTGACCCCCTCATGGACACCCCCGCCCACCGCTGGATCAACGTGGCTGTTCAGACCCCAGCCCACAGCGGCATGGGCGATCTGCTGACCTACCGCAGCACGGAGCCCCTGGAGCCCGGACAACTGGTCCGGGTGCCCCTGGGCAAGCGTGAAGTGCTGGGCGTGGTATGGCAGGTGGAGGTGCCGCAGCCCGACCTGCCCTGCGAGGCGATACGTGAAGCGGGTGCGGCGCTCGAAGGCCTGGCCCCGCTGGATGCGCGCTGGCGCCAGCTGATGGCTTTTGCTGCGCAGTACTACCAGCGCAGCCTCGGCGAAATGGCGCTGAGCGCCCTGCCTCCGCAGCTGCGGGACCTCGACAGCGCCCAACTGGTGCGACGTCTGAAAAAACTGGGCACAGCAGAGGCGATCCCCTGGGGGCAGCGCCCCGAGCCCTCGACACAGCAAGCCCAGGCCCTGCAGCAAATTGCGCATCACGGCGGGCCCTTTTTGTTGTTTGGCAGCACTGGCAGCGGCAAGACCGAGGTCTATCTGCGCGCCGTACAGGAGGCGCTGCAAGACGACCCGCAGGCGCAGGCCCTGATCATGGTGCCCGAGATCAACCTCACGCCCCAGCTCGAAGCCAGGGTGAGGGAGCGCTTTGGCGAGCAGACCGTGGTCTCCATGCACAGCGGGCTCACACCGGCGCAGCGCCTCAAAAGCTGGTTGGCCGCGCACAGCGGCAGGGCCCGCATCGTGCTGGGTACGCGCATGGCGGTGCTGGCCTCGATCCCGCAGCTGCAGCTGATCGTGGTCGACGAGGAACACGACGCGAGCTACAAGCAGCAGGAGGGTGCCCGCTATTCGGCGCGCGATCTGGCGCTCTACCGCGGCCAGCAATGCGGCGCCAAGGTGCTGCTGGGCTCGGCCACACCCTCGCTGGAGAGCTGGTACCAAAGCCGCCCCGCCACCGCAGACGACGCTGGCGGCCGCTACCTGCGCCTGCAGATGCCCACGCGCATTGGCGAAGCCGCCTTGCCGGTG
>Ga0255277_1000174_pt1 | contig 11020 bp, 4 predicted proteins | sample AtltaT_7_FD_183709 | JGI IMG/M metagenome (GOLD analysis project Ga0255277, IMG submission 183709) | Metatranscriptome of freshwater microbial communities from Altamaha River, Georgia, United States - Atl_Cont_RepA_8d (Metagenome... | ecosystem: Environmental > Aquatic > Freshwater > River... | reverse complement strand
TCACTAACCGTTAATGTTACAGATGTTAACGATAACGTTTTTGAATTAACTAGAGCATTTAAAGTTTCAAGTGCAAAAAAGATAATCGATTACAAAAATCACATAGAAGAAACACTAAATCGCAGAAAGGCTCTAATGTAAGGTCCTTCTGGTTTTCGTAATAAATAAAAAAGAACAAAAAATTACCTAAAAAATGGCATTTACTAACGTAACCCTGAACACTCAACCTCTACTCGAGTCTACTTTCATCTCTGACATGCGTTTAATCTTAAACGCGAACGTCACAGTAATCAAGAGTAAAGTTGAAGACATGATCAATACTTTCGAGATTGATCTAACTAACAAGTACATTGGAGTTGACAATTACTTCAACCAAGTTAAAGTTAACAATATTATCTTGGGAAATAGCGTGTCCTTCATGGACTCAACCAACACTATTGGTAGTTTAACCAAGAGTGCTGGTAAATCAATCCTCTCGATCGATAAACTAATCATTCAAGCAGGCGGAACAATCGACATGTCCGGCGCAGCCAACACAATGGCAATCAAAAGGCTCGGAGTTGGAATTCCACTTGCTTCAATAACAACGGACGGTTTTCATGTTGGAAATCAAAGCACTTCTGTCGACTCAGACTTTTACGGATCAGTTAATTTTGCTAAGCAAGCAGTAACTCACAGTACAGAGGGCGCAACTAACACAATAATCACGACCACAGCAGTTAACGTTGGTGGAACTGACTACTATCACGGAATTTTAAAATTAACCAAGACTAGCAAACAGTTCATCTATCTAACCGTTAGAGCTGCTGATACTAGCCCAACTTCTGCGAAACCAGTTGTTCTCTTCTTATACGAGGATCCAACCAGTCGCCCTGATCCAGGTCAGTCATTTACCATTGTGATCAGAGAATACCAAACCTCCGCTAGTGTTGACGTAGCAGTTGCGGATTGGGGTAAGATCTTAATCGTTCCAGGCTACACACAAGGCGCAAACGGAACTTTAGGCCTAGTCGATGGATCACTATTAACAAATGCATCTTCTGCTGCAACAACTGCTTCTAACTCAATCACAGGATTCACAACTTCTCCTTACAATCACCACATTCAACTATTTAACGGTAATGTTCAAGGAAATTTAGGAACCAATGATTTAGGTGGAACCGCGTTAAGAAAGTTTGGAACTTCGGTTACTTTAACTAAATACGAAAACTTAACTAGTGGACCTAACGTGACCGCTGCAAGATTCGTAATAACAGCGTCTCATAACATCAAAACATTATACTAATACTTAAACTAACTATAAAACATGGCAGTTGCACCATTAATAAAACCAATTCAGACGCAAAAGGGAATGTTCTATACATTCCAAAGTGCGATTGAGGATCTAAGCTTAACGTTTAATAACAATACAAACAAATTTAGATTTTCAAAATTTGCATTATTGCGCATACCTGAGATTGGGATTCCAATCTCAATGGAAACCGACAATAAGGTTCAGTTCCTAGCGCCTGGTGAAACTCCAATGATGAACGGACTTTCAACAAGTCAAAACATAAATTTAGCTAATAGCTTTCAAAATTACGCTTTAAACTTTGAGAGTTTATTAATTTCTCAATCATCATACAAGCGTGAAAAGAAATTAAACGTATCCGAAAGAGTTTTTTGGAAATGGTTAAAAGAGCTTGGAGCAGTTCGTTGGAGAGATGCAAATACTGCTGAGGTAATACAAACTTTACCAGCAGGTGAAAAGCGCTGGGCTGAAGATTGGTACGACCCAACTCAATCCAATTATGATCGCGTTGTTAAATACATCGGTGAGATTGATGTAGTTAACTCAGTTAGAAATAAGGACAATTCTTACAGCGAACTATACATTCACGTTCCAACCAATGTTGGATCAACACCAACCGTTTTATTCAACTCGAAACCGGATGAGAACTACGGGCCTGGCATGCTAATCGTAAATACTCCAGGGGATCCATTAGACGTTGAGTACTTAAATGGCAGACACTATAATGACACTCACCCATTTGCAGGAATGAGCCTAGAGGCATTTTATGATCTTGACTCAAATGCAGCAACGCATTACATATCGGATACTTTAAATGCTCAGCCTACTACCACCGGTTTTTGGTGGGGATCTTCATCCATTAACAATTCTTACTACACTGATCAAGCTGCGTACTTTGGAACTCCATACAACGTTGGCTCGTCAACTGCTAAGAATCAAAGAATTCGTAAGGTATATGGATCTAGAACGGTCGAGTACTTACGATCTACATTAGACGGAGTCGTTATTGATTTCGACTTAGCTAACTATTTAATAGCTTCACAAAATCCAAACATTAAATCATTTGCACAGCTTAACGATAGTTACACAAATGAAGACTTTGAGTTTAATGCAATTCTTGTGTACTATGACGTTTACGATCCATCACCAAACGCGGTTGCTGGAACCGAACCAGTTAGTGTTACTAACTTATATGGAGTTTATTTCTTAAATAAAGTTGTTCAAAGCGGTAGTGAGTTCATTATTCCAATGATCACTAAGAACAAACCGGACACAATTAATAAAACCAACGGTAATTCATTTGCGTTTAAAGTGAATGTTAAGTTTGATACATCAATTGAAGATGTTTCCGTTGAGAAATCAGTAAATGATTACAATACCTTTTCATTAAATCTATTTACTGATGTTTTAACTGAGATGAGACGATTGCAAACAAAGTTCAATGATAAACTTCTTGAACTTGAGCAGTTAAAGTCAGAAGTTAATCTAGCTAAGGATGCTTTATTAAATTCAACCTCAATCTCTAGCCTTAATACTAGAATTACCACATTAGAGACAACTGTATCAGCGTCAACTTCTGCCTTTGCTGAGGCAGCTGCAATCATGAATCTAATAGACCAAATAAACGGTCGAATTGATGAGATTATGAGCGGCACTACTTCTCTACAAATAAACTATAACACCGACTCTTTCTTACCAGGTTACGGTATGATCTTGGATAAAACTGTTGCTGGTAAAATCACGTTTGCCTCAAATATCCAGAACTACTCTGACTTAACTGAACTAGATCTCAGTATAAACGTTGCTGGAGAGAAAAAGACCTCAGTTGGAATAGCTGGAACTCAAATTCGTCACCTAAAGATTAATAACTCAGGTAACCCAATTCCATGGACGATGGATAGAGACCTAACTTTATATTTAGACGATTCTCTAAATATTTGGAAAAAGGGACAATCCGTTAAAATCATTTGTGACTCACAAATAATTCCAGGGCCATACTCAATTAGCATAAAAACCGACTCGCAGAACATAACTAATTCACTAACCCCATATAGTGTTCTAATTGCAAAGTTAACTGCGTCGGATTTTGCAACAACCTATGGTCGTACTGGAAAACCAATAATTGAAATAGTATGTAAAGATCCTAAAACTTTAACATTCTTTGTCGATAAAATAATAAGATAAACTAAATGGCAGACTCATCATCACTAACTGATTACTTAGCCGAGCTTGGAGTTGACGTTAATAATTTACAGGAGTTTCTATTGAAGCTTTCTCAAATTCTATCAACTAAATCTGATAGCGTTAAACTAACTCAAACATTACAGGACGGAACTACCACCGAATTCCTAGTACCATCCTTTGGCTACTTAAGTGGAAGAGTTAATAATATTGAAAATAAGTTCAATGATCTGCTTAGTGGAAATGCTAATCAGCTTGGCGTTAGAGATGCTGACGGTAATCTAAGAACATTCGAACTAAAAGATATTTCAGCGGTCATTACTGATCTTGAAAACGTTAGTAAAACTGGAGTAAGTGTTCCAGCTGCATTCAATTATAAAACTAACTGGTTTTTTGAGTCATTCTTAAATCCATTACTGTACGTAAACATTGACACCGCTACGTTAGCTACTGATCCAGACATAAATCGATTTGAAGCAACACGGCTAATCATCACATCAAAAATAACAAGTGATATTAATTACTTTGATGCTACGTATAAGGGCAAGAATAATTTAGTGTATGCTGATGTTATAAAGGACCTAGGAAATAGAGGAATTTCGTATTTTGAAGATACTGCTGAACTTGAACTTCCTCCAGCTAAAAACACAGTTAGGGGAACATTCGACGTTACTAACATAACGAAAAGTGAACAATCTGAAGTAATCGGTGGACAAACCTTAACTACCACTATTTTGAAGTACACATTAAATACTTTACAGTATTCAGGTATCACAGCAACCTCAACCGTTGAGAAAACTTTAAAGGTCGGAGATTCATTAATCACAGCAGACAATACTGAATACCAAGTATCATCAGTTGATGCTAGTACCAGAACAGTTATTTTAAAATTAATTTTTGGAACAACTGGAATTGCAATAGGCCCATCACAATTAAGAATAAAGCCTGTGCTTGAAAGGTCGACCTTAGTTCAACTTAACTTAGGGTACGATGAACGAAACATCATTTTCTTAAAACCAATCAGTGATAGGTTAGCGGTCACAACTGATCAGCACTCACAAGGTTTTGCAATATACACCAACGAACTTACTATTACGATGAACGATGGTAAGAACTTAAATTTAACGGACTTCTATAAAAACTTCGTTTCGGATTTTGGCTTACTATTTTTAAATTACGCAAAGGAAAAAAAGATTCCTTCTACCCTTGGTGAAGTTCCAAATATCCCAATCTTATCCTCTGATAATTTTAAGGTTGTTCAAATTGATCAACACATTCAAGATGCAGACAATACAGTCGGCATCAAGCAGAAAATTGCGGCAAAGGAACAAGCTGCAGCTCAAGTCCGAGAGCTTGATAAACAAATCACCGATACTCGAGCTAACTTAAACACCAACGCTTCGTTAAATGAGGCTCAAAAATTAAAGTTAGAAAAGGACCTTAAGAGCTTCGCTGACACTCGTTTAACTTTAACCAAATCACAGCAAAGTTTAATTTCAGACATCACTACTTCTATCAAATCTACTCCAAGTTTTATAACTTCTCCAGAGTACAGAGTTAGAGGATTCTGGTCAATACCTGATGTTAAGCAAACAGCATACGGTAATCAAAACGTTGTTCAGTTTAAGATTGCATACCGAACTTTAAGTAAAACTGGAAATGCCAAAGCTGCCGACCAAATTGAATTCGCAGATACTGATGGAACCATGGTGGCTGCTGCTTTTTCTCCATGGACAGAATTTTTGAGTAAGCCAAGAACTAAGAAGTACAATTCATTAACTGGCTTCTATGAATGGTCTAGTGAAAACGTTGCAGATCCGGATCAGGTGAATAGCAATCAATTAGACGTTCCAATTAAAAAGGGTGAAATCATTGAAGTTAGAGTTAAGAGCTTATCTGAAGCAGGTTGGCCAGACTCACCAGTTGAATCAGATTGGTCAGAAAGCATATTAGTTGAATTTCCAGCAGACATTGAAACGATGGAGGATGCAACAATCGTTTCTCAACAAGCGTTTGCAGAAGAGGCACGACTTTCTTTTCAAGATGAACTTAATTCAAAAGGATTAGACATTCACTTATCAACAGCTTTCACAACTCGAGATAAGTACTATGCTCATAAATCCGAAGATATTGCTAGTGGATTTTTTGCAAGTGATGGAAACATTATTGACCTATACACTAAGTTAAAGAGCATTGCCGACACGCTATCAGCTGTCCAAACCGCTGTTTCAACAGGTAAGGGTGCAATAAAAATTAGTATAATTGATCAACTTGGAAATGAAAGAGCTGTGACTAACGGCGAATCCATTGAGTTATTTGCAGGTTACTATAAAGACCTAATTAAAGATACTAGCGTAACGCCAGTTCAGTACTCTCACGGAAAGGTTGTCGCAACGCAGTACTACATTCAAATTCAAAATACCTCAGCGACCGCTTTACAACTAATTGCAACGTTAAACGGCGGAGTTGGAGTACAAGCTGATACATCTGACCCAGTTCTTAATCCATCTTCTAACTATCATAAAAACCTTAGATACGATAGAAGTTCATTGGTCATAAATAATGCAGCTGATCAACCAATCAGTTCATTCACACAAAGAGAAGGCTATCAATCTTCGCAAGTTCAGAGCCAGTACATTCTAGCTCGTTACAAGGACATTAAACTAGCAAATGATTTATACGCAGGTGATGGACTCGGAACGTATCCATACGTGAATGCTCCATCCACTAATTATAACTACGGAGGCTTCACAGTAGGTTCATCAACTGTACCTTACGTGTACGGTCACTACGTACCTTTCAATCCATTGCTAACGTCTCTACCTTACACAACAACAAGTAATGCAAGCGTTTGGAACGGAACTGTGAATGGTAGTAACATTCCACAGGGTAACGGTAGACTTAGTGAATTCTGCATACATACCGGACATCCATCAATTAATCCGGGCGGAGACTATAATTTTGCTTGGAATAACACAACTTATGCGACAGCCAGACCATCATATTCTTCTGGAAATACTTCTCAAAAGTATTTACCATTTAGTCATGGAATTCATTTCGAAACCGCTGTTTCCGAAGGAACTAACGTGTTTGGGGTAAAATACTACCAGCAAGCAGCATATCAAAAACCGGCTACAGTACCTACACCTTTCCCAACATCGGCAAACATGAGAGAAAATCAATATCCAATCAAATGTGGATTTGATAAAAATGATGAATGGTTGATCGGTAAGTACACATGCGGATCTTACTTATTCTTAGCACCTTCCTCTTATAGTGCAGTATCAGTAGACGGTATTAGTCCAGCTGGCTCATATAAGTACTTAGACTTTGGAACAGAATCTGCTATTAAGATACCTCTAATATTCCAATTTAGAGCATCTGATAAGTTAGGTTACATAGGCGGATGGAGATTGTCTAACCCAGCAGGCTTAAAGAATATTAAGTACGCAAAAAAGGTTGGACTTGACATTTATTACTTAGGATCAGTTTTTTCTTTTGATGTTACAGTTAGTACTCAATACGAAAAAGAAACAGCTGTGGTTACCCCATTATCAGCAGTTCAATCAACTGCCTCTACTGTGATAACTGCAACTGCATAAAATATTAATGCAATTTAGTGGCAGACCCAATTTTAACATACACGAGCCTAGCTGAAAGAAACGTTAGTTTCCAGCTAATTAGAACCAACCCTAAGTTAACAACCAACGTTAAATTAACGGTTGATACTAACGGTGGACTGTGGTTTAATTCAATTAATGCAAATGATCAGCTTGCAAATCAAAAGTACAAGAGATTCCCAGTAAATGAATCGTCTAATCATGAAATAAATCTCTATCGATTTTACGATAACGGTAAAACTCCAACCAACATTGCATATCAAGTTGGTTCAACCATTAATAAATCAGCAGTTGCTAAGGATCTAAAAGACCAATACGATTTTGATCTTTATACGAGTGGTGCAAAGTATCTACTTAGTAAACAGTATTCTGAAAAGTTTTCTTATTTGGCTCCACTATACGTAGATGATGTCTTACCTACAAAATTCGTCATATTTAAGGTTCCAGGAGCTTCAAATTACACAGCCGGCGCAGGTAAATCATTAGAATCAATATCAATTGAAGATTTTGCTACTGACTTATTTAAGAAAGCAACGATTGTAAAAGTTTTTGACATGGGTAAAACTTCTAAGATTGGAAAGTACTTAGAGAATATTCTAACGAATCCAATGTTTAAAAAGAAGCCACTGTACATTAATCAAAAAGCAAACGGGTATTCTCTATATCGAGGAGCTTCCATAAAATCAGGAACTTATGTTGAGATACCTGAACAATTAAGCACCGTCTTTTCTAGGTCATTACCGTTATTAACAGTTGAAGAGTTCGTAACTTCAGGTTACGAAAGAAATTCAATAGTGTATCCAAAAATCATAAATCTTGAGTTTTTATTTAATGATGATACTTCAAGCCCTTATGAGTTTAATAGATACTTTGGATTCTACTGTAACACAATTGACCTTGAGGAATTTGACATTGACTTAGATAAAATGTACGAGTCAAGAATTGAAATCAAATCCTCAGTTGACTCAGTCTCAAATATTAGTAACTCAACGATTAATAATGATGTTTTGGTAATTAGAGTTGATCAAGCAACCAGCAAAATTTATGCTGCCGGAAGCTTCACTCAATATAACGGAAATTCTCATAATCGATTAGTCAGAATAAATCCAGACGGTTCAATTGATCTAAGTTTTAACACAGGTTCAGGTTTTAATGATTCAGTGTTGGACGTTCAATTGGGAACAGATGGCTTAATATACGTTTGCGGAAATTTCACAAGCTACAATTCGACCGCCGCTAATAGATTCATCATCCTAAATCCAGATGGATCAATATACTCAGCAGAAGTTTCATTAAATGATTCAGTAGAATCAATCTCATTATCTGAACAATGCCAAATTCATTTAACTGGAAAATTTTCATCATGCATAACCCCTGGACCAATTACAACATCTGCGCCAGGTCTTATCAAATTGAATAAGGATCTTTCAGTAGATTTAGACTTTGTGTATGGCACAGGTTTAACGATAACTCCATCTTCTAATTTATCAGCAATTTGTAAATTATTAGCCTTTGATAAACTATTGATCTCTGGCCAGTTCTCTAATTACAATGGAACAGCCGCTCAATCGATAGTCCAGATAAAAGCAGACGGAACTATAGACTCAACTTTTGTTTATGGCACAGGATTCAATGTTGGTGCTAGAATAGAGGCAATCGATGTTGATCAAGCAGGTCGAGTGTATTTAGGTGGAAACTTTACAAGTTATAATGGCACAGCAGTTAATAACTTAGTGAGATTAAATTCAAATGGATCAATTGATCAAACTTTTAAATCATCAATCAATGGCCCAGTAAACTCAATTAAGCTGGACGAAACTGGACTAATTTACGTCGGCGGAAGTTTTACTGAAGTCCATGGAATTGTTGCTAATCGTTTCGTTAGATTAATGGAGAATGGTGAGATTGACAAATCATTTAATACAACAGGCGGAGCTAACTCAACCGTATATTCAATTGAACTTACTGAGGATTCTGCGTACATCGGTGGAGCTTTTACAAGTTATGACACAATTGCTTCAGAAAGATTAATAGAATTGGAGATAGACTCACTAGATAATGATCAAGACCTTCCTTCTAGATTCGATGTTTCGGATGATGTTTCATTCACGTTAACAAATCCATCAGGCGTTAAGTTAAGAGCAAAAAATCTAAATCAAGATCTTTCTGACCTAAACTTTAATAGAACAAGTTCAGATACGCTATTCTTTCCATATATTCAGGACAAACTTGGAGAAATCCATTTAATTAACTCAGATGATTGGCATCAAGATAATACTCGAGCAGTATTTAAAGTCGACAATACCACATTTGATTTAGGGAGTCTTTTTGGTCCAACTGATCTAGTTTCACAGCCTACTGCAATTAAATCAGACGTCGATACTCATTCAACTGTCTGTATTGAAGCAACTTCAAAACCTGCTCACTTAGACACAATTAGAATTTATCACCCAAGCGGGACTAACTTTGACTTAGCTGATTCCGGTGGAAAATACGATGATATTAAATTCGTTCAAAATTATCAAGGCTTTCCGGCCGGTCAAAATTATTCGTTAACGTATCTACCTAATGGACAATCTGTGATATACGTTAAGGCCGAAGCTGATTTTTCTGAGATAAGCGAAGCTATTTCTGATATTGTTTATCAATTTAAAGACTCTTCGATATTCCCAGTATTAATGGGAACAAAGGTTTTCATACAGTCAATTAGTTATGGAGATACGTATGGACAATTAAAGATTAGAGTAATTAACTCAACTACCTCTCAGAACTTTAAAATAAACGACTCTTATACAGATGATCTAATTTTTGCAGACGGAGGTTTCGTAAATAGAAAGCATGCTCTAATCGACATAGGTAATATTTCAAAATTAACCCCACAATTAGATGAAATTGCCGTGAAGACCACAAATAACTGGTCTAGGGTTAGTCGATTGTGTAATACAACTGATTTAATACTTAACGGTCTTTCTGAAGTAGATCAAGCTAAGGCAATTTCTCAATTCTTAAATTTTGCAACACTTCAATTAGTAGATAATGAAGAAATCTTAGTCAATTACGATAAAATTGAGATTCGTAAAATATTTAGGCCAAAAATTGGAGTTTTATCTCTATTTGAGATTCATGACTTTGACTACTTAACTTATTCAACTAGATACTCTAAGAATCTGTTATTAGACTTGTATAAGGACTTCTTTTTACCTGCAAACTCAGCTGTTCTTGATTTTACCAAATACTCTTATGCGCTAGTTGGAGAAGGTTCAGTTGAAATAAACGGTCAGCTCTACCGATCTGGCGAAACTGTCAGCGGTATAACGAATCCTCTAATTTGGCAAAAAAACTGATATTTTATCAAAGTACACAGTAGTTTCAGGTTCTCCTGTTCTGGTTTACGCAAAGAAGCTACCTAATACAACTCTAGATTCAACGAGCTTAACCTTCCCTGATAGAACAGATATTCCAATTTATGACGAGTCATCTGATACGTTTAACTATCTTGGCCCATTCTCAATAAAAGCTGGACACGTAGTCACATCGACCGAATTGGCAACTTACCAATACCGTGAAAAATATCTTTATGGAAACGTTAAGAGTGAATACCATGTGTACTTAGAAAATTTCACACAAACATACTCATCAACCGGCCGAGTTACTCCATACATTTTAAAGTGGGGATTTGAAGATTCAACAGACTGTCGAGATAACCCATATCGTCTTAATTCTGATCTTATGTTTGGAAAGGATAACTTTGGACCTTCTCATAGAGAAACTGCTGCTACTCCAGAAAAAATGACACATGAGTGGTTTTACATTGAATCAGACTTTGGATACAATTTAGATCAATATTTAGCTAGAATTAATTTTTCTTATTTTGATCAACCTTTAAATATTAATCAGCTTTCATCAAACGAAAAATACTTTGAAGAAT
>Ga0255277_1000172_pt1 | contig 11069 bp, 9 predicted proteins | sample AtltaT_7_FD_183709 | JGI IMG/M metagenome (GOLD analysis project Ga0255277, IMG submission 183709) | Metatranscriptome of freshwater microbial communities from Altamaha River, Georgia, United States - Atl_Cont_RepA_8d (Metagenome... | ecosystem: Environmental > Aquatic > Freshwater > River... | reverse complement strand
CATCCGTGCAGTCCACCCGGGTTCAGCTTTCTGAAAAAGGCACAATCTGCCCCCATGCAAACCGGCTTCCGTTTTTTCAGCCACTGGCCCTTGTGGGCCCTGCATGCATTGGGGCATGTGCTGGGCTGGCTGGCCTGGTTGCTGTCTCCGGTCTACCGGCGCCGTTTCATGGCCAACGCGCGCCAGGCCGGTCTGGGCTTTGGGCAGGTGGCTTCGGCCATCGGTCATGCGGGTGCCATGTCCACCGAGTTGCCCCGCTTGTGGCTGGGTGCGCCGGTGCACACCGAGTGGGCAGACGACAGCGCCGTGGTGCAAGCCTATGACAGTGGTCAGGGCGTTCTCTTTCTGACGCCGCATTTGGGTTGCTTTGAAATCACGGCCCAGGCGCTGGCCCGGCGTTTCGCGGCAGACCATGGCGACTTGACCGTGCTGTATCGCCCGGCCCGCCATGCGGCGCTGGGCCGTCTCATGGAGACTGCACGCAACCGTCCCGGACTGGCGGCGGTGCCGACCACACTGGCCGGTGTGAGGCAGATGATCAAGGCTTTGCGTTCTGGCCGTGCCGTGGGGCTGCTGCCTGACCAGGTGCCCCCGCAGGACATGGGCCAGTGGGTACCGTTTTTCGGCAAGCCGGCCTACACCATGACGCTGGCAGCCCGGCTCGCGCTGCAGACCGGTGCCCGCGTGGTGCTGATCTGGGGCGAGCGCCTGCCGTGGGGCCGCGGTTACCGTCTGCATGCCAGTACCCTCGGACATGAATTGGCGACCGATCTGGATATCGCTGTGGTGCAGATCAACCAGGCCATGGAGCGCCTGGTCTTGCAGCGTCCGGGCCAGTACCTGTGGGGCTACGCGCGCTACAAGGCGCCGCGCAGTACAGAATGAACAAGACAAAGGGCCGGGCGTGACCCGTTTTTTGATCGGTTTCATGCGCTGGATCGCCCACTGGCCGCTGCCAGTGCTGCGTGCGTTGGGCGCGGGCTTCGGGGCGCTGCTGTGGCTGCTGGCCCGAAGGCGCAGACACATTGCCGATGTCAATCTGCGTCTGTGCTTTCCGCAATGGACGAGCGCTCAACGGCGTCGTCAGGTCTGGCATCACTTCATCGTGTTTGGTCAGTCGGTGCTGGACCGTGCCTGGTTGTGGCATGCGCCCGAGTCGGTGTTGTCCGAGCGCCTGCAATGGCGTGGCGAACTGCATGCCCTGGACGATCCGGGACCGCTGGTCATGTTTGCGCCCCATTTTGTGGGCCTGGATGCCGGCGGCATGGCGGTCTCGATGCGTCTGCGGCCTGCGCCGGTGGCGTTCATTTTTGTCGCGCAGTCCAACCCGGACATCGAACATTGGGTCCGCAGCGGCCGTGAGCGCATGGGCAATACCCGACCTTATTTCCGTCATCAGGGCATGCGCAGTATCCTGGCTGGCCTCAAGCGCGGTGAACCCTTGCACCTCTCGCCGGACATGGACTTCAACCGCGAGGAGTCGATCTTTGTGCCCTTCATGGGGGTTGCGGCTGCGACCGTACCTTCACTTTCACGGTTGTCGCGCATTGCTGGCGCCCGTGTGGTGCCGGTGGTCACGCGCATGACGCCATCGGGCTACAGCATCCAGGTGCACGCGCCACTGAGAGATTTTCCGAGCGAAGATCTGGTGGCGGACACAACTCGCATGAACGAGGTGTTGGCCGATTTCATCCGCACCATGCCCGCGCAGTACCACTGGGTGCATCGCCGCTTCAAGACCCGACCCGAGGGAGAGCCCGGGGTTTACTGATCCTGCAGGAATCCCGAAATCTCCGCGATGACCCTTTGCGGCTGCTCATGCACCACCCAGTGGGTGGCATTGGGCAGGGGCACCAGCTTCAGTTTGGGGACATGGTCCTGCAGGCCATCGCACAGGGCGGGGAGCAGGGCGATATCGTCCTGAGCCCAGAGGACCAGTGTTGGCACATTGACCCGCACCGCCTCTGCCGGCAGCGAGACGGCGTTGGCGGCGGGATCCTGTGCGGTGGCCGGCCGCAGCGGGGACGCGCGGTAATAGTTCAGCCCACCATCCAGCCCCCGGTCCCAGACGGCGCGGTATTGCGCCCGGACCGATTCGGTGAGCCAGCCGGCACCGATCGGTGCGCCGGGCGTACCTGGGGCACTGGCCGCACCCATCTTTTCCAGAAAGCCGAACAGACGCGCATAGCCTTGTTCCGACAAAAGGCGGGCCGCATCGGGGCGGATCAGGAAATTCATGTAGGCACTGGCCGCCTGTTGCGCGGGGTTGTGCTGCAACTCGCGCAGAAAAGTGCCCGGGTGCGGCGAGTTGATGATGACCAGGCGCTGCAGCCTTTGCGGGTGCTGATTGGCCAGGTTCCACGCCACGGCGCCGCCCCAGTCGTGGGCCACCAGGGCGGCCAGCGGCGCACCACGGGTCTCGATGTCGATCAGGGCGACGATGTCCTGCACCAGGTGCTTGGGGCGGTAGTCCTTGACATCAGCAGGGGCGCTCGATTGCTCGTAGCCCCGAAGATTGGGCGCTACGCAGCGGTAGCCGCCGTGCTCGGGCCGGGAGAAATGTTCGAGCAGCGCGTCCCAGACAAAGGCCGCTTCAGGAAAGCCGTGCAGGAACATCAGCACGGGCCGGCCCCGCTCGCCGCAGGCGCGGCAGCTCAGGGTGATGCCGTGGGGCAGGTCTTGTTGCCAGGTCTCGATCATGGCCACGCTCCGGGGCAGTGGCTGGGGAACGGGTTCAGTCCGCCGGGCTCTCGGGTACTGCGGCTGGGGCAGCTGGCTCGGCGGTGGCGGGGTGGATCCAGTCCCACAGCAGCTGGGCCACCTCTTCCAGGCCCTGCTTTTTCAGGGCCGAGAAGAGTCTGACCTCGCCGCCGCCGGCCTGCAGTCGCGCGATCGACAGGGCTTTGGCCTGTTCGGCACGGGTGAGCTTGTCGGCCTTGGTCAGCACGATCAGGAATTTCAGGCCCTGCTCGACCCTGGGGCGGATGATTTCCAGCAGCGCATCATCCAGCTCGGTCAGGCCGTGGCGTGGGTCGCACAGCATGACCACACCCAGCAGGTTGGGCCGGCTGACCAGGTAATTGGCCATGACCTGCTGCCAGCGGGCCTTGTCCATCTTGGCCACAGCGGCATAACCATAGCCGGGCAGGTCGGCCAGCACCGCATCGGTGATGCCTTGCTTGCCCAGAGAGAACAGGTTGATGTGCTGGGTCCGCCCCGGTTTCTTGGAGGCAAAAGCCAGCTGCTTTTGCTGCGTCAGGGTGTTGATGCAGGTGGATTTGCCGGCGTTGGAGCGACCCACGAAGGCAATTTCCGGCAGATCATGGTCCGGCAGGTGGTGCAGCTGGGCGGCCGTGGTCAGAAAACGCGCGGTGTGCATCCAGCCCAGGGGGGTGACGGCAGGGGCACTGCCGGAGGCAAGGGGCGAAGAAGGGCTGGAGGTCATGGAGGCTCGAGGTCGGGTGCGTCAGGAAACTGCCGCTGTCGGCATTGTAGAATCATCGGGTTTTGCGCCAGTGCCTGGACAACTTCCCTACGGATACATGCCCATGAAGTCGATTGCCTCATCCCTGCTGACCGCTGTTGCCGCCCTGGTGGCCGGTTCTGCCATTGCCGCTGCCCCTGCAGCCCCCGCCAAGCCGGACCTGGCCAAGGGCGAGGCTTCGTTTGGCGCTGTCTGCGCGGCCTGCCATGCCGCCGATGGCAACTCCAGCACGCCGGCCAACCCCAAGCTGGCCCAGCAGCACCCCGAATACCTGATCAAGCAGCTGCAGGAATACAAATCCGGCAAACGTGCCAACGCCATCATGAGCGGCATGGTCGCCGCCTTGAGCGACGACGACATGCGCAACATCAGTTACTGGCTGGCTTCCAAACAGGCCAAGCCTGGCTTTGCCAAGGACAAGGACACCGTTGCCCTGGGCGAGCGCATTTACCGCGGTGGCATCCCGGACCGTCAGGTGGCTGCCTGTGCCGGTTGCCACGCACCCAATGGCGCGGGCATTCCTTCGCAGTACCCGCGCCTGTCGGGTCAGCATGCCGATTACACCGCCGCCCAGCTGGTGGCCTTCCGTGACGGTGTCCGCAAGAACAATGCCCAGATGACCGGTGTGGCGGCCAAGATGAACGACCGCGAAATCAAGGCTGTGGCGGACTACATTGCCGGCCTGCGCTGAAGCATTGCGGTTTTTGCCCCTAGTCAATCAGGGTAGATGTCCCCGACCGTTGCTGAATCGGCGAAAATCGGTGGTTGCTGATGTAGCCACCGCCTGAATGAGAAAAGCGGGCCTGGCCCGCTTTTTTGTTGTCCGGCTTCCGAGCCCACTGCCTTGTTGACATGACCCTTGCCGCCACCACATCTCGTAACGACGACGCTCCAGGACGCTGGCGGCCCTGGCTGGAGCTGCTCGCTTCGATGCGGTTTGCAATCGCCCTGCTGACGGTGATCTGCATCGCCTCGGTCATAGGCACCGTGATCAAGCAGCATGAGCCATTGCCCAACTATGTCAACCAGTTCGGCCCCTTCTGGGCCGAGGTGTTTTTCAGCCTCAAGCTCAACGCGGTCTACAGTGCCTGGTGGTTCCTGCTGATCCTGGCCTTTCTGGTGGTCAGCACCAGCCTGTGCATTGCCCGCAACACACCCAAGATCCTGGCCGACCTCAAGCTTTACAAGGAAAACATCCGCGAGCAGAGCCTCAAGGCCTTTCACCACAAGGCCGAAGGCACGCTGGCGCAGGCGCCCGAGGCGGCAGCCCAGCAGATCGGCCAGCTGCTGGCCACTGGCGGCTGGAAGGTGCGGCTGCAGTCGCGCCAGACCGCTGACGGCATGGGCTGGATGGTGGCGGCCAAGGCCGGTTCGGCCAACAAGATCGGCTACATCGCCGCCCACACGGCCATTGTGCTGGTGTGCCTGGGCGGCCTGCTCGACGGTGACCTGATGGTGCGTGCCCAGATGCTGTTTGGCGACAAGAGCACCTACAACGGTGGCGGCCTGATTGCCGATGTGCCTGCGCAGCATCGCCTCTCCGAGCGCAACCCGACCTACCGCGGCAACCTGATGGTCGCCGAGGGCACGGTCTCCAGCACGGCCATCCTCAACCAGTCCGATGGCATCCTGCTGCAGGAGCTGCCTTTTGCGGTTGAGCTCAAGAAGTTCATCGTCGAGTACTACTCGACCGGCATGCCCAAGCTGTTTGCCAGCGACATCGTGATCCACGACAAGGCCACCGGCGAGAAGCAGGATGCGCGTGTCGAGGTCAACCACCCGGCCAGCTTCAAGGGCATCAACATCTACCAGTCCAGCTTTGACGACGGCGGCTCGCAGGTCAAGCTGCGTGCCGTGCCGATGGACGCCGACATGCAGGCCTTCGAGGTCGAGGGCACGATCGGCAGCAGTTCCCAGCTGGTCAACGCCGTGGGCGACAAGAAGCTCACGCTGGAATTCACCGGGCTGCGCACCATCAACGTCGAAAATTTTGCCAACGCGGCCAGTGTGGGTGAGGGGGGTACCGATGTGCGCAAGGTGGACCTGCGCAACGCGCTGGAGCAGCGCCTGGGCGCCGGTCACAAGACGGTGACGCAAAAGGAGCTGCGCAATGTCGGCCCGAGCGTGAGTTACAAGCTCCGCGACGAAGCTGGCCAGGCGCGCGAATACAACAACTACATGCTGCCGGTAGACACCGGTGACGGCGTGCCGGTCTTCCTGCTGGGCATGCGCGAGACTCCGGCTACGCCTTTCCGTTACCTGCGTGTGCCGGCCGACGAGAACAGCGAGATCACCGGTTTCGTGCGCCTGCGCACGGCCCTGCGCACGCCCGAGCTGCGCGAGCGGGCAGTGCAGCGCTACGCGCAGCGCGCGGTGGACCCCTCGCGGCCTGAGCTCTCCCGCCAGCTGGCCGATTCGGCCCGCCGTGCCCTGGGCCTGTTTGCCGGACAGGAAGAGATCAACGGCAAGCCGGTGGCCGGGCTGCAGGCCCTGGCCGACTTCATGGAGGTGAACGTGCCCGAGGGCGAGCGCCAGCGTGCCGGCGAGATGTTCGTGCGCATCCTCAACGGGGTGCTGTTCGAGCTCGATGCCGTTGCCCGTGAGCAGGCCCGCGTGCCGGCCATGCCCGCCGACAAGGTGCCCCCCTTCATGACCCAGGTGGTGCTGGCACTCAGCGATGCACCGCTGTATGTGGCGCCGATGGCCTTTTTGCTGACCGACTTCACCCAGGTGCAGGCCAGTGTCTTCCAGGTGGCCAGAGCCCCCGGCCAGACGGTGGTTTATCTGGGCTGTGCCTTGTTGATCCTGGGCGTTTTTGCGATGCTCTACGTACGTGAGCGGCGTCTTTGGGTCTGGCTGGCCCCCGCTGCTGCCGGCTCGCAGGCCATCATGGCCTTGTCGAGTAACCGCAAGACACTCGACACCGACCGCGAATTTGAACAACTGAAGACGCGATTGCTTGCGTCCACGGAGGCCCGTGCATGAACACCACGACCATGACCCTGAACCCCGGATACCTCTCGCGTCGCAACTGGCTCGACTGGTTGTTTGCACTGCTGGCCGTCATCGGCATCGGCGTGGCCTTTGCCTTGTACAGCCACGCCATGGACGGCTACGAACAGGCCATTCTGGCCTGCACGCTGCCGGTGGTGGTCTGGCTGGGCTGGTTCTGGGCGCCGCTGCGCAACCTGATGCTGGTGGTGGCGGCCGTTTCGCTGCTGGCCATCCAGTCCTATGGTGGTGACCTGGCGCGCGCCGATCAGGTGTTCTGGCTCAAGTACTTCATTTCCAGCCAGTCGGCCATCCTGTGGATGAGCATGCTGTTCTTCATCAGCACGGCGTTTTACTGGGCCGGCATGTTCATCAGGGGCCAGAGCGACACGCTCGAGCTGCTGGGCACGCGCATGGCCTGGGTGGCCGTGACCATGGCCCTGGTGGGCACCATGGTGCGCTGGTACGAAAGCCACCAGATCGGCCCCGACATCGGCCACATCCCGGTGAGCAATCTGTACGAAGTCTTCGTCATGTTCTGCTGGATGACGGCGGTGTTCTACCTGTACTACGAAGCCCAGTACAAAACACGCGCGCTCGGCGCCTTTGTGATGCTGGTCATCAGCGCGGCGGTGGGTTTCCTGCTCTGGTACACGCTGGTGCGCGAGGCGCACGAGATCCAGCCGCTGGTGCCGGCCCTCAAGAGCTGGTGGATGAAGCTGCATGTGCCGGCCAACTTTGTCGGCTACGGCACCTTTGCACTCGCAGCCATGGTGGCCTTTGCCTACCTGATCAAGCAGCAGGCCCACGAGACCCGCTGGTACAAGCTCACGCCGCTGTGGTTGCTGGGCATTGTGCTGTGCTTCGAGCCGCTGGTGTTTCGCAAGAGTCCCGAAGGCGGCATGAGCGACTACTGGGCGGTCTACTTTGGCATTTCGGCCCTGATTGTGGGCGGCATTCTGGCCCTGCGCGGTCGCATTGCCGAGCGTCTGCCCTCGTTCGAAGTGCTCGACGACGTGATGTACAAGTCGATCGCGGTTGGTTTTGCCTTCTTCACCATCGCCACCGTGCTCGGTGCCCTCTGGGCGGCCGAAGCCTGGGGCGGCTACTGGAGCTGGGACCCCAAGGAAACCTGGGCCCTGATCGTCTGGCTCAACTACGCGGCCTGGCTGCACATGCGCCTCATGAAAGGCCTGCGCGGCACCGTGGCGGCCTGGTGGGCGCTGGTCGGCCTGGGTGTGACGACCTTTGCCTTTCTGGGCGTGAACATGTTCCTCAGCGGGCTGCACAGCTACGGCGCACTCTGAGGCCTGCATTTGCCCTCCTGCCCTGCAAGGGGCAGGAAAAACCTCCACAATGCGCATGCCTGTGAGGCAGGAGGTTTTTCATGTTGATCCGTTCGTCCGATTCCGGTTTTGAACACCCGTTGGCCAGCGAAATCACGCCGCGTGGCGTGTTTGAGTCGCGCCGCTCCATGCTGCAGCAGATGGCCTGGGGTGCGGCCGGCCTGTCTTTGACCGGCTGGGCAGCCCGCGACGCGCGGGCCCAGATGGCTCGCCCGGGCGTGCTGGCGCCACTGTCTGCCGTGCCCTCGGCGGTGCCGGGTACGCAGATCATGGACAAGCCCACGGCCTACAAGGACGTCACCACCTACAACAACTTCTACGAGTTCGGCACCGACAAGTCCGACCCGGCCCGCCGCGCCCACACCCTCAGGACCCAGCCCTGGACGGTCGAGATCGAAGGTCTGGTCAGGAAGCCAGGTCGTTATGGTCTGGAAGACCTGATGAAGTGGGCCGCGATGGAAGAGCGCATCTACCGCCTGCGCTGCGTCGAGGGTTGGTCGATGGTGATCCCCTGGGTGGGCTATTCGCTGGCCGAGCTGATTCGGCGTGTCGAGCCGCAACCCGGTGCGAAGTTCGTTGAGTTTGTCACCCAGGCCGACCGCGAGACCATGCCCGGCCTGCGCAGCGGTGTGCTGGACTGGCCCTATGTCGAAGGCCTGCGCATGGACGAGGCCATGCACCCGCTGACCCTGCTGGCCTTTGGCATGTACGGCGAGGTGATGCCCAAGCAGAATGGCGCGCCGGTGCGGCTGGTGGTGCCCTGGAAATACGGTTTCAAGAGTGCCAAGAGCCTGGTCAAGATCCGCTTTGTGGACAGGCAACCCGTATCGTCCTGGGAGCAAGCCGCGCCGCAGGAATACGGCTTTTATTCCAACGTGAACCCCAACGTGGACCACCCGCGCTGGAGTCAGGCCACCGAGCGCCGCATCGGTGAAGACGGCCTGCTGGCCAAGAAGCGCAAGACGCTGATGTTCAACGGCTACGAACCGCAGGTGGGCCAGCTCTACGCGGGCATGGACCTCAAGAAATATTTCTGATGGCCGTGCGCCAAGCGGGCATTTTGGGGCCATGGGCAGCATGGCGATCGTCCAGGCCATGCAAGGCATAAAGGCCGTCCTGCGGCATCGGGGCGCCTGGTGGGTGTTGCTTGCGCTGGGCCTGCTGCCGCTGGCTGGGCTGGTCTGGCAAACCTTCACCGACCAGCTGGGTCCCAACCCGGCCGAAGCCTTGATCCGCAGCACCGGCGACTGGACCCTGCGTGGCCTGTGCCTCACCCTGGCGGTCACGCCCCTGCGTGTGCAAATGGGCTGGCCCGAACTCGCCCGCTTTCGCCGCCTGCTGGGCTTGCTGACCTTCGGCTACGCCAGCCTGCACCTGCTGTGCTACGCCTGGTTCGACATGGGCCTGGATTGGGCCGACGTCCTGCGCGACATTCCCAAGCGGCCCTTTGTGCTGGTGGGCAGCGTGGCTTTAATCTTGCTGACCCTGATGGCCGCCACCTCCTGGAACGGCGCCATCCGCCGAATGGGTGCTCGCCGCTGGCAGGCCCTGCACCGCAGCGTCTATGCGGTGGCGGTGCTCGCCATCCTGCACTTCTGGTGGATGCGCGCCGGCAAGAACGATTTCAACGAGGTGTGGGTGTATGGCCTGATCATGGCCGCACTGCTGGGCTGGCGAGTCTGGCGACGCAAAAAACACCGGTGAGGCGATGGCGTGGCAGGCGCCGGGGCTCGATCAACCGGGTGGCCAAGCCCTTTGCAGATACTCAACCGACCAGCTGCTCCAGCGCAAACGTGTCAAACGCCGATTCACGCTGACGAATCAGATGGGCCTGGTCGCCATCGACCAGCACCTCGGCCGCCCGTCCACGCGTGTTGTAGTTGCTGGCCATGCTCATGCAGTAAGCGCCTGCCGACAGCACCGCCAGCAGATCGCCCGCCTGCACCACCAGCTGACGGTCGCGCCCAAGCCAATCGCCGCTCTCGCACACCGGGCCGACCACGTCGTAGGTCACGGGTTCGCCGGCACGCGGCGTCAGTGGCACGATCTGGTGGAAGGCCTCATACATGGCCGGGCGCGGCAGGTCGTTCATGGCGGCGTCGACGATGCAGAAGTTCTTTTGCTCACCCGGCTTGGTGAACACCACTTCGGTCAGGCAGACACCGGCATTGCCTACCAGCGAGCGGCCCGGCTCGATCATCAGCTGACGCTGGCCATAGCCGCGCGCATCCAGCTTGGCCAGCAGCTGGCGCCACAGGTCGTCGGCCGCAGGCGGCGTGTCGCCGTTGTAATCGATGCCCAGGCCGCCGCCAAAGTCGATGTGATGGATGGGAACGCCGGCCGCCTCGATCTCGGCCACCAGATCCAGCACCCGGTCCATCGCGTCCAGGTAGGGCGTGACCTCGGTGATCTGCGAGCCGATATGGCAGTCGATGCCCACGACCTTCAAGCCTGGCAGGCTGGCCGCATGGCGGTAGGCTTTCAGGGCTTCTTCGTGCGCGATGCCGAACTTGTTTCCTTTGAGGCCAGTCGAAATGTAGGGGTGCGTCCTGGCGTCCACATTGGGGTTGACGCGCAGGCTCACCGGGGCCTGCAGGCCCATGCCGGCCGCCACCTCGCTCAGCACATCGAGTTCCGCTTCGCTCTCGACGTTGAAGCAGCCGATACCGGTCTGCAGTGCCTGCTTCATCTCGGCGCGGGTCTTGCCCACGCCCGAGAAAATCACCTTGGCCGGATCGCCACCAGCGGCCAGCACACGCGTGAGTTCGCCGCCCGAGACGATGTCGAAGCCGCAACCGGCGTTGGCAAACACCTGCAGCACTGCCAGGCTCGAATTGGCCTTCATGGCGTAGCAGATCTGCGCATTGCGGCCCGCAAAGCCGCGCTGGTAGGCGGCCAGGGCCGAGAGCATCGCCGCCTTGGAATAGACGAACAGCGGCGTGCCGTGTTCGCGCGCCAGGTCCATCAGGCGCACGCCTTCGACGTGCAGGTGTTCGCCCCGGTAGGCGATGAAAGGCTGGCCGGGCAGGGTAGAGGAGGTCATGTTCAGCGGGCGGGTTCGGAAGCGCCCGGAGCAGCAGGCGCTGCGGGGGCGGCAGGGGTTTTGTGCCACGGGTTGAGGGTCTGCGGCAGGGTGGCTCGGCCTTTCGACGCTGGGCTGTCGGGCAACACCAGCGGGCCTTTCTGGCCGCAGCCGGCGAGCATCGCCGCACAGGCGGCAAGGACATGGCCGATGACTAGAATTCTTG
>Ga0255277_1000167_pt1 | contig 11150 bp, 13 predicted proteins | sample AtltaT_7_FD_183709 | JGI IMG/M metagenome (GOLD analysis project Ga0255277, IMG submission 183709) | Metatranscriptome of freshwater microbial communities from Altamaha River, Georgia, United States - Atl_Cont_RepA_8d (Metagenome... | ecosystem: Environmental > Aquatic > Freshwater > River... | reverse complement strand
GTAATTTTTTTAAAATTAATTTAACATTGAATTATTGATTTTTGGAGAACTTGAGTATGTCTAACTTTTTTTTCAAAAGAATATATCACCGCTAAAGCTTCCTATAATCGTTGGTTAGTTCCGCCCGCTGCATTAGCGATTCACCTCTCAATCGGTATGGCTTATGGATTTAGTGTCTTTTGGAAACCCTTGGGCAATATATTAATAGGTAGCGATGGCAAGCCTCTGGCAGCATGCGCTGCTGGAGCGGCAACTTTTGCAGATAAGCTTCACGGAACATTCCGAGCCTTAACAGCTACCGACTGTAATTGGACTCAATTTGACTTAGGGTGGATGTATACCTTATTTTTTGTCCTTCTAGGCTGCTCCGCAGCTCTCTGGGGAAGCTGGTTAGAGCGATCTGGCCCGAGGAAAGCAGGACTTGTATCTACATTATGCTGGTGTGGTGGATTGTTTCTTTCTGCATTCGGTATTTACACACATCAACTCTGGATGATGTGGCTTGGAAGTGGAGTTATTGGGGGTATTGGTTTAGGTTTAGGATACATTTCTCCTGTCTCTACGCTCATTAAATGGTTTCCGGATAAAAGAGGTATGGCAACTGGCATGGCCATTATGGGTTTTGGGGGAGGCGCTATGATAGGCTCTCCGCTCGCCACAACCTTAATGACAAAGTTTTCCGCAGAAGCTAATGGCATTGTTCAACCAGGCATTTGGCAAACATTTGTAGCGTTAGCTATTATTTATAGTCTCTTTATGATTTCAGGTTCTCTAGGATATCGCGTGCCTCCATCAGGCTGGAAGCCGGCAGGATGGAATCCACCTAAAAATAAAAATAATAATATGATTGCAGTTAATCATGTGCATTTAAATAAGGCTCATAAAACACCACAATTTTGGTTTTTATGGTTAGTGCTTTGTATGAATGTATCAGCGGGTATTGGCATTATTGGAGCGGCAGCACCCATGCTTCAAGAGACGTTTGGTGGCTCTCTAATTGGCCATGCAGATCTGGGCTTCGCAGATATTAAAAAAGATGAGACTTTATTAGCGCTTGCGGCAGCTGTTGGCGCTGGGTTTGTAGGTCTAATTTCATTATTTAATATTTTTGGTCGCTTTTTCTGGGCCAGTATTTCAGATAAGTTAGGAAGAAAACTCACTTATATTCTATTTTTTACGCTTGGTATTTTGATGTATGTCACTGCATCCTATATGGCTGGATCAAAATCATTAGCCCTTTTTGCGGCATGTTTTTGTATGATTGCCTCGATGTATGGTGGGGGTTTTGCAACAATACCGGCTTATTTGGCTGATATGTTTGGTACTCAATTTGTAGGTGCAATTCACGGAAGAATCTTAACGGCTTGGTCAACCGCCGGGATCTTGGGACCTGTAATTGTAAATTATATGCATGATATGAGGGTTGAAGCACAAGTTCCTTTTGCAGAAATTTACGCGCCTATCTTTTATATATTGGCAATGATGCTTGCTGTCGGATTTATTGCAAATCTTATGGTAAGACCTGTCGCTAAAGAATTCTTTATGACTGACAAAGAGTTACTAGCTGAAAAAAAATTAGCACATGAGAAATTTATTTCAACAAAAGAAGTGATTGGAAAGGCCGAAAAAACACCTTTGATTACTTTACTTGCTTGGTCAGCTGTTGGTATACCAATCTCTTATGGGATATGGAGCACCATACAAAAGGCCTGGATATTATTTCATTAATTCACATAAAAACTAAAGATAGCTCTCATATAAGTTAAAATTACTTTTTTATTTGAAAAGTAATTCTATAGGACTTATAAATTGAGAGAAATTCTAAAAAATTCAAATGGAGAATCATTCTCTATTGGTATTGTGATGTCTGAATTTAATCTGCATGTAGGCGAAGCTTTACTTAAGGCTTGTCATCACGAACTTCTTAATCTTGGCGTAAAAGATGATCACATCATATTAGCAAAAGTCCCTGGCGCCTTAGAAAGTCCTTTAGCTCTTAAAAAGATGGCGCAATCAAAAAAATTTGATGCACTGATTGCAATTGGCGCTGTAATAAGAGGAGAGACTTTTCATTTTGAAGTTGTGGCAAATCACTCAGCAAAATCAATTATGGATGTTCAATTAGAATTCAGCATGCCAATTGTAAATGCAATATTAACTACGGAAAACGATGAGCAAGCTATGGAGCGGACTTCAGTTAAAGGCAAAGAGGCTGCTCAAGTCGCTTTACAAATGATACATTTATTAAAGTCAGTCTAATGTTAGAAAAGCAGCCAGTCAAAAAGAAAAAAAAGCTCGTAAATAATAGACGTAAATCTAGAGAGCTTGTGATGAAGAGTATTTATCGCGGCATATTAAATCAGTTTGATATTAATCAAATTAAAAAAGATATTAAAGATGACCCAGACTACTTAAAAGCAGACGAAGCTTTTTATCAAAATCTTTTTGATGGCGTCGTAAGTAATATGGATCAATTAAATACTGAAATTTCAAGTTTCATTGATCGACCTATTGAAAAATTAAGTCCAATAGAGCATTCAATCTTATGCATTTCAATTTATGAGCTCATCTATGACGCAGCCATTCCATATAAAGTTGCTATTAACGAAGGTGTTGAATTAGCTAAGACTTTTGGTGGAATCGAAGGATATAAATATATTAATGGCGTATTAGATAAAGTAGCAGAAAAAAGAAGACCTTTAGAGGTTTCTAAAAATTATACTTGATGTGTTTCAATACCATGCGTACTAAAAATTAAATAACTTCCTTGCTCATACCAATCACCAAGAACTATCCGCTTCATTTGATGGCCATCAAGTGTAATTGAATGACAGTGTGGCCTATGCGTATGTCCGTGAATAAAAAAATCTGGATAATTAAACCGAATGAGAGTTCGATTTACTTCGTCATTATTCACATCCATAATTTCTTGGGATTTATTTTTTTTATTTAATTCACTTTCTTTTCTAAATTCATTAGCAACTGTAATTCTTTCAGATAAAGATTTCTTTAGAAATTCATTTTTCCATGATTCACTTCTAATTTTATCCCTGAAAGATTGATATTCGATGTCATCAGTACAGAGGATATCTCCATGACCTAAGAGCACTCTTTTTCCATAAATTTCGATGAGCGTCGGATCATTCAATAAAATAGCACCCGTTTTTTTTTCAAAGCCTGATCCCATGAGAAAGTCTCTGTTACCATGCATTAAGAAAACTTGAATATGTCGATCCGTTAATTCTTTCAGGGCTTCAATTACATTTTTGTGTTGTTTTGAATCGTCACCTATCCAATACTCAAAAAGATCGCCAAGTATATAAAGCGCATCGACCTGATTATTTATTTTATTTAAAAAATTTATAAAAGCGTCAGTAATACTTGGACGACTTTCGCACAAGTGAATGTCTGATACAAATATAGTTTGATTAGACAATATTATTCAATAGTTACGTTAAGAATCGTCACAGGCTCACGAGGAACATCTTGATGGCCTCCTGAGTTGCCTGTTGCAACTTTTTGAATTTTATCGACTACATCAGTCCCTTCAGTAACCTTTCCAAAAACACAATAACCCCAACCATCTTGGCCTGGATAATTTAAAAAATCATTATTATTTACATTAATGAAGAATTGGCTTGTGGCTGAGTCAGGGATAGAAGTTCTTGCCATCGCAATAGTATATTTATTATTCTTAAGACCATTATTGGCTTCATTTTTAATAGGCTTTTCAGTGGGCTTTTGTTTCATTGAGGAATCAAATCCACCACCTTGAATCATAAATCCATCAATGACTCTATGAAAAATTGTGCCATTGTAATAACCACTTTTAGCGTAACTTAAGAAGTTTTCGACGGTAACAGGAGCTTTTTCAGGGTCAAGTTCTAAAACAATATTGCCTAAATTAGTTGAGAGTGTAATCACTTAAATTCCTTTATTAAAATATTAATTGATATGTTTTGCATTGATGATTATGACAGGCCTAATAGGCACATCCGAAAATCCTCTTGAGTTGCCAGTAGGTAATTGACCAATTTTATGAACTACATTCATACCCTCAATGATTTTGCCAAAAACACAATAACCAACGGAGCTTGGCTCAGGGCTTGTATAGTTTAAAAAATTATTATCGATAAGGTTAATAAAAAATTGAGCCGTTGCAGAGTTAGGATCATTTGTTCTAGCCATTGCAACCGTGCCTGCGCTATTTACCAGCCCATTATTTGATTCATTAGTTATTGGAGGTTGTGTTTTCTTTTCTGCCATCTCTCTCGTGAATCCACCGCCTTGAATCATAAAGTTACTAATGACTCTATGAAAAATAGTTTCTTTATAAAAACCGTTATCAACATAGTATAAAAAATTGCTGACAGTTTTTGGTGCCTTCTCAGGATAAAGCTCAATTTTAAAATTGCCTTGATTGGTTTCAAATTCTACAATTGGATTAGCTGCATACGCTAATGGCGAAAACAATAAAAAAACAAAAAATAATTTGATTAAGTTAAGCGCCACCTTCATACATAATTCTCCATTCGTTATTTTCATTAATCCAATACTGTCTCTTATTCATTTTATTGCTAATTGTGGGGCTTTTATAGTCTTGTACAAAATCTACTAAAATTATTTCATTTTCTGTATTTGGATAATCAAAAAAAGAAATTTCAGATAAGCCAATAGAAACTTTGAGTTTTTGAGCTTGGATCATTCTTTTTCTCTCAGCCCATGTGTCGTAGTTATCTTTTTCACTAAAGAAGTTTTTTGAGTAAAACTTTAAATAGTTATCAGTATCTTGATCTTCCCAATTTTTTCTCCAAGTTTCTATAGCGTGTGCTAGTGAAAGTTTTTTTTCAGTTAAATTATTATTACTAGACTCCAAATCTTTTAGTGAGCGAAAAGAAATGATGGTAGGAATCTTATTGTCATCTAAAATTGGAGCAAGCTTCATTAAATCAGGGTTACTTAATACAATGCATCCATCGCTTGCTAAAGGTGCTCTGTTGTATGTTGTTTTCGGTGTTCCATGAAGCCATATACCGGAGCCATTTCGTTTATTTTTTTTATCGATTTCATTTGGATAGCTCAAAGGGTAGGCAGCATCCCCATAAAAATCAGATAAGGGTTCTTTGATTTTTTTCCCTGTAAAATAAACACCTATAGGTGTCTTCTTGTCACCTTCGTATTGTTTCCCAAATCCATTCTTACCTATAGATACATAATAATCGTCTTTATAGGAGAGCTTTCCATTGATATTTTCATATAGATAAAGCCGAGAGTTGGATGCATCGACATAAAAAAGATATTTTTCCCTATTGTTCAGCTGAGCAAAAATTTTAGGTTCATTTTGAAGGTTAAGGCTATTGAGATATCTCTCAATTCTGACTTTTGCTTCATTTTTAAAATCTTCAATTTCTTCTTTTTTCTCACCCTTGGAATCGACACCAATACCATTAATTTGTTTTGCATGTGCCAAAAGTAAATCGCCTTGAATAAGGTAGGCTAATTTAAAATTGGGTGTTTGTTTGATAAGTATGTCGATAGTTTTAAGTGCTGCATCAACTTTACCTTCAGAAATTTCCACTAAAGATTTTACAAGCATCTTCTCGGGTGTTTCGTATGTTAATTCAGCAGTATTGAAATTTTCATTTGAAATAAATGCTTCTTCACCAGAAGCTTGTGGAATATTAAAAAGAATCGCTAAGATTAGAAAAAAGCGAAATTCTTTTCTTAGAAAATTGTTGATGAAAGTTTTCATCAATTATTGTTTGCCAGAATACTCTTGCTCTATAAACCACATGGCGCCATCTTTTCTTAGGATGAGTGTTTTGCTTGAGAACTGACTTAATTTATTCGATGTATATTTCTGTTTAAAAGTTACTTGAGCAAAACTATCACCCTTTCTTGTTATTTTTGGCTCTGATATTTCTACAGTTATTATATCTTTACCTAAAATTCTATTTTTTCTTGACTCCTGCCAGTCAGTAAAACTCTCTCCGTTTGGCGTTTTGAAGTTAGGAGAGTATTTACTCAAATAACTATTAATATTTTTTGAGGACCAAGCTTCAGCCCATTCTGTAATGAAGGTGTTAATTTCTGATTCGCCGGTATTGGAAGTATTGTTTTTAATTACAGGTGCATCCTGAGGTAAATTTTTAGGCGGTTGTGTATTTGAAGCTGAGGAGGCAGAAGCTGGTGGCAAAGGATTTGTGGGTGTTGCTTGGGTTATTACAGGTTTTTTATTGATATCATTATTAGCCACTACTTGAGCTGGAGTTGTAATTGGAGTGACTGGCGGTTTAATATCATTTGCATTAAAGAGTTTTTTAATAAGAGATAGTTTTGTTTTAGCTTGCACATTCGTTTTATCAATTTCCAAAGCTTTGTTATAAGCGACTGTCGCGCGTTTCGTATAGAGATCGCCTAAGTTTACATGCGCAGTTGCATAGCTAGGATGAGTTTTTATAGCTGATTCAAGAGCCTTTTGCGCCTTATCGTAGTCACCTAATTCAGCATAAAGTACGGCTAAGTTATTAAATGGTTCAGGCAAATTCGGATGTTTTTCGGTGAGATAAGTAAATGATTGAATAGCTTCGTTATATTTTCCGAGTTCAGCATTTACAACACCCTTAATAAATATAACCTGAGGATCATTCGGGTTTGTTTTAAGATATTGATCGATTTGTTGAGCCGCTTTTTCTTTTTCGCCTTTTTCAATTAATTGCATGATTGATTTAAAGTCGTCAGCTGCATAAATTTCATTAGCGATAAAAAATGTAGTTAGGGATAAAAGGATAAACAGTAAAAAACCTTTTAAATTCTTAATATTAGAACATTCGTTTTTTTGAGGCATGGTATGATTTACCCTAATAAATTTAGCATAATTCTACCAAATAGCACCCTTATCATCTATATGTTATTTATGAGTAAGCCCTTCACTATCCCCTTGTTTTTCTTGAGCTTAAGGCTTATTTGCAATGATTAAAATCTATAACAGCCTTTCAAAAAATAAAGAGACTTTTGAGCCTATTCAAAAAGGGCAGGTAAATATGTACGTCTGTGGCATGACGGTTTACGACTTATGCCATATTGGTCATGCACGTGTGATGGTAATTTTTGACATGGTAAGACGTTGGTTTGATATTTCAGGATACAGCGTCAATTACGTCAGAAATATTACTGATATAGATGACAAGATTATCAATCGATCGATTCAAAACAATGAATCTATACAAAGCCTGACCCAAAGATATATAAATGAGATGAATGCTGATGCTAAAGCCCTAGGTGTTCTGAGTCCCTCTATAGAGCCTAAAGCAACCGAACATATTGAAGATATGCTTTCTATGATCCAAACATTAATTGAAAAACAACATGCTTACCTTGCTAAAAATGGAGATATTTTTTATTCAGTAAGATCTTTTAATGAATATGGAAAATTATCAGGCAAATCAATCGAAGATTTGCGCGCAGGTGAGAGGGTTGATATTGATGAAAATAAGCATGATGAATTGGACTTCGTTTTATGGAAATCTGCAAAACCTAACGAACCTAGTTGGGATTCGGCTTGGGGCAAAGGAAGACCAGGCTGGCATATCGAATGCTCAGCTATGAGTTCTCATTATCTTGGCCATCATTTCGATATTCACGGAGGCGGACAAGACCTTCAATTTCCTCATCATGAAAATGAAATAGCTCAATCTGAAGCTGCACACGATTGCAAGATGGCTAATTATTGGATGCATAACGGTTTTGTTCGCGTTGATGATGAAAAAATGTCTAAGTCTTTAGGGAATTTTTTCACGATACGGACAGTGCTTGAAAAATTTGATCCAGAAGTGGTAAGGTTTTTTATTTTAAGAGCTCATTATCGAAGCCCTTTAAATTATTCAGACGCTCATCTTGACGATGCAAAATTAGCACTACAAAGGTTATATGTAAGTATAAGAGGAGTTAACATCAAGCATGCTGACGTGGTTTGGAGTCATCCATTAGCAAATAAATTTAAAGAAGCTATGGATGATGATTTTAATACCCCAGAAGCCATTTCCGTTTTATTTGAATTAGCAAATGAAATTAATAAAAATAAATCTGCGCCACTTGCTAACTTACTTAAAAGTCTTGCAAACACAATTGGCCTTCTGGAAAGAGATCCAGAAACTTTTCTAAAAGGGGATGCAAAAACCTCTCTTGATATTGATGCTTTAATTTCTCAAAGACATGAAGCAAAAGCCATTAAAGATTTTAAAGAAGCAGATCGCATTAGATCTTTATTGCTGGAAAATGGCATTGTGTTAGAAGATACACCCCAAGGGACTATTTGGAGAAAAGAATAAGTTATGCCAGTTAATCTTAAACCACTTACCATCGATTCTATTTTTCCGATTAAAGGTATATCACTTGGCATTGCTAAAGCGCATATTAAAAAACCTAATCGCAAGGATTTGTTGTTAGTGACTATTGCTGAAGGTTCAAAAGTTTCTGGTGTATTTACGCAAAATGCATTTTGTGCAGCACCCGTTCTTCTCTGCAAAGAACATTTAAAAAATACATCTGGCATTCGTGCGCTCATTGTGAATACAGGCTGTGCTAATGCTGGCACGGGTGAAGATGGCTTATTAAAGGCTAAAGAATCATGTGAGGCTGTCAGCGAACTTCTATCAATTAAACCAGAACAAGTTTTACCATTTTCTACAGGTGTTATCTTAGAAAGTCTCCCCATTGATAAAATCAAAAACGGATTGCCTGACACAATAAAAAATTTAGATCCAACTCATTGGATAGATGCTGCAGAAGCGATAATGACTACAGATATTGCACCCAAGGCTGCGTCAAGAAAAATAAAGATTCAAGAGAAAGAAGTTGTTATTTCCGGTGTAAGTAAAGGCTCCGGCATGATTCATCCAAATATGGCTACCATGCTTTCATTTATTGCAACTGATGCCTCTATCAATCAAATCTTACTCGATAAACTTCTTAAAGAAGTGACAGAGGAATCATTTAATTGTATTACTGTTGATGGGGATACATCCACTAATGATTCGTTTATTCTGATTGCTACAGGAAAAGCAGAACATATTGAAATCAATCAAGAAGATCAAAGTTATAAAGCTCTTAGGGATGCTATTCGTGAAGTTGCTATTGAATTAGCGCAGGCTATCGTAAGAGATGGCGAAGGTGCTACGAAATTTATTACCATTCAGGTTGAATCTGGCCGTGATGATGCTGAATGCAGAAAAGTAGGCTTTGCGATAGCGCACTCACCTTTGATTAAGACAGCTTTCTTTGCATCAGACCCAAACCTTGGACGAATATTGGCCGCCATTGGTTATGCGGGTGTAGACTCGCTTGATATTACAAAAATACAATTATTTTTAGGAAATGTCTTGGTAGCAGAAAAAGGCGGTCGTGCATCTTCTTATACTGAGGCACAAGGCCAGGAAGTCATGAAGCATCCTGAAATTAGTATGCGAATACTTCTTAATCGAGGTCATGCAAAGGCAACCATATGGACATGTGATTTTTCATATGACTATGTAAAAATCAATGCTGACTATCGCACTTAGATTGTGAATACTGTTCGCGCAGCAGCAGCTGTTATCCAAAGACAGGATGGATTTCTTCTGATGGCTCAAAGACCTCCCGGACGAGGATGGAGTGGTTGGTGGGAATTTCCAGGCGGTAAGATTGAAGACAATGAATCACCTTTTGAAGCGCTTCAAAGAGAACTTCAAGAAGAAATTAATATCTCTGCAAATGATGCGACATTATGGTTTGAACGAAGTTACACCTATCCAGATAAAAAAGTTTACATTTATTTTTTCAAAGTCACTGACTGGACCGGTGAAATTAAATCATGTGAGAATCAGTTATTAGATTGGCAAAATCCATCTTACGTAACAGTTGCTCCAATATTACCCACCAATTTATTTGTACTAAAATCTATTTTACTACCCCCCGTTTATGCCATTACAAATATTGCAGAGATGGGGGAAGTATTATTTTTTGACCGATTGAAAATTAAATTAAAAGAAGGCTTAAAAATAATACAGGTGAGAGAAAAAAATTTACCTTATCAAGATGTAAAAAAAATAGCCCAAAAAATTTTAGATTTAGCAAAGCCTTATCAAGCAAAAGTTCTAATTAATGAAAATGAAAAGCTCGCACTAGATATTGGAGCTGACGGTGTTCATTATCCGTCACATAGGTTGATTCAATTAAAACATCGACCAGATTTTTCAATATGTGGTACTTCTTGTCATAACCTAGAAGAGCTTATGATTGCACAAGATTTAAAAATGTCATTTGCCGTTTTCTCTCCTGTTCAAAAAACTGAATCGCACCCTCGTGCTGATCCGATAGGTTGGGAATTTTTTAGTGAATGTGCAAATAAATTAGATATACCAATTTATGCTTTAGGTGGATTGAATCAAGAGAATCTTGCAACATCTTGGCGCCATGGCGGACATGGCATCGCAATGCAAAGAGCTATTTGGGAATAATACTATTTAATAATAGCGTTAATTGATTTATTAAAAGATTGATTTTTTTTGTCTTTAAAGTGCAGCGTTATTTTAACTTTTTCACCGGCTTTAAGAGGGCCTTTAAAATCCATAAGCATTAAGTGACTGCCACCAGATTTAAATTCAAAAGTTTTGTCGTGATCAATTTTAATTTCATGAGCCATACGCATTTTCATAATACCTTTTTCTAGAATAGTATTATGCATCTCGATTGTTTTGATAGTCGGAGAAGTAATTGAAGTTAATATTAAATCCTCGTGACTTAAGAGTGACATATAAGCGACGCTCATATCATCACTTTCTTCAGTAGCAGCAACCCAAGCATTTACAATTTTAATATCTGGCACTGCATAAATTTCTGTTGTAATTAGAAATACAATAAAAAATAGAAAGCATTTTAAAATTTTCTTAGATAGAGTCTTCATTTAAATCCTCAGGGTTAATTTCAACTGGAATTTTATAGCCTTCATTAGCCCATTGACCCAAATCAATCATGCGGCATCGTTCGGAGCAGAAAGGCCTAAAAACATTAGTTAAACTATACTCAATGCTCTGATTGCATTGGGGGCAGTTTACAAACATAATCTTTGTACTCATAACCAACAAATACTGTATTTAAATTCAAGATTTGAT
>Ga0255277_1000162_pt1 | contig 11194 bp, 2 predicted proteins | sample AtltaT_7_FD_183709 | JGI IMG/M metagenome (GOLD analysis project Ga0255277, IMG submission 183709) | Metatranscriptome of freshwater microbial communities from Altamaha River, Georgia, United States - Atl_Cont_RepA_8d (Metagenome... | ecosystem: Environmental > Aquatic > Freshwater > River... | reverse complement strand
TGACAGGGCTCACCGTCTCGGCGTGAAAAACGTTTTTGTCATTCATGGCCTCGGGAAAGGTACCCTCCGTGACGCAATTACCGACAGACTTACCCGTGACCAGCGAATCGCCAGATTCGCCAATGATTACCATCCGAGATATGGATTTGGTGCCACTGAAGTTGTATTGGCATAAAAAAGAGCCCCCCACCACCGTCGCAGTGAGAGGCCATCCCAAAAACCGCTTTCATCTTTCAGACTCAAGCGGTTATGGTCCTCTAAATTACTATTTTCTTACGTGTACTTGCTTTACTAATCGCCAATTACTCAAGAATAATCATACTCTTCGTCGCGGTCTCAGTAGCGGTTTCAAGTTTGTAGTTCAACACACCTGAACCCAGGATTTCATCAATGATTACTTCATTGTAACCTTTGCTGAAGTCTCCTTCTACTGTTTTCAATACGCGACCGGCGATGTCAAATATAGTCATTTTTGCATGCTCAGCTTTTGGTAGATTGAAACCTACTACCGTACGACCCATGAATGGGTTCGGCTGGTTCTGATACAATGCAAATCTGTCGCGAGCTCCGTTGAATTTCAATGATACATTGTTGTATTCACCTGACTTTGTATATGCTTCAGCATTGGTGAACTTAGAGTTGATGTTCAACATTTCACTCAGGTTACCTGCTTTTTTAGCTCTGAACACAAGAGTGAACAAATTCTCACCATTTTGTGCAGTGCCATTCCAGCTACTGGTTACTGAACCGCTTTCAACCATACCAAAGTTCTCAGGGTTACCCTCGATGTTGACCAATTCTAAAGTTTCCTTGTCGTATCCTAGTGTAAACTGATAACCTTCGATGTTTGCGATGTCAGCAGCGTTGAAAGTTGCTCTGACTTCTTCACCTGCAACAAACAACTTCTCATTTACATCAAACTGAAGTGTTCCTGTTGTCTTAGGTGAAGCGGAATTCGCGCTCAGGTTGATGTCACCTATCTTGATACCGGTGAAGTTTACAATCTGTGCTCTCAAAGGATTATCAAACTCAGGTTTCTCCTTCATATCATTGGTGAAGAATCTCCATGATTTGTTGTTCTTGAATCCTGTCTGGATAGCGAGAATCATTTTACGCAATTCCACTACGTCAGAAGTACTGATGGTACCATTGTTGTTGACGTCGGCTGCAATCTTCAGGAACGGACTATTGATCGGCTGAAGTGCAAGAATGTGCTTGGTCATCATGACAAGGTCATAGGTTGACACACCGTTCATTGGATTGTCGATTTTCTCTGCACTAATCTTGAGGTTTGGTGATGTCTGGTTCAAAGGAACATCAGCGACATAATCGTTTCCTATAGCTCTTGCAGCAATAACTCCTGAACTTGCTTCAACATTTACATCAGCATTTTTCACGGTCTGATTCTTCAAGGTAGTCAGCGTGACCAAAATTCTGTTTCCGGTAACTGGAACTGCCGGACAATCTGCAGCATTGGCACCCATATTGTTCTGAACATCAACATAGGTATCGCAATAATCTGAGTTACCTGCAGCGTCTGTTACCCAAAGTCTAATTGGAACAACACCTTTACAGTCGATCGACACCATATCAAGTGCTGCGGCTGGAAGGATAACCTGATTATCAGCATTCACAGTGAACGTAGAGAAACCAGGAGTACCTCTCTCAATGCGTACTTTAAGGTTAGCGGTTGCTGTACAATTGTTTCCATCAAACGAACCAGCGTCAAATTGTGGAGCCATCAGCATCACATTACCTGTAGTTGGCAACAAGTCTGCAGATAGTCCCTGATAACATACCGGCGTTGGCTTAACGATATCCTTAGGTGTAACTTCAATTTTGTGGAAAGCATAGTTTCCACAACGGTCAGTCATTTTGTATTCAACAATAAACGTAGTTCCGAAATCTGCAGAACCGAACGTGTGTGTGGCCGGAAGGCTAACACCGGTTCTTACGACAGCCAATGTTGACTTGTTGATGATAGACCAGCTGGTGTCAATCTTATCAGAACAAACATCGCTTACGCTGATTCTTGGTATCGTGATGTTAACTTTACACTCTTTCGCAAACGGTTCAAGTTTGATAGAAGTCGGAGCATTAGCGATCACCGGAGGTGTCTTGTCATTTACGTTTATAAACTGGATGTACTCTACGTATCCGTCGTTGTCAACATTTGGCGCAGCACCCTGCTGAGAACCAGCTGTCTGCGAATTATTGACATAAGTTCTGTTTGGAAGTGTAGCAGCCATCAGTGCAACATCATTTCCAATACCTTTCATCATTCCGCTCTGACACAAGTTGGCTACTTTCCAGGTACGCTTGATTCTGTAGCATGCGCTGTTTACAGCAGTAATGTACTCATCATTGTAACCGGTTGCAACAACTGGACATCCACCTAGGTAGCTAATGACTGGCTTACCTGTGTATGATGTATCTGTACTACCTGAGAGACAAGTAAGTACTGTATCTTTCGGGAAAACAACAGAATAGTGCGATGTACCGGTAGTCCTGTAGTATTGATCGTCAGAAGCTGTTCTTCCTCCTGCATCTGAAAGTGTCCAGGTGCGCTTAATGTAACCTGTGCCACAATTATTGATTCCAACTGAGTCTTTACAAGCAAGCGTGAAATCAGAACAATTGTCAAACAGGTAGCTTGTATTGTAACCAGAACGGTTGCTTGCAATCTGAAGTTGCGCACCACCTGCTACGACCAGTCCACTGTCTGGCAGTGTTGGGTCAAGGCGTGTGATGGTCAACAACCAGTTACCATTTGCGTTTTGACCATCAAATGCATTGAACTGACCTAAACCAAGGTATGTACCATTCACGAGTCCCAAAGTTGCTGGTGTGATGGTATCACCTACACCGGGCAATGAAGAGAACTGCGGAAGGAAATTCGGGTTTACTGACGGCTCGTCATTAAACGACAAACTGAAAATGTTCGTAGTCGGATTGCCATTGATTTGTGGTGACAAATATGGCGCACCATTCTGGCTTGTAGGTTGAACAAACAATTCGACAGTAGTTCCTGCAGGAGAAGTCAGTGTTGCAGATAAATTACCTATGTTGGTGTGATGGAACTTAAGTGCAACATTCAGATCCTGTATAGTATCAATTCCGCTTACCGGAATGGTAACAAAAGTTGTCAAAGAGTCTGGGTGGCTGAAAACAGCTGCCGCATCTTTTGATGAGAAGATGTTGGTGGCCAACGGGTAACCTTGAAGTTCAAGAGAAACACCTCTTTCCAGGACTTTTCCTTCCCCATCGATAAATGGAGAGATCTTTCCTATGTTCAAAGTCCAGATGCCATCAAGTTTTTCTTTCTCTATCGTAGCTAGCTGATCAATTGACACGTACTTTCTACTTAGAGAAGACACATCGTTGGCATTGACATCGGTACCACTTATTCCAAGATCATCAAAGGCAGTAAACTGAACATAATCAGCAGGCGTCAACGAAGGCTCATCATCAAATGTAAGTGCGAACGGATTGTTTGCATCAGCACCTGAAGACAAGTAAGGAACAGAGCCAATTCTTGACTTAGGTTGTTTGAACAACGATACTTTAGTACCAGCCGGCGATACCAGCTCTGCGAACAAATTACCGATATTGTTGTGGTAAAAATTCAATTTCACATTCAAATCAAGATTTCTCATTCCATTCAGACCCTTTACCGGGAATTTGATGGAAGTTATACCATTCTTGATATCGTACTGTTGGTTGTCTGAGAAATAAGTGAACTTATTGTACTCTCCGAATCCTGTAGTTGGCAGTTGAGGTTGAGGCGTATGCTGATCGAGCCAGTTTTTACCAGTCACTACACTACCACAAACTACAGCAGTATCTTGAGTCGCAACAACCGGAGGCAATTTATCCTCTACGACAACCTTGGTCATGCAAATATTTACATTACCCCTGTTTCCTACACCATAGTCGTAGTTAGGATCTGTAGGTCTGAATTGGTTTCTACCCAGAATCGGACTGTTATCCCACACTCGGAAGACAACCATTACAGTGTCACCGATATCTGAGCAACAGAATTTAACCTTGCTTTGAGGGTGCTTGTAGAAATCAAACTCCGGATAGTCCCCAAAGCCATCATTGTCAACGTCAATGTCATCATTCAGGAATCCATTCTGATTTACATCCTCCGAAACGCAATCGCCCTCATCAAGGCGCCATACTTGGTATTTGGAAATACCACCACAGTTGTCATAACTTCCACGGTCAAACTCTGTAGCACGCATGAACGCGCTTCCATCTGATGTCAGTGCTACTTTCACCAGTGGCGGACAAATGGCTACCGGAGCAACGCGATCCGTTACTTTAATTCTGGATGTAGCAGTCGCTGTGTTACCACATTTGTCTGTAACTGTATACTTTACATAATACCAATCTTCCGTGATGGTACCATTGATGTTATTCACCGGTGATGGTGAAATATTGTCAAATTTATTCGGCGCCACCGGCGATTGAGAACCGGCAGGTATTGTCAGATTTGAATTCGAATACAATTCGTAAACAATGTTAAGATCTGACGACGCATTACAGTTATCTGATACATCTGGAACCGGAATGGTAAGTGTAGCCGTACACTGGCCAACCGGTGGCGAGATGGTCTGATCGGCTGTCGCCGTAATTGTCGGGGAAACGATGTCCTGCACAGAAATATATTGCTCGTAAGTAACGGCCTTGTTTACGCAAGCATCGTATACTTTCCAGGTACGACGGACAGCGAATGAACCATTTCCTGTTCCACAAATATTGTCTATGCGCATATCTGTGTACCCTACCGAGTAGCTTGTACACGTAAACGGTCTAGGTCTGCCCACCACGTTCGGGTGAGGATTGCCATTGCTATCAAACCATGGACCTCTGTATGCGGGACTAATTTGAGCACCGGCTGCTATAGCTTTGTCTATCGCATCCTGATCTGCAGGATTAGATTTCAAATTGTTATAAGTACAATCCAACACAATATCTGAAGGATAAACCTCATCCCTGAATTTAGCACGCTTGAATGATACCGTATGTGAACAGGTTCCCAAATTACCTGCAGCATCCTTCGCACTATATGTCCTCTTGATTACCTTTACTATGGAAGTATCCTGCGTACAAGTATTCGTTTTAACAGACTCTGCTAGTTGAGGCACCAGATTCAGGGTACAGTACTCCTGCACGGTCGCAGATTCGATCGGGACTGACATGGTAATTATCAGTTTCAGATCATTAGCACCTGCAAGAAGTGCTCCCTGACCAGTATAAGTATTGTTGATTGCTGCCTCCTGGAACTGGATAAACCAATCTCCTTCTGCATCGATACCAACAAGGTTGTCATTCAACGCATCCATTGGCAGGTAAGTGCCATTTGGCGGCGGACAAGGGTAACCACTGGCTACAACAAGTGGTGCTTGAGTAGCCTGGTCGTTAAAGTTGTAACGCACGATGGTATTGTTGGCGAAAGGTCCGCAAGCGATTCCATTGAAACCATTGTCAATCAGACCCGGCTGGCTTGCCAGCTGTATCAATCCACCGGAAGGCGTTATGAGGTTGTAAAACAATCTGCTCAGCGTTACATTCGGCGTGAGCGTTACAGAAGTTGCAACTTTTACCGATAGCACTTTAGCGCCTTTCGGAGCATTTACAGGTATCGCAGCCGAAGAAATACCCAAACCTTGGGTAAAGTTCGATGTAAAGTTAGACGGGTTGGTATAGGTCTGGGTGTACACCAATGTAGGTGAAGTGGCCAGATCTGCAGAGCAATCGTCCACAGTGATGTTGTCCGGACAAACGACCTTAGGTGGGAACTTGTCTTCGAACTTCACTTTACCTGTACAGAAGTTTCCTGTATTGGCAGCATCAATCACTCTGTAATCATAGGTTTTACCTATCAAATCCCTGAATGGAGTACCTGCATAAGAACCTGTTTGTACACCAATTACGTTGGTCCCGCTCAGGAGCTCAATTCTGAACGCTCCAAGACATTTTGCATTGGTTGCGTTGGCAAGGAATTCGTTTGCTCTAAGTGTATCAGAGCACAATCCGTCTAGCGAAACGCTAACAAAATCTTGACAAACCAAAACCGGTGGAACTGCTCCTGGAGCAGGCTTGATTTCGATGGTCTGAGAACAGGTCGCTGTGTTTCCAGCTCTATCGGTTACCTGATAAACATTCACGGTTTTGCCGATAGGGAATGGTTTCTGCGGATCTACACCTGAGACCAATTTGATTCCGTCATAGGTATAGATCGCTCTTGGAGTATTCGGTGTAAACACGCCCGGTGTGAATACCGGCGTTTTCTGATAGTAAGGGATAGAACCTGAAGGCTTTTGGCTTGGCAAAACAAAAATGTTGTTGCCAGTAGGAGCTGTCGGTGCAGGAACCATCGCAGGAATGTAATTAACCTTTCCAGCAAACATCCTCACTGAACCACCCTGACTAGCAACCGGAACCGGAGCACCGAGCAACTGGTGAGCTAAAGGGAAGTTTACAACTCCTTCATAAATGGCAGGAGTGAAAGGTGGAACCGCCGGATTCTGCACCTGCGGGAATCCTGGTCCTTCAAATTCGTTGTTACCAATATTTGGATTGGTTGTATTCCAACCACCTCTGATGATTACCGGAGGCAATTGAGCGGCAACGGAAGGCAACGGATACGGAGCACTCACCACAACACCACCATTTGCCACATTGCTGTGTACTATACCAAATGTTGTGTTGTTGGCAGCGGGCACCGGATAACCATTTGCATCCACTCCAAACATTGCAAGATAAACGCCATAACGTTGACCTGCAGGAATAATCAATGACGCTCCGATATCAGGATTACCTGAAGTAGCATATGGAGGACCTGATGTAGTGCCCAAACTCAACGTCAAGTTACTGTAGTTCTTAGGTCTGAACTCAACCTCAGAAATGGTTCCCGGAGTTTGAGCTTGAATTATATTCTGCCCCCAGAAAATCCAGTTTGCAGGCACACCTAGCGTAGCTTGATGCAATACAGGATACTGTGCTGAGGAAGGATAAGTTGTTTGGTCGATCTGTGTACCAGCAGTAGTAAGGTTTACTGGCATGATGTATGCCCGGATGAACATGTCGCGCGGTGCAAGTACCGGGAAGTTCAAACTTTCCACAACAATTGGTGCTGCAGTCGTATTTTCAATCATAAACGCAATTCCCGGCGCGATTGAGTTACTACGCTGCAGTGGAGAAGATACCGAAGTCAGTGGTAGACAGTCATCATTTGCTCTTGGAGCAAGTGACAATACCTGCGCATTTGTTAGGTACCATGAGCAATCACTGACCGTAGGCAAGGTTTGTACAACATCCGTTCCACAAGTGATCGTAGGTGCTTTACCATCCAACACAGTAACATTTACATAACAGCTGTCAACATTGTCCGAGCGGTCTTTTACCACCAACATCACTTTTGTTGGCTTTCCAATGTCTGCACAAGTAACAGTACGAGGCAAAGTTGTAAACCTCAGTGAGTCTCTAACTAGCGTACCAAATTCAAATCCGATATTGCTGATTTTACCTGCCGTCAAAGTCACTTTCGTTTGAACGCTAACATCTTTAACCACTGCAAGAGGGGAGATGAGCTGAGTGCCTGGACTAAGTGCCAATGGAACGATTATGGCTCCGGTGGCCGGCGGTGCAACGGCCGCTGTGTTGGCATATGTTCTTGTGACAATCGAACCGTTTGGCATCTGGTATTTCAGCGTCGCCTTAATGTCCTGAGCTGCAATAGTAGAAAGTGTGGCTCCACCCGAAGTAGCTTGTCTGTTAATTCTCACAAGGAACGCATTATCCGGAGTCTTACCCGAAACAGCAGCGAGTGATTCAAGAATCTTAACATTATTGGTAGCCGGCGATACTACCGGACAATTGTTTGCACCGGAGTAAGCAGCATCATTGTTGGCATTATCAAAATTAATCAGATATGTGCCCAGAGTGGTACACTCAGTATTATTGGCAAGGTTTGCGCCAATACGGTTACCCAATGATAGGAACTGAAGGCTACCTCTCTTGGTACAGTCATCTGAAGATGCTCCAGTAACCTCGAGATCGTAAGGCTTCACAATCGCAATGCCTGCATTGGCTGCGGTATCAAGCGTAATCGTAATTCTATCTTTACAAACAGCATCCGGCGGACGATTACCAGTGCTCAAACCTACGGAGTCGGTTGGGTTTTGGTCAAGGTCAGCAGGTGCACCGGCAGTAACCGGCGTTCTGGCTGGCCAGCGACAATAACTCTGCTGCGCAGGTACACGAGGTATCATCCGGTAACCATGACGAGGCAGGGTATTTGGATAAATAATAGGAGGCGGCGAGAAGAACGGAATTAGTTTCTTCACATTCTGGATGGTCAACTGCTGCGCATTCACCGCAGGATCAGGCAACGGAGTACCTACAGCATCGATTGTGAAAGATTCTTTCTTGTAGATTACACGTGGGTTGTTTGACAACGCAGTGTTTCTGCTACCTGCAGAAAACACAGTAGTTCCCAGTGGCGCCTGAATGTTGGTACCAACCAAGAAAGCCCCGATACCCGGAGGTGTGTTGTGACCGAAAACAGTATCCACTTTGATAAATTCACCATCGAGTGGATATTGATTGCTACATACATTGATAGAAACGCTACCCACAGAATCCGCAGGAGAACAACCAGCAGTTCCAGATGCCCCTACGTCAAGGATACATGGTTTTGGTATCGTCCCAATTCTTACTTCGAAACGATCCAAGGAACCCGCATCACGACCGTTATTGTCAGTGATTTTCAAAGTCCATGTGCCTCTGGGATCTTCTCCGCGGAAGGCCCCCAGACCCTCTTCAGGGGTAAACTGGAAGAATCCACGAGGATTCGTCGCACCCGCTGAAGCATAGGGAAAACTTGGTGAGTATTGGTAATCCTGGTCTGTAATGGTATTGTCATTGGCTTCAATTCCCGCTGATGCGTTCACAAGCGCACCAAAGTTTGTCAAAGTTGCCTGACTATTGATTGTATTACCAAACATACTTGTGGTATTTACGGTAGTACTGTCAGATTCATCACTGAAGATAATACTTGGGAATATAACATGCCCCGTAGCACTCCGCTGATCTGCCGGTACGGCAAATGTTGCAGGTTGAGCAGGAGCAGCAGCATTTAGATAAGATGGACTCGGGCCCCAGTCAATATTTCCACCTCTTCGGTTCATCAGTGTCACTGTTGTACCTTGGGGAGATGTAAGCGACATGGCAAGGTCGCCGAGGAAAGTATGCCTCAGCGCCACACGAACGTCAACATCCATTATGGTACGACCGGTGAGTCCAGTGGCTACCAAAGTCTTGGTAACTGTAGCATTGTTGTATATTGAGTCCGGATTCGGACCACTGGTAAATACATCTGAGGTACGGACACCCGAAGCCGGGTTAGTAGTTCCAAGCGTCAAACCAGACTGAGTAGTCAGGTTGGTATATTTCTGTCCAACTGGATAAGTACCTCCATACTCTATTGTAGGAATTGTGATTAGCGTCACTGTAAATCCACCAAGTGAACCATCAAAAGTAGCATTGACAGAACCAGCTGGCGCCGGAGTATCGTCACGAACAGCGATGAAGAAGACACCACCCTGTCCGCCGGCACCGGTAGCCGGCATACCTGCAAGCTGTGAAAGCGGCTCCTCAGGAATAATTCTTGTCTGGATACCTGTAGCATTCGCGAAGTCACGCGAAACAGTGAAGTTATTGTTCACCTGTGGTGTCGGGAAGTCTATAGGAATTCCGAGCCCCGGGTCAGCGTCGTCGTCAAAAGACGGCAACGACCAAGTAAGGTCTCCACCATTGTCGGTAGACAAGGTTACCCATCTGGTCTGTGGACCCGGCGTCTGTGCGCCAGCGGCCCATGTATTGGGCGCAGTAAATGTCGGTGCGTTGTAACCCAACATGATATCGATCTCACCAGCTCTAGGGTGATTCAGAGAGACAGCAACCGACACCTTGTAGATGGTGTGGTTGGCAGGAATGGCACCTCCCGGACCTGCGGGTTGATCCGTATTCGGACCAGCAGAGATTTCAACAACCCCAGGTGAACCTGTTGGCAAAGGAGCAACACCACTTACCAAAGCGGTACCATTGTTCAAAATCCTGTTGCCCGGACCCTGGTAGTTCTGACGGAAAACGCGGCAAACACCCGGAACCGGTTGCGCCTGCAATGCTGTCAAAGTAGATAAAATCAAACCTAAAAACAGGAATGATTTATTCATCTTAGAAATAAACTGTGTAAAATTCGATTTTTTCATCGTTAAAGGATGTATAAGTTGTTGTTGTTGGATTTAATTTCAGACTACCTCGCGATAGTTAATTTTCATTCCACAATTCGGACTGACTACTTAGCAGATTAGTAGTTGTCTTTGTAGAAAATATTTCTCTTTCTGTTCAGCAACTTGCTGACTTCATCAAGTGCATATTGGTACGCAACAGGAGAACTTACCATATTCTGACTCCAAACCAGCTTCCCTGCCTCTTCGATGCACTGGCTAACCTTCACATTGTCGCCCTTCTTCTGTAGTAAGACGCTATTGGTTGTGTACAGGAGGGCAAACCGAGCACTGGAGGCTTCCAGTTTAGCTGCAGATGAATCGGCAGCGTTCAACATATCTGCACCCCATTCGCCAAGCGCACGCTCCATTTGTTCCAGAGCAGCCCGTTTTCCCAGCATGATGTCAGTTAAATCTTTTACAGGAATTGAGTTCTGTGCAACAACCTTAGTTGAAAGGCACATCTGTACAAACAATATTGTGAAAACAATACCGGTTTGAATAATAGAGTTTTTTAAATTCAGCTTCATTGTCGAAGGCATTTATTTGTTTGAAAATGTTCAGGAATATGTTTAATCCAAAATGATACCAAAACCTACAAAACTTACAAATAAATTCAACAACTGAATAGAGGGCGGGAACCACCAGATGCGCAGCAATCAATTTTCGAGAAGAAAATCAAACATTTCTAACCCAAATTTTTGGGAGAAACATACCACTCTTCACCTGTCATGGCAAAGAGTAATTGTACACAGTTCGGACTATAAATTTGTTGTGTAAGTTCTTAATATTTCAAATTTTACAGATAATAATTTTAGGAAATTAATACAGGTAAAATCTGATGTTTTGGAGCCAAAAATTGATTAAAACAAGCCTTTGAAAGCTTAAATTAC
>Ga0255277_1000156_pt1 | contig 11245 bp, 10 predicted proteins | sample AtltaT_7_FD_183709 | JGI IMG/M metagenome (GOLD analysis project Ga0255277, IMG submission 183709) | Metatranscriptome of freshwater microbial communities from Altamaha River, Georgia, United States - Atl_Cont_RepA_8d (Metagenome... | ecosystem: Environmental > Aquatic > Freshwater > River... | reverse complement strand
GTGCTCGGTTTGCTGTACCTGTGGGTGCAGGGGGGCCATCAGCCCGCGCCCGTGGCGCCGCCCAGCGCACCCGCGCTCGCCGAGCCTGTACCCAATGCCGCGCCTGCCGCCGAAGGCAGCGCACCGACCGACGGGCAGACACCGACCGCATCGGGCGCGGCGGCACCGACGTCGGTTGCCGTTCAGCCGGTCACTCCCGCGTTGCCACAGACCGTCGTCACCCCCGTCACGCCCGCTGGCGTTGGCAAATGAGTTGGACGTGAGCGCCATGCACGACAACCCCGAATGCATCGCGTTGGCGGCTCCACAGCCGCGGCGCAGCCTGCAGGCGCGGGTGGTTTGGGGCGCGCGCGTGGTGACGGTTGGCGGTGATGCCCCGGTGCGCGTGCAGTCCATGACCAACACCGACACGGTGGACGTCATCGGCACCGCCATCCAGGTCAAGGAATTGGCGCAGGCCGGCTCGGAGTTGGTGCGCATCACGGTCAACACCGAAGACGCCGCGCGTGCGGTGCCGCACATCCGTGAGCAGCTCGACCGCATGGGCGTCGATGTGCCGCTGGTGGGCGACTTTCATTACAACGGCCATCGCTTGCTGACCGACTTCCCCGATTGCGCGCAGGCCCTGTCCAAATACCGCATCAACCCGGGCAACGTCGGCAAAGGCGACAAGCGTGACCGCCAGTTTGGTCAGATGATCGAAGCGGCGTTGCGCCACGACAAACCCGTGCGCATCGGTGTGAACTGGGGCAGTTTGGACCAGGAGTTGCTCGCGCGGCTGATGGACGTCAATGCCCAGCGCGCACAACCCTGGGACGCACGCCAGGTCATGTACGAGGCCCTCATCACCTCGGCCATCGACTCGGCACGCGCGGCCGAAGCCTTGGGCATGCCCCCCGAGCAAATCTTGCTCAGTTGCAAGGTCAGCGGCGTGCAAGACCTGATCGCGGTGTACCGCGAATTGGCACAGCGCTGCCGTTACCCCTTGCACCTGGGCCTGACCGAAGCCGGCATGGGCACCCGCGGCACGGTGGCTTCCACCACCGCGTTGTCCATCCTGCTGCAAGAGGGCATTGGCGACACCATTCGCGTCTCGCTCACGCCCCAGCCGGGTGAAGCCCGCACGCAAGAGGTGGTGGTGGCTTGTGAAATTTTGCAAGCCCTGGGGCTGCGTCACTTCGTGCCCAGTGTCACCGCCTGTCCCGGTTGCGGTCGCACCACCAGCACCACCTTCCAGGAGCTGGCCAAGCAGATCGACGACTTCCTGCGACTGCAAATGCCCGTCTGGCGTCACCGCTATCCCGGCGTGGAAAACCTCAAGGTTGCGGTCATGGGCTGCATCGTCAACGGACCGGGCGAGAGCAAGCATGCCGACATCGGCATCAGCCTGCCCGGCAGCGGTGAAGCGCCGGCTGCGCCCGTCTTCATCGACGGCGAGAAGGCGATGACCCTGCGCGGCGAACGCATCGCCGAGGAATTCCACCGCATCGTTGAAACCTACATTGAGAAACGCTTTGGCTGAGAACCCGAAAAAACAGGCCCTGACCGCAATCAAGGGCATGAACGATTTGCTGCCGCCGGACTCGGCGCAGTGGGAATGGTTGGAAGAACGCGTCCGCACCTTGATGGCGGCCCACGCCTATCGCCACCTGCGCACCCCCATCGTCGAGCCCACCGCCTTGTTCGTGCGGGGGCTGGGCGAGGTCACCGACATCGTCGAGAAGGAGATGTACTCCTTCGAGGACCGGCTCAATGGCGAGCAGCTCACCCTGCGTCCCGAGGCCACCGCTGGTGTCGTGCGCGCCGTGGTCGAACACAACCTGTTGTACGACGGCGGCAAGCGCCTGTACTACATGGGGCCGATGTTCCGTCACGAGCGCCCGCAGCGTGGCCGCTACCGCCAGTTCCACCAGATCGGTGCCGAAGCGCTGGGCTTTGCAGGCCCTGAGGTGGACGCTGAATTGATCCTGATGGCGCACGCGCTGTGGCAGTCGCTGGGCTTGACCGATGTGCGGCTCGAACTCAACAGCCTGGGTCAGCCCGAAGAGCGTGCCGCACACCGCGCCGCGCTGATCGCCCATCTGGAGCAGCACCTCGATGTGCTCGACGAGGAAGCGCGTCGTCGCCTGCACACCAACCCCTTGCGCATCCTCGACACCAAAAACCCGGCCATGCAGGCGGTGGTGGAGGCGGCCCCCAAACTCATCGACCATTTGGGCGAGGCATCGTTGGCGCATTTCAATGCCGTGCGTGCCATCCTCGATGCCAATGGTGTGGCCTATCGCATCAACCCGCGACTGGTGCGCGGCATGGACTACTACAACCTCACCGTGTTCGAGTTCGTCACCGACCGGCTGGGTTCACAAGGCACCATCTGTGGTGGCGGTCGCTACGACTACCTGATCGGCCAGATCGGCGGCAAGCCCGCGCCCGCCGTGGGCTGGGCCCTGGGCGTGGAGCGCGTCATGGAGTTGCTCAAAGAGGAGGGCGCTTTGCCCGCAGCCCCTTGCCCGGATGCCTACGCCATCGTGCCCGACGCGCAAGCCCTGCCGCAGGTGTTCACGGTCTTGCAAGCCTTGCGCGCGCGCGGCGTGCATGTGCAGATGCATGCGGGCACGGGCGAGGGCATGGGCAGCATGAAGTCGCAGTTCAAGAAGGCCGACGCCAGTGGGGCCCGGCACGCGCTGATCTTCGGCGGGGATGAGCTGGCTCGGGGTGAACTGACCCTCAAAGCCTTGCGCGATGGCGCGGGTGCGCAGGAGGCCCTGCGCCTGACCGACATCGACACGCTGGTGCAGCGCCTAAAATCCGGCCTCTCTCACACATAGGGCGAACCCCCAGCATGGCTTCCCATCTCGATCTCGAAGAACAAGAACAACTCGCCGAAATCAAGCATTTCTGGCAACGCTGGGGCAACCTCATCACCTGGGTGGTCATCGTGGTTCTGGGCAGCTATGCCGCCTGGAACGGCTGGCAACTCTGGTCGAACCGTCAGGCGGCACAGGCAGCGGCCCTGTACGACAGCGTGGAGCGCGCCGCCAATGTCGGTGACATGGCCCTGTTGGAGCGCGCCACCAACGACATCGAAGCGCAGTTTGGCGCCACCACCTATGCCCATCAGTCGGCATTGCTTGCGGCACGCGTGTTTGTGGACAAGGGCAATTCGGCGGCAGCCCGCCGACAACTGCAATGGGTCATCGACCAAGGCCGCGATGAGGCCTATCAAGCCCTGGCGCGTTTGCGTCTGGCGGCCCTGCTGATGCAAGACCAGGCCTTTGACGAAGCCCGCAAAATCCTGAGCGCCTCGGTGCCGCCGGCCTTCGAACCGCTCATGGCCGACCGTCTGGGCGATCTGGCCATGCTGCAAAACCAGCCGCAAGCTGCCGTGACGCAGTACCGCAAAGCCTGGAAAGGCTTGCCGGCAAATGCCGACTACCGTCGTCTCGTCGCGGTCAAGCTCGCGGCCTTGGGACAAGATCCCGAAGACCAGACCGTGACGGAGGGGCAGAAGTGAACATCATGCGTCGTTGCTGGCTTGGGGCCTCGCTGGCCGCTATGGTGCTCTTGACGGCCTGCTCGGGCGCGTCGCGTCCCAAGCCTGCCGAGATCGCCACCGTGGAGGTGCGCCAGGCCATCGAGCCGGTGTGGTCAGCCCGTGTGGGTGAGATCCAGTTTCCGCTGACCCTGGGCTATGCCCAGGGCCGTGTGGCGTTGGCCGACAGCCAGGGTCAGGTGGCCTTGCTCGACGTTGCCACGGGCCGCGACGTCTGGCGCGTGGCGCTCAAGGAAGCCATCGCAGCCGGTGTGGGCACGGATGGCGAGCAGGTGGCGCTGGTCACGCGCAACAACCAGTTGGTGGTGCTGACGCAGGGGCGTGAACAGTGGCGTGCGGGTCTGCCCGCTGAGTCGTTCACCGCGCCGCTGGTGGCGGGAGGGCGCGTGTTCGTGCTCAGCGCCAACCGCAGCGTCACCGCTTTCGATGGCGCGACGGGACGCAAGCTCTGGTCGCAACAACGCACGGGCGAGCCGCTGGTGTTGCGCCAAGCGGGTGTGCTGATGCCGTTCAAGAACACCTTGTTGGTCGGTTTCGCCGGTCGCCTGGCGGGTCTGAACCCGGACACGGGCGTGGCTGCCTGGGAAGTCGCCATGGCCACACCGCGTGGCACCAACGACATGGAGCGTTTGGTCGATTTGCTGGGCCCGGCCCAGCGTGCGGGCGATCTGGTCTGCGTGCGCGCCTTCCAGTCGCAAGTCGGTTGCGTCAACGCCGAGCGTGGTCAGGTGGCCTGGACGCGCCCTTCGGTGGGAGAACGTGCCATCGGTGGCAACGAGGGCTTGGTGCTGTCGACGCTGTCCAACGGCACGGTCCAGGCACACCGTCGCAGCGATGGGGAGCGGCTGTGGGAGAGCGAGCGTCTGAAGTACCGCCAGCTCAGTGCCCCCTTGGTCACGCCGCGCGGCGTGTTGCTGGCCGACAGTGGGGGCTGGTTGTATGTGCTGTCGACGGACGACGGCAGTCTGCTCAACCGCATTCGCCTTGATGGGCAACAAGGCTTGGCGGCGCCCGCTGTCCTGGCTGCCGCGTCCCAGGTGGTGCTGGTCAGCCGCGACGGTCGCATCAGCGGCCTGCGCCTGCCTTGAGGAGATCGGTTTGAAACCCGTCATCGCCCTGGTGGGCCGTCCCAACGTCGGCAAGTCCACCTTGTTCAACCGCCTGACCAAGTCGCGCGACGCCATCGTGGCCGACTATGCCGGTCTGACCCGTGACCGCCACTACGGCAACGCACGTTTGGGCAAGCACGAGTTCATCGTCATCGACACCGGCGGCTTCGAGCCCGACGCCAGCAGCGGCATCTACAAAGAGATGGCGCGCCAGACGCAACAAGCGGTGGCCGAGGCCGATGTGGTCATCTTTGTCGTCGATGCCCGCAGTGGCTTGTCGGCACAAGACCATGACATCGCGAACTACTTGCGCCGTCTGAGCAAACCCTGTGTGCTGGTGGCCAACAAGGCCGAGGGCATGCAGGGTGGGGCGCAACTGGCCGAGTTCTACGAGCTGGGCCTGGGTGAGGTGCTGGCGGTGTCCGCCGCGCACGGCCAAGGCATCCGCAGCATGGTGGAGTTGGCGCTGGAGCCGCTGAACCTGCCCGACCCCGATGACGAGGACGCGGCCCGCGACGACGGCATCATCAAGCTCGCCGTGGCGGGTCGCCCCAATGTGGGCAAGTCCACCCTCATCAACACCTGGCTGGGTGAAGAGCGTCTGGTCGCCTTTGACCTGCCGGGGACCACGCGCGACGCCATCAGCGTGCCGTTTGAACGCAATGGCCAGAAATTCGACCTCATCGACACCGCCGGTTTGCGCCGCAAGGGCAAGGTGTTCGAGGCCATCGAGAAGTTCTCGGTCGTCAAGACCTTGCAGGCCATCGAGTCGGCCAATGTCGTGCTGTTGCTGCTTGACGCCACACAGGGTGTGACCGATCAAGACGCCCACATCGCGGGCTACATCTTGGAGAGCGGTCGTGCCGTCGTGCTGGCCGTCAACAAGTGGGATGCGGTGGACGCCTACCAGCGCGAGCTGTTGCAACGCTCGATCGAGACCCGCCTGGCGTTTCTCAAGTTCGCCACGATGCATTTCATTTCGGCCAAGAAGCGCCAAGGACTGGGGCCGCTGTGGCAGGCCATTGGTCAGGCGCACCAGGCGGCCATGATCAAACTGCCCACCCCCATGCTCACGCGTTTGTTGCTGGAGGCGGTGCAGTTTCAGGCGCCCAAACGCGCCGGCATGTTCCGCCCCAAGCCGCGCTATGCCCACCAGGGGGGCATGAACCCGCCGGTCATCGTGGTGCATGGCAATTCGCTCGAACACGTCACCGATGCCTACAAGCGCTTTTTGGAGGGGCGTTTTCGCAAAGCCTTCAAGCTGGAGGGCACGCCCTTGCGCATTGAGATGCGCACCACGCACAACCCCTACAAGGACAAGGACGACTGAGGCCATTGGCCTGGGCCGTCTGTGGTAAGGTGGCGCTGTCTCAACCCATCAACACGGAGGATATCGTGAGCGAAAACATCAAGAACAAAGGCCAGTTGTTGCAGGACCCGTTTCTGAACCTGCTGCGCAAAGAGCATGTGCCCGTCTCGATCTACCTGGTCAACGGCATCAAATTGCAAGGCCAGATCGAATCCTTTGATCAATACGTGGTCCTGCTGCGCAACACGGTCACCCAAATGGTCTACAAGCACGCCATCTCGACCATCGTGCCCGGCCGTGCCGTCAGCTTCCCGGCTGAAGCCGCCTCGGGCACCGATGCCTGATTGAGTCCCCATGGACCACAAGGGCTGTTCACGCAGCCCTTTTCTTTTTTTAGCCCCGACCTTGAACGATTCCGCCGCCGCTTCCTCCGCCCGTGCCATTTTGGTGGGCGTCGACTTGGGCTTGCCGCATTTCGACACCGAGCTGGAAGAGTTGGGCCTGTTGGCCCAGACCGCAGGACTGGAGCCGGTGGCGCGCATCACCTGCAAGCGACGCGCCCCCGATGCCGCTTTGTTCGTGGGCAGCGGCAAGGCCGATGAGATCAAGGAGCTGGCGCTCATGCACAGCGCCACCGAGATCTTGTTCGACCAGTCCCTCAGCCCCGCGCAGCAACGCAACCTGGAGCGCCACATCGGGCTCGCGGTGAACGACCGCACCTTGCTGATTCTGGAAATCTTTGCCCAGCGTGCGCGCAGCCATGAGGGCAAGCTGCAGGTCGAACTCGCGCGCTTGCAATACCTCAGCACGCGGCTGGTCCGGCGCTGGAGCCACTTGGAGCGACAAAGCGGCGGCATTGGCATGCGGGGCGGCCCGGGTGAAACACAGATCGAACTGGACCGGCGCATGATTGGCGAGGCCATCAAGCGCACGCGCGAACGTCTGGAAAAGGTCAAGCGCCAACGCGCCACCCAACGGCGCCAACGCCAGCGCCGCGATGCCTTCACCATCTCCTTGGTGGGCTACACCAACGCGGGCAAATCCACGCTGTTCAACGCCCTGGTCAAAGCGCGGGCCTACGCGGCCGACCAACTGTTTGCGACCCTCGACACGACCACGCGGCAGTTGTATCTGGGCGACCAGGACGGGGTGGGGCGCTCGGTGTCTCTGTCGGACACCGTGGGCTTCATCCGGGATTTGCCGCACGGACTGGTCGATGCGTTCGAAGCCACGCTGCAAGAAGCGGCCGATGCCTCGCTGCTGCTGCACGTGGTCGATGCCGCCAACCCCAACTTCCCTGAGCAGATGGCGGAGGTGCGCAAGGTGCTCGCTGAGATCGGGGCCGAGACCGTGCCCCAGGTTCTGGTGTTCAACAAGCTCGATGCCTTGCCCGAAAGCCAGCGTCCCCCTGCGCTGCACGATCACTATGCGGTGGACGATCAGCCCGTGCCGCGTTTTTTTGTCAGCGCACGCACCGGCGAGGGTTTGGCCGATCTGCGCACCCACCTGGCGCAAACGGCCCTGCAGGCGACGCAAGACCTTGAGGCCTGACCGGCTTTGCAGGTGCCTGATGCAAATTGGGCACAATGCAGTTTCGACATCCAACACCATCACACAGCGCATGACTTCCAGATCCTTGAGCGATCATCTGAACGCATGGCGTGCCCGTTGCCCGGGCATGTTCAACCTCAACGACGGTCGTTGGGGGCGCGGTTCTCAAGAGGGCTCCAACACCTCGCACAGCAACGAGTCCGACCCCAAGGGACCGCAGGGCAACCCACCCCCGGGCGGTCCGGCGGGTGGGCCACCGGATCTGGACGAACTCTGGCGCGACTTCAACCGCAAACTCGGCGGGCTCTTTGGTCAAGGCTCGGGCGGGCGTCGCCCCCCGGGTGGTCCGACGCCGTCCTCGGGAGGCCGTGGCCCCAACATGAACGGACGCGGTGTGCGTGTGGGCCTGGGGGTCATCGTGGCGGTGGCTGTGGCCATCTGGATGTCCACCGGTTTTTTCATCGTGCAGGAAGGCCAGCAGGCCGTCATCACCCAGTTTGGCCGCTACAAGAGCACGGTGGGCGCTGGCTTCAACTGGCGCTTGCCGTATCCCATCCAACGCCATGAGCTGGTGTTTGTGACCCAGATCCGCTCGCTGGATGTGGGGCGTGACAACGTGGTCCGCGCCACGGGCTTGCGCGAGTCGGCCATGCTGACCGAAGACGAAAACATCCTGGAGCTCAAGTTCGCGGTGCAGTACCGTTTGACCGACGCCCGGGCTTATCTGTTCGAGACCAAGAGCCCGACCGACACCGTGGTGCAAGTGGCCGAGACAGCGGTGCGCGAGGTCATCGGCAAGATGCGCATGGACTCGGCCATGTCCGAAGAGCGCGACCAGATCGGGCCGCGCGTGCGCGCCATCATGCAGACCCTGCTGGACCGCTACAAGGTGGGCATCGAAGTGGTCGGCATCAATTTGCAGCAAGGTGGTGTGCGCCCCCCCGAGCAGGTGCAGGCGGCGTTTGACGATGTGCTCAAGGCCGGCCAGGAGCGCGAACGTGCCAAGAACGAAGCCGAGGCCTACGCCAACGACGTGGTGCCGCGCGCCGTGGGCGCGGCCTCTCGCCTGAAGCAGGAAGCCGACGGCTACAAGGCGCGCATGATCGCGCAGGCCCAGGGCGATGCCCAGCGCTTCAAGTCGGTGGTGACCGAGTACCAAAAGGCCCCGCAGGTCACGCGCGACCGCCTGTACATCGATGCCATGCAGCAGATCTACAGCAACACCACCAAGATCCTGATCGACAGCAAGCAAAGCTCCAACCTGCTGTACCTGCCGCTGGAAAAAATCATCCAGCAGACCGCGCAGGGTGGAGCGGCCACCGCTGCCACTGAACCCGCATCGACGGCCAATGGCACAAGCGCGCCATCCACGCCAGCGGGTGACGCCCGTGCCCGCGATGGCCGTTCGCGCGATCGCGACATGCGCTGAAGCACAGGGGAGAACAGAACATGAACAACCGCATCGGTCTCTACATTTCCTCGCTGCTGATCTTGTTGATGGTGATCAGCTCCTCGCTGTTCGTTGTCGATCAGCGCCAGTTCGGTGTTGTCTATGCCTTTGGCCAGATCCAGAGCGTCATCACCGAACCGGGGCTCAACATCAAGCTGCCGCCGCCGTTTCAGAATGTCAAATACATCGACAAACGCCTGCTGACGCTGGACAACGCCGACACCGAGCCCATGCTCACGGCGGAGAAGCAACGTGTGGTCATCGACTGGTATGTGCGCTGGCGCATCACCGATCCGCTGCAATACATCCGCAACGTCGGCATCGACGAAAACATGGGCGCTGTGCAGCTGGCCCGCGTGGTGCGCAACGCCTTCCAGGAAGAGATCAACAAGCGCACCGTCAAGGAGTTGCTGTCCGCCAAGCGCGAAGCCCTGATGGAAGACGTCAAGCGTGAAGTGCTCGAAGCGGTTCAAGGTGCCAAGCCCTGGGGCATCGATGTGGTCGATGTCCGCATGACCCGTGCCGATTACGTGGACGCCATCACCGAGTCGGTGTACCGCCGCATGGAGGCCGAGCGCAAGCGCGTGGCCAATGAGTTGCGTTCCACGGGCGCGGCCGAAGGCGAAAAAATCCGCGCCGATGCCGACCGTCAGCGCGAAGTGGCCTTGGCCAACGCCTACCGCGACGCACAGAAGATCAAAGGCGAGGGCGATGCCGAAGCCGCCCGCATCTACGCCGAGGCCTTTGGCCGCGATCCGCAGTTTGCGCAGTTCTACCGCAGCCTCGAGGCCTACAAGTCCACCTTCGCCAAGAAGAGCGACCTGATGGTGGTGGACCCGTCGACCGACTTCTTCAAGGCTTTGCGCAGCAGCGGCGCGGCCGATCGCAAATAAGCCGCATGGACCTCTCCAGCGACGTGCTGTGGTCCGCGCTGGGCCTGATGCTGTTGATCGAAGGGGTCTTTCCCTTTTTATCTCCAGCGGCCTGGCGCCAGCGCATGAGCCAGTTGCTGGCCTTGCACGATGGTCAGATCCGCTTCTTCGGACTGATCTGCCTGCTGGCCGGCCTGCTCATCCTGTGGTGGCTCTGAGCAGGCGCACCTCGGCATGCGTGTGCCGAAGGGCAGGTTCAAAGCCCGTAAAATCACGTTTTTAACAGCGTCCCTTCATCCCATGTCTGCCTGGGTCCTACCGGATCACATCGCCGATGTTCTGCCCTCCGAGGCCCGGCACATCGAAGAACTTCGCCGTCTGCTGCTCGACACCGCGCGGGGCTTTGGCTACGAGTTGGTCATGCCGCCCTTGCTGGAGCACCTGGAATCCTTGCTCTCGGGCACCGGCCGCACCCTGGACCTGCAAACCTTCAAGCTGGTCGATCAGCTCTCGGGCCGCATGTTGGGCCTGCGCGCCGACACCACGCCCCAAGTCGCCCGCATCGACGCCCACTTGCTCAACCGCCCCTCGGTCACGCGCCTGTGCTATTGCGGCCCGGTGCTGCACACCCGTCCGGATCGCCCCTTTGCCACCCGCGAGCCCTTACAGTTCGGTGCCGAAATTTACGGCCACGCTGGCGAAGAGGCCGACCTGGAGGTGTTGCAACTGGCGCTCGACAGCTTGCGCGCGGTCGGTGTCTCGGGTTTCAAGGTGGACCTCAGCGATGCCCGCATCGTCCCGGCCTTGCTCGCCGATCAGCCCCTCAGCACGTCCGAGCGCGAGGCCGTGCATGCGGCCCTCGCCAGCAAGGACGCCAGTGCACTGCAAGCCCTGAGCCGCGACTGGCCTCCGGCGCTGTGCGAAGCGGTGTGTGCCCTGGTGGGCCTGTACGGCGACGTGGCAGCACTGGACCGTGCCGAGCCCTTGCTGGCTGCGTGGCCACGGGCCCAGCAAGCCTTGGCCGATTTGCGTCGTGTGGCGCAGTCGTTGGGCGAGGTGCCCGTGAGCTTTGATCTGGCCGAGCTGCGCGGCTATGCCTACTACAGCGGTCTGCGCTTTGCCATCTATGTGCCCGGTGCCAGCGATGCCTTGGTGCGCGGCGGCCGCTACGACGAAGTCGGCGCGGTGTTTGGGCGCAAGCGCCCGGCGGCAGGCTTCAGCCTGGACCTCAAGGAGCTGGTGGCCGTGGTGCCGCCGCTGGCGCTCAAGGCCGCCATCCGTGCGCCTTGGGGCACCACCGCCAGCCTGCGCGACGCCATCGCTGCCTTGCGGGCGCGTGGTGAGACGGTGGTCTGCATCCTGCCAGGCCACGAGAGCGAGATTGACGAATTTCACTGCGAC
>Ga0255277_1000151_pt1 | contig 11317 bp, 10 predicted proteins | sample AtltaT_7_FD_183709 | JGI IMG/M metagenome (GOLD analysis project Ga0255277, IMG submission 183709) | Metatranscriptome of freshwater microbial communities from Altamaha River, Georgia, United States - Atl_Cont_RepA_8d (Metagenome... | ecosystem: Environmental > Aquatic > Freshwater > River... | reverse complement strand
GTTTTATACTGTTGATTAAGTAACCAGGTTTTTAGCTCTTCTTTTTTGTCCAAAACGGCCAAATCATCCCCTGCTGCCATTGCATTTATGGAAAGTGTTGTCACCCAAGTTGCAAGATTGGTATCGATTGGCCAACTACCATCTTCGCGGACCGAAGTTTCTAGAAAGGAAATTCCCTTTTTAATTACTTCATGGTCTGCATATCCCGCACCCGCCAAAGACATGCAAACAAATGCAGTCAGCGGGGTCGCTTCCAAAAATCCTCCATTTGAGGGCTGGATAGATTTGAGAACACGCAGGGAAGGTCTTTCAAGCAAGGTGCGAAAAAAGCGAATCGGACCAAATGCCCTTACATTGTTACGATGAATGCAAATACCCATGGAAATCAATGCTGGCAACGCGTAACTGACCACTGGCAATCCAACAAATCGATACAACCCTTGCGGCAGGCAACTTAACTCGAAAGGTAAAGAGGGAACGTCATCCCATTCCACCAAACCTGCCAGGGCGGCATTGGTCAAAATGGGTACTGAGAATGTTTTGTCATTGCCATATCTTGCAGCAAGCGCGGAACTAATCTCCGTGGAAGAAAAACCATGCCGACTTTTGATCCATTCGACCCCCCTATTCAAACCATCTTGGTGGGCTTCTTTTTCACCCGCAAGTTTCAAGGCGCTAACACAAAGAATCGTCGTGGAAATGTTAGAATAGCTGATTGTGGTATCGCCCCAACCTCCATCAGCATTTTGATGTTTTACAAGCCAATCAAGGGCACGGGCCATCAGATTCCTTTTAACGGAACCCGTTAAAACAAGGGCAGAGACGGCAACAGCGGTGGATAGTGCAGAGGAAGAAAGCTCCCCCTCCCAATGGCCTTCGGGTTTGCGCCAGCTTAGAAGTTGTTTCCGCGCAATTTGATAAGCGTTTTGAAGCCTGTTGAAGTCAAAAAGACTCACAGAGCGCCCATTCCGAAAAAGACATTGTTTTTAAGGAAACGGTAAAGCCAGTAACTCTCTGGAATTTCCTTGCCGGGCATATGCTGGCTATGCCGTGGAGTACCACAACCGATTTCCGCAAACGCATCGCGGGTACTATAGTCCGTGGCACCATGCCCTTTGATGTATTCCACCAATTCCTGGGGATGTTCAAGAATGACACAACCTTTGGTCCGCTCCTTGACAAAAGTCTGAAATCCTTTCAAGAAAGGACTTTCAGTTATGGTCTTTTCCAAGTTGTAGTTATTGTCACTAATACGATTGGTGGCGAAGGAAAGGGGTGGGCAGATTTCAATGCTACCCTGTGGCCCAATATGAAAACCCATCCCCAGTGCTGCGGGACAAAAGGCCTCTCCCGAAGCGGTCCAATAACTATCAATGATAATAATCGGATGATGATGCCTTAGAGCCACCATCCTGCGCCTGGCTTCAAGAAGTTGATCCTGGGTTAGGCAGTATTCCGGATGCGGCTCCTGACCCACTGGACGATAGAAATAATACCAGATGTACATGGCACCTTTTTCAATCATCATCTTCAAGTAAGAATCACAAAGAACCTCATCCATGTTTTTGCCGGTAATGGTGCAGGCGACTCCAAATATAAGGCCCTTCTTTTTAAGCCGGTCCATCCCAGTCATGGCGGCATCAAAAACCCCCTCGCCCCGGCGTAAGTCGTTTTGATACTGCAAACCATCAACGCTAATTAAAGGAGTCACATTCCCAGCATCCACAAGGCGCTGGACATTTGCCTCGGTGAATAACATGCCATTGGTGATAGTTTGAAAATAACAGTCCCTGTGCTTTTTAAAGACATCCCATATGCCCTTGTACATGTATGGTTCGCCACCCAGCAGGGTATAGTAATAGGCACTATTACGCTTCCCATGGCGAATTATGGCATCCAAATCCTGAGAGGGAAGATAATGCGCCGTACCTTCCTTCTCCACCCAACACCCATGACACCTTAGATTGCAGGTATTGGTAAGGGCAACAAACATGAACGGGGGATATAACTTTTTATTCTTCAGTCTCTTTTTGTATGCCTGAACGGCAAGCAAACCCTTGAAAACCCACAGGTAGGCAGCCTTCATTCCCATCCGAGGGGAAATTTCTGTCATTGCCCGGTAAGCTAGTTTGTGCAGCATGATATTTATTCTTTTTCATTAGTAAGTGCAGAGATTAAACCTCAAGATTGTCCAAGGCATCCATCAAATTATCCAAATCATCCTTGGGGCCAGACTGTTTTCCAGTTTGGCGTTTGGGAATTCCAACTGCCAGGCCCACTGCATCACGGCCATCCTTCACCAATTCGGCATCTCTTTCCTGTGCTGCAACAACCAGTGCATCGCCACCACCGAACAATTTGGTAAGGTCAATCTTCAGGCCGCTGATCCCACCTACAGGCGCACCCGCAATGGCCGGACTTTTATAATCCGGAAACATAATAGCCTGCTCGGGACACACACGACTGCACGCAGGGCAGCCTTTTTTACAGCTATCCTGATTATCCACAAAAATGCGACTCAGGCTGTCCACTCCGTACACGCCAAACAAACAAAAATCCAGGCATTCCATGCAATTGGTACAACGGCTGTAATCTATAACTGGGTACCATCGCCTGGAGGGCGCCTTCAGCATATCATCCTGCGAAAAAGCTTGGGACTGTTCTTCCACCTTCTTCGTAATACCCAATTGGATTACGGAAGATGGCTTATCTGGCGCTGTGTTCCAGCGGTCTTTGCATTCCGCAAGAATCCGGCGTATTTCTTCCAAATACTTCCGATGATCCCGGGTATCACGCAAATCCAGGCAGTAAATCGTACGGTTCACTTCCTTAACGGAACCAATACCGGTTGGCTTTTGCTCTTCCCCGTTTTCCTCTTCCTCTTCTGAAGGTTGTTCCGCCAAAATACTGGTTTCCCCAAGCTTTCCGCCAATCCCATTTCTATCAAGCAACCAGTAAGCAGCACGGGGATACAACCAGGAAAGCACAACCATGTCGCCATGGATGTTTTCCATGAACAATCTTCCGGTGTGGCCGGGGTTCAAATCGTACAAATGGGGAACTATCCCAAGATCGACACCGGGTTCCAACAACAAAGAAGCGGCAATTTCCTCTTCAAGGCCCCTGCGAACCGGATCCCTTCCCTGCGCCTGGGACAGAACAACCTGCAGCTTTCTCTGACTCATTTTAATCATCCCCGGAGTTGATCTTGCCCTTGAGCATTCTTTGGGTCTTTTCCCAATTATCTTCAAGGAACTTCATGTATTCATGCACATCCATGCCAGCAGTTGCATCACATTCCATCTCGAACAACCAGCCTTTTCCAAAACCATCCACATTAATCAGCGATGGATCGGACAAAACCTCCTGATTGAAGGACTTTACCATACCAGCAACGGGGGCGAATAAATCTGACACGGCCTTTGAGGTTTCAATGTGACCTATTTGTTCCAATAATTTCACTTTGTCGCCGGCATTTACCTGCCAGTCAAGAAAATAGACATCCTGCATCAGACGGATGGCGTAGGATGTAAATCCAAAAGTACTGCCTGCATCCGATGGCCTACTCCAAAAATGGGTGCGATGGTACCTGAGGCCTGGCATCATTACCGCGGCGTATTTCCCCATCATGAATGTAAGTTGCTCTGCCATCAAACCATGAACCCTTGCAATCAGGTGTATCTTGCGCCGAGGTGCTCAGGTTCAAAAAAACCGGGTAACAACCGGTCCACCTGAAGAAGCCCGTCCATGGTTACTTCCACACTATCTGGCCCAATCTTCAAATTGCCCTGCCCAGAAAGCGATTCCCACTGGGGCTTAAACTTGTCCAACACCTTCACATGGAACTTTTTCTCGAATTTGGATGGATGAATGAGTCCCGTTTTTAATTGTAAAATCATCTCGCGAATAAGCTTCTGATTGTTTGAAATGGGTAGCGCACGCCCAAGGGGCAACTGGCCTTGAGATAACGACCCAAGATAAGCATCCCATTGGTCAAGGTTTTGCAGGTGTATCCCCTGCACATGCCCGAAGGACGCCACTCCGGTTCCAAACATATCAGCACCGTGCCAAAGCTCATCACGATATACGAATTTTGTTTTAGATTTATTTTTGACCAGAGTGTATGCACTCGAAACCTCGTAACCATGTTTCTGCAAAGTTTCGAAGGCGTATTTCACCCAGGCACGCTTGGTGGGCCAATCGGAAATCACCATGGGATCCGGTTGATCGACCTGCTTCAATTCTTTTGAAAATACGGTGTTGTAAGGTAATTCAAGCTGATAAATGGTAAGGCAATCAGGCGCTAACTCGATAATTTTCTGGATACAATCATGCCAGTTGGCTTCGGTTTCTCCCACCATCCCGGCAATAAGATCGATATTGATCTGGGGAAAGCCCAATTCCCTGGCCCAGTTATATGCCCTGAAAATTTCCTCAACGTGGTGGGCACGCCCATTGGACTCTAACACGGAATCGCTGAAGTTCTCCACACCTAGACTAAGACGGGTTACTCCCAGTTCCCTCAAAGCTGCAAGTTTATGCTGCTGCAAAGTACCGGGTTCACATTCAAAAGTAACCTCATCAGCCTGTTCGAGATCAAAACTGGTTTTTACTCCCCCGAACAACTTTTGCAGTTGGTTAACACTAAGGTAAGAAGGAGTACCACCACCAAAATAAATAAACTTTAGCTGCCTGCCTGCACGAACGGGCAGTTTGGAATAAAGATCAATTTCTTTAAGAATGCCTTCGAGGTAAGAATCCACATCTTTGGCATTTTTGTCGGTATACACACGAAAGTAACAAAATTTACAGCGTTTCCTGCAAAAAGGAATATGAACATACAAGCCCAACGGAGTATTGTTGGCAGGAGGCGCATTCAGCATGGAAAAGGCATCCGGCAGATGCGTGTTTTTCCAAAATGAAAATGGAGGGTAATTGGCAACAAAATAGTTGCCCAATTCAGTCTTGTTGGAACCAGATTGAGTCATGTCAGGAGGGTCTCTGTGCACACCCTACAAACCTAAGAATAATTTACATGAAAACTGCTCGGTGGGGCAGTAAAACATGATAATTGGATGGTTTTTCTGTTCTAGACTGGCGTTTTTGGAATCTTTCGCTATTGTTTTTAGTAAGCCGAAGTGGCGGAATGGCAGACGCGCCGGACTCAAAATCCGGTGCCCGCAAGGGTGTGTGGGTTCGAGTCCCACCTTCGGTATTCCTCATCTTCATTTTTCTTCAAAAGAATTTCCCTCTGACTACAATAAATTAGAATAAATCAATAAACGGCCATAACATCCTAACCTTTTGAAAAATGACTGATAAACCAAAAACCTGTTCGCTTCTTACCTTGGGGTGCAAGGTTAACCAGTATGAATCCCAATACTTCAGGGAAATGCTGGAACTTAATGGCATCCAGATTGTGGAAGAAGATGAATCCACAGACCTTTGCATTATAAACACCTGCACCGTTACCCACGATGCGGATGCCAAGGGCCGAAATATTATCCGGAAAATTCAATCCAAAAATCCCAACTCAATCATTCTTGTGACTGGTTGCTACGCGGAGCGTGAACCGGAAACTTTGCGAAAAATTCCCGGTGTCGCGAAAGTTATTGGCAATAAGGAAGAGTTCCTGAATTCTCTTTCTGAATTTGGAATTCAGCAAAGGCCAAAACACATTACACGCTTTGATGATCATCAAAGAGCTTTTGTAAAAGTTCAGGATGGTTGTTTGCTTAACTGTTCCTACTGCATCATTCCTTCTGTTCGGCCAACCCTCCGCAGCAGACATCCACAAGATATTCTTGATGAGATTGGAGAATTGGAACAAAACGGCTACCAAGAAGTGGTGCTCAATGGAATTCACCTAGGCCACTACGGCATAGACCTATCCAAGGGAAAACCCAAGGCGGAATGGAACCGTCTTTGGCACCTTTTGGAGAATATTTCCAGCAAATTTCCAGCTATGAGAATTAGGCTAAGCAGCCTAGAGGCAGCAGAGGCCCGTGATGATCTTATAAAGGTCATCCGCGATCATCCGCAGGTAGCCGCGCATTTTCATCTTTGTTTGCAAAGTGGATCCGACAAAATTCTTGCAGCCATGCGAAGGCGTTACACGGCCCAGGGATTTCGTGAAAGGGTTCACCGTATAAGGGAGGCTTTGGTTAATCCGGGATTTTCCACCGACATCATTGTTGGTTTTCCTGGCGAAACAGAAAAAGATTTTGAGGAAACTTGCCAGATCAGCAGGGAGGCAGGTTTTTTTAAAATGCATGTTTTCCCTTACAGCCCCAGGGAAGGCACCCCGGCAGCCATGGTTCGGGAAACTGTTTCCCACCAAGAAAAAAGCACCCGCAGACAAATTCTGGAAAAGATTGAGCAGGAGAACCGTGGCAAGTTTCAAATGAGCCTTCAAGGCAAGCAGGAAGAGGTTTTGGTTGAATCCGCAAGTTTCAAGCCAGGTTTTGTGGAAGGGACTTCCTCGCGCGGGATTCGGATCTCCTTACCGGGCATGCTGGATGCGCTAAGGCGAAAATTGGTGCCGGTCATCGTACATGGAATTGAAAAAGAAACGCTAATAGGTCAACCCATTCCCGCTGAAACGGGTGTTGAAACACAACACCCCAAGCCAAGTTCCCGGCTATCATTGCAGATAGTTTGAAAGAATACCGACCAGGGAACTTGCATAGCTAGGTTTTGTCCCAAAATCAATCCTTGACACCAGCATTCAGATAGTTAAATTAAATAATACCAAGAACTTATATGAATGAGGCATGTGATGAATAATTTCAAACTAATCAGCTACGAAAAACAGGGTGATGCCATATGCCTTCGTTTCAAAAACTTGCGTCCCTCCGAATTGGAAATTCAGGATGCTTTTCAGGAAATCCGCAAAGCCATTCAAGATGAAAAAGTTAACAAGGCAGCCCTCAGCCTTGGCCCCAACATGGAATGCATGTACAGTGTTTTCCTTGGCAAGATGATTTCGCTTCAAAGGCAATTGAACGAACTTGGTGGCAAGCTTGCGGTATGCCATGTAAGCCCCCAAGTTAAGGCGATTTTCGCGGCTTGCAAATTAGAAGACCGGTTTCACTTTACCGCGGATTTTCCCACAGCTTTGGAAGAACTGAAAAAATAATCCCTACACTGTAATCTTCTTCCATGCACCGGAATAAAACCGGTATAACAGCATTACACCCCTTGCAAACAAATCCACAAACATTGCCAACCAGGCGCCTAATAGTCCCATGCTTAATGCATTCATCCATTGGCCTTGGCCAAGGTCGTTGCGTGCAAAAACAAGGGCGCAAGGTATCCTAAGCAGGAAAAAGCCTATCCAAGTATAAATCACCGGAACACGCGTATCACCCGCTCCCCGCAATGCGGATGTGATTATGATGCAAGATGCCAGGAAAGGCATGGCAAAGGCGATAAGTCGAAGAACGGGCGCGCCCGTTCGCACAATTTCAGCCTGCGAAGGTTCCGGGCAAAAAACAAGAAACATGGGCTCCGCAAAGATAAAAAACAAAGCTCCCATAAATGACATAACCCCCGCACCCATGAAATAAGAGATCCATGCGCAGCGCGATGCCTCGGCGGGCTGCGAAGCTCCCAAATTCAATCCAACAAGTGCGATTGCCGCAGTTCCAAACGCCCCACCGGAGAGATAGCCCATGGCCTCCCACCCCAGGGCAATTCCATGAGCGCCAGCCGCAACCTCGCCAAGGTTGTTCACAATTCCCAAAAATATAAATTGCCCCACACCAATACTAAGGCTATCCATCCCCGCGGGAATACTGATCCTTAACATCCTTTTCACCAGATCTAACTCCATGAGGGTTCTAAATTCCCATTTCAAATCGGATTTACCCCTGGTAAGGATGGCACAAATAACGAAGCAACCCACGACATGACTTAAAGCAGTTCCCAAAGCTATGCCTGAAAAACCCCAATTACCCAACAATGGGATTGCCCCGGTAGCAAAGACAAAAGACAACGGTATATTCAGAATGGTGACACCGACCAGCACAATCAATCCTGTAAGAGTGTCTCCCGCACCAACAAGGCAGGAAATAAACGCTGATTCAATCAACTGAAAAGGCAGGAATAGAAAGATATAAAAAAGGAATCTGCTAGCCTCTTCACCAGCGTTCCCTTGAAGCCCTATAAACGAGAGCACATAAGGAAGCAGCAAAACACCAAAAATGGCTGCCAAGACTCCAAGTATAAGCGCGATCCAAAACGAATGATTAACAACTTTCCTGGCTTTTTCGAGTTCATCCCCACCTATAAAGCGCGCCACAAGGGCTGTGCTTCCAACAGTAACCAAAACACTGTAGCTGGAAATAAGCCAGGCAAAGTATTGTCCCGTTGTTTGTGCCGCTTGAATGGAAATATGCACATCAGGGTGAACCTGAAGAAATCGCCCCGCGAGAAATCGATCCCAAAGATTGATAAGCAGATGCATAAATTGAAGCATCAGCGCCGGCCAGGCAAGCGTGATAACTCTTAGAACAATGTTATTGTTCGGGTTAACCAAATAATCCGCATGCTGGCTTTTATGGGTCACAGGGTCACCACCCAAGTTTCCCCATCCTTGCTGCCAAACTTATCCCCCACCTTCAGGGTGGTGTTAGGGGAGGTATGTACCTGTCCATTCAATTGAATATGTCCTTAGCGGATCAGATATTTTGACTGACCACCAGTGGACCCTATTCCTGCCTTTTTGACCGCCTGAACCAAAGTAATTCCATCCGAATGCAGTAATAATTCCCTGATATTTTCCATGAATAACCCCGGAGAAAAAGCAAACAAGCTTCCAAGCGAATATAATGACTAATATTAATCTAGGTGGCGATGCTCCATTTGTACCGGACAATGCTTCCGCCCCTTCCGGAGTGTTTTCATGCAGGATATTGTCAGCGAAATCCAGGAATTAAAAAAGACCAAGAAAGCCACCATTCTGGCTCACTATTACCAAGAGGGGGAGATTCAGGAAATCGCCGATTTTAATGGTGATTCCCTTGCGCTTGCCCGTGCCGCCACCAAGGTGGAAACTCCCATCATTGTCTTCTGTGGCGTACATTTCATGGCAGAAACAGCCAAAATACTCAACCCGGCAAAAAAAGTTCTTTTGCCCGACCTACAGGCAGGTTGTTCACTCGCGGATAGTTGCCCTGCGGATAAATTAAATCGTTACCAGCAAATGCTTCGCGAAAATGGCAGGGATTTTCAAACCGTCACTTACATCAACAGCACCGCTGATGTTAAAGCTTTATCCGATTGGGTGGTAACTTCTGGAAATGCCCGCGAAATTATTGAACGCGTGCCCAAGGATAAGGAAATTCTGTTTGTTCCTGACAAGCATTTAGGCCAATATCTGGAGGAAGTCTGCAACCGAAAGATGATTCTTTGGGATGGCGCCTGCATGGTTCACGAGATATTCAGCCTAGGCGACCTATTGGCCATGAAAAAGAAAGTTCCAACCTCGCTGGTATTCGCACACCCGGAATGCCCTGCAAATATCAGGGCCAACAGCGATTTTGTGGGCGGAACGGAAGCCATGCTAAAAAAGCTGGCCTCTCTGAAAAATGACACGGATATTATTATTGCCACAGAACCTAACATGATGTGGCAAATGCAGCACCGTTTTCCCATGCATCGATATCACCCCGTGCCCGGAATCACCTGCGCGTGTAATAAATGCCCACACATGGCCCGCAATACACTGGAAAAAATCAAGGATTGCCTTGTGAACGAATCGCCTGAAATCCTTTGGAAATCCACCTTCGACAAAGCAAAAGTCGTTCTGGAACGCAGTCTTTTAAACTAGGCAACCATGCAACCCGTTCCCTCCCGTTTTCTGATTCGCCTGGCACGAAGGTGCCAATACCGCAAGAATATGCCCCTTGAAAAAGGTGGCTTGCTGCTGGATCTTCCGGAATCATTTATAATCCCAAGTCTTTGCGATGGATCATCAACCCACCTTTGCACAGGTTCGTATGGCTTGGAATGAATCAGGGTTGGGCCTACAGGTTCATGTGGAAGGCAAGAAAGAACCTCTTCAAGGTGATCTTTCCAGACCGAGAACTTCTGATGGTGTGACCTTCTGGCTGGATACCCGAGATTCTCGCTCCAGTCATCGCGGTACCAGATATTGCCATATGTTTCATTTTCTACCCACCGGTGGTGGCCCCGACAGGGAATCTCCCGCATTTGCCCAAAGCAAAATTCACAGGGCTTTGCAGGATGCCCCAGAAGCAAACCCCGGTGAAATTGCTTATCGCTTTTTAGTGGAACCCACTGGATACAATTTGGAAGCTTACCTGCCCGCCACGGCCCTGACAGGCTATGATCCCGAGGAATGTCCGACTCTGGGAATGTGCCTTCAAATTCACGACCGGGAACTTGGTAACCAAATAATGGACAGCGCCACGGAATTTCCTTTCGCGGAAGATCCAAGTCTGTGGAGTCAGTTGCTTTTGGTGCGGGAAGAAGCCAAAAAGAAAGGCCCGGAGACCCGGGCCAAAACTCTCAAAAAGAAAAAAACAAGCAGGCGAATAATTACAATTCCCCCTCTTTGGATTCTTCCTCAAGCTTGGCCTTCAATGGGCCACGGTATGTGATTCTACCCTTGGTAAGGTCGTAGGGGGAAATTGCGACGGTAACGATGTCACCGGGCAAAATTCTGATGAAATTCTTGCGAATCTTTCCTGCAATGTGGGCTACCACCTCATGGCCATTATCAAGTTTCACCTTGAACTGGGTGTTTGCCAAAGCAGCGGAAACTTTCCCCTGCACCAAAATTGACTCTTCCTTCGCCATTGCACAGACCCCTAGCCATGAAGATATTCAAACCTGTATTTTCATTCCCGAACCAAAACTGGTCAGGACAATTTCTTTCTCATTTCATGAATGGACTGAATCAACTTCTTGTGAGGATCAGCGAATTTCTCAAGCCCCTCGCTCATCAAGGTTTCCTCAAGCTTTTTAATGTCCACCTTGGCTTCAATTTCGTCCACAACGGCCTTGGCTGGCATAACATCCACCTGCCGGGTGAAGGTCTGGCCGCTTTTCTGGGTGGCGTCATTGGTTGCAGGCGGATTGGTTTCAATGTCCGATCCGGCAAAAGCAGCCACATACTTGTAAGGTGCATCTTCGGGCTTTTTTGTACCGGTGCTGGCAAAAATGATTTCCTGTTTAAGAGGCAACTTTTTAGCAGCCCAGAAATCGTGATTCATCTTCCAAAGTTTCTTCGCGTTATAAATACCAACCATCCCCTGAGCTGCAGGTGAAAGTGTTGGCACATGCTTCTCGG
>Ga0255277_1000146_pt1 | contig 11425 bp, 9 predicted proteins | sample AtltaT_7_FD_183709 | JGI IMG/M metagenome (GOLD analysis project Ga0255277, IMG submission 183709) | Metatranscriptome of freshwater microbial communities from Altamaha River, Georgia, United States - Atl_Cont_RepA_8d (Metagenome... | ecosystem: Environmental > Aquatic > Freshwater > River... | reverse complement strand
GTAGCTAAAGGTTTTCGTTAACGATGTCATCTTTAGGTATAGAACGTTCTGATGGTTATTGGCGAGGGGTTGGCCGTCGCTTTTTGAGCGATCGCGTAGCAGTGGCCGCTGCCATGGTGGTCTTGGCACTGGTGCTGTTAGCGCTATTTGGCCAGTGGATAACGCCTGCTGACCCGTTTCAGGCATCGATGCTCAAGCGACTCAAGCCCATAGGCACTGAGGGATTTCCACTCGGTACCGATGAACTTGGCCGGGATATGTTGTCGCGACTCATGGTGGGTGCTCAACTCTCCTTGTTCATGGGCATTACGCCGGTGTTAGTGGCTTTTATCATCGGATCAGCACTAGGCATTCTTGCTGGCTATGCAGGCGGTCTTATCAACGGAGCAATCATGCGGACGATCGATGTGTTTTACGCATTCCCATCGGTACTGCTCGCCATTGCCTTATCGGGGGCGCTAGGCGCTGGCATTTTTAATGCGCTTTTGTCGCTCACCATTGTTTTCATTCCGCCGATTGCCCGAGTTGCGGAAAGCGTTACAACGCAAGTGCGTCATCGCGATTATGTGGAAGCGGCAAGAGCCTCAGGCGCTGCAGCAGTCACCATTGTTCGCGTACATGTGCTTGGCAATGTCTTGGGCCCTATTTTCGTTTATGCAACAAGTCTTATTTCTGTATCGATGATATTGGCATCAGGACTTTCATTTTTGGGACTTGGCGTCAAGCCTCCTCAGCCCGAATGGGGCTTGATGCTTAACACCTTACGAACTGCTATCTACACCCAGCCCTGGATTGCCGCCTTACCAGGCGTAATGATTTTTATCACATCAATCAGCTTTAATCTGCTATCCGATGGTTTGCGATCGGCAATGGAGGTTAAGCAATGAGCGCTGAAAAAGTCCTACTTCAGGTCCAAGGTTTGCAAAAGCATTTTCCGGTTCGCCAAAGTGGGTCGATCGTTGGGGGCAAGCGAGCACTGGTTCGTGCGGTCGATGGCATTGACCTCACACTTTACGACGGTGAAACCCTCGGCGTTGTTGGCGAATCGGGCTGTGGCAAGTCGACGACTGCTCGCTTGTTGATGCATTTGATTGAACCCGATAAGGGTCAAGTCATGTTTGATGGCAAAACGGTGGGCCGAGACTTAAGCCTTCGGGAGTTTCGCAGGCAGGTCCAAATGGTTTTCCAAGATTCTTATTCCTCGCTGAATCCACGTCTGACGATTCTCGACTCGATCGCCTTTGGGCCACAAGTCCATGGCGTCAGTTCGAAAGAATCCTACGAGCGGGCTGAGGACTTCATGCAAAGGGTGGGACTTGACCCTAGCCGATTCGGTGGTCGCTACCCCCATGAGCTTTCGGGCGGACAAAGGCAGCGCGTCAATATTGCCCGTGCCTTGGCGCTGCAACCGCGGGTGATCATCCTGGATGAAGCGGTCTCAGCGCTTGATAAGTCGGTCGAGGCCCAGGTCCTCAATTTGCTGATGGACCTAAAGGACAGCCTGGGTCTGACTTATTTATTTATCAGTCATGACCTTCATGTTGTGCGCTATATCTCAGATCGGGTTTTAGTCATGTATTTGGGCGAAGTCGTTGAAACCGGCCCGTCGGAGACGCTCTTTAATGAGCCTGCACACCCTTACACTGCGGCGCTTCTTTCATCGATGCCAAGCATGGACCCTGATCATCGGACCGAGGAAGCTCCTTTAAGCGGCGATCCACCCAACCCGATCAATCCGCCGGCGGGTTGTCGATTTCACACCCGTTGCAAGTATCAAGTGGCGATGTGCCAGCAGTCTGCACCGTCGCTGGTTCCGATCCACCAACGCGCAGAGCACCGGGCAGCCTGTTTTATCCATCATCCGCGCTCACAACACCCCCAAGCCAGCCATCCATGAACAGTCAAACCTCGCCCCAAGGCGTTGCCGAATCAAGGGATCCGGGCATGCGGCTAAGGATCAAACAACTCAAGGTTCGATTTCAAGCTGGCGCCAAGCAAATCCATGCAGTCAATGGTGTGGACCTGAGCCTTGGTGCCGGAAAGACACTGGCTTTGATCGGCGAGTCGGGCTCAGGCAAAAGCGTGACCTTGAGATCCATCCTAAGACTTCACCCTCCGCGCAGCACGCTGATCGAAGGCAGCATTCGTGTGGGTGAACACGAAGTCCTCGAACTCGGTCCTGCGGCGCTGGCTAATTTTCGCGGTGCTGTGGCTTCGATGATTTTTCAAGAACCCTTGTTGGCGCTTGATCCTGTTTACAGTGTTGGCGAGCAAATCGTCGAGACGATGACACGCCACGGGCTTTGTTCAACCGCTGAAGCCTGGAAAAAGGCTATCGACTTATTTGAACGCGTGCGTATCCCGAGCCCTGAGCGACGAGTGCATGCCTACCCTCATGAAATGTCCGGTGGCATGCGTCAGCGCGCCATGATCGCGCTGGCGCTGAGCTGCAATCCGAGCTTGTTATTGGCCGATGAGCCAACCACGGCGCTAGACGCTACGGTACAGATCCAAATTCTCCTGCTTTTGCGAGAACTTCAGGCAGCCATGAATTTGTCGATCATATTCGTCACCCACGATATCGGCGCAGCCGTTGAAGTTGCCGACGAGATTGCCGTCATGTACGCGGGGCGAATCGTCGAGCAAGGCTCGGCCAAGCAACTCATGCGCTCACCCAAACATCCTTATACCTATGCCCTGCTGATGAGTCGCGCGCACGGCAGCTTGAAAAAAGGCGAAAGGCTGCCCGCAATCGGCGGCTCGCCACCCGATCTTTCGCGACTTCCAAAAGGTTGCGCCTTTGCCGAACGATGCGAGCGAGCAAGGGATGCTTGTCTGGAAAGCCAACCCGAGATTGAAGAGCATCAGGGCCAATCGGTTCGATGCTTCTTCCCTATCGAGAAACACGTCCCGACCGAAAAGCAAGTCCAACATAGCCATAGCAGTCCAGGGAACTCAAGCCAAACCATGCACCATGCGCCTCTTAGTCATTAATCCCAACACCACGGCAAGCATGACCGCTGCCATCGAAGCTGTCGCTAAAAAGGTAGCCTACCCAAGCAGCGAGGTGAGCGCCTGTAATCCAAACGACGGGCCTGTATCCATCGAAGGCTATGTTGACGAGGCATTCTCAGTGCCCGGCCTTTTGCGTTTGATTCGCCAAAACGATGGGCAATACGATGCTTTTGTGATCGCTTGCTTCGACGACACTGGACTTGAAGCCGCCCGCTGCCTGACAGCAGCACCCGTGCTTGGCATCGGTGAGGCAGCGTTCCACCTTGCCAGCATGATCAGCAACCGGTTTTCGGTGATTACGACACTGTCGCGCTCGGTCGCTGCGATTGAGCACAACTTGAAACGCTATGGTCTGGCCACGCGGTGTGCTCGGGTGCGCGCAAGCGAAGTACCCGTCTTAGAGCTCGAAGATCCGCAGTCTGATGCCAGAGCGCGGATTACCGCCGAGATTCGCAAGGCCTTAGCCGAAGACCAAATTGAGGCTATTGTTTTGGGCTGCGCAGGTATGGCGCAACTTGCCGCTGAGTTAAGCGAAGAACTTGGCGTGCCTGTGGTCGACGGTGTTGCCGCTGCGACCAAGCTTGCCGAGTCTCTCGTGTCCTTAGGGCTTCAAACCGCAAAGATTGGCCCCTATGCTCGTCCTGTAGCCAAAATTTACAAGGGGCAATTCCACGCTGACAGCTTCTGACCGTTAAACTTCGCCCGCGTCATTACGCTGTTTCGCAACACATCAACATGGAGAGCCCGTCGATGGAACATGTTCTGCCCCCACTTCCCTACGCAATGGATGCACTTGCCCCCCACATCTCAAAAGAAACCCTTGAGTTTCACTACGGCAAGCATCACCAGACTTACGTCACCAATCTCAATAATCTGATTAAAGGCACTGAGTTTGAGCAGGCAAGCCTTGAAGAGATCGTGAAAAAATCCTCAGGCGGTATTTTCAATAATGCGGCACAAGTCTGGAATCATACTTTTTATTGGAATGGTCTGAAACCACAAGGTGGCGGTGAGCCCGGCGGCGCCTTAGCTGCTGCTATCAACCAAAAATGGGGAAGCTTTGCTGCGTTTAAGGAAGCCTTCACCAAAAGCGCGATCGGTAACTTCGGTTCGTCGTGGACGTGGCTTGTCAAAAAGGCAGACGGCAGCCTTGATATTGTGAATACCAGCAATGCAGCCACACCGATCACCCAGGGCGATACAGCATTGTTGACCTGCGATCTCTGGGAGCATGCTTACTACATCGATCATCGTAACCGCCGCCCGGACTATCTCAACGGTTTCTGGGCACTGGTGAACTGGGAATTTGCCGAAAAGAATTTCGCCTAATCCCTCGAGGGGCAAGCTGCAAAGCTTGCCCCTTTTTCAGGTTTTTTGTTTCGACTTAGTCATTTCGCTTCACTCTTTATGCTCCCGACTGAGCGCAAAGAGACAAAAACCTGGAGGCCAGACCATCCAGGGTTAATCAATAAACTCGCGCTCGCAACATGCTTCCTTATGCACTCACGATTTTCCTATCAGCCTTTTTGCTCTTTTTAGTCCAGCCGCTCATCGCCAAGCAAATATTGCCTTGGTTCGGTGGTTCAGCTTCGGTTTGGAACACTTGCATGCTGTTTTTCCAAACCTTGCTTTTAGCGGGCTATGCCTATGCAGATCGGAGTGTTCAACACTTAAACGCCAAACGACAGGTCATCTTGCATGCCGTTTTGCTCGTGCTCTCGCTGCTTTGCCTTCCCATCATTGCAAGTGAGTCTTGGAAGCCACAGGGCGATGAAGACCCAATTATCAGGATTCTTGGTTTACTCGTTGCAACCATCGGTCTGCCTTATGCCCTGCTTTCAACCACGACCCCGCTGATTCAAGCCTGGTATTGGCAAAGCTTTAAACAGGCTGTCCCGTATCGCCTTTTTGCTTTGTCCAATGCTGCATCTTTAGCGGCTTTGCTCGGCTACCCCACCCTGATTGAGCCCTTTTTTGGTGGCAGGCAAACAGCCCTGGTCTGGTCCTTCGGCTATGCCATCTTCGCACTGCTATGCATTTGGGTAGGATGGAAATCGATCAGTGCGCCCGCAAGTCTTAGCTCCACTGTTGAGGGAAGATCCTTAGCGCCGCAATCTCATGAAGATGAGTCAGCCGCTGGCAAAACGCAACAAGGATCGACACAGTCACCGCCGCTCTCGGCACGCTTGGCTTGGATTGTCCTCTCGGCACTGGGCTCTGCGGTTCTACTCGCTGTCACCAACCATCTCACGCAAAACATTTCTTCGGTCCCCTTTTTGTGGGTGCTTCCGCTTGCGCTATACCTTATTACCTTCATCATTTGTTTTGATCGCCCGGGCTGGTATCACCGCGGCTTTTGGGGTGTTGCAGCTGCCATCAGCCTGCCGGTGATGGTTTATTTCGCAGACTCTTTGGCTTTGTTTCAGGTCTCAGGGCTATATGCTGCAGGGCTTTTCGCGGTTTGCATGTTTTGCCACGGCGAACTCGCTTCCCTCAAACCTCACCCGAGCCAACTCACGCGCTTTTATTTGGCCATGTCGCTTGGCGGTGCTTTAGGTGCACTTTCAATTGCCATCGGCGCCCCACTGTTACTGTCGGGTTATTACGAGCTTCACATCACCCTTGCGGTGATCGCCCTCGTGCTGCTGTGGCGAAGCTTCGATTCGACATGGATTTGGCGTTTTTCAAGCGCTGGTCTTGTCGCTGCGGTCTTGTTTTTGGTTCATGATGGACTTGAAGCATATCGTTTGGGCATTCGCGAGATGGAGCGCAATTTTTACGGCGTTGTTCGCACACGTGATTACCCCTCAGAGCCTGGCTTTCGTTATATGTTGCACGGCGCGATAAATCACGGCGGGCAGCTTCAAGGCGAACCTTTCGAAATGATGCCTGCGACTTATTACAGCCCAAACAGCGGCTACGGCAGACTTTTTCAAGCCATGCCAGAGGGACCCAAACGGGTCGGTTTGATCGGCTTGGGAGCAGGCGCACTTGCGGCCTACGCCCAGTCAGGCGATCACTGGGTAATTTATGAAATCAACCCTGCCGTCGTCGATTTAGCCAAAAAAGAGTTCAGTTTCTTGGATCGTATGAAGGCGCCCTATGAAATTGTCCTTGGTGACGGCAGACTCGCGCTTGAACGAGAAGCGCCTCGGCAATACGACGTCTTAGCAGTCGATGCCTTTTCAGGTGATTCGATCCCCATTCACTTAGTGACCAAGGAAGCCATGGCGGCTTATGTCAAGCACCTAGCGCCAGGCGGCGTTATTGTGTTTCAAGCAACAAACCGATTTGTTGATTTACCGCCGGTCGCAAAACGACTGGCTGATGCTTTTGGTCTTGAAGCAGTGTTAGTGGAGGATAGCCCCCAGTTCACCACAGGTCCAGAACGTTGGTATTTGCATACCGATCAAATCATCATGACGAAAAACAAGGATGTTTTAAAACATCCCGCCTTCAAAGAAGCCAAGCCCATAAACCTGCGTCCTGATGTTGGCGTTTTTACCGACGACCACTCGAATTTGTTAAGGATTCTAAAGCATTAGCTTGCGACCAGACACCTGGTCGCACCGATAAAGCGACGATTAATCCATACACGGTGATTGCACAGGCGACCGACACATAGTAGGCGCTTGCCGCAAGTTCGCTTTGAACCGCCAAAAATGCGCCGAGACCGACCGCAATCGCGATCCTGAAAAACCCGGCTAGCATCGGTCCGTGCATGCGGCCTGCACCCTGCGAAGCAAAATACAGTGTCATGCCCAGCGCAAAAGCTGGCAGGGCCCAGCCAAGATAGGAAAGCGCGTGAGCTGCCTGTTCACGAACCTCGGGGTCCTTAGTGAAAAACGAGGCGAGGAGCTCAGGCGCTAAAGCCACCCAAAGGCCAAATGGCAAAGTCACCAAAAAGGCCATCCCCGCCCCTGTCCAGGCTATCCGCCTTGCCTCAGGCCACTGGCCTGCACCCACTGCATGCCCCACAAGCGCTGTCAGAGCGGCCCCGACGCCAAACGATACAGGGACCATCAAAAACTCCACTCTTGCAGCAATGCCATAGGCTGCAACATGGGCAGTACCGTAGGCCGCTAAGCGTGCATTGACCAGGAATGTGGTGAGGTTGGCAATCAGGGCAAGTGCACAGGCCATCAAACCCACCGATAGAATTTTTTTGAACAAGGCAGTCTGCGTGGCTATGCTCAGATCAGGTAGAAATCCTGCCTGACCTGAGCGCACTTTCTGCCACATCAACCATGCAGCAACAGAAAAAACCAAGGCCTGCGCCAAACCAATACCCGCAAGACCAAGCTCTAACACCAACGCGCACAGCGGCATGAGGAGGCACAGCACAAGCCATGCAATCACCATCAGTCGTCCCACAATACGGTGCTGCCCGCCTCCCCGCAAAACGGCCGATAAGGTATTGACAAGCCATGCGGGCACTGCGGCAAGACCAAAAGCAGCCAGCGGATAAAAACGATGCGTGTGGGCAATCTCGTCGCCGGCGAGCCTGCTAAAAAGCCAAGGTAAGAGAAAACTTAATGGAATGGCAAACAAAAGCCCCGCTATGAAAGCGATCCATAAAGCATGTTTCACCAGTGCACACGCCTGGTCATGGTCATTTGCACCCAGCGCTCGCGCAATTGCCGAGGAAACGCCACCACCCATAGCACCGGCTGAGGTTTGTTGCAGCAAAAGTACAAAAGGTAGAGCAATCGACCAAGCTGCAAGCGCATCGGTACCTAGCCTTGCAGCGACAAGCGTCTCAGCAAATTGGGTTAGGACTTGCGCTGCTGAAACAGCCGCTGACGGTGCAGCAAGCGCAAGAATCCTGGCGATCACGAAGGATTATCGCTGTGCAGGCGTCCCGCTGTTGCCCAGTCAGACCGTTTGATATCTTCAAAGATCACATCGACTGAATCGGGTGAGCACTGCAAAGTCTCACTGGCCACCTTGGTGACCTGTTCGGCAAAAGCGCGCTTTTGCTCAAGGCTTCGTCCCTCAAAAAGACTGACATGGATCAATGGCATAAGGGTTCACTCCAAAATCGTCAAGAAAGCAAAATTTGCATCAGCAAATGAAACCATAGCTCAAGGGCTTTAAGGCTACCATCAGGTTGTCGCGCTGCTTGCAGCATTCCAGGAAATGCGTTGAGGACAGTTATGGAATTCGATCACGCCGTTGTCGTCGTACATGATCAAATGGATCAGGCGGTTGAACGCTTTCGAGCCATGGGATTTTTTGTCACCGAACGTGGACACCATAGCCTTGGAACCATCAACCATCTGATCATTCTCGATAACAGCTACATCGAATTGCTCGGCTATCTGCCAGAAAATCGTGACAAACGCCCCGAAGTTCGCGATGCACCGGCAGGCTTAAACGCCTGGGTATGGCGCAGTCACAATGCATCGGAGACCTACCAGCAATGTATCGCGCGTGGCGCACCGGTAAGCAAGCCAGATAGATTTTCCCGTCCGGTGCAAGTCGGTGGTCTAAACGATGAAGCAGTGTTTCAAACCGTTCGCGTAGCACCCGAACACTCGCAAGCTGGACGTTATTATTTCTGTCAGCATGAAAAGCCCCATCTGGTTTGGCATAAGCCATGGATGCAACATCCCAATCAGGCGTGCGAGATCACGGCAGCTTATGCAAAGGTTGCAGACTTAGATCGCGAGCAAAAGCTGCTGCAACAATTAGTGGGCGATGCTCGTGTTTGGCCAGCGAGCTTGGTGATCGAGGCCGATCCTGAGCTCGAGCAAGGCGGCTATATGCACCAATTAAACATTGCCTGCCGCGACCTGATTGCCCTGCGAACCTGCTTGCTCCAACAATCGGTTCCTCATGTGTGGGCAAATGATCGCATCCGCATCGATGCAAGCCATGCGATGGGTTTGTGCCTGGAGTTTCACGAGGAGATAAGCGACACCAAGGTTTTGCACTCGGCATCATCCAGGTCTGGGGTTGACGCAACAGCCGCAGTGGCATCAAGAGGATCAGCAGCCTCATCTGCAAATGCAGCCTCAACTCCTGATGCATCCCCAACTTCTAATGCAGCCTCAAAGGCAAAGGCCTACGCCAACGATGGCGCCGAGGCCTTTATCCGTATGCTGCAAGTCCATGGGGTAAAGACTATTTTTGGCGTTTGTGGCGATACAAGCCTTCCCTATTACGATGCGCTTTATCGACTCGATCACGGCATGGCCCATGTGCTTGCCCGCGATGAACGCAGCGCCGCCTACATGGCCGATGCTTATGCCCGAGTCAGTGGACGGGTCGGTGTGTGCGAGGGCCCAAGTGGAGGCGGTGCGACTTATCTTGCGCCCGGACTGGTTGAAGCAAACGAGTCTTCAGTACCTGTTCTAGCATTTAGTTCAGATGTTCCTGTCACAAGCAGGGGGCGTTATCCCCTGACCGAGCTGCGTCAGGAGGCTTTATACGCACCCCTGACCAAATGGAATGGAAGCATTGACCTGGCCTCAAAAATCGGCGACCAGGTTCGTAGCGCCTTTCGAGCCATTTGCACGGGTAGGCCAGGCTCAGCGCACCTTTGCCTGCCCTATGATGTACTCAAGGCAAAGCATGATGGCGAGGGACTTTGGGCTCAAGCCGAACACAGCAGTGCACCCGCTTGGCGCTGCGCTCCCGCGCTTGAGGCGACCAGGCAGGCCGCCACTAAACTTATAGCAGCCAAGCAAGTGGTCATCATTTGTGGCGGCGGTGTGATCAGTTCGGGGGCTTGCGAGGCATTAAGCAAACTCGCGCATCAACTCGATGCACCAGTCTGCACAACAGTCAGCGGCAAAGGATGTATATCAGATAACGATCCGCTTTCTGTAGGCGTTGTTGGATCAAACGGTGGTGTGCTGGCAACACGCGAGATCGTCGCAGCCGCTGACCTGGTTTTTTTCATCGCCTGCAGAACAGGGTCGACAACAACCGAGCATTGGCGGTTTCCACAACTTGGCACTGAGATCATCCATCTTGATGTCGACCCTGCGGTGATTTCAAGCAGCTATCCAACGAGCATTGCACTGGTTGGCGATGCCAAGCTGGGGCTTGAGGCTCTGATTGAAGCCGTGCAAGCGCAGCGCCAAAACGCTACGTCAGAACAGTGCCAAACCAAGCATCTTGAAGGAAGTGGTCTTGCTATGGTCGCAAAAGCTCGGGCAAGTAAGTGGAAAGCTTTTGAAGCGCTTGCTCAAAGCGACGAGCTTCCGATTCGCCCGGAGCGCATCATCGATCAATTGCGCCAAGCCCTGCCCGACGATGCGATTGTTTGCGCCGACCCCGGAACGCCCTGCCCTTACGTCGCCGCCTATTTCAAGTTACCCAAGGCCGGTCGATATTTCGTAACCAATCGAGCCCATGGTGCACTTGGCTATGCACTGCCTGCTGCCATCGGTGCTTGGTATGCCAAGCCTCAGCAGCGATGCGTGGCCTTGATGGGTGATGGCAGCTTTGGCTTTGTTGCGGGCGAACTCGAAACCGTTGCGCGATGCGGGGCGCCGATTTTGATGATCGTGCTCTCGAACGACGCCTTCGGCTGGATCAAGGCAAGCCAGCGAGCAAGCTATGGTAAGCGATACTTCTCGGTGGACTTTAGGCCCACCGATCATGCAGCGATTGCCAGAGCCTACGGTATCGATGCCTTTCGTGTGGAGGACCCGCAAGCACTCGGGCCTTGTTTGCGTGAAGCCCTCGCCTTAAATCGCCCCGTGCTTATCGACATTAGAACGCAGGCTCTTGAAGAGGCAGCAGCACCGGTGAGCCAGTGGATGGGTTAATTCAGCCGGTTAATGAGTTAATCCATAGAGCAAACGGGGTGAATACAGCCGGTAGACGTGTTAATACATCCACTTGATAACTTAAATCATCCCACGGTCAATGATAAACTCAATAACGTTTTGCAACCCCTCTTGAGTCTTTAAATTAGTAAAGACCCAGGGCCTGCTTCCCCGTTGCGCGGTTGCGTCACGCCCCATCACGTCGAGCGAAGCCCCGACCATCGGCGCCAAGTCCATTTTGTTGATCACTAAGAGGTCGGAGCGGGTGATGCCAGGCCCACCTTTACGCGGAATCTTCTCGCCTCCTGCCACGTCAATCACATAAATGGTCAGGTCCGAAAGCTCAGGACTAAAAGTTGCTGCGAGATTATCGCCCCCCGATTCAATAAAGACGACGTCGGCGTCTGGATAGCGTGCAAGCATTTGCTCAACAGCATCCAGATTGATTGACGCATCTTCGCGAATCGCGGTATGAGGGCAACCACCAGTCTCAACGCCCATAATCCTCTCGGGCTCGAGCGCACCAGCCACTGTTAACAGGCGCTGATCTTCCTTGGTATAAATGTCGTTGGTCACAACGACCAAATCAAATCGCTCGCGCATCGCCTTGCACAGCATTTCGACCAGCG
>Ga0255277_1000139_pt1 | contig 11584 bp, 1 predicted proteins | sample AtltaT_7_FD_183709 | JGI IMG/M metagenome (GOLD analysis project Ga0255277, IMG submission 183709) | Metatranscriptome of freshwater microbial communities from Altamaha River, Georgia, United States - Atl_Cont_RepA_8d (Metagenome... | ecosystem: Environmental > Aquatic > Freshwater > River... | reverse complement strand
CTCTCACAAAGTCCGGGGGCGTCGAGGTCATCGAACGGTATTCAGGCTGATATCAGATCAATCAAGATATCAATCGGCCTGATCTCAGGCCCCGGTGAAGGGGCCCGATTTTTTTATTTACTTTTTCACAGAAGGCTTGGTTGGTGGCTTCGGTGTGGCCTTGGCAGCGGCTTTCTTCGCGGCGGCGGCAGCCTTTTGAGCAGCCAGTTTGGCAGCAGCGGCGGCCTTCTGGGCAGCCAGCTTGGCGGCACGCTGCTGGGCGGCTGTAAGCTTGACCATCGAGCCACTTCCACCATTGCCACCCGTTCCTGTGCCGGTTCCAGTTCCAGTTCCGGTACCAGTGCCAGAGCCTGCGTTCGAACCACTTGTTCCGCCGGTGCCTGAAGAGCCGCTGGCTGGTCCGCCGTTGCCGGCTGGTGGTGTCGAGGTGTTGCCACCATTGCTGCCCGTGCCAGTACCTGTTCCGGTACCTGTTCCAGTGCCAGTTCCGGTACCTGTTCCAGTGCCGGTTCCGGTTCCCGCGCCACCCTGGCCACCATTGCCTGGATTTGGTGGGACAGGCACAGGAGCAAGGCGGAACTGAAGCGGGCTATTGACGGCCACACCGCCGACGATGCCGAAATTGCGGCTGACGGTGACAGCTGGTGTCTGGGCATTGTCGAGGTAGCTCCAGACGCCGCCGAGGGTGGCATTGGCGTTATTCGGGTCTTGCGTCATTGGCGTATAAACGGCCAATTCCGCCTTGCCGTCGCCGTTATAGTCATCGGGCGTTGGAATATCGGTCGATTTGCCGAATTCCTTCACCACAGTGATGAACTTGGTTGGATCGGCCGGATCAACCTGACGGATTGACCATTGCAGCGTGCCGTTGGCAGTCGGTTCGGCCACAGCCACATCAGCCTTGAAGTCAAGGTTGTAGTCGGCTGGAACCGGTATCGAGTTGGCCCCGCCGAGCTGCACCGTGATGCGGGCATTGGTGGACGAATCGAGGTATTCAAAATACCGCTTGTCGCCTGAAATATAAGTCACGCCAAAGTCAGCCCGGCCGTCGCCGCTGTAGTCAGCCGGCAGGGGTTCGGCACCCGGCACGCCAAACGGAGTGGTCTGCACGCCGGTGGATGTCGAGAGGACATACGACCAGAGCTGGTTGACCGGATTATAAATCGCCGGATCGGTGATACCGTCGCCGTCGAAATCAGCCGGGTAGGGCAGTTCGCCGCCGTTGACGTTTGAGAATGGCAGGTCGGCCTTGCCAAAGGTTGTCATCTGGATGTGGAAGATGCCCTTGGTCTGGTTGTAAACAGCCGGGTCATACTTGCCGTCGCCGTCGAAGTCGCCGGAGACCGGGATAATCTGGTCAGCGAGGTTCAGCGTGAAGGTGGCGTTGACATAGACCGGATTGGTCTCGGTGCTGTTTGAAAGCAGAACCTTCAGCGTACCGGCAGTACGATCGTAGAGCGGATAATCTGAGCGTCCATCGCCATTGTAATCGTCGGGCACGGTAATGATCGTCACCGAAATCGATGGCGAAGAGCCGCTACGATTGCCAGCGGCGTCGATCAGGCGGGCACTGATGCCGATCGTGCCGTTGTAGAGAGCCTGAGCCAGTTGGATCGAGTATTGGCCGCTGGCGTCGAGCACGCCGGTGCCAATGATCTGGCCCTTGCTGTTGACGAGTTCCACCCGGGTGCCTGCCGGCGAGGTGGTGATCGGTGTGGAGCTGATAAAGGTCGGCCGGCGATTGGCGGTGATAAAGTCGCCATCGATACCGGTGTCGTCGCCGCTCTTGAGCGTCGGGGCAGGCGGAGCAGCCGGGGCTGTGCCGTCAACCGTGAGCGTGATCTGATTAGAGTTGGCCACGTTTCCGGCCACGGTGCGAACCTGGGCCATCACGATATAAACACCATCGGCCAGCGGCTTGTCAGGCGGAACCTGAATGCTGTAGGTGTTTGTCGAATTGGCCACGGTGGTAGCATAGACGACAAATGTCGCCAGCGGGTTGGCCGTGTCCTTGATCAGCAGATCTACCGCCTGATTCTTTTCGGCATTGCCGAAGAATCGGGGGCGACGAACGCTGGTGATGTTATCGCCGACTGAGCCTGAGTCGTCACGCGGGTCGAGGTTAATCGTCGGTGGCGGCACGTTTGGAATGCGGGTGTCGATCGTGATCGTCAGTGTCGGGCTCGGGGCCGAGACCGTACCGGCCACGTTTTCAACCGTCACATAGAATGTGTGCGGGCCGTCAGAAAGCGGCGTTGGCACCTGGAATAGGTATTGGCCGGGGTTGGTCAGCGGCGAGTTATTGCCGAGCGGGTTGGCACGCTTGGAGCCAAGGAAGTTTGGCACGCCATTAACCAGTTCATAGAACCGGACAAGGTAATTTGGCTGAGTCTGGCCCTGGAGCCGTGGGCGAACGACGTTCGTGAGATTGTCGCCAGGTACGCCCGAGTCATCCGGAGCATAGAGAATCGGGGCCGATGGCTGGGCCGGTGTGGTGGTGTCGATCGTCACCGAGATCGATCCGCCTACTGGCGAGACATTGCCCACGGCGTCAATCTGATTGACGCTGTAAGTGTAAGTGCCATCTGGAACTGGGCCCGGGTCCTGAATGGTGTCGGTCGTAACCTGACCGCTTACCACCTTGCGGGCCACTTCGGCACCGTTGCGGTAGAGAATCAGTGTCGGGCCACCGGCGGCACCGGATGGAATCGGTGTGGTGCCAACATTCTGATCAAGCCCGCTGGCCGAGAAAGTCGGCTTGTTGTTGTTGGTGATATTGTCGTTCGGGATACCCGTATCGCTGACCAGCTTGAGGTTGGTCGGTGCGGTCGGGGCCGTGGTGTCAACAATGATCGAGAAGCCCGAGGAGATTGTGCTCAGGTTGCCTGAAACATCACGCTGGCTGGCCGTATAGACATAAGTGCCATTCGGCAGGCCGGTGAAGGTCGGGTCGGTGATGACCGCTGAGGTATTCGGGCTGACGACGGCAACCGTATTTACCAGCGTGCCATCGCGATAGAGATAAACCGTGGCACCATTTTGGCCAGCCGGCACTTGCAGCGTGTCAGCGAACTGATCGATACCCGTGACGGTCAACTGCGGTGGTGGGGTATTGGTACCCGGCAGAGGCGGCACGTTGGAGGTATTGTTGGCCAGTGCCGAGACGGTCGGGGCCGTCGGGGCCTTGGTGTCGATTACCACCGTAAGAGGTGCCGAAAGCGGGCTGACATTACCGGCCAGGTCCGTCTGAGTGGCGGTGTAAGTATAAACACCGTCCGTCAGGTTCGTTGTATCGGTCAGCGTGACAAAGGTGTTGGTGCCCGTCACGCGGTCGCCTGGTGATGGCGGGGTGAACGTCGTGACCTGCACGCCGTTGCGATAGAGAATGACCTTATTGCCGTAGGTCTTGGTGGACGGCTTCGGCTCAATGCCTGAGATGGTCAGGGTCGGCGGAGGCGTGTTGGTCACGCTCAGGCCGTTAGCCGGATAAACGTCGGTGTTATTCACCAGCGTAATGCCGGTCGGGGCCAGTGGCACCGTGGTATCAACCGTGATCGTCAGCGCCTGGCTGGCACCTGAGGGGTTGCCAGAAGCATCAAAAGACACGGCATAGTAAGTGTAGTTGCCATCCGGCAGGCCGGTCGGCGAGAGATCAAGGCCCTTATCCTGAAGGGTGATCGTGTACTTCGTCGGGTCGGTGGCGTTGGGCGTTACGGCCCCGGCAGCCACTGCGTTCTTGAAGTAATTGGTTGGGTCAACCGGGCCACGATAAAGCCGCACGAAGGCAGGCAGCACAGGCAGTGTCACGCCAGGCACGGGGGCGAAGATCGTCTGTGTGCCATTGATGGTGATGCGTGGCTGCTTGAAGGTGGTGTAGGTATCCGGCGGATTATCCAGCGAAGTGTTATCCAGCAGGATTGGCTGGGCCGGGGCGGCATCGGGCGTGGTGTCGAGACGATACTGAATCGTCGCGATATTGCCGATGGTGCTCGACTGATTCACCGCCTGCAGGCCGATCGTCTTCAGGCCATCGGTTGAACCGTCGGCCTTGAAGTAACCGGCGTTGACCTGTACCGAGAAGAAGCCGCGGGCATCAGTCGTTCCAGTGCCGATCAGCGGGGCACCGACGGGGATGATGCCGTCCTTATAGTCGGATGGCAAATAATTCGTGAGGTCATAGAGGTTGACCGTCACCACATTACCGAAGGCCGACTGCTCGGAAATGCCGTTGAAATAAGGCTGAAGGATGTTGGTGAATTTATCCACCACCACAATGCCGTTATCACCGATGGTGCGGCCGAGCGGATCAACTGTGGCAACACCCGAGTTGGCGATATAACCGGAATCAGAGCCGCCGACACCCAGCGGATTAATGCCCGCCGTGGAATACTTCGGATCAACCGCCGACATGGCCACCGACTGCTGGAAGATCACCGGCGAAAGGCGAATGGCATACGCGCCACGGCCCCAGGTGCTGGCCAGCAGGATGTTGGGGCCGGTTGCCGTGACGGGCTGGCCGGTATTCGGGTCGATCACCGTGGCACGCATATTGGCCCGGCCGGTGGCTGGGTCGATATTGCCGGTGACGATATCCAGGTCGGTCACGATCACGTTTGGCAGATAACCGCCTTCACGTGTGGCACCATCGGTCAGCGGTGGGAACTGGACCCACGTGGCACCCTTATCCATTGAGCGGAAGACGCCCGCCTTGCCCGCGACATAGAGAATCGGGTGGTTCGGGCCGGCTGGATTGGCCAGGTTGTCGGGGATCAGGTAACGCCAGTCAACCACGAGCGATGTCAGCGGGTTCTGGGCCGCCTGCATCAGGTTGAAGTTCATCGTCGGGTCGTTATAGGCGTTGGAAGTCAGCGAGTAGAGATTACCCGTCACGCTGGCAAATGGCGTGTTGCCATCAGCCATATCGGCCTTCCAGAAGATGCCCTTCTGCGTGATGACATACGCTTCGCGGCTGCCACGCTCTGGGTTTGGCACAATCTTCTGAATCTGTGTGCCGTCCAGACCGTTTGACCGATCCAGCCAGGTACCACCACCGTTGTAGGTCACCAGCACGCGGCCAGCGGTGGTGCCCACAAAGAGATAGAAGTTGGTGTCGGCCGTTGGGTCGCTCGTCTGCGGGGCACCATAAGCCAAAGCCGATGCACGGCTGCCGGTTGTGCCGGGCTCAGCCACGGGCAGCCAGAACAAGCCGTTGTTATTGGTGGCGAAAACGCGGCCGCCGTTGGAGCCGATCAAAAGCTGGCTGCTGTTAATCGGGTTAATGGCGAACTTGTAGCCGTCCTGCTGTGGCCACTGATTATCCGGCCAGCCGGGACTGTTAGTCTGGAAGAGGCCATAGGTACGGCCCACGCCGGTGCCGTAGTTCTGACCAATCTGGAAGAAGTTGGTTCTTGGCGAATTCAGGCTGTCCAGCGGCCAATCCCACTCATAGAGCATGCTGTTCGGGTCAATGTTGCCCTGGGCATCATAAACGCCGCCGTTGGGGTTCGTCTGAACATCGGAACCTGCACCAAGCTGCTGAATCGGTGCGCCGGTCTGTGGATTCAGCGGCACATTCCAGACGAGATTGCCGGTATCAAGCAGATCCACATCCGACGACGGGTAGCCGTTGCGCTGCGTCATCGCGAAGAAGAGGGCACCCGAAACCTGCGCGGCAATATCCGAAGGCTGGGATGCAGCATTGTAGATCTGGGCCGTCTGAATATTACCATTACGGCTGCCGGTCGGAATGGCAACATTGCCTTCCATGCCGCTGTTATTGACCTGATTACCAATCGAACGGATCAGCGTGCCGTCGCCCTTATCCAGACCGCTGAAAACACCGGTATTCGTCACGGCGATCACGCGGGTGCGGCCTGTCAGCGGGTCAATCGTGGCAACGAGCTGTTGCAGGCTGGTGGCACCAAAGGAATTGCTGCCAGCGTCAACAGCCTGGAAATTGCCAAGCAGCGAGTTACCCAGCGTAATATCCGATGGATTATTGCCCATCGGCACCCAGCGGGCACCGGTGCCAACATTGGCCGTGGAATTAACATTGGTGACCCGAATCGAGCTGTTGTTTGCAAATGGCTTCTGTGGATCCTTATACATGTTCGTATAAGTGCTGAAGCCGGCAATCCGCGGGTCATAAGGTGGCGGAGGCGGGAAGGTGGACGGATTATTATTCACCGGATCATACAGACCAATAACATTGGTCGTATTCATCATCGGCAGGCCGCCATCGTCGCCGAAGTTGCCCATGAAGAAGGCATTGGAGTCAGAAATCCGCGAGATCTCAACGCGAATCATGCTTTCCGGCTGACCGGAACCAAGACCGCCAAAGGCACCGCCCAGATAAATCACATCAGGGTTATTCGGGTCGATTGTTAACGATTCGGCATAATCGGATTCGTTATACCCGAAATTATAATCCTGCGTGCCAGAAAGGCTGTTGGTCGGTACGGAACGCTCAGCGCCGCTAAGCGGTAATAATGTCCGAATTGCGATCTTCGTCCAGTTCTGGCCGAAGTTCTTCGTGACATACACACCCTGAATGCCGGCATTACCCGTATTGGCGACCACGGCATAAAGCCAGCCGGAATAGAGCACGTCCTTCGTGGCATTGCCGGTGAGCGCAGGCTTGGCCAGCAGGATACGGCCAAAGCCGCCGTTGGGTGAAGGATTGTTGAGCGTTGAAACGAAGCTGGGTGGATCACCAGGACGCCAGAGCGGGTTGCCCACGCCGCCAGCCATCAGGCTCCACGATACACCACGATTATTTGTCAGGTAAACGCCGTCACCCTGGAATGCGGCATAGCCGATCTGCAGGTTACCCGCCGGGTTGGAAATGGCATTGACCACGCCTGAGGATGGGTCGAGCACGATATCCGTCGCGTTACCACCTCGCATCAGGCTCCATGATCGGCCGGTGTCCATTGACTTCCAGATGCCGTTGGCTGATGGCGTAGCCGGGTTGTAAACGGCCATGTAAATGATCGTTTCGCCGGTCGTTGTCGTCCGCGGGTCAACCACAATCTTCTGAATCGTTGTGCCAAGGAAGCGGTGATCACGAGCCGGGCTCGTCAGCGGCAGGTAATTGCCGGCAGAGTCGTAGTTGGAAGTACTGTCGAGAATCTTCCAGCTCTTGCCGCCATCCGGCGAAATCAGAATGCCGATACCGGCGGCTGTGTTTGGCGTGTAGGTCTGACCATAATTCGGCGGGTTAAGCATGCCCGGTTCGCCAGTACCCACCAGCACAATCGACTGACCTGGATCGTTATTCCGGCCAAAAATCGCAATTGTGCCGGAATTCAGGCTATTGGTCGGGCCAAAGCCGGTCAGGTCCTGCCAGATCGGGCCACGCGGGTCGTTGGTCAGGAAGTTGGTCGTCTTGAAGACGCCGCCTGTGCCCGCACCAATGTAAACCGTGTTGCCTGAAAGGTCGCTCGGGTCAACGGCCACCGTTGAAACGCGGCCTGCGCCGCTGTTAGCCGTGCTGCCGCCGAGCGATGGATTATTTGCCGAAGCCTGATTCACGCCATTATTAATACCCGCAGGGCCCACTGGCACCCACTGGTCGGCTGAAAGGGCATTATCCACATTCATCGTGAAGATGCGGAAATCAAGCGTGGAGCGGTCGGCCACCGGCTCGCCCAGGCCTGTATCAGGCACCTGCTTGCCCAAATTCAGGGCCAGCGAGTTAATCGTGCCTGTGGCAATCACGCCCTTGTTCTGAATTTCCAGATACCAGTCGCCCTTGGCATTAATGCCAAGCAGGTTATTCAGCAGTGGCATCTGTGGCTTGAACCGGCCGAAGAACGGCGCACCACCGTTCTGAATCGGCGTCATCGCCGTGTCGTCAAAGACGGTTTCGGTGAAGTTCGCCCCAGTACCAGCCTGGCCCACACCCGAGAAGAGCAGGGTGCGCGAGCCATCAGGTGCCACCAGATAGCCCGTCAGATCCGTATCTTTCGAGAAGGTGACATTAATCTTGATATTGGCAAACTGGTTGATCAGGAAGCTGTCGCCCACCGTCAGCTTGATCTTATTCACGCTTGGAATAAGCGTTGTCGGATTAAGCGGGTCAGGCGTGGCGGGCAGAATCGGCACCGTGTTGCTGGTTGCAGTGCTGTATGACTGATTGATCGTCGGCCCGTTCGGGCTGGCGCCACGCAGCACATAAAGACCAGCGTTCTTGTTAGAGTCCATCAGGTCGCCAGTGCTTGAGGCAATATTTGCCCCCAGCACCATCGAATACTGCCCGGAAAGACGCTGATTCGGGAAGTCGATGCGATAAGTGCGAGGGAAGGCCGGATCGGGGTCCGTGCCATCCGGGTCCGGCGTGATCGTGAATGTTGAGGGATCAATCAGTCCTGCCGGCCCACGCATCTCAAGAATGTCGGCCGTGGTGAAGCTTGAAGGATCCATGTTCCGGTCAAATTTCACGTCAATAAACTGAGCCATGAAATTAACCTGGCTCGGATTGACGTTCAGCGCCAGCAGTTCGCCCGTGCTTGTCGGCGTCCAGATCACCGGCTTGGTCTTGTCGCCATCCTGATACCGGCCAAGCTGCGTGTTCTGCACAAACGGGCCACTCACGATCAATGGCAGTGTGGCATTGTCGTAAGGTGGGGCACCTGGCTCGAGCGGGTTCAGCGGAGCCGGCGTGGCATAGCTTGTATCAACGCCGACAATGCGGTCAGGAATGTTGTCCTGATCCATCAGATTGCCGTTTTTGATAATCCCGCCGGCGTCAACCGTCCGAATGGCATCGCGAATATTGCCTGGCCCGATCGAGTAGCTGTATGTACCGACGGCACTTTGCGGGGCAAACTGCACAAAGAACTGAGTCGCTTCGGTATTGCTCAGGTCCAGCGGCGTGACGTTCGTGACCGGAATGCTGGACTGCATGCCGTAAACGTCGGTGTAAGTAATCGAGAAATTCGAGCTGTAGAAGGTCGGGTCGGTCACACTTGAGGCCAGCACCGGCCGGTCCATTGTAAATGTGAAGCCGTCCACCTGCTGCACACCATTGGTGTCAACGGTGTTGTTGAATGTCGTTGCACCAGCCTGCCAGCTTCGCACCTGGCCCATGGTGCTTTCAATCACCCGCGGGCCGGCCGATGTGTACATGCGACCGATGGCAATATTGCCACGGATCATGTTTACATTCGTACCGCCGTTGTTATTGGTGTCGTAGCCTGTGTTGTAATTAAATGACCAGGCCGGGAAAATCTGACCGGCAAACATCTGAAGGCTTGATCTTACGCCAAAGCCCCAGAGTGCATCGCGCACCGGGTTGGCCGAGCCCTGATTATCAGGTACCGGAATGTCAAAGACCGTATCACCCGTGATGACGTTGGTCGGTGCAATTTCCAGGTTGGCATTATTTGACTTGGAATACGTGCGGCCGCCGTCGATCGACGTCTGTACGCTGTTGACCACGCGAATACGTGCGGCGTCATAGCGGGAGTCAAGATAGCTCACACCAACGGTGCCAGTGTATTGATCAACCGCCACGGCTGGCAGGAACTGTGGGCGGCCATTGGCAGAATCACCCTGCACACCATCTTTGTTATATCGGCCGGTTAATGATGGAATAAACTGGGCACCGGAATAGCCGTCGGCCGCGCCTGAATCATCATTAACAAGGAATGGCCCCTGGGCCGCACCCGTTGGCGATGCCAGTGTGACCATGCAGATATCGGTATTATCGCCCGGGTTATCGCCAATGTTGTAGTCGCGATCAACATAGGCAATATAAATTTTGCCGCGATTCGGGCTATATGAGCCGAGTGTTGCGTCAATCGCAATCGAAGGCGCTGGGCCAATGCCCTGACCTGTGATATTTGTGCCCAGCGGATACTGCCCGGAAGGGCTGGCACCGGCAAGTGAAGAACGGGCCACAATGCGCGATGCGCTCACCGTGCGCAGGCCTGTGGTCTGAGTGGCATCAGCCACTACTGTCGCAGCATAAATTTGCGAGACGTTTGGCCCGGAAGGCGGGGAATAGTTGTCCCAGACGAATGTCGCCGCACCTGGATTGGTACCACCGCCCGGATTGATGGCGGCGCTAATGCGTGTCAGGTAATTTTGTGTTGTACCATCGCCAGAATTAAGCGTACCCAGCGTCAGGGCTGTAGTAATGGTCGGTGGGGTGGTGAAGAACGAAGCACCACCGGAAACAGGGTCGGCACCACGCGGCGAAACGATTGCGCGGATCTGAAGTGGTGGAAATGGAGTGGCTGTGCCCGGCGTTTGCTGGATAAAGCCGATGTAAACGGCACCGCTGTTCGGGTCATCCTGATTTGCACCAGTGATAGGGTCAGTAAAGAACTGCGGATTGGTGTTAACCGTAATAAATGGCTTGATCCAGGCCGATTGCAGCGTCTGGTCTGGCGTGGTAATTGTCCGGTTCCAGTTATAGATGGACGCATTACCCGTACCGGCCAGAATCGTCAGGCCATCGGACGAAAGCTTGCGATATTGCAGATAACCGCCGTTGCCGTAGCCGGTTGGGTTATTCGTCTGCGATTGCACAACGTGAATATTGCCGGCGCGGTCGAAAGCGACCGAAATATCCTGAACATAAAGGTTCGGAATCGGGGCAGACGTAACGGTCGGGTCAGAGAGAGGGCCGGGCAGGTTCAGTGGTGTCCACGTGGTGCCGCCGTCCTGCGTGACATAACCAACAGTGCGAATTGGTCTTACAACTGTTGAGCCAAAAATCGGCACATTATTAAGCTGTGCCACCACCACCTGGTGATCCGGGTTGAGCGGGTCCACACTCAGCACCGGGCTGCTGATGTTTGTCGAAGCCTCTCCCGCATTAACCGGGGTGGCGTTGGTATTACTGACCAGAGTACCGACTCTGGCCGTCGGGCTGTAAACGTTCTGTGTGCCGGCAAATGGATAACTGCCGGTGTTCGGATCATAAATATTTTGAAGCTGGCTTGGCTTCAGTGGTGCCGGCAGCGTGGCCAGCAATTCACGCGTCTCCAGGCTTTCCGGCTGGAGCGATTCAAGACTTACCCGGCGTCGCGTTCTCTGCGACTGACTTGTCTGGATTCTCTCGCGGCGTTCCCTCGCGCGGACCCGAGTCCAGCCCTGACCACCCTGAGGCTTCTCACCGTTCGGTTCCAAGCGCATGGCATCTGACCTCGTCGCTAAATTTTAGCTTGATTCTGCACGTCGGGTCACAAGTGTTGGCAAGGCCGTTCCCGTCATTCTATACGGAACAAACCCACCACCGCACTCGCGCTTTTCGAAAACTGACACCTGCCGCCCTACGCCCCGTAAGACAACCGGCGCTCGAAAAGAACGTGGCTTCATGGCAACCATGTACCCGCCGTGCCCTTATGTCAAGAACTACAGAGTCGCCCGAAAATTGCCCGATCGTTACAACCGGATTATCTCGCGGAGACCCACCAGTTTTCTCGACACTCAAGCCCAAGCAAGTGCCACTTGTTTCAACGTGTCTGGACCTCTGTACTCAAGTGCATCTATCCATGGAACTTAAACGGTATTCAGCCCCAATAACCGCCCAAGCCCCGGCCAAAGTATTTTTTTATCTTTGGCTCAATTGGAT
>Ga0255277_1000138_pt1 | contig 11635 bp, 12 predicted proteins | sample AtltaT_7_FD_183709 | JGI IMG/M metagenome (GOLD analysis project Ga0255277, IMG submission 183709) | Metatranscriptome of freshwater microbial communities from Altamaha River, Georgia, United States - Atl_Cont_RepA_8d (Metagenome... | ecosystem: Environmental > Aquatic > Freshwater > River... | reverse complement strand
GATGGTCGGAGCGGCGGGATTCGAACTCGCGACCCTCTGCTCCCAAAGCAGATGCGCTACCAGGCTGCGCTACGCTCCGACAAGACGCGATTTTACCCGTGAAAGCAGGGCCGCCAGCAGCGGTTCAGCGTTTTTCGTATTGGGTTGCACCAAACAGGTTCTGGCGAGCCTTCTCATCGATCAGTGGCTTGCGCGCATCGGCCAGCACCTGCACCGCCTTTTGCACTGCAGGCCGTGCAGCGATGGTGTCGAACCAGATTTTGAGATGGGGGTAATCGGCCCAGTCAATCCCCTGGTTTTGCCAGCTGCGTAGCCAGGGAAAAATCGCCATGTCGGCTATCGAATAACTCTTGCCGCCGATCCAGGGGCTGCTCTGCAGACGTTTATCCATGACGCCATACAGGCGCTTGGCCTCGTTGGTGTAGCGGTTAACTGCGTACTCTATTTTTTCGGGAGCATAAATCCGGAAGTGGTGGGCCTGGCCGAGCATGGGGCCGACGCCACCCATCTGGAACATCAGCCACTGCAACACTTCGTATTTGGCACGGTCGCCCTTGGGCATGAACTTGCCGGTCTTGGCCGCCAGATAGATCAGCATGGCACCCGACTCGAACAGGGAGATGGGTCGACCATCCGGTCCGTCGCTGTCCACCATGGCGGGAATCTTGTTGTTGGGGCTGATCCTCAGGAAGTCGGTCTGGAACTGGTCGCCAGTGCCGATGTTGACCGCATGCACCTGGTAGGGCAGCTTGCACTCTTCGAGCATGATGTGGATCTTGTGGCCGTTGGGCGTGGGCCATGTGTAGAGGTCGATCATGGAGGTCTCCTGTGCTCAATAAGCATGAATCATCGCAAAAACGGCCTGCCGACATGATGTGGGCAGGCCGTTAGGGGGAGTGTCGTGGTTCAGCTGCCGCGGGTGACAGGCATGTCCACTTCACCTGGAACGCTCATGTGACGGGCGTATTCCAGCTTCGACAGCGAGTTGCGGTGCACCTCGTCGGGGCCGTCGGCCAGACGCAGGGTGCGCTGGTGGGCGTAGGAGTAGGCCAGCGGGAAGTCCTGCGATACGCCACCCCCGCCGTGTGCCTGGATGGCCCAGTCGATGATCTGGCAGGCCATGTTGGGCGCCACAATTTTGATCATTGCGATCTCGGCCTTGGCGACCTTGTTGCCCACGGTGTCCATCATGTAGGCCGCCTTGAGGGTGAGCAGGCGGGCTTGCTCGATCATGCAGCGGGCTTCTGCCACACGTTCCTGCCAGACGGTCTGACGAGCCACTTCACGGCCGAAGGCGACCCGGCTGTTCAGGCGTTTGCACATCAGTTCGAGTGCGCGTTCGGCCGCGCCGATGGAACGCATGCAGTGGTGGATTCGGCCGGGGCCGAGGCGACCCTGGGCGATCTCGAAGCCACGGCCTTCGCCGAGCAGGATGTTGCCGGCGGGCACACGCACGTTTTCCAGCAAGACCTCCATGTGGCCATGGGGCGCGTCGTCGTAGCCGAAGACGCTCAGGGGACGCAGCACCTTGACGCCCGGGGTGTTCGCGGGCACCACGACCATCGACTGTTGCGAGTGGCGGGGTGCATCCGGATTGGTCTTGCCCATGACAATGTAGACGGCACAACGTGGGTCACCGGCACCGGAAGACCACCACTTGCGGCCGTTGAGCACGTACTCATCGCCTTCCCGGCGGATGTCGCACTGGATGTTCGTGGCATCGGAGGAAGCCACTTCAGGTTCGGTCATCAGGAAAGCCGAACGGATTTCGCCCTTGAGCAGGGGTTCGAGCCACTGGTCCTTGAGGCTTTCACTGGCGTAGCGCTCCAGCGTTTCCATATTGCCCGTGTCCGGAGCCGAGCAGTTGAAGACCTCGGGCGCCCATGGCACACGTCCCATGATTTCACACAGCGGCGCGTACTCCAGGTTGGACAGCCCTTCGGGCGCCCGCTTGGACTTGGGCAGGAACAGGTTCCACAGCCCGGCCTGGCGTGCCAGAGGCTTGAGTTCTTCAATGATTCGGGTCGGTACCCAGGCGTTGCCCTTGGCGCGGTTCTCGGCGATCTCGTCAAAAAAGCGTTGCTCGTTGGGATAAATGTGCTGGTCCATGAAGGCCAACAGACGCGCCTGCATCTGCTTGACCTTGGGGCTGTACTCGAAGTCCATGGGCTTTCTCCTTTGTGGGTAATCAGTGTTGCTGTGCAAATTGCCAGGCCAGCTCGGCCATGGGGCGGGCACCTGCACCGGAGGTGCGGGCCTGCTCGCTGGAGGCCGTGCCGTCTTCCACCCGCTTGGCGATTCCTTGCAGGATGGCGGCGATTCGGAACATGTTGTAGGCCAGGTAGAAGTTCCAGTCGCGTGCCAGTGCCTGGGGTGTGGCGAAGCCGGTACGCTCGCAGTAAAGCCGGATGTAGTCTTGCTCCGAGGGGATGCCCAGCGCAGCCAGATCGAGTCCGCCAATGCCGCGGAAAGTCCCAGGCTTGATGTGCCATGCCATGCAGTGGTAGCTGAAGTCGGCCAATGGGTGGCCCAGGGTGGACAGTTCCCAGTCGAGCACGGCCAGAACACGCGGCTCTGCGGGATGGAACATCAGGTTGTCGAGCCGGTAATCACCGTGCACGATGCTCACCAGGGAGTCGTCCCTGGCGCTGTCTGGCATGTTCCTGGGCAGCCAGTCCATCAGCAGGTCCATTTCGGAAATGGGTTGGGTGATGGAGGCCACGTACTGTTTGCTCCATCGGCTGACCTGACGTTCGATGTAGTTGCCGGGCTTGCCGTAACTGGCCAGTCCCTGGGTTGCAAAGTCGACTTTGTGCAGTGCCGCCATCACGCGGTTCATCTCTGTGTAGATGGCACCGCGCTGTGCAGGCGTCATGCCGGGCAAGGACTGGTCCCAGAGCACACGGCCCTGGACAAATTCCATGACGTAGAACGCGCGACCGATGACGGATTCATCATCGCAGAGCACATGCATCTTCGCCACCGGGACATCGGTGCCGGCGAGGCCGCTCATGACGGCGAACTCGCGCTCGATGGCGTGGGCAGAAGGCAGCAGCTTCGCAACGGGTCCGGGTTTGGCCCGCATCACATACTGCTGGGATGGCGTGATGAGCTTGTAGGTCGGATTGGACTGTCCCCCCTTGAACATCTCCACGCTCAAAGGGCCTGAGAAGCCTGGCAAGTGCTGGGTCAGCCAGTTTTGAAGTGCCAACACATCGAAAGCGTGGGCACCCGAGACGGGGCGGGTCCCCACGAAATGTTCAAATCCACTCATGGGGTCCTCGCATGGCGGGCTTCTCGCCCGCCAGAGCATGGTTCAGATGTCGGCGTTGACGATGTCCATCAAGCCTTCGCGGTTGAGCACAACCAGACCACCCGGCTCGATGCGGATGATCAGCTCGCGCTCCATTTGCTTGAGTTCCTGGTTGACCCGCTGGCGTGAAGCCCCCAGCAGTTGAGCCAGTTCTTCCTGTGCCAGCTGCAGGCTGATGCGGATGGCCTTGGCGTCCGACAGGCTCGGGGTGCCATAACTTCGCACCAGGTGGTTGAGTTGCTTGGCCAGACGCGCGCGCAAGGGCAGGGTGTTGAGGTCTTCCACCAGGCCATACAGCTGCCGGATGCGCCGCGACTGCAGTCGCAAGAGGGCCTCGTAGAACTCCGAGTGCTGTGACAGGATCTTGCGGAAATCCGCCTTGGCCACGTTCAGGATGGTCGTATCGCCATGCGCGTAGCAGTCGTGCGTGCGCCGATCCCCGTCGAAGATCGCCACATCGCCAAACCAGATGCCCGGCTCCACATAGGTCAGCGTGATCTGCTTGCCCGAGACCGAGGTCGAGCTCACACGCACGGCACCCTTGGCACAGGAGATCCACACTTCCGGTGGATCTCCGCGCGCAGCGATCATGTCGCCGTCCCGGTAACGTTTGACGTAGGTGCATCGAAGTATGTCGTGCCGAAGCGAGGGTGAAAGGGAAGAAAACCAGCGACCGTTGTTGATCGCTTCTCGTTCTTCCATTGTCAGAATGGGTTCGTCCATGGTCTGTCTTGTCAGTGACTGGTTTGGAGGGTTTTGTCGCGAACGGGACCGCTCGCGACACTTGTCAGCCTGGTGTCGGCTGGGCTTGTTTCCAGTGTTTCAAATGTATTTCGGCGTTTCCTTGTTCAGGAAGGCACCCATGCCGATTCCGGCGTTGGCATGGTGCAGGTTCTTGACGAAATGATCGCGTTCGCGCGCCAGTTGCGCATTGAGAGAGCTGCCATCGGCCTCGGCCAGCAACTCCTTGATGCTTCCCAGGGCATTGGGTGCACGGGCATTGAGCTGTGCGGCCCAGACCAGCGCCTGTTGCAGGGCCTGGCCTGGTTCGGTGATGCGATTGACAATGCCCATCTGATGCAGGCGATCGGCGCCGATGCGCTCGCCGCACATCAGCAGCTCGGTGGCGAGCTGGCGCGGTACCAAACGTGACAGGCTCCAGCTCCCACCGCCATCGGGCGAGAGCGCGATGGAGCTGTAGGCCATCACAAACACGCTGTTGCTGGCCGCCACGATCAGATCGCATGCCAGGGCAAGTGAAAAGCCTGCACCCGCAGCGGGTCCTTCGACGACCGCAATCACGGGCCTGGACGAGGTGCGAATGGCCTCGATCCAGCTGTGCAGGCCTTCGATGCTCTGCGCTTGTACTTCAGGGGCCTGCTGGCGGTTGTGCTGCAGGCGTTGCAGATTACCTCCTGCGCTGAAGATGCTGCCCTCGCCTGTGATGATGACCGAGCGGACGTCCGGGTTGGTTTCTGCAGCATTCAGGGCTTCGACGCCAGCGGCATACATTTCCGGGCCCAGCGCATTGCGGTACTCCGGGTTCGAAAGGGTCAGGACCATGGTCTGGCCTTCGCTGGTGCTGATCAGTTGGGCGGGCATGAGCTCTCCTTGTGCGGTTGGGGCAGCGCAGAACCGCTGCCCCGCAAAGTGATTAGCTTTCTTCGTGCAGCAACGACAGGCCGATGGCACCGCGCCGGCGCAGCCACGGGCTGGGGCGGTAACGCGGGTCGCCATACACGGTCTGCATGTTGAACAGCACTTCGAGGATGCTGTCCGGGCCAAAGCGGTTGCCCATGGCCAGCGGACCCATCGGGTAGGCCAGGCCGAGGGTCACCGCGGTTTCGAGGTCTTCGGGGCTGCAGACGCGTTGCTGGCACATGTCGGACGCGATGTTGACGATGGTGGCGACCACGCGCTGGGTGACGAAGCCACCGCTGTCGCGGATCACGGAGACCGGCTTGCCGTCGCGCGCCAACAGGGCGTGTGCCGCGTCACGCATGTCGGGGCGGGTGGCCGGGTTGGTGGCGATCACGCGGCGCTTGGTGGCGGCATCGGGCACCAGCATGTCGATACCGATCGTGCGGGCCGGGTCGTGGCGGTCGACCACTGCGACAGTCGTCACGTCAAAGCCCAGCGGAGCGACCAGGGTCAGGGCCTCGGGTGAAGGCGACTGGCCGGTTTCGATCTTCGCCCCCAGGTCCTTGAGCAGCTGCAGCAGCTCGGCGCGGCGGGCCGCGCGCGGCGAGACCCACACGGGCGGCATGTTCTCGACCACCGGCACTGGCGGTTCGGCCGGCACTTGCTGCACGCCGTCGATGTATTTGTAGAAGCCTTCGCCGACTTTCTTGCCGACCACGCCACCGGCCAGGCGCTGGGCGGTGATCACGTTCGGGCGGTAGCGGGGTTCGTCGTAGTACTGGCGGTAGATCGATTCGATCACGTGGTGCGAGACGTCCAGCGCGGTCAGGTCAAACAGCTCGAAAGGGCCAAGGCGGAAGCCCACCTGGTCGCGCAGGATGCGGTCGATGGTAGCGAAGTCGGCAATGCCTTCGCTCACGATGCGCAGGGCTTCGGTGCTGTAGCCGCGGCCGGCGTGGTTGACGATGAAGCCGGGCGTGTCACCGGCCTGCACCGGGGTGTGGCCCATCTGGCGGGCAAAGTCGGACAGGCGCTGGCAAACGCCGGTGTCGGTCTTGAGGCCGGCGATCACCTCGACCACCTTCATCAGCGGCACCGGGTTGAAGAAGTGGTACCCGGCAAAACGGCCGGGGTGCATCATGCCGGCGGCAATCGCCGTGACCGACAGCGAGGAGGTGTTGGTCACCAGCACCGCATCGGGGGCAACGACCTTTTCAAGGTCGGCGAACACCGCCTTCTTGATCTCGATCTTCTCGACGATGGCTTCGACCACCAGGTCGCAACCGGCCAGATCCTGCAGGCTGGCGGCATCCTGCAACCGTGATTTGTAGGCGGCGACCGCCTCGGTCGTGAGCTTGCCTTTTTCGGCCAGCTTGTCCCAGGTCTGGCCCAGGGCTTCGCGCGCCTTGGCGCTGGCGCCGCTTTGGGTGTCATAGAGCCAGACCTGGCTGCCGGCCTGGGCAGCGATCTGGGCAATGCCGCGCCCCATGGCGCCGGCGCCGATGATGGCGACTTTGGGAAAAACGATGGTCATGAAAAAGTGTGGTTGGGTTGGTGCTGCATGGAGTCACGCCAAGGCGAGAAAGAATTCAGCTGACGGCCAGCTGTCATTATGCGGTCAGGCGATGTGCTGATGGACGGGCATGAAGCCGCCTCATCCGTTGCTGTTGCGTACAGGATTCGAAGGTCTTAACGTCGCACTTGCAGCGCGCCCGGATTGACAATGTTGGTTGGTGTGCCCTTGATGAAATTGACCACGTTGTCAAAGGCCGAGCCGAAGTAGAGCTCGTAGTTTTCCCTTTCAACGTAGCCGATGTGGGGTGTGCAGATGCAATTCTCCAGTCGCAGCAACGCTGACCCTTGCAGTATGGGCTCGGACTCGAAAACATCGACTGCAGCGAGGCCTGGTCGGCCTCGGTTGAGGGCCTGGATCAGAACGTTGGCGTCGAGGAGCTCGGCTCGGGCGGTATTCACAAACAGGGCTGTGGGCTTCATGCGTGCCAGGTCCTCGGCCTGAATGATGTGCTCAGTGCTTTCGCTCAGGCGCAGGTGCAGGCTCAACACATCGGCTTGGCTGAAGAAAGATGCTCTGGATTCCGCAGCTGCATGGCCGTCCGCTACGGCCTTCTCACGTGACTCCGGACTGCCCCAGACCACCACCTGCATGCCGAAGGCCCGTCCATACCCGGCCACCAGCTGGCCAATGCGTCCGTAACCCCACAGACCCAGCGTTTTGCCTCGCAACACCGTACCCAGCCCGAAGTTGCTTGGCATCGAGGCTGCCTTGAGGCCGGACTGCTGCCAGGCCCCATGCTTGAGATTGCTGATGTATTGCGGCAGCCGGCGCGTGGCTGCCATGATCAAGGCCCATGTCAGTTCTGCGGGGGCCACTGGAGAGCTCACGCCTTCTGCCACCGCGATACCACGCTCGGTGCAGGCGGCCAGATCGATGTGTTTTCCCACGGGGCCGGTTTGGGCGATCAGCTTGAGTTTGGGCAGCTTTTCAAGCAGTTGCCGGTTAAGGGGCGTTCGTTCCCGGATCAGCACCAGAATATCGGCATCCTTCAGGCGTACCGACAATTGACCGAAACCCTTGATGGTGTTGGTGTAAACCTTGGCTGGATAGGCTTCGAGTTTGGACGCGCACTGCAGCTTGCGTACCGCATCCTGATAGTCGTCAAGGATCACAATGTTCATCCCTCCATTGTGCCTCGCCGAATCTGCCGCCCTGGTCGGTCGGGACGGCAGTCCAGGTCAATGTTTCACTTGGGCGGGGTGCAGCGCTGCTTCTCGGGCAACCAGTCGATCCAGCTCGGCACAGACGTCGGCCATGCGCCCTGAGATGACCATACGCCCGGCCTCATGGGCAGGGCTGTATTCATCTCGCACACGCACGACACGCAAGGTGGCAGGGCGTTGGGTGCACATCGATGTCATGGGATAGGAGCGTACCGTCGTGCGATGGGACGGAAGCGTGATCCGGGCTGCCCGCAGCGCACGGTCCGCATCTGGCGTTTCGGGCGGCGTTTGCTGCCGGACAAAGCCCTGAAACAGGTTGGAGAGTGTGAGCAGTGCGATTCCCATGTGAAACCTTTCGAGTAACGTGGAGGTTGGACACAGGCAGGATTGCTGGGGGAGCCGCTGACCACAGGGCCTGCAGCCCAATGCTGCAGACGCCCGCCACCTGCGATCGGCGGTTGACAGGAAGTCAGTGAAGCAGGTTGTTGCGAATCAGGCCAACGGCCAGCCCCTCGATGTCAAAGGGGTCTTCAGGCTGCACTACGATGACCTGGTAGTCCGGGTTTTCGGGCAGCAGTTCGACGCGATCGCTGAGCTTGCGCAGGCGCTTGACGGTGACCTCTTCGCCCAGGCGGGCCACCACAATCTGACCGTTGCGCACGTCCTTGGTCGCTTTGACGGCCAGCAGATCTCCGTCCATGATGCCTGCATCCCGCATGGACATGCCCCGGACTCGCAACAGGTAGTCGGGCACTTCGGCAAAGAGGCTGCTCTCCAGGTGGTAAGTCCTGTCCACATGTTCCTGCGCCAGGATGGGTGAACCCGCCGCCACGCGGCCAACCAGTGGCAGACTCAGCTGCGCCAGACCGGGCAGCGATCGGCTCAAGGGGTCCGATTCAGGGCGGGCAGGACGTCCGCTGCCCTTGAGGCGAATGCCCCGCGAGGTGCCGCTGACAAGGTCAATGACCCCTTTGCGGGCCAGTGCGCGCAAGTGCTCTTCTGCTGCATTGGCCGATCTGAAGCCCAGCATGGCTGAAATTTCGGCCCGGGTCGGGGGCGCGCCGGTGCTGGCAATGGTGTTTCGGATCAGATCCAGAATTTGTTGCTGGCGGGCGGTCAGTTTGGGGCTGTCGGACATGGCGGTCTCCTGTATGATGGATGAATCTGTTTTTTCATCCAGTAACTGTATTTTTAATCAGGTTTTGAAAAGATGCAAGTGGTCGGGACAAAAAAAAGTGTGAGCTGGGTGGTTTTGGGCACTGGCGGCACCATCGCGGGTACGGCTTATGGCACCGAGGATCACACGGTGTACACCCCTGGCCAGCTGGGTATCGAGCAGCTGCTTGAAGCCGTTCCCGGTCTTCGGCGCAGTCTGGAAGGCGAAGCGCTGGTCTGCGAGCAGGTGGCGCAACTCGACAGCAAGGACATGCACCATGACACCTGGCAAGCCCTGGCACAGCGTTGTGCACATTGGCTGCAACAGGAGGAGGTTGGAGGTCTGGTGATCACCCATGGTACCGACACGCTGGAGGAGACGGCCTGGTTTTTGCAGCAGGTGCTGGGCAGCAGCAAGCCGGTGGTCATGACCTGCGCGATGCGACCGGCAACGTCCCTGATGCCGGACGGGCCGCAGAACCTGCTCGATGCGTTTGCGCTGGTGCGTGACCCTATGGCCCAAGGCGTTCTGGTGGTCTGCGCCGGGCGGATTCATAGCGCGCGCGCTGTACAGAAAGTACACCCCTATCGGCTCGATGCCTTCAGTTCCGGTGATGCGGGTCCACGCGGATTTGTCGAGCAGGGGCGCGTGCGCTGGGTAGACCCCGCCAGCCTGGAATACGCACATGCCCATGCCCGCCAGGCGCTGGAATGCTCAACTGCCGAATGGCCCTGGGTGGAGGTGGTTCATAGCCATGCGGGCGCGGACGGGCGGCATGTCCGTGCCCTGGTCCTTGCGGGTGTGAAAGGCTTGGTGGTGGCCGGTACTGGCAATGGCACGGTGCACCAGGATCTGCTTGCCCCGCTGGCCGAAGCCCGGGCGCAAGGTGTGCAGGTACGCCTGACGAGTCGCTGTGCTGAAGGACAGATGGTGGGGCAGTCCGCAGCCCTGGAAACAGCGCCACCCGGTCTCAATGCGTACAAGGCCCGCATCAGCCTGATGCTGGACCTGTTGCATTGAGGCTCAAACGACGAAGCCCCGCGGTGCGGGGCTTCGTCCAGACAAGCATCCCGTATCAGCTGGCCAGCGCCTGCAGGGCTCGCGCCGTGATGTCTTCCACGCTGCCCATGCCGCTGATGGCGCGGTACTTGGGTGCGGCAGCGGGGTCCTGCTGGGCCCAGCTGGAGTAGTAATCGACCAAGGGGCGTGTCTGGCTGCTGTAGACGTCCAGGCGTTTCTTGACGGTGTCTTCCTTGTCGTCGTCGCGCTGGACCAACGGCTCACCCGTCACATCGTCCTTGCCTTCCACTTTCGGCGGATTGAACTTGACGTGGTAAGTGCGGCCCGAAGCCGGGTGTGAGCGGCGGCCACTCATGCGTTCAATGATGGCGTCAAAAGGCACATCAATCTCGAGCACATAGTCGAGCTTGACGCCGGCTGTCTTCATGGCTTCGGCCTGAGGGATGGTGCGGGGGAAGCCATCGAACAGAAAACCCTGGGCGCAATCGGGCTGGGCAATGCGGTCCTTGACCAGGTTGATGATCAGCTCGTCGCTGACCAGACCACCGGCGTCCATGACCTTCTTGGCTTCCAGGCCCAGCGGGCTGCCGGCCTTGACGGCCGCGCGCAGCATGTCACCCGTGGAAATTTGCGGAATGCCGTACTTCTGACAGATGAAGTTGGCCTGGGTCCCTTTGCCGGCGCCGGGTGCGCCCAACAGAATAAGTCTCATGATTTTTCTTCCTGGTAGCTTGGAAATCGAATCGCTCAGGGCAAAGCCTGATATTCATTCGAGAATAGCACGCAAGCCTCCCCGCTGGCTTACGCCGCCGGGTTGCCCAAAATGTCGCGCACGCGATCCAGATCGGCCGGAGTGTCCACGCCAGGTCCGGGGGCGTGATCGCTGATGTGTACTGCAATGCGGTGGCCGTGCCAAAGCGCGCGCAGCTGCTCTAGGGATTCCAGCGTCTCGATGGGCGCGGGTGGCAGCTGGGGAAACTGTTTGAGAGACCTCGTCCGGTAGCTGTAAATGCCGATATGCCGGAGTGGGGCCGGCGAGGGCAGGCTCCTGAAGTGCCCACCTTGGGCACCGTCGCGCCACCAGGCAATCGGCGCGCGGCTGAAGTACAGCGCGAGCTGGCGTGCATCCACCACCACCTTGACGACATTCGGATTGGTGAACTCGCTCAGATCGAGGATGGCATGTGCAGCCGTGCCCATGCTGGCTTCGGGGCGTTCAGCCAGCACCCGTGCCACCTCGTCGATCAGTGCGGGCGGGATCAGCGGCTCGTCGCCCTGTACATTGACCACCAGCGCCTCGTCGGGCAGCCCCAGCAGTGCGCAGGCTTCGGCCAGTCGGTCGCTGCCGCTCACATGGTCCTGGCGCGTGAGCAGGGCTTCGATGCCATGGGTCTGGCAAGCCTGGACCACGCGGGCATCGTCCGCGGCCACCACCACACGGCCTGCCTGGGATTGAGCGGCTCGCTGCGCCACGTGCACGACCATGGGGAGCCCGGCGATCTCAGCCAAGGGTTTGTCGGGCAGGCGGCTCGAGGCCATCCGGGCCGGGATGATGACGGTGTAGTCCATGCTCAGAGGACCGGAGGGCGGCTGGCGGCGAGTTTGCCGAGCTCTTCGTCGCTCAGCGGGCGGGCCTCGTTTTCGAGCAAGACCGGGATGCCGTTGCGGATCGGATAAGCCAGACGGGCACTGCGCGAGAGCAGTTCCTGGCGCTCGCGGTCATAGTCCAGTGGACCCTTGGTGACCGGGCAGACCAGCAGTTCAAG
>Ga0255277_1000137_pt1 | contig 11646 bp, 13 predicted proteins | sample AtltaT_7_FD_183709 | JGI IMG/M metagenome (GOLD analysis project Ga0255277, IMG submission 183709) | Metatranscriptome of freshwater microbial communities from Altamaha River, Georgia, United States - Atl_Cont_RepA_8d (Metagenome... | ecosystem: Environmental > Aquatic > Freshwater > River... | reverse complement strand
GTTTTCTGCGTTCGGAGCGCAGCCTCATACAAACAATTGGCCGTGCTGCCCGAAATCTCAACGGCTATGCCATTCTGTATGCTGATAAAGTGACAGACTCCATGGCACGCGCCATGAGCGAAACATCGCGTCGTCGACAAAAGCAGCTAGACCACAATCTCGCGCATGGCATCGAGGCACGTGGCGTAAAGAAGGCTGTGAGGGAATTGATCGATGGCGTGGTGGCACCCGCTGCACCTTTGACACCCGAAGAAGACCAGGCCTTGGCATTGCTGTCAGATGAAAAAGCGCTGGCACGCGAAATCAAGCGACTGGAAAAAGCGATGCTGGATCACGCGAGGAACCTGGAGTTCGAGCAGGCAGCGGCTGCAAGAGATGCGTTGCGCAAGCTGAAGGAAAAAGTGCTGCTATCCAGTGCATGAGTCTGCTAACAAGCGTTGTTGCAGTGCATCGTTTTGCGTCCTGTTTTGAAAAAAAACGATAAAAGTTGTGCCTCATAATGTTAATTTGAAACATTAATTATTCATTATAAATTATTGTTTTAATTGATTTAAATTTGAATTTAAACCAGCGGCCAACCGTATGGCATGTCTTGCAAAAAAAAGCTGGACAACTTACGGGTTTTCCCTCACACTACGCACCATGATGACAAATGTACTTTTTGTTTGCATGGGCAATATCTGCCGCTCGCCCAGCGCCGAAGGCGTCTTTAGGCATATGGTCAACGAGGCTGGCCTCGGTGAGGTCGTGCGCATCGACTCTGCGGGTACGCACAACTTTCATGTTGGCGAGGCGCCAGACGCCCGGGCAGTTGCTGCTGCTCGCAAGCGTGGTTACGAGATCACACGCACCGCGGCACGACAGGTATCTGCCGAGGATTTTCGCGAGTTTGACCTGATATTGGCCATGGATTGGGAAAATTTGTCTGCCTTGCAGCAGCAGTGTCCCAAGCCCCATCAGCACAAGCTCATGTTGATGATGCGTTTTGCCAACGAGTTCGAGGAGGCCACTGTGCCTGATCCTTACTACGGTGGTCCCGAGGGTTTCAGCAAGGTCATCGATTACCTTGAGGATGCCTGTCAGGGGGTGCTTGAGTTGGTTCGCAAGCGTGCCACACAATATCAGGCAGCCTGATCACCGCTCTGTTCAATCAAAAACCGCGCTAAGCGCGGTTTTTTTTTTAACATTTACGGGATTTCCCTAAAGTTTTTACGGATTAGCTGACAAAAATACTCGGGATTAGTTTATACTTGAGTCGTTTAGTCGGATAAGCGATGTTCAGTGCCGACACTTTCATCACTTTCTTAGGGAAACCATCATGAGGCTCACGACAAAAGGACGTTTCGCCGTTACTGCAATGATCGATTTGGCCCTCAGGCAGCATAGTGGTCCAGTCACGTTGTCAGCCATCAGCCAGCGGCAGAATATTTCCCTTTCTTATCTGGAGCAGCTGTTTGGCAAGCTACGTCGCCACGAACTGGTTGAAAGCGTTCGAGGACCGGGTGGCGGCTATACCTTGGCTCGCCTGGCCCGCAACATCACAGTTGCTGACATTATTTTTGCCGTCGATGAGCCAATGGATGCCACCAACTGTGGTGGCAAGACGGACTGTACTAGCGGAACCGACGGCAAGCCTGGGATCTGCATGACGCATGAGCTCTGGTCCTCCCTGAATCGCAAGATGGTGGACTTTCTGGATTCGGTCTCGCTTCAGGACCTGGTTGACCAGCAAAGAATGCGGCAGCTCCAGGAGGCCAGCAAGGCCAACTCGACTGCAGTGCGCGTGAATGTGGTTGGTGGTCAGGCTGCGAGCCTGGTCGCCGGCAAGCAGCCAGCACCTGCAACAGTCTGAACCCTTTTTTGCCTCTTCGCTCAACCCATAGATCAATTGAACATCAGGAGTATCACATGACCACGCGTCCCATTTATTTCGACTACTCGGCGACCACGCCTGTGGATCCCCGCGTGGTGGACAAGATGGTTCCTTGGCTATACGAGCATTTCGGCAACCCGGCTTCACGCAGCCATGCTTTGGGCTGGGAGGCTGAGGAGGCTGTTGAGGAGGCGCGCGAAAACGTGGCGGCACTGGTCAATGCCGATCCGCGAGAAATCATCTGGACCTCAGGTGCAACAGAGTCCAACAACCTTGCCATCAAGGGTGCCGCGACCTTTTATGCTGAGCGCGGCAAGCACATTATCACTGTCAAGACCGAGCACAAGGCTGTGCTTGACCCCTGTCGCGAATTGGAGCGTCACGGTTTTGAGGTGACCTACCTCGACGTTCAGGAAAATGGACTGGTAGACCTGGAAGTGTTGAAGGCAGCGATGCGTCCCGACACGGTGTTGGTCTCCATCATGCTCGTGAATAACGAAATTGGTGTCATCCAGGACATTGAAACCATTGGCGAGATGTGTCGCGAGCGCAACATCGTTTTTCACGTCGATGCCGCCCAGGCAACTGGCAAGGTCGCAATCGACCTGCAAAAGCTCAAGGTTGACCTGATGTCTTTCTGTGCCCACAAGACTTATGGACCCAAGGGCATCGGTGCGCTTTATATCCGACGCAAGCCTCGCATCCGCATCGAGGCTCAGATGCATGGTGGTGGCCACGAGCGCGGTTTCCGCTCAGGCACGCTGGCAACTCACCAGATTGTGGGCATGGGTGAGTCATTCCGCCTCGCCAAGCTCGAGATGGGTACGGAGAACGAACGCATTCGGATGTTGAGGGATCGTCTATGGGCGGGCTTGTCGCAAATCGAAGAGGTTTACCTCAATGGTGACCTCGAAAAGCGCGTGCCACACAACCTGAACGTCAGCTTCAATTACGTTGAGGGAGAGTCCTTGATCATGGCAATCAAGGAGTTGGCCGTTTCCAGCGGCTCTGCCTGCACGTCGGCAAGCTTGGAGCCGTCTTATGTCCTTCGCGCCTTGGGTCGCAATGACGAGCTGGCTCATAGCTCCATTCGCTTTACCCTTGGTCGTTTCACGACGGAGCAGCAGGTGGATTTTGCCGTTGACCTGCTCAAAACACGAGTCGGCAAGCTGCGCGACATGTCCCCCCTGTGGGAAATGGCCAAGGACGGCATTGACCTCAACACAGTCCAGTGGGCAGCGCACTGACGCGCCAACTGAATTTACCCAATCAACACTCATACGGAGATCATCATGGCATATAGCGACAAAGTCCTGGATCACTACGAAAACCCCCGCAATGTTGGTTCATTCGACAAGTCAGACGACCATGTCGGCACTGGAATGGTGGGTGCACCTGCCTGCGGAGACGTCATGAAACTGCAAATTCGAGTCAACGATCAGGGCGTGATCGAAGACGCACGCTTTAAGACCTACGGCTGTGGATCCGCGATTGCCTCAAGCTCGCTCGTGACAGAGTGGGTCAAGGGCAAGACCCTGGACGAGGCGATGACGATCCGCAATACCCAGATTGCCGAAGAGCTGGCTCTGCCACCGGTTAAAATTCACTGCTCGATCCTGGCTGAGGATGCGATCAAGGCCGCTGTCCAGGACTACAAGCAAAAACATTCGGGGTAATCAAATGGCCGTCTCTTTGACTGCTCAAGCAGCTGAGCACATCAGCAAGTACCTCCAAAAGCGTGGTCGGGGTATCGGCTTGCGCCTAGGTGTTAGGACCACCGGCTGTTCGGGCATGGCCTACAAGCTCGAGTACGTTGATGATCCGATCGCTGAGGACCAGGTGTTCGAGAGCCACGGCGTGAAGGTGTTTGTTGACCCCAAAAGCTTGTCTTACATTGATGGGACAGAGCTCGACTATGCACGCGAGGGGCTGAACGAGGGGTTCAAGTTCCGCAACCCCAACGAAAAGGCGACCTGCGGCTGCGGTGAATCGTTCACGGTGTAAGCCTTGATCGATCAGGATTATTTCGCGCTGTTCCAGTTGCCAAGGCAATACGCGATGGATCAGGCTGCGCTGGACGCAGCCTGGAAGCGTGTTTCCATGCAGGTGCACCCTGACCGGTTCGCCACTGCCAGCCCCGCTGAAAAGCGGGTGGCGATGCAGTGGAGCTCACGGGCCAATGAGGGTTATCGCATATTGCGTGAGCCTCTGGCGCGTGCGCGCTATCTCTGCGAGCTGGCGGGCGTTGATCTCCAGACGGAAACTAACACCTCAATGAGCCCAGGATTCCTGATGCAGCAGATGGAGTGGCGCGAACAGCTTGATGTGATCGAGGAGCGCTCCGATTCAGTTGCCCTCCAGTCATTGAAAGAGACATTGGAGAGGGCAATGTCTGACACCGAGCAGGCTGTGGCGGCGCTTCTGAACAGTGAACAGTACGAACAGGCAGCCACCCGATTGCGGGAATGGATGTTCATCGACAAGTTCTTCCGACAGGTTCATTCCCTGCAAGGCCTTGCCTCCCATACACCTAATTGACGTTCATTGCGTCACTATCCGACATGGCATTGCTACAGATTTCAGAGCCGGGCGAATCGCCCGCGCCGCACCAAAAAAAACTCGCTGTCGGGATTGACCTGGGCACGACGCATTCCCTGGTGGCATCGGTTCGCAGCAGCGTGGCTGAGGTCCTCAAGGACCCATCTGGCCAGCGCTTGATTCCATCTGCTGTGTATGTGGATGCCTGTGGCTGTGGGCTGATCGGCAAGGATGCCCTGTCTCACCAGCAGCAATCTCCGCTCGATACCCTGGTGTCAGTCAAGAGACTGATGGGACGGTCTTACGAAGAGGCCTTGGCCAGTGGCATGCCTTACCGATTTGAACAGGACGGCAACACCGTTCGACTGGTGACTCAGCATGCGAGCATGAGCCCGGTTGAGTTCAGCGCCAAGATCCTGACACGCCTGCGCGAGATTGCCGAGGCTACGCTTGGGGATACGCTGGTGGGGGCCGTGATCACCGTCCCCGCCTATTTTGATGATGCGCAGCGCCAGGCAACCCGGGATGCAGCCAGACTGGCCGGGCTCAATGTCTTGCGTCTGCTCAACGAGCCCACTGCAGCGGCCATCGCCTACGGGCTGGACAATTCCTCCGAGGGCGTCTATGCCGTCTATGACCTGGGTGGTGGAACATTTGACGTGTCTTTGCTCAGGCTTTCCCGTGGCGTTTTTGAAGTCATTGCAACTGGTGGCGACACCCAGCTTGGCGGGGATGATTTTGATGAGGCGATTGTCACGTATCTGATCCAGATCAATGGATGGAGTGAGCCCGGTCCTCACGACCTGCGCAAGCTCCTGACGGCTGCTCGCAACCTGCGCGAAACCCTGACAGACCAGGCACAGGCTGAGATCACTGTCAGGATGAGCGATGGCCAGGATCGCCTGGTTTCACTCACAAGCGATGCATTCGAGACCATTTCCAAAAAACTGGTGGACAAAACCTTGATCTGTGCCAGGCAAGTTCTCTCTGATGCTGGAATGATTCCCTCGGATATCAAAGGGGTGGTGCTGGTAGGCGGGGCGACACGGATGCCCGTCGTCCGCCGCGCAGTCGCCTCATTTTTTGGCCAATCACCACTGACCAACCTGAACCCCGACGAGGTAGTGGCGCTAGGCGCCGCCCTGCAGGCCAACTTGCTTGCCGGCAATCGCCACCCAGGCGAGGATTGGCTGTTGCTGGATGTCACGCCCTTGTCTTTGGGACTGGAAACCATGGGTGGATTGGTCGAGCAGATCATTCCCCGAAACAGCACGATTCCGGTGGCACGCGCCCAAGAGTTCACAACCTTCAAGGATGGCCAGACTGCCTTGGCTATCCATGTGCTTCAGGGTGAGCGTGACATTGCCAGCGAATGCCGTTCGTTGGCGCGATTCGAGCTCAGGGGAATTCCTCCCATGGTCGCTGGTGCCGCTCGCATTCGTGTCACGTTTCAAGTTGATGCTGATGGCCTCTTGAGTGTGACGGCGCGTGAGCAGGTCTGCTGTAGAGGCTAGCGTGACGGTCAAGCCATCCTACGGTCTCTCAGATGATGATATTTCGCGAATGCTTAATGATGGCATGCGCGAGGCAGATCAAGACGCCAGGCTTCGCATGCTCAGGGAGCAACAGGTGGATACCTTACAGCTAATCGAGTCTGTCCAGGCAGCCTTGAGCACTGATGCGGACCTCCTGACGGCAGTCGAACAAACCCGGATTGAGCAGCTGATTGATTCAGCTCGTGCGGCAGCCCATGGTGATGACATTGATCAAGTCTCGGCCGCTTTCAAAGCGCTGTCTGCTGGAACAGACGATTTTGCCGCTCGCCGTATGGACCGCAGCATTCGTGCTGCCCTCACTGGCAAAACCCTTGATGACCTTGTTTGAACACCATGCCTAAACTGACTGTATTGCCTCATCCCGATGTTTGCCCTCAGGGCGCTGTGATTGAGGATGCCCCTTCGGGCACTTCGATTTGCAGAGTGTTGCTGGACCACCATATCGAGATCGAGCACGCCTGCGAGCTTTCATGTGCTTGTACGACTTGTCATGTGGTTGTCAAGCAGGGCTATTCCTCTTTGGAGGAGGCGACCGATACTGAAGAAGATTTGTTGGATCGTGCCTGGGGACTGACCACGACCTCCCGTCTATCCTGTCAAGCCAAAATCGGCAAGGAAGACTTGACAATAGAGATTCCACGCTACACGATCAATCACGCCAAAGAAAATCATTGATCTCCACGACTCAGGGGCCATTTCATGCGTGAAAATAGTGTTCGTCAAAAAATCCAGGCTGGACAATCGGTCATCAACGGTTGGCTTTCCATCCCGTCATCTTACTCGGCTGAGATCATGGGACATGCTGGTTTTGACGCGATCACGATCGATCTTCAGCATGGGATGATCGGCATTGATGCCGCCTTGCCGATGTTTCAGGCGCTTTCTGCCACACCTACGATTCCCTTGGCCAGAGTGCCATGGAATGATCCGGCACAAATCATGCGGCTGCTTGACACGGGTGCGTATGGGATCATTTGCCCCATGATCTCCAACGTGGATGATGCGGAAAGCTTTGTCATGTCCTGCCGCTATCCTCCTCGTGGCAATCGATCTTTTGGTCCTGCGCGGGGCTTGTTGTATGGAGGTGCAGACTATTATCCCCATGCCGACGCCGAGATGCTAGCGATCGGTATGATTGAAACCGCACAGGGCCTGGACAATCTGGATCAAATTCTGGCGATTGAAGGCCTGGACGGCATTTACGTGGGTCCCAACGATCTAGCGCTGGCACTGGGTTGTGTGCCCAAGTCAGAGTCGGAGGAAAAAGTGGTGATCGATGCGATTGCCCACATTTGTGAGCGAACACGCGCTGCCAACAAAATTGCTGGTATTTTCTGCTCTAGTGGCGAGGCTGCAGCCAGGCGTATCCGCGAAGGTTTTCAAATGGTAACTCCTGGTAATGACGGCGCCTTGCTTGGAAACGCGGCTCGCGCTGCATTGGCTAGCGCTCGCCAGGCTGGCATCGCCTCTCAGAGTCAGTCTGGTTATTGATCATGCCCAAATTTTCTGCCAATCTCGGATTTCTCTGGTCCTCGTTGCCGTTACTTGAGCGCATTGATCGTGCTGCCCAAGCTGGTTTTCGTGCCATTGAGTTGCATTGGCCTTATGACACTGATCCCGTGGAGGTGAAAACGGCTTGCGACCGTCATGGGATGGCGTTGCTCGGCATCAATACTCCGTTAGGTGATGCGGCAGCAGGTGACTCAGGCTTGGCCGCTCTTCCAGGCAGGGAACAGGAGTTTCGTGCTGGGTTTGAGCAGACCCTTGCCTGGGCGCTGGCCAGTGGAGCGACCGCGATTCATGTCATGCCTGGTATCGTGCCTGCGTCACTGAGGGAATCCGCGATCCGCACGATGGTGAACAACCTGCAATGGGCATCTGACTGTGTTCGCCCGCATGGATTGACCCTGCTGCTTGAGGCCATCAACCAGCGTGACAAGCCAGGCTATTTTTACGCCCGGCAGGAGCAGTCCAACGCGGTGCGTGAGGCTGCTGGTCGTGACAACATCAAGTTGATGTTTGACGTTTATCACGTAGGCGTGGCTGAGGGTGATGCCATCACCAAGCTTGCACACTATCTACCGCACATCGGGCACATTCAAATTGCAGCTGTTCCATCGCGTGCCGAACCAGATGAGGGTGAGATCCGCTACGAAACGATCTTGCAGGAAATTGATCGTTTGGGGTACACAGGTTGGGTAGGTTGCGAGTACAAGCCACGCTCCTCTGTCGAAGAGGGGCTTGGGTGGGTCTCAGCGATGGGCCTGTCTCTTTAGCCACATCAGGCTGAATCTGCATCCTCTTTGCGCAGGTGCGGGAACAAAATCACGTCACGGATGCTCGGACTGTCAGTGAGCAGCATGACGAGTCGATCGATGCCAATGCCGCAGCCACCCGTTGGCGGCATGCCGTACTCGAGCGCGCGGATGTAGTCTGAGTCAAAATACATGGCCTCCTCGTCACCGGCGTCTTTTGCCTGAACCTGGGCATGAAAGCGTGCGGCCTGATCCTCTGGGTCGTTCAACTCCGAAAACCCGTTGGCGATCTCGCGTCCCGTCATGAACAGCTCAAACCGCTCCGTAATTCCAGGACGAGTGTCCGATGCACGCGCCAGGGGGGATACCTCGATGGGGTAATCAATGATGTAGGTCGGATCCCAAAGCTGTGACTCGGCAGTCTCCTCGAACAGGGCGAGCTGGAGCGCACCCACGCCTGCACGTGCCAAATTCGGTGCATCGACGTCCACGCGAAGGCGCTTGAGCTCGGTACGCAGGAAGGTCTCATCTGCCAGTTGCACCAGGCTGTAATGTGGGGCGTGCTGCATAATGGCTTCGATGATCGTGAGGCGCGCAAAGGGCTTGGAAAGATCCAGGCTGCGGCCTTGGTAGGTCAGCAGGCTGTTCCCTGTGGCGTGCACCGCCGCATTGCGAATGATGGTTTCGGTGAAGTCCATCAGCCACTGATAGTCGGTGTAGGCAGCGTAGAACTCCATCATCGTGAACTCAGGGTTGTGGCGCGGGCTGAGTCCCTCGTTGCGGAAGTTGCGGTTGATCTCGAACACGCGTTCAAATCCGCCCACGATCAGCCGTTTGAGGTAAAGCTCAGGCGCAATGCGCAGAAACATTTCCATGTCCAGCGCATTGTGATGCGTCTTGAATGGTTTGGCCGCCGCACCACCAGGAATCGGGTGCAGCATGGGGGTCTCCACCTCGATGAAGCCGGCATCCAGCATGGTTTGACGAATGCCGCCGATGGCCTTGCTGCGGGACTCGAAGGTTTTGCGAGTTTGCTCGGTCACCATCAGGTCGACATAACGCTGGCGATAGCGCAACTCCTGATCGGCGATGCCATGAAACTTGTCAGGGAGGGGGCGCAGGGACTTGGCCAGCATGCGGATTTGCTGGGCATGAATGGAAAGCTCACCCTTGTTGGTCTTGAAAACATGACCGTCGACCGCGATGATATCGCCGATGTCCCACTGCTTGAAGGCATCGTAGACATCATCGCCCACGCTTTGCTTGTCCAGGTAGATCTGAATGCGGCCTGTGCTGTCCTGGAGCGTGGCAAAGCTAGCCTTGCCCATGACGCGCTTGAGCATCATGCGGCCAGCCACGCTAGCGGGATGCTTGGCCAGTGCAAGCGTCGCCTGGTCCTCATGGCCAAATTGCTGGTGCAAGACGTGTGCGCGGTTGCCGGGCGTGAAGTCATTGGGAAACGCCACCCCCGTTTGCCGCAGCTTGGCGAGCTTGGCGCGCCGCTCGGCGATCAGGTGGTTTTCATCTTGGGCAGGGGTATGCGTATCAGTCATGATCAAAAGGTATGTTCGCGGACGTCGTCCAGGGTCTTGGTGCCAAAGTCGTCCCGTTCCATCAGGGCCAGCATGCGGCTGGCCGTGGTGTCTGCCGGGACGAGTTGTTGCTGCTTGTGAAATCCGATAAAGCGCTCGATGGCAGGAAAATCCTCGGGTTTGGAGGATCTGAGCTGGGCCTGCATGCCCGTGTCGACGATGCCGGGTGCCATCGAGACGATCCGGGCGGATGACCCGCAGTCCTGCTGCAGCACCTGTGCGTACCGGTCCATCGCCGCCTTGGTGGCGCAGTACACCGCCCAACCGGAGGTGGGGCTGCGTCCCGCGCCAGAGGAGATCAGCATCACACGACGGTCCTGGGCGGCTGCTGTGGCCTTCAGAAAATGGGCAGTCAAAAAAATCGGAGACTCGATATTGACCAGAAAGGCTGTTCGGATCTCGGTGAAGTCCGTCAGATCAGCGGACTGCTTGACGGGCGCGACAATGCCGGCGTTGTGAATCATGCGGACCCGGTCATGGCCAGCCAGCAGGCTGGTCAATCGATTGGCAGCAAGCTTGACAGCGTCTTCGTCACCTAGGTCGACCTCGATGTGCGTGAGGGTGGAGCCTTGAGCGCCAGCCAGCACATCCAGACCTGGCGTGGCATGACGTGACATGGTCACCAAGTGTTGTCTGCCGCGCACAATCTGTTCGGCCAAGGCAGCACCCAAGCCACGATTGGCGCCCGTCAATACAGTGATGGTGGACATGTTTCAGACTCCTTGCTTAAGACTGGCCTGGATGAATGGGTCCAAGTCGCCATCCAGCACTTTTTGGGTGTTGGAGATTTCGACGTTGGTGCGCAGGTCCTTGATTCGGCTTTGGTCAAGCACATAGGAGCGGATTTGGTGACCCCAGCCCACGTCCGTCTTGGCATCCTCGAGCTTTTGCTGTTCAGCCATGCGATTGCGCATCTCCAGCTCATACAGGCGCGACTTGAGCATTTGCATGGCTTCGGCGCGGTTGCGGTGTTGTGAGCGGTCGTTCTGGCACTGCACCACAATGTTGGTCGGGATGTGCGTGATTCGGACGGCAGAGTCCGTCTTGTTGATGTGCTGTCCACCCGCACCGCTGGCACGATAGGTGTCGATGCGAAGGTCAGCCGGGTTGATGTCGACCTCGATCGAGTCGTCGACCTCCGGGTAGACAAAGACACTGGCAAACGAGGTGTGACGACCCCCGGAGGAGTCAAATGGACTTTTACGCACCAGGCGGTGCACGCCAGTCTCGGTGCGCAGGTAGCCAAAGGCGTACTCACCTTCAATTTTGATGGTGGCGGACTTGATGCCAGCAACATCACCCTCAGATTCTTCGAGTACCTCGGCTTTGAAGCCCTTGCGTTCACAATACTTGAGGTACTGGCGCAACAGCATCGAGGCCCAGTCCTGTGCCTCCGTGCCACCTGCACCTGCCTGAATATCCAAAAAGCAGTTCAGTGGGTCAGCCGGGTTGGCGAACATCCGGCGAAACTCCATTCCCTCGAGAATGACCTGAAAACGGTTCGCGTCCTCTTCGATGGCTTCGAGGGTGGCGTCATCGCTGTCAGCGGCAGCCAACTCGAACAGTTCCAGAGAATCCTTGATCGACTCCGTGAGCGAACTCAGGGTCATCACGACATCTTCGAGACTCTTTTTTTCCCGGCCCAGGTCTTGGGCATGCTTGGGGTCGTTCCAGACAGCGGGGTCTTCTAGTTCGGCATTGACGACGTGCAATCGTTCAGATTTGGCATCGTAGTCAAAGATACCCCCGAAGTGCCAGTTCCCGCTGAGCATAGTCTGCCAGACGTGAGGCAATCTGGTTTTGGCGTTCTGCGTCCATCTTGTGTCGATCCG
>Ga0255277_1000131_pt1 | contig 11968 bp, 12 predicted proteins | sample AtltaT_7_FD_183709 | JGI IMG/M metagenome (GOLD analysis project Ga0255277, IMG submission 183709) | Metatranscriptome of freshwater microbial communities from Altamaha River, Georgia, United States - Atl_Cont_RepA_8d (Metagenome... | ecosystem: Environmental > Aquatic > Freshwater > River... | reverse complement strand
TCGGTGATGTTCTATTCCATCTGGAAGCACCGCAAGTCGGTCGGACACAAGCCCGCGACTTTCACCGAGTCGGTCACGGTCGAAATCGTCTGGACGGCTGTGCCTTTCCTCATCGTCATCCTGATGGCCTTGCCAGCCACCAAGGTCCTGGTGGCCCAAAAAGACACCACGAATGCTGACTTGACTGTGAAGGTCACGGGCTACCAATGGAAGTGGGGCTACGACTACATCAAGGGCGAGGGTGAGGGCATCAGCTTCATTTCCACACTGGATGCTTCGCAACGCGCCATGTCGGATGCTGGCAAGCCCGAGGGCGACAACTACCTGCTCAAAGTGGACAACCCTCTGGTGGTGCCCGTGGGTCAGAAGGTCCGCGTCATCACCACCGCCAACGACGTGATCCATGCATTCATGGTGCCTGCCTTCGGCATCAAGCAGGATGCCATTCCTGGATTTGTGCGCGACACCTGGTTCCGCGCAGAAAAAACCGGTGACTTTTACGGACAGTGTGCCGAGTTGTGCGGCAAGGAGCACGCCTACATGCCCATCCATGTGAAGGTGCTCTCTGCAGACGATTATTCCAAGTGGGTCGAAGGCGAAAAGAAGAAACTGGCTGCCAAGGCCGATGATCCGTCCAAGGTCTGGGCCCTGGACGATCTGGCCAAGCGTGGCGAGAAGGTGTATGCCGCCAACTGTGCCGCCTGCCACCAGGCCAACGGAAAGGGCGCCGGTTCAATCAAGGCCGTGGACGGTTCGCCCATCGTGCTGGATGCCGACAAGTCCAAGCAGATCGCCATCCTGCTCAACGGTGCCGGCAATGGCGCCATGCCGGCCTGGAAGCAGCTGTCGGACACCGACATTGCGGCCGTGATCACCTACACCAAGAACAACTGGTCCAACAAGACCGGTCAGATTGTGCAACCGGCCGACGTTGTGGCTGCACGCCAATAAGCCAGTACCGCATTTAGCAAAGAGGAAGTCAAGATGAGTGCCGTTCTCGATCACCATGACCACGCTCACGACGACCACGGTCACGCACCTGCGGGCTGGCGTCGCTGGGTTTTCGCGACCAACCACAAGGACATCGGTACCCTGTACCTCTTGTTCAGTTTCGCCATGCTGATGATCGGCGGCGTGCTGGCCCTGGGCATCCGTGCCGAGCTGTTTCAGCCGGGTCTGCAGGTGGTGAACCCTGAGTTGTTCAACCAGCTCACGACGATGCACGGCATCATCATGGTGTTCGGCGCCATCATGCCGGCTTTCGTCGGCTTTGCGAACTGGATGCTGCCCTTGCAGATTGGCGCCTCCGACATGGCCTTTGCGCGGATGAACAACTTCAGCTTCTGGCTGATGATCCCTGCTGCCCTGATGCTGGTCGGCTCGTTTTTCATGCCTGGCGGCGCGCCTGCTGCAGGCTGGACCCTGTATGCGCCGCTGACCCTCCAGATGGGGCCGTCCATGGACGCGGGCATTTTTGCCATGCACATTCTTGGCGCTTCGTCGATCATGGGCTCGATCAACATCATCGTGACCATCCTCAACATGCGCGCCCCGGGCATGACCCTGATGAAGATGCCCATGTTCGCCTGGACCTGGCTGATCACGGCTTACCTGCTGATCGCCGTGATGCCTGTGCTCGCCGGTGCCATCACCATGACGCTCACCGACCGCCACTTTGGCACCAGTTTCTTCAATCCGGCCGGTGGTGGTGATCCCGTGATGTACCAGCACATTTTCTGGTTCTTCGGTCACCCCGAGGTGTACATCATGATCCTGCCGGCTTTCGGCATCATCAGCCAGATCGTGCCCGCCTTCTCCCGCAAGAAGCTGTTCGGCTACGCCTCCATGGTGTATGCCACTTCCTCGATCGCCATCCTGTCGTTCATCGTCTGGGCGCACCACATGTTCACCACGGGCATGCCGGTGACTGGTCAGCTGTTCTTCATGTACGCCACGATGCTGATTGCCGTGCCTACAGCGGTGAAGATCTTCAACTGGATCGCCACCATGTGGCGCGGTTCGATGACGTTTGAAACCCCGATGCTTTTCGCTGTCGGCTTCATCTTCGTTTTCACCATGGGCGGCTTCACGGGTCTGATCCTGGCCATGGCCCCGATCGACATCCAGCTTCAGGACACCTACTACGTGGTGGCCCACTTCCACTATGTGCTGGTGGCAGGTTCCCTGTTTGCCCTGTTTGCAGGTTATTACTACTGGGCTCCCAAGTGGACAGGCGTGATGTACAGCGAGACGCGCGGCAAGATCCACTTCTGGTGGTCGCTCATTTCCTTCAACGTGACCTTCTTCCCGATGCACTTCCTCGGCCTTGCCGGCATGCCTCGACGCTATGCCGATTACCCGATGCAGTTCGCCGATTTCAACATGGTTGCATCCGTGGGGGCTTTCTTCTTCGGATTCGCCCAGGTGTACTTCTTCCTGTTCATTGTGGTCCCCGCCATGATGGGCAAGGGCGAGAAAGCGCCTCAAAAGCCCTGGGAAGCAGCTGAAGGTCTGGAATGGGAAGTTCCCTCGCCTGCGCCGTTCCATACCTTCGAAAACCCGCCCAAGCTGGACGCCACAGCCACCCGCGTGATTGGTTGATGCCTTCCCATGACGCCTGAACAAAAGAAGAGCAACCTGAGGCTGGGCCTGATTCTGGCCTCGGTTGCCTTGGCTGTGCTCCTGGGCTTTGTGGCCAAGTTGCTTTTGCTGCAGCCTTGAAAGGTCGAGATGAATTGGCGTGGTGACAATTCGAAAATGGTCGGCAAGCTGGCAGTGATCACTCTCGGCATGTTCTGCTTCGGCTATGCCCTGGTGCCCATCTACAGAGCCATTTGCGAAATCACCGGGATCAACATCCTTTCGATCTCCGAAACCCAGGTCCCCGGCAATGCCAAGGCGGGCAAGGCCGCAGAGGTACTGCGCAACACCCAGATCGATACGACACGGACGATCACTGTTGAATTCGATGCCAATGTCCGTGGTCCCTGGCATTTCAAACCCGAAAAACGCTCCATGACTGTTCATCCCGGTGAGCTGACTACGGTGATGTACGAGTTTGAAAATATCCAGAACCGCCGAATGGCTGCGCAGGCCATTCCCAGTTATGCACCAAGGCAGGCAGCCAGCCATTTCAACAAGCTTGAGTGTTTCTGCTTCAACCAGTACACGCTGGAGCCTGGAGAAAAGAAGTCCTGGCCGGTCGCCTTCGTCATTGATCCCAAACTGTCCAAGGATGTGACCACCATCACCCTGTCCTACACCTTCTTCGAGGTGGGAGGCAAGACGCCCCCGGCGCCCGCATCGCCACAAGCTGCCTTGCCTGAAACCATGGTGACCCGCGACGGAAGGGGTTCATGAGCCTGAACGCACCCGTGCCTGGAAAAGCAGTCTGGTGGCGCACTGTCAAAGCGGTGCTCTGGTCATTCATTGGCCTGCGAAGGAAGGCGGACGGTGAACAGGACCTCGAAAGCCTTCACCCTTTTCACATCATGCTGGTGGCCATTGCCGCAGCGGTGTTGTTTGTTGTTGGCCTGATTGCACTGGTCAACTGGGTGGTCAGCCGGCCTATCGGTCTGTGACCCACATGAATTGATTTAGGAAAAAGAGAGAGAACAGGAGTCCCTATGAGTTCCACCGCGCACGGCAGCACGCCGTACTACTACGTTCCGCATGAGTCGCGGCACCCTGTCATGGCCGCCATCGGTCTGTTTTTCGTGATCCTTGGCGCAGGTCAATGGATCAACGGTTCCGGCTGGGGCATGTATGCGACCCTTTTTGGATTGGCCTGGTGGCTCGTGGTCCTGTACCAGTGGTTCAAGGACGCCGTGGCCGAAAGCGAAGGCGGTCTTTATGGACGTAAGATCGACTTGTCCTATCGCTGGAGCATGACCTGGTTCATCTTTTCTGAAGTGATGTTCTTCGGCGCTTTCTTCTCTGCTTTGTGGTGGGCACGGGCACATTCGGTGCCGGCCCTGGGCAGCCTCGACAACGCCCTGTTGTGGCCAGATTTCAAGGCCGTCTGGCCTTCGGTGTCTGCCGGCGCAACCACCTCGCCTGCAGGCATCGTCGAGCCGTTTCAGACCATGGGTCCGTTCTGGCTGCCCACCATCAACACGGCCTTGCTGCTGACTTCGGGCGTGACGCTCACCATTGCACACCACGCCATCCAGGCCGGCGAGCGAGCCAAGACCATCCGCTGGATGTGGGTCACCGTGTTGCTTGGCATTACCTTCCTGTGTGTTCAGGGTTATGAATATGCCCACGCATGGAACGATTTGAACCTCAAGATGTCTTCGGGTGTTTATGGCTCAACCTTTTACATGCTGACCGGGTTCCATGGTTTCCACGTTCTGGTGGGCATGCTCATGTTGCTGTTCATCACCCTGCGCCTGCAGAAAGGGCACTTCAGTGCAGACCGCCACTTCGGTTTTGAGGGCGCTGCCTGGTACTGGCATTTTGTGGACGTTGTCTGGCTGGGCCTGTACATCCTGGTTTACTGGATGTGAGTCCCCGACATTGCTGAAGTCACAAAAAAGCGCCTTCAGGCGCTTTTTTGTTGTGGCATTCTCATGAGCCTGCAGGAATCCCGGTCGGCTGTATCCAGCCCGCCTTCCAGGCAACCAGGATGCACAGGAAGAGCAAGATGGACAGTCCCACCCGGAAAGCCAAGGCGGTGGCCATGCGCCCTTTGGCCGGTTCCTGTGGCGTCTGGCCTCTGGTTTGCGGTCCGCGCATCATGTGGAACAGGGCTGTCGCAAGTGCGGCGAGGATGGCAACAAAAGCCAAGGAAACAATGAACTTCATGCGATGGATTATCCAATGAGGATGACTTCTCGGCTGATTGGCGGACTTTTCGTTTTTCTGGTGGCTCTCGGCGGAATCGGGATCACGGCGTCGCTGGGTCTGTGGCAGCTCGATCGGGCCCAGCAAAAAGAGTCGATGGCCCGTGAGCGGCAGAGCAGGGCTGCCGAGACCGAACTCGATGCCCGTGTGCTGGACCCCTCGGTCTGGAGCAAGGACAGGCAGGATGAGCTGCTGCACCGGCGCATCCGGGTGACGGGGCATTGGCATGCCGAGCACACCGTTTATCTGGAGAACCGGCAAATGCATGGGCGGCCTGGATTCCTTGTGCTCACACCGCTCAGGCTCGAGGGCAGCAATATGACGATTCTTGTCCAGAGGGGATGGGTGCCACGCCATTTTCTGGACCGCACGGCCTTGCCTGACATTCAGACGCCCTCGGGTCTGGTAACCCTGCAGGGCCGTTTGGCCCCATGGCCATCACGGATCTATGATTTCGGAGGGCAGGACTTGGGGCCAATACGGCAAAATCTCGACTGGTCAGCGTATCGTTTGCAAACACGACTGGACCTGGCTGAATCGAGTCTGCTTCAAACCGGTGATGACAGCGAGGGATTGCAACGCGCCTGGCCGGATACCGCCAGTGGTGTCGAGAAACACCGGGGCTATGCCTTGCAGTGGTTCGCACTCAGCGGACTGATCGCTTTACTTTATGTCTGGTTCCAAATTGTCCGACCCCGCCGAAAAAGACCGCTTCCCTGATGCCCCGTTGGCCATGACGGTCCATGCCTTGCCGGGACCCGCTGAGGTGGTTCAGGCCGATGCAAGACGCACACGCCTGGGGCGATTGAAGATGCTGGTGCTGCTGCTGATCTGCATGGCTCCGGTCATCGCTTCGTACTTCACTTACTACGTCGTCCGGCCGCAAGGCGGTACCCGAAATTACAGCGACCTGATCCAGCCGCCTGTGGACATGCCCAGGGCACAGGCGCGTGACTTGCAAGGTCGGGAAGTGTCCCTCGCTGATCTCAAGGGGCAGTGGCTGATCGTGGCTGTGGCGGGCGGTGCCTGCGATGAACGCTGTCAGAGCCAGCTGTATTTTCAGCGTCAGTTGCGCGAGACCCAAGGCAAGGACAAGGATCGGCTGGACAGGGTCTGGCTGGTCAGTGATGACGCGCCGGTATCTGCCCAGCTGCTGCCGGCATTGGCTCAGGCCACAGTACTTCGCATCGCACCTGAAGTCCTGAAGGGCTGGCTGGTGCCCGCCAAAGGCGGGCAACTGGAAGACCATCTGTATCTCATTGATCCGATGGGCAACTGGATGATGCGCATGCCGGCGGGCATGGATCTTGAAAAGGCCTCCAAAGTCCGTCGCGACCTCGAGCGGCTGATGCGGGCGTCCAAGTCCTGGGACACAGCGGGGCGATGATGGACATGCAGGTCGATCTCTACAACCTGGCCCCCGCACTGGAACTGATGGGGGTGGGCCTGCTGGTGGCCGGCTTGCCCTTCGCCTGGTTCTGGCGGCGTCACCGCCATGCGGGTGATGCCCAGCGGCTCAAGGCCCTGACCTGGCTGACCCTGGCGTTGACCTTCGAGCTGGTGCTGGTGGGTGCCTTCACGCGTCTGACGGACTCCGGTCTGGGTTGCCCCGACTGGCCCGGCTGTTACGGCAGCGCGAGCCCGCTGGGTGCGGCGCAGCACATCCAGGCCGCCCAAACGGCCATGCCCGACGGCCCGGTCACCCACAGCAAGGCCTGGATCGAGATGGTCCACCGCTACATGGCCACCGGTGTCGGCGTGCTGATCATCGTGCTGACCGTCTGGACCGTGCGGGTCTGGCGGCGCCAGCCACATCATGCGGTGCATCCGCTGTGGCCGGCCCTTACCCTGCTCTGGGTCTGCCTGCAGGGCGCCTTCGGGGCGCTGACGGTGACGATGAAGCTGTTCCCGGCCATCGTCACCCTGCACCTGTTGCTGGCGATCGGCCTGCTGGCCTTGCTTTGCCTGCAGGCGGTGCGCTACGAAGGCTGGCGCAGTGTGCCGGTGTCTGCTGGCCTGCGTCGTGGCCTGTGGCTGGCGCTGGCCTTGCTTTTGCTGCAGACGGCGCTCGGTGGCTGGGTCAGCACCAACTATGCGGTGCTGGCCTGCAGTGACTTTCCGACCTGTCAGGGGCAGTGGTGGCCGCGCATGGACTGGCAGGGCTTCGTCATCTGGCGTGAGCTGGGCTTGCGTGCCGATGGCCAGCCTTTGCCCTTCGAGGCGCTGACAGCCATCCATTTCGTCCACCGCAACATGGCCTGGCTGGTGCTGGCGGTGTTGTTTGGCGTGGCCTGGCGCCTGCGCGCCGTGCCAGGCCTGCTTCGCCATGCCCGCGCGCTGGCCCTGCTGTCGGCGCTTCAGCTGCTGACGGGTCTGTCGAATGTGGTGCTGGGCTGGCCGTTGCTGGCTGCCGTCCTGCACACCGGCGGTGCCAGTGCGCTGACGGTGCTGCTGGTCTGGGCGCTGGCCCTGAGCCGGCCACTGGCGGCGACACAAGCGTACCTGGGCGCCCGGGGTGGCTTGCACCCCAACGAACCTTCAAGGCCTGCCGCATGACTTCTGTTTCAGTTTCCGTGACGCCTTCGGTCTGGCGGCAGTATTACGCACTGACCAAGCCGCGTGTGGTGCAGCTGATCGTTTTCTGCGCCCTGATCGGCATGGTGCTGGCTGTTCCGGGTCTGCCCGATGGCCGGCAGCTGCAACTGGTTCTGTGGGCCTGTGTCGGCATCTGGCTGGTGGCAGGAGCCGCTGCGGCCTTCAACTGCCTGGTGGAAAAGTCGATCGATGCCAAGATGAAGCGCACCGCCTGGCGCCCGACCGCCAAGGGCGAGCTCAGCGACCGTCAGGCGCTGGTGTTTTCGGCGGTGCTCTGTGCCATCGGCTCGGCCGTCCTGTATGCGCTGGTCAACCCCCTGACGATGTGGCTGACCTTTGCCACCTTTGTCGGTTACGCCATCATTTACACCGTGATCCTCAAGCCGCTGACGCCGCAGAACATCGTGATCGGCGGCGCCAGCGGGGCCATGCCGCCGGTGCTGGGCTGGGCTGCCTTGACCGGCGAGGTCGGGCCCGAGGCGCTGATCCTGTTTCTGATCATCTTTCTGTGGACACCGCCGCACTTCTGGGCGCTCGCGCTCTACCGGGTCGAGGATTACCGCAAATCCGGCCTGCCGATGTTGCCGGTCACCCACGGCAATGAATTCACACGCCTGCAGATCCTGCTCTACACCCTGGTGCTGCTGGCCGCCTGCCTGATGCCCTTTGTGTATGGCATGAGCGGCTGGTTGTACCTGTGCTTTGCCATCCTGCTCAATGTAGGATTCATTGGCTATGCGGTGGCTTTGTGGCGCAACTATTCCGATGCGCTGGCCCGCAAGACTTTCCGTTTTTCATTGATCCACCTGAGCGTGCTGTTTGCGGCCTTGCTGGTGGACCATTACCTGATCTGAGGTGCGCATGCTGCCACGGCGAATTTTCAACCTGGGCCTGATTGCGATGCTGGCCCTGGCCGGCTGCAGCCCTGAAAAGGCCGCCTTCAAAGGCGTGGACATTACCGGTGCTGATTACGCCAAGAACTGGTCGCTGGCCGATCAGAATGGCCAGGTCCGCACGCTGCAGGACTTTGCGGGCAAGGTGGTGGTGGTGTTCTTTGGCTATACCCAGTGCCCCGATGTCTGCCCGACCACCCTGCAGGAACTGGTGGAAGTCAAGCGGCAACTGGGTGCCCAAGGAGAGAAGCTCCAGGCAGTCTTCGTCACGGTGGACCCGGAGCGTGACACCCAGGAGCTGTTGCAGGCCTACATGGGTAACTTTGATCCGGCTTTCGTGGCCCTGCGCCCTACACCTGAGCAGCTGCCAGCCCTGCTCAAGGACTTCAAGATCTACGCCAAGAAGGTGGAAGGCAAGACCGCCACCAGCTACACCATGGACCATTCGGCCCAGAGCTATGTGTACGACCCGCAGGGCCATCTGCGCCTGTACAGCCGCTACGGCAGTGGTATCCAGGCGCTGGTGGATGATGTGAGCCTGTTGCTCAAGGGCGTCTGAGTCCTGGCGCCAGGTGGCGCCAGCAGCACTTCAGTTCAGCTCGATTTTCTGTTGCCGGATGATCTGGCCAAGTGTCCGGGTGTCAGCCTCGATGCGGTTTTTCAGGCCCTCGGGTGAGGAACCCACCACCTGCCAGCCCTGCTGGAACAGTCGCTGACGCATCTCGGGGCTGCGCACGATCTCGCTGACCAGAGCCGAAATTTTCCCAACCTGAGCAGGGGGCATGCTGGCCGGTGCGGCGACTGCGTTCCAGATTTCGAGCTGGTAATTCTTCACGCCGGCTTCGGCCAGACTGGGCAGCTCGGGCACCAGAGCGCTGCGGCCGCTGCTGGTGGTGCCGATGGCACGCAGCTTGCCGCCACGCACCTGCGGCATGGCCAGACCGGGTGGCAGCAGGGCCAGCTGGATCTGTCCGCCCAGCATGGCGTTGATGGTCTGCGGGTTACCGGGGTAGGGCACATGCACCGGATCGATACCGGCCTTGGCCTTGAGTAACTCCATGCCCAGATGCGCCACCGTGCCCACGCCGGGTGAACCGTAGCTCAGGGTGTTGCCCGCTTGCCGGGCTTGCGCCAGCCACTGCGCCGGGGTGTCACCTGTGCTGGTGGCCGGAGCGGCGAGCACCAGCGGCGCGGTGCCGATCAGGCTGACGGGCGACAGGTCCTTGAGCGGGTCGTACGGTACCTTGGGGTTGAGGATGCGGGCAATGGTCATGTTGCCGTTGATCATCAGCCCCAGCGTGTGGCCGTCGGTGGCCTTGGCGACGGCGTCGGCCGCGATGTTGCCACCCGCACCCACCTTGTTCTCCACCACGACCGGCTGACCGAGGGCCTTGCCCAGCGGCTCGGCCAGGGCGCGAGCGGTCAGGTCGGGACTGGAGCCTGCTGGAAAGCCCACCAGCAGCCGAACCGGCTTGACCGGCCAGTCGGCCGCCAGGGTGGGCTGGGCCACTGCGCCCAAGGCCATCAGCACACAGGCACCCAAGGCGGCGCGGCGAGAAAAAACGGACAGTCCCATCATGCACTCCATCAAGATACATACGGATCTTAATCAAGGCCGCAAGCTTGTTCCGAGGGGAATGATCTTTAGAATGCCGTAGCGCTTAAAACCGATAAAATAGTCAACACATATCCTAGAGGAAGCAAAAATGAAAAAAACATCAGTACTTGTTGCCTTGTTTCTGGCCACGGCGTACGGGGCTCAAGCCCAGACGCCAGGGGGCGGTGGCCAAGCGTATGTAGTCCGTTTTCATGAGGCGGCGGTTCCACAGGTCAAGCCAGGCTCGGTGCGCGATGACCGTGTGGCGCAGGACCCCGATGCCTGGGGCCATGTCGGTGAGCGCGTGATTGGCCATGTGCAGGCGCTCGAGCGGCGCTACGGCGTGCGCGCCCAAGCGGCTTTTGGGCATGTGTTCAAGGGCATGTCGGTGCGCCTGAACTCCGCGCAACTGGCGCAGTTGCAGCGCGATCCCTCAGTCGCTGCCATCGAGGTCGAGCAGGGCTACAGCATCGTTGCCCGTCCCACCAAGGGCGGCAGTGGTGGTACCACGACGAGCAGCCAGTCGATTCCCTGGGGCGTCAGCAAGACCGGTGCCACTCTGAGCTACGCGCTGGCGGGTAACGGTGCGGGCAGCGTGTCCGGTGTTCGCACCTATGTGATCGATACCGGCATCGACACCAAGAACACTGACCTGGCCTCCGCCGGGCTGGTGAACTTCGCGGGTGACCGCAAGAACACCGATTGCAATGGCCATGGCACCCATGTGGCCGGCACCATGGCTGCCCGCGACAACACCGCCGCCGTGGTGGGTGTGGCGCCTGGCGCCAGCACCTACGGCGTGAAAGTGCTCGGTTGCGACGGCTCAGGCACCACCACGTCGGTCCTCAAGGGCATTGACTGGGTGGCGGCCAATGCCATCAAACCCGCCGTGGCCAATATGAGCCTGGGTGGCGGTGCCAGCCAGATGCTCGACGATGCGGTGCGTGCAGCTGCTGCCAAAGGAATTGTCTTTACGATCGCGGCCGGCAACTCGGCCGTGAACGCCTGCACCACCTCACCTGCCCGCATCGGCGGCGGCAGCACGCCCGGTGTGCTGACGGTGGCAGCCACCGACCTGAATGATCAGGAAGCCTCCTTCAGCAACTACGGCAGCTGTGTGGACATCTGGGCGCCCGGGGTGAACATCCCTTCGCTCAAGGTGGGTGGCGGTGTGGTCAGCCTCTCGGGCACCTCCATGGCCGCGCCGCATGTGGGTGGTGCCGCTGCGCTCTACCTGGGCCGCTACCCGGCCGCGACTGCCACCAGTGTGGTCGACACCCTCAAGGGCATGGCGGTGGGTACCGGCACCAGCAGCAAGGATGGACGCACCATCACGCGACTCAACGCCAGCATTCAGTGAGCTGGCTCAATGTGGGCGGCAAAAGTGCTGCCCATGCTGAATGATTCACCCATGACACAGGGCCCGATTTCAGTCGGGCCCTTTGTTTTGAGGAGGTGGCTTCAGGCGAATTCGACCAGTGCCTTCTTCATCTTTTTCATCGCGGCGACTTCGATCTGACGGATGCGCTCGGCGCTCACGCCGTATTCGGCGGCCAGTTCGTGCAGCGTCATGCCACCCGAGCCGTCGTCGTTGACCTTCAGCCAGCGCTCTTCGACGATGCGGCGGCTGCGCGCGTCCAGGCTCTCCAGCGCAGCGGCCAGGCCATCGCTGGCCATCACGTCGCGCTGGCGCGCTTCGATCATCGCGGTCGGCTCGTGCGCAGCGTCCGACAGGTAGGCGATGGGACCAAAGGCCTGCTCGCCGTCGTCGGATGGGGCCGGGTCCAGCAGCACATCGCCGCCGGACATGCGTGTTTCCATTTCCAGCACTTCCTCACGCTTGACGCCCAGCTGGCTGGCCATTTTGTCGACTTCGGCACTCGAGAGCGTGTCGCGGTGGGTGCCGTCTTCGGCATCCGCCTTGAAGCCCTGCTTCATGGAGCGCAGGTTGAAGAACAGCTTGCGCTGGGCCTTGGTCGTGGCGACCTTGACCATGCGCCAGTTCTTGAGGATGTACTCGTGGATTTCGGCCTTGATC
>Ga0255277_1000129_pt1 | contig 12025 bp, 9 predicted proteins | sample AtltaT_7_FD_183709 | JGI IMG/M metagenome (GOLD analysis project Ga0255277, IMG submission 183709) | Metatranscriptome of freshwater microbial communities from Altamaha River, Georgia, United States - Atl_Cont_RepA_8d (Metagenome... | ecosystem: Environmental > Aquatic > Freshwater > River... | reverse complement strand
GTTTGTTGCCGACCCGCTCGAGTCCTTCAAGACCTACAAGGACACCACCTTTGCCATGATGCGCGAGGCGCAAAAGCGTGGCCATGCCCTCACCGCCTGCGAGCCGCAGGACATCCGCTGGCTGCAGGGCGAAGGCGTGACCGCGCAGGTGCGCGACATCCGCCTGACCGGCGCGGCCGATGACTGGTTCGAGACCACCGGCACACGCCGCGTGGCGCTCAAGGCCTTTGACGCCATCGTGATGCGCAAGGACCCGCCGTTTGACAGCGAATACTTCTACAGCACCCACCTGCTGGGCCAGGCCGAGCGCGAAGGCGCACGTGTCTTCAACAACCCGGCAGCGCTGCGCGACCATCCGGAAAAACTCGCCATCCTGGAGTTTCCGCAGTTCACCGCACCCACGCTGGTCACGCGCCGCGAAGCCGACATCCGCGACTTCCACGCCGCGCATGGCGACATCATCCTCAAGCCGCTGGACGGCATGGGCGGCATGGGCATCTTCAAGGTCGGCGCCGACGGCCTGAACCTGGGCGCCATCGTCGAGACCCTCAACCAGGGCGGCGCCACGAGCGTGATGGTGCAAAAGTACCTGCCGCAGATCAAGGACGGCGACAAGCGGGTGCTGTTGATCGGCGGCCAGCCGGTGCCCCATGCCCTGGCCCGCATTCCACAGGGCAGCGAGGTGCGCGGCAATCTGGCTGCTGGCGGCAAAGGCGTGGCCATGCCGATCACCGAACGCGAGCGCGAGATCGCCGAAATGCTCGGCCCCATCCTGGCCGCACGTGGCCTCCTGCTGGTGGGCCTGGACGTGATCGGCGGGCACCTGACCGAAATCAACGTCACCAGCCCGACCTGTTTTCAGGAAATCTCGGACCAGACCGGCTGCGATGTGCCGGCCCTGTTCATCGACGCGCTCGAAGCGGCCTGCACTGACTGAGTCAGAACAGCTTCTCAGGCGTGTATCGGATGCCCAGCGAGGTCCAGGTCTTGCGGCCCTGGCCACCGGGCTGGGAGCCGTGAGTCGCATCGATCTGAAACAGACCGGGCACCACAGAAAACCGGAGGCCGGCCTGCACAAGCGGCTTTTGCCGGTCGTCGCCAAAGGTCTCGGCGATCAGCATGGTCCGGGCCTGCACCCAATACTCTGCCCCGAAGCCCCAGGTCGTGGCATTCAGACGGGTGTGGCTGCCGCGTATCCAGCCCAGATTGGCATGCAAGACGAGACGATCGTTTTGCGTGGAGACGGACAGGGGCAGGTAGAGGTAGGTGCCGCCCAGGTTGTTCGAGCCCGGTCGGATCGAGGGGTGCCATATCCGGCCTGCGGCCAGGCCCCAGCCCCAGTCGTTGGGCTGCAAGTGGCGAAACAGGGTTTTGGCCTGCAGTACCTGAACACGACCGCCTGACTCGCCGTCAGAGCGAAGTTGACCTGCACCGGCCGTGATTTCCAGATTGCCAGCGGGATTGCAGGCCGGCAGAGCCCAAAATTCATCACGCTGGCTGTCGTGGCGCGACCAGCTCTCAAGCTGGCAACTGCCTTCGGTCGTCAAGCGCGCATCATCGGTCATGAACGGCCGTGCAGCGTGCACCGGCAGCGCCGCCATCAGTCCAGCGGCCAGGAGCGTCACGGTTGAACGGCGCTTGAACATGGGGAAATTTTAGGAAGCCGCCATGACAGCGCTGTGACAAGCGGTTTGGCCATCACAGCATGTCACCCTCGACGAAAGTGTAGAGCTTGCCCGGTTCGAAGGCCACCCAGGTTTCATCTGTGGTCAAGGGCTGTGTCACCACCACCGCCACCCGGTCATTCAGACTGGTGTGTTCGGCAAAGTTCATGCTCAGGTCTTCGTCGCTCAGCGTGGCCCGCGTGAAAGGATGGCGGCGCAGGACGTAATGCAGCTGTGTGCTCGCATGGGCCCACAGGGCCTCACCATTGGAGAGCAGGCAGTTGAAAGTGCCATGCCGCGCAATCTGGGGCATCAGCTCACGCAGGGTCTGGCTCAGTTCCTGCACGCTGGGCACCGAGGCATGGGACTTGGCCAGCTCCTGCATCAGCCAGCAAAAGGCACGCTCGCTGTCTGTCTGGCCCACCGGCCGGAAACTGCCGTGCAGCCTGGGCGCGTAGTTTTCAAGGTTGCCGTTATGGGCGAATACCCAATAGCGTCCCCAGAGCTCCCGCACGAACGGATGACAATTCTCGAGCGTCACCTCACCCTGCGTGGCCTTTCGGATATGGGCCACGACGTTGCGGCTCTTGATGGGGTAGCGACGCACCAGATCGGCCACAGGAGATGTGGCAGCGCTCTGGTGATCCACCATGTGGCGCACCCCGCGACCTTCAAAGAAGGCAATGCCCCAGCCATCCGAGTGGTGATCGGTCACGCCACCGCGCTGCGAAAAGCCACTGAAGCTGAAAGTCACATCGGTGGGGGTATTGCAGTTCATGCCGAGCAGCTGGCACATGGTGGTCAATCCCTGGCTTGTCCAGGCCGCCCCAGATGCCAGGCGGCCACCAGCGCCAGCGCCGTCAGGAGCGCCAGACTGGCAAAGGTTTCATTGAATGCCCTCAGGGCCGCTTCGCTCGCGACATCGCCCAGCCTGGCGCCATGGACCGACAGACGCCATTCGAGCACGATGGCACACAGGCTGACCCCGGTTGCACCACCCACCATGCGGACAAAGTTGATGGTGCTTGAGCCCTGCGGAATGAGTGCGTGGGGAACACCCTTCATGGCCCCCAGATTGAGCGAAGGCAGGATGAAACCCAGACCGATGCGGCCGACGATGACCCAGACCCACAGCCAGACCAGGCCCTGGGCTGGGTGCACAGTGAAGTTCATGCCAAAAGACAGTGCCAGCAGACACAGGCCCAGCATCACCAGCCAGGACGCCGGGTAGCGATCGGCCAGTCGCCCCACGATGTTGATGGTCACCGCCAGCAAGATGCCCGAAGGCAGCAGTGCGGCGCCGATGTAGGACGGCGAGAGGCCGAGCCCCATCTGCATGAATACCGGATAGAGATAGGTGGAACCAAACAAGGCCGTGCCATAAGTGAAGGCCACTACCGAACCCATGGCAAAGTGGCGATGGGCAAATACCTGCAGGTTCATCAACGCAGGGCGACCGCCGTGGTGCACCCGTTGCTGCAGACGTCGCTGCCACAGCACAAAGCCCAGGGCAGCGATCAATGACAGCGCCAACAGCGCCCAGCCCCCCATGCCGCCCTCATCCCGCAAACGCACCAGGCCATTGAGCAGCATCAGGGTCGCGGCACTCGCCAGCGCCAGGCCCAGCCAGTCCAGGCCGGCCGAGTCGCTCTGGGCCGCAACCCCGCCAGGTGCGGTGGTCGGCACGTACCGGTGCGAGAGCCACAGCCCGAGCATGGCCAGGGGCACCACCATGAAGAAAATCGAACGCCAGCCAAAGCCATCGACCAACAGGCCTCCAATGCTGGGACCGATGGCCGGGGCCAGCACCACACCGGTACCAAACAGCCCACTGGCGCGCCCCTGCTCTCCTGTTCCGAAAGCCCGCAGGATGATGATGGCCGGGATCGGCTGTACCACGCCTGCCGCCAGGCCCTCGGCCACACGCGCGAGCAGTACCAGAGCATAGTCGGTGGCCAGGCCGCCCCCCAGACCGCCCAGCAGCAAGGCCCACATGCACAGGCTGTAGACACGGCGGTAGCCATAGCGTGTGAGCAGCCAGGGCGTGGTCAGCATCGATACCGTAGAGGCCACCATAAAGCCCGAACTGACCCACTGCGCACGGCTTTGCTCCAGATCGAAGTGGTGGCTCATGTCAGGGATAGCCACATTCATGATGGTGGACGACATGACCGAGGCCATGGTGCCCAGCATGACCGAGAGCAGCAACAACCAGCGGTAACGCTCGCCGTGGCGCGCTTGCAGGGCCTGCAAGCTGTTTGGATCGTGACTGGCCTGACTCATGCGGCCGAGCTTGCAGCCTGGACGCAGGCACGGCAAATGCAGGCCTTGCCGCGCAGGTTTTCTGGTACCTGCTGGAGCAACTGCGCGCCAAATTGCGCACGCGTGCACCAGCAGGGCACTTGTTCAGATCCTGCCTGCGGCTGCTCCATCGCGCAATGGTTGGGTCCGCCACACAAAGGGCAGCTGCAAGGGTCAATGGCCGGGCGATCTCTCATGGTAGCCAAGTGTAGAGGAGGCGCCACGCCCTGATGCCGCGGACCACAAGCTGCCCTCCTTAACTCTCGGTCGCCCTCGGGCTAGACCCGGGGCCCCAGTCAAGCCAGCCTGGGCATGGATGGCCCGGTCCGCCGGGCCATGACACACAAGCGCGGAGGTTCAGGCGGCGGCCTTGACCTTCAGGCGCCAGGCGTGCAGCAGCGGCTCGGTGTAACCGGACGGCTGCTCCTTGCCCTTGAACACGAGGTCGCAGGCGGCCTGGTAGGCGGCCGACTTGCTGAAGTTGCCGGCCATGTTCTGGTACAGCTTGTCGCCGGCGTTCTGGCCGTCCACCACCTTGGCCATGCGCTCGAAGGTCTCGCGCACCTGCTTTTGGGTGACCACGCCGTGGTGCAGCCAGTTGGCCATGTGCTGGCTGGAGATGCGCAGCGTGGCGCGGTCTTCCATCAGGCCCACGCCGTTGATGTCGGGCACCTTGGAGCAGCCCACGCCCTGATCCACCCAGCGCACCACATAGCCCAGGATGCCCTGCGCGTTGTTGTCGAGTTCCTTCTGCTTGTCCTCGGCCGACCAGTTGGCGGCGTCCTGGGCCACGACCGGGAACTGCAGCAGCTGGTTGAGCGTGTCTTCGCGCAGCTGTTTCGGGTCCTGCTTGGCCACAGCCTTTTCCATCTGCTTTTGCAGGGCCGGCACATCGACCTGGTGGTAGTGCATGGCGTGCAGCGTGGCACCGGTGGGGCTGGGCACCCAGGCTGTGTTGGCACCGGCCAGCGGGTGCGCGATCTTGGCCTTGAGCATGTCGGCCATCAGGTCGGGCATGGCCCACATGCCCTTGCCGATCTGGGCGCGACCGCGCAGGCCGCAGGCCAGGCCCACGTTGACGTTGTTCTTCTCGTAGGCGGCCAGCCAGGTGCTGTTCTTGATGTCACCCTTGCGCATGACCGGACCGGCCAGCATGCAGGTGTGCATCTCGTCGCCGGTGCGATCGAGGAAGCCGGTGTTGATGAAGGCCACGCGGCTCTTGGCGGCGGCAATGCAGGCCTTGAGGTTGGCGCTGGTGCGACGTTCTTCGTCCATGATGCCCAGCTTGACGGTCGAGGGCTTGAGGCCCAGCACCTTCTCGACACGGCCAAACAATTCGTCGGCAAAGGCCACTTCGGCCGGGCCGTGCATCTTGGGCTTGACGATGTAGACGCTGCCGGTGCGGCTGTTGCGCAGCGGGTGGTTCTTTTTCTTTTGCAGGTCGACCATGGCGATCGTCGTGGTGACCATGGCGTCCAGGATGCCCTCGGGGATCTCGCGGGTGGCGCCGCTCTTGTCGGTCCAGGTGATGGCCGGGTTGGTCATCAGGTGGCCCACGTTGCGCACGAACAGCAGCGAACGGCCATGCAGGGTCACGGTGCCCTTGCCGGCGGGCTTGGTGTAGACGCGGTCGCCGTTCATGGTGCGGGTGAAGGTCTTGCCGCCCTTGGCGACTTCTTCCTTGAGGGTGCCGTCCAGAATGCCCAGCCAGTTGCGATACGCCAGCACCTTGTCTTCGGCGTCCACCGCGGCCACCGAGTCTTCGAGGTCGAGGATGGTGGACAGCGCAGCTTCGGCGATCAGGTCGGACACGCCGGCCGGGTCGGTCTTGCCGATCGGGGTGGACTTGTCGATCTGCAGGTCCAGGTGCAGGCCGTTGTGCACGAAGAGCACCGAGGCGGGCGCCTTGGCGTCACCGGTGTAGCCGACGAACTGCTTCGCATCGGCCAGGGTGGAGGTCTTGCCATCGGCCAGCGTCACCACCAGCTTGCCGGCCTTGACGGCGTAGCCCTTGCTGCCCACGTGCGAGCCCTTCTTGAGCGGGGCGCAGCGGTCGAGCACATGGCGGCAGTAGTCGATGACCTTGGCGCCACGCTTGGGGTTGTAGCCGGTGCCTTTTTCGCAACCGTCGGCCTCGCTGATGGCATCGGTACCGTACAGCGCGTCGTAGAGTGAACCCCAGCGGGCGTTGGCGGCGTTCAGCGCGTAGCGGGCGTTCAGGATCGGCACCACCAGCTGCGGACCGGCCAGCTTGGCCAGCTCGGCGTCGACGTTGGCGGTGGTGGCCTGGACGTTTTTCGGCTCGGGCACCAGATAGCCGATTTGCGAGAGGAACTTGCGGTATTCCTTCATCGGCTTGCCCACGGCGATCGGGCCAGGGTGGGCACTGTGCCACTTGTCCATCTCGGTCTGGATGCGGTCACGCTCGGCCAGCAGGGCAATGTTCTTGGGCGCCAGGTCAGTCACGATGTCGCTGAAGCCCTTCCAGAACTTCTCGCTCTTGACGCCCACCGCTGGCAGCACCTGCTGCTCGATGAAGTCGTACAGGCTCGTGGCCACCTGCAGGTTTTGGGCGCTGGTGCGTGCAGTCATGAATCACCTCGTGAAAGTTCAAAGAAATCGTTGCGGCGGCGCGGATGCGCCAAGGTCAGCCTGCGAGGAACTTTATTGCAAATCCCTGGAGCGATAAATCATGCAAAAAGCCATGAACCCATGACTTTTAAGCAAAACCGGCATTGTGACGCATTCCACACACGGGCCTGGCTACAGGGCTACAGATCCAGTGCGCGCAGTTGTCGGCGCCGCTCCCTGTAGTCCGGCATGACCTCGCCCACCGTGTCCCAGAAGCGCGGGCTGTGGTCCATCACGCGCAGATGCGCCAGCTCATGGACCACCACATAGTCGATCTGCGCCAGTGGCAGGTGGATCAGGCGCCAGTTCAGCCGGATGTGACCGTCGCTGCGGGCACTGCCCCAGCGGGTACGGGCACTCGAGAGCGAGAGCCTGCGATGCTGCACGCCCAGCCGGGAACCGAAATGCCGCAGCCGCTCTTCGAAGAGGACGCGGGCCTGGTGCTTGAACCAGGCTTCCGCTGCCTCGCGCACCTGCATGGCAGAAGCTTCGGGCGGCAGGTTGAGTGCCAGCGGCTCGGTGCCATCGGGCACTTCGGGTAACTGCCCGCACGCCACTACGCACAGCCGCAGCGTACGCCCGAGGTAGGGCAGGTCGGCACCGTCGACCCAGGCCTGCGCCGGGGCCAGAGGCTGACGTGCGCTCTCGCGCATTTGTCGCCATTTGTGCAGGATCCAGGCAGCCTTCTCCTGGACCGCGGCATCCACTTCGCGCAGCGGCACCCAGCCGGGCGCGCGAACCACCAGTCCTTCGGGCCCCACGGTAAAGCCGATGCTCTTGCGACGCGAACGCTCGAAACGGTAGGACACAGTGACGCCCTGGAGCAACGCATGGCGGTTGGCAGCCGGATGACAAAAGCCGAGGGCCAGCGGTGCATCCTGAGGCGCAGGCAGTACCCGGGGGTCGGCATCCGTGAAAAAGTCCAGCGCTATTTGAGCCATGGCTGACCAGCTTGCGCCCATGCTTGTGCTCGCTTCAGGCCTGCGAGGTGTAAGCCTCAGGGTCAAGTCGACGCATTTCAGACTCGATCCAGTCCTGGACTTCGACCATGAGTTCTTCAGCGTGACGCCCCTCGCTGGGAATCGGCTTGCCAATGGAGATGTCGACGATACCGGGTCGCTTGATGAAAGCCTTGCGTGGCCAGCACCGCCCGGAGGTGACAGCAATCGGAATCACCGGCACACCGGCAGCAATTGCCAGACGCGTGCCTCCGGTTTTGTACTCCCCCACCTGGCCACGGTCGATGCGTGTGCCCTCGGGAAACATGATGACCCACACCCCCTCGGCCATGAGTCGCCGGCCCTGCTGAACCACCTTGGCAAATGCCCGTGCCCGTTGGCTGCGGTCGATATGGATCATGTCGAGCCTGCCCATGGCCCAACCAAAGAATGGGACATACAGCAGCTCGCGCTTGAACACATAAGCCAGCGGATGGGGCATCAGCGTAGGCATGACAAAAGTCTCCCAGGTGGACTGGTGTTTGACCAGCAACACAGCCGGGTCCTTGGTGCCTTGTGGAAGGTTCTCCATGCCGTGTACGCGGTTGCGGATGCCCAGAATCCAGGTGCCCCCCTGCACCGCCACGCGCAGCCAGCCCGCACAAATCCAGTACAGCGTGGTGCTGCTCACGAAATAGGAGACAAGGATCACAAACAGCGCCCAGGGGATCACTGTGACACCCATCCAGAGAATGTGCAGTACGGATCGGACGAAGTTCATGGGGCGGTTCGCAATCGGACAGGTGCAGCTGATGTGCGGCCCAGCAAATGGTCAACGCAGGCTGCCAGATCGGCGTGCACCCGCGTGCCGACAGGGAAGGCTGCAGGAGCCTGGACATGACTGGCCAGATCGGCATGACGGCCGGTGCAAACCAGATGGGGGGCGCAGCCCACCGCCGCGGCAGCCTGCATGTCGCGCAGACTGTCCCCAATGAAGGGGACCCCCGGCAAAGCGAGGCCGTAGCGCTGGGCAATCTGTTCAAGCAGCCCGGGTGCCGGCTTGCGGCAGTGGCACCCTTCATCGGGTGCATGAGGGCAGTAGAACACCGCGTCCAGACGCCCGCCATGCGCGGCCAACGCCTTCATCATGTGTGCATGCACGCTGTTGAGGGCGGCGATGTCAAACAGGCCGCGGCCCAGTCCGGACTGGTTGGTGGCCAACACCACGTGGTAGCCCGCATGGTTCAGGCGCCCGATGGCCTCGAGCGCGCCGGGCAAGGGATGCCACTCTTCGGGCGACTTGATGAACTCGTCGCTGGCGCGGTTGATCGTGCCGTCGCGGTCCAGGATGACGAGCTTGGTCTGCATGGCAAATCAGACAGCCAGACGCGAGAGGTCGGCCACGCGGTTCATCGCGATATGCAGCGACTTGAGCAGGCCCTGGCGATTGAGGCGCAGGTCCATGGCTTCGGCGTTGACCATCACGTCGTCAAAGAAGGCATCTACCGGCGCGCGCAGCGCGGCCAGCGTCTGCAGGCTGGCAGTGTAGTCGCCGGCCTCAAACTGGGCGGTGGACTCGGGCACCAGCTTTTGCATGGCGGCGTGGAGACTTTTCTCGGCGTCTTCCTTGAGCAGCGCGGTGTTCACATGCGCGTCCACTTCGCCGGCCTTCTTGAGGATGTTGCCGATGCGCTTGTTGGCCGCGGCCAGCGCCGGGCTCTCGGGCAGGGCGGCAAAGGCGCGCACCGCGGACAGGCGCTGGGCGACATCGGACAGGCGCTGCGGCTGCAGGGCCAGCACGGCATCAACTTCCTGGGCAGAAAAGCCTTGCTCGCGCAGGCCGCCGGCCAGGCGGTCGTAGACGAATTCGGTGAGCGGTGCCGACGCGTCGGTGATCTTGTCGCCAAAGACCGGCGCGGCCAGCGCCAGCAGGGCCGACAGGTCGATCGCCAGGTTGTTCTCGATCAGCATGCGGATCACACCCAGCGCGTGGCGGCGCAGCGCGAACGGGTCCTTGTCGCCGCTGGGCAGGTTGCCGATGCCGAACATGCCGACCAGCGTCTCCAGCTTGTCGGCCAGCGCCACCACCACGCCAACTTGATTGCGCGGCAGCTCGTCGCCTGCAAAGCGCGGCTTGTAGTGGTCTTCGATCGCCTCGGCGATGTCGGCAGGCAAGCCGTCGTGGCGGGCGTAGTAGCCACCCATGATGCCCTGCAGCTCGGGGAATTCGCCCACCATGTCGGTCAGCAGGTCGGTCTTGGCCAGGCGTGCGGCTTGCTCGGCCTGCTTGGCCAGCAGGTCACCGCCGAGCTGCTGGCCGATCGCCTTGGCGATCGCGCAGACGCGCGCCATGCGCTCGCCCTGCGTGCCCAGCTTGTTGTGGTAGACCACCTTGGACAAGCCTTCGACGCGCGATTCGAGCGTCTTTTTGCGGTCCTGGTCAAAGAAGAACTTGGCATCGGCCAGGCGCGGACGCACCACGCGTTCGTTGCCACCGATCACGGCGCTCGCGTCCTGCGGGCTGATGTTGCTCACCACCAGAAACTGGTGCGTCAGCTTGCCCTCGGCGTCCAGCAGCGGGAAGTACTTCTGGTTGGCCTTCATCGTGAGGATCAGGCACTCCTGCGGCACGTCGAGGAACTGTTTTTCAAACGCGCAGACCAGCACGTTCGGGCGCTCGACCAGCGCGGTCACTTCGTCGAGCAGTGCATCGTCTTCGATCGGCTTGACCCCGCCACCCACCTTGGCGGCTGCGGCGTTCAACTGGCGCACGATCTCGGCACGGCGCTCGGCAAAGCTGGCGATCACGGCACCGTCGGTCTTGAGCACTTCGGCGTACCGGTCGGCATGCGGCACGACCACCGGATCGACCTGTGCTTCAAAGCGGTGGCCCTGGGTGCTGTTGCCTGCACTCAATCCCAGCACCTTGACCGGCACCACGGTGCCGCCGTGCAGGGCAATCAGTTTGTGCGCGGGGCGCACAAAGTTCACGCTGCTCCAGCCCGGCAGTTCGCAATCGGTTTCCAGCTGGTACTGCATGACCTTGGGGATGGGCAGTTTGGCCAGCGCTTCGTCCAGCGCCTTTTGCAGACCGGCCGCCAGGCTCGCCCCCGGGACCACGCTGTCATAAAACAGGGCTTCGGCTTTGCCGTCGGGTTGGCGCTTGAGCGCGGCCACAGCAGCAGCCGGGTTGCTGACATCGGCCCCCAGCGCCTGCAGCTTTTTGAGCAGCGCGGGCGTGGCGTTGCCCGAAGCGTCCAGACCCACCGCGACGGGCATGAGCTTTTGCTGCACCGCCTTGTCGGCGGCCTGCGCCAGCACACCCGTGACATGGGCGGCCAGACGGCGCGGCGAGGCATAGGCGGTGACCTGGCTGTCGGCAGCGCTCAGGCCCTGGGCCTTGAGTTGGTCGGCCAGCACGCCGGCAAAGGCTTCGCCGAGTTTTTTCAGGGCCTTGGGCGGCAGTTCTTCGACGAAGAGTTCGACGAGAAGATTGGCGTTTGTCATTCTTGTGCTTCCTCAGGCGGCTTTCTTCGGCATCTGCGCCACCCACTCGCGCGGCGCCATCGGGAAGCCCAGGCGTTCGCGGCTCTCGTAATAGCTTTGCGCCACGGCGCGCGCCAGGTTGCGGATGCGGCCGATGTAGGCCGCGCGCTCGGTCACTGAAATCGCGCCACGCGCGTCCAGCAGGTTGAAGGTGTGCGCGGCCTTGAGCACCTGCTCGTAAGCCGGCAGCGCCAGCTGCTGCTCCATCAGGTATTTGGCCTGTTTCTCGTGCGCGCCAAAGGCGGTGAACAGGAAGTCGGCATCCGAGTGTTCAAAGTTGTAGGTCGACTGCTCGACCTCGTTCTGATGGTAAACGTCACCGTAACTGAGCGTGTCGGTCCACTTGAGGTTGTAAACGTTGTCCACCCCCTGCAGGTACATGGCCAGGCGCTCCAGGCCGTAGGTGATCTCGCCGGTGATGGGTTTGCAGTCGATGCCGCCGACCTGCTGGAAGTAGGTGAATTGCGTGACTTCCATGCCGTTGAGCCACACCTCCCAGCCCAGACCCCAGGCGCCGAGCGTCGGGTTTTCCCAGTCGTCCTCGACGAAGCGGATGTCGTTTTTCTTCAGGTCAAAGCCCAGCGCTTCCAGACTGCCCAGGTACAGCTCCAGGATGTTGCTGGGCGCGGGCTTGAGCACCACCTGGTACTGGTAGTAGTGCTGCAGGCGGTTGGGGTTCTCGCCGTAACGGCCGTCCTTGGGGCGGCGGCTGGGCTGCACATAGGCGGCCTTCCAGGGCTCGGGGCCGATGGCGCGCAGGAAGGTGGCGGTGTGGCTGGTGCCGGCGCCGACTTCCATGTCGTAGGGCTGGAGCAAGGCGCAGCCCTGGGCGTCCCAGTACTGCTGCAACTTGAGGATGATTTGCTGGAAAGTCAACATGACTTGCGGGACCGGCTGCGAGCCGGTTCAAGGTTGGTGAGGCCGCCCACAGACCATCAAGCACGG
>Ga0255277_1000125_pt1 | contig 12164 bp, 12 predicted proteins | sample AtltaT_7_FD_183709 | JGI IMG/M metagenome (GOLD analysis project Ga0255277, IMG submission 183709) | Metatranscriptome of freshwater microbial communities from Altamaha River, Georgia, United States - Atl_Cont_RepA_8d (Metagenome... | ecosystem: Environmental > Aquatic > Freshwater > River... | reverse complement strand
CGCAAAAAAAGCCAAGGCGTTATAGGGATTGCCAAGCGCGGTGGTTAAGGCGGCGTCGGCCGTCAACAAACTCCTGGCAATGATGGTGAGGTTTAGCAACAATAGAAGCTGCATCAGGCGCCAGCCAACGCGGTCAAATCTTGAACGAATCAGCTGATAACTACCTAGGTAATTGATGACAGACACGGCAACTGCCGCCCAAAGAAAAAAGGTAAAGGATAACTTAAGCAAAAAATCTGACTTAAAAGCGGGAGCAAAAACAGAATAAATTGCTATTAAAATCAATACAAGAAAAAGCCGATTAATCGACATACGAAGCCCGCTTGACCTGCCCAATAATTCTGGCAGGATTACCTGCCACCTTGGAAAATGGAGGAATATCTCTTAGCGTCACCACGCTGCCTGCACCGATTATGCTTCCCCGACCTATTCGTACTCCTTTGAGTATAATCGTATTTGCGCCAATAAACACATCATCCTCCAAGATGATTTCTGCTGATTTTACGTTTAGTTCGTCTGTTGGGCTGCTTCGGCGAAGGATTGAATCCAACGCGTGAAAGTCGTGATCAAACAGTCGCACGTTGGCGCCAATTTTTACAAACGCACCAATAGTTACACGTGTTCGGGCGGAGATAATGACGGAAGTAAGACCTGAATCGTTACCGATTTCGATACGCCCATTGTTCAAGGTTTCAAGTACAATTGGATTAGTGATGCCTGCTGTGTTCGTCAAAAATCGCGCGGTCAGCTTGACATTATTGCCAATCATGATTGCACCTTTGGAGTTCGGCCGGAAATGGACCTTTCCACACACCTGCAGGCGCTGGCCAACGGAGCAGCCATAGAGCGCTAGGGTCAATTTTGCACGATAAGTTGGCCAGATGAACCCAAGCCGTATGCCTACTATCTTTAACAACTTGCCGCACATCAAACCCAGCGTAAGATTACGTCCGTTAACTCGCATGAGAACTTACCAACTCTGAGTAAATCTTTTTTAACTCAACGACGATTCTGTGCGGGTCATGTCGAGCATGTGCGCGCACCTTCGCAGCTGCTCCTAGCCTTTGCGCTAGTACGCTGTCGGTAGCCAGCCTTTTGATGGCGGCGGCCAAGCTGTAGGGATCGTGATCGGGTAGGAGTAAGCCGTCCTCGCCATCCCGCACCATGCTGGCGTTGCCGCCTACGTCCAGCGCGACAACAGGCATGCCAAGTGCCATGGCCTCACAGATGGCGTTCGAGCTGTTTTCGATGTGTGAGGGATGCACGTAAACCGAAGCAGACAGCAGCACCTCAATCAAGGCTTGCGAAGGCAAGGGACCGTGAAAGCAGAGCGCATCTTTCATGCTTGCAATGTGCGCTTTGTAAAAAAAAATTGAAGGCGAACGTGTTCTTTTCCAGTCCAATTACGTGCCATCTGAAGGCAATACCAGCCTCCGTCATCACCTTGCAGGCTTCAATGATGTTGTCGTGACCTTTATAAACCGGCGATGAAATCACACTGACTATGTTGGCGAGCGGTGCTCTGGGCATGCACCAAGTGTGCTCAAAGAACTCTTTCCGTAACATTTCTTCGCAATGAAAATATCGTGCATTTGGAGCCAGAATGGTCATCATGCGTTTGTCCCAGGCTGTGCGCCCAATAACATGGTTGCATTTTTTTAATATTTTTGATTCGTTGCCTGACCGTCGCTTGAGGGTTTTTAAGTTATTGCCATAACTACCGCCGCGTATGTAGTCGATAAAGCGTTGAGCTTTAATCTGCTTGAATTTTGAAATATTGATTTTTTGCAGCTGAAAATAAATTGAATTGAGTACGCCCTGGACATGAATGATCACCGGAATGGTTGTTTTTTCACAAATCAGGCCGTAGTCCATTTCGGTGCCGAAAATGTGAATCACATCCGGCGCTATTTCACCGATGAGTTCCAAATACTGCTCAAGAAAGTCTTTATGGGGTTCATGATCAACAGCGATATCCAATCGCTTTCGCAAAAGCGATCGCTTGTCCTGGAGCAGATGATACGTTGTACCCCCAACTTCACGCCGATTAGCGCGTCCCCCTTCTCTTGCTCGCGTTGCAATATGGAGTTCAATTTCGGGATCCGCTGCAAAAGTGCGCTCAAGGGCCTGCATCCAGCCTCCCGAGAGTAGCTCGGCACTTAGATTGACAGGATTGTTGGTAAACCAAAGAACTCTCATTGAAATTTATTGTTTGGTATCTTCAACGATTTGGACGGCGATTTTCTCAGCAGTCACTGTCCCGGACCCAAAGGTGGTGATACCAGCTAGGTTTCTTCTTCCCGAACCCTATGCTAGATTGCTCAGCAGAGGCCTTCAATAGTCCCCAGACCGAGTTGACCTCGAGCGCGCAGCACGTTGCTCTCGGTATTGAGCACCCGCAACCGCATGTTGCGCTCGATTTTGGGTGTTTTGAGCGGACTGATATGGCAAGCGTCGATAAAATGGAAATTTATCCACATATCAAGTTGTAGAGTTGTTCTCGTGTCGATTTTTGAGAGAAGTGTGCATATCCTTCTGCTGATCTATTTGCGAATGAGATTAGTAAATCCGGGGCATCCAAGAAGTATTTGACAGAGGCATATATAGATTCATCATCTTCCTTTGAAATCATCCCGAATTGGCCATTATTGAGCACCTCGTAAGCCGCCGGAAAATTTGTGGATATAACAGGTTTTCCTAATGCGAAAGCCTCAATGGCGACCATCGAAAACCCTTCGATTTTCGATGTAATTAGGACTATGTCGGAAGCTTCCATTAGCTTGTAAGGTGATTCAACTTCGCCCAAAAATTTTACGTAATCATGCACATTAAGTTCTTTTGCAAGTTGACTCAGCTCTGTTTTGAGTGGGCCGTCGCCGACAATCTGAAACTCAGCCTGATAGCCATTTGATTTTAGTAAACTTGCAACTCTTATGATTCTGTCAAAGGCTTTTACTTCGACAATTCTGCCTACTGAAATTATTTTAGGGATCTTGTTGGGTGGGGAGGGCAGCGGCGGGGCGTATTTTTTCGCGTCTACAATGTTATACAAGACATGGTAAGAGCGCTGGAAATTGTATATGTTCGCAAATTTTTTTCGAATAGTGTCGGAGACGAAAATGATCTCCGACATAGCTTTATAGGCCGACACTTGGTGGGAAAAAGAAAAATCTTTTGGGTTGCAGCCATGAAGTTCAAGGTCTGTATGCACCCATGTAAGGTTTTTTGGGGCTCGATCGACGATGTGATAATGATACTTTAAGGGTAATCCTTCCATGTACGATATTATTGCATCATATGTCCCGGGGATTTTTTTTCTTATATAAATGCGCTCGAAAAAAAGATTTCCGGTTTTTCTGTAAAAGTACGTTAAGAGTCTTCTCAGAAAGGGTTTGGGTTTGTTTTTGAATATATCAATTATTTCAATTTCCTTGTTTAGCGATTTCAGTAGCGGCCCTTTGTTCTGAATTAGTGCAAGTGTTACTTGATAATTAACAAAATCGAATTCGGATAGGAGGTTTGCTAACGACTTCTCTGCCCCGCCTGTCATCATGGTGTTCATGATGAAGAGTACTCTTCTTTTTTTCATGGTGGGGTTGGATTTAATAGAAAATTAAACGCTGATACGAATTTCTTTGCTAGTTTGCTTCTTTTGTTTTTGAATACGTGTATTAGTATTTCCCATAAAAGCAAGTGCAGCAAGTGCTTCGCCTTAAGCTTTTTTGAGTTAATATTTCTAAATCGCTCGGAGAAGTAAAATGTTTTTACGCTTTCATGATATTTAGGATTGCACCAAAGCTCTGCCGGGCGCGTTGCTGATATTTCGGTTCTATATATGACGGTACTCTTTTCAAAGTAGTTTAATTTGATGCCCGAGCGTGTTAGTTTCAGCCACAGTGGGTGATCTTCGCAAAAAGGGTATTTTTCGTCGAATCTAACTGGAGCGTCATTTATAATTCTGCTTATAAAGACTGCGGGTGCAAGCCAAACATAGTTTTTTTCTAGTAAAAGTTTTGCTTGTTTTTCCGCTGTATATCGAAAAAATTCTAACTGCCAATCGAGTGGGTAACTTGATTTCAATATTTCCCCATTTTTTTGAATTTGCATTCGCGAGAAGAAAACTTTGGCCTCTTTGTTTTTTTTTGAAAAATCTACATTCGAGGATATGCACTCCGGTAATAACTGATCGTCTCCGGCGATTAACTTTACCCAGTCTCCTCTTGATCTTTTCAGGCCTCGATTGCAGTTGGGCGCAATGCCTGTGTTTTTGGGTGACGTTACGATTTCGACTCTTCTAAATCGGTTTTTATTTTTTTCTTCCCAATTCATAACAATGTCTACGGTACTGTCTGTTGAACAGTCATCGGTGACGATTAACTCGATGTTTGGATAAGTCTGATTTTTTATGCTCTCTAATGTTTCTTCGACATATTTCGATGAGTTGTATGTGACCACAACTACCGAGACTAAGAGTTGTTGTTCAATGCCGGTTGAGATTGCCATTTTGTTAGGGTGCGAAATTAACTGATCTGCCCGGATGCGGTTGACACGTCCAAGGGCCAAACCTGAGGCCTAATAGGATGCGCCATGAATCATGAGCGATATAAGGGGGGATTAAAGATCGACTCGGTCAGATAGTTCGTTTAGCGTGGCCACCCAGTTGTCGAAGCTTCCTCCCGTCTGGGGGGTAACACATCTGTACAAGTTGTTCAAGCAGCAATAGACGCTATTTGTACGACGTCGAGTGTACACAACACATGCGGAGGAGCTACTTAGGTTAAAAGCTGAATTCAAGCTGGCGACCGATTAGCGCGACATCCTAAAAAAGCTGCAGCGTACTTTGCTAAACTGTCTTGGCGAGGCAGGCGTGCATTCAAGGCCCCGAGCGGTAATGCAACACGCGTAGGCTGTACTCTGTCATTGAGGTACACCGCAGCGGTTACTGTGCCTGGAAGCCCCGCAGACCTACAGCTCCTGCGCCGTAGACGACCGACGTTTGCGAGCCCTTCTCACGCAGGCTTGGCTGGAGAGCTGTGGCACTTACGGTTATCGCAAACTGACGCTGGACATGCGCGACCTCGGTGAGGGCTGTGGCAAACAGCAGGTCTCCCTGCTGCTCAAGCGGGAGGGGCTGCGATTGCAGAGGTGGTATCGGCGCCGACTTGACAAGTATGCCCTCAAGCCGAGGGTAGTGACCCCAAACTACCTAGATCGGCAGTTCGACCGTGACCAACCTAGACTGACAGCATCAACTTAAGCCATTGGTAAATGTGCAATTAAGAGTCGTGGAATTTTTAACCTAAGGAACGCATCTATGGAATTCACGTTCTAGGCGAAGCGAGTGCAAAGACGCTGGCGTATTTAGTTGACACATCTGCATACGGCCGTTATGACTTGCGTCACCTGTTCCTTCGCTAGTTGGGGTCCTATAGGTAGACTTAAAATTTTGTCTGCCATCAAGGAGGCTAGAGGAAAAGCGTCGTTTGACATCTGTATGTCTGAGTAGGCCTGCTGTTTGTATGGAGGGATGGGGTAATGAATTAGTGTTCCAACATCCTCAGCGTTTAGTCGCTGCTGAAGTAGATTGCGCTGCGGGTGTTGAACTATAAACAGGTGCCAGACCGGCTCTATCCAGTCTGGGACGTGCGGAAGTGCGAGGTCGCAGTTTGCTAAGCCGTCTAAATACTGCGCTGCGATTACTTTTCGCCGAATATTCCAATCGTCAAGATGGCGTAATTTCACTCGCAACACTGCAGCCTGGATTGGGTCGAGTCGGCTATTGAAGCCCTTTATCTCATTCACGTACTTCACCCGTGAGCCGTAGTTACGCAGCACGCGAATGCGATCAGCGATCTCGGGGTCGTTGGTAGTCACCGCCCCCCCGTCGCCGAGCGCGCCGAGGTTCTTGCCAGGGTAGAAGCTCCAAGCCACCGCGTCGCCGTGGGCGCCGATGCGGCGCCCCTTGTAGCGCGCGCCGTGCGCTTGGGCGGCGTCTTCCAGCACGCGCAGGCCGTGCTTACGGGCGATGGCTAGGATAGGGTCGAGGTCGGCGGGCTGGCCGTACAGGTGCACCGGCAGGATGACCTTTGTGCGGGGGGTGATCGCCGCCTCGATGAGGGTTGGGTCGATGTTGTATGTGGCTTCCACCGGTTCCACCGGCACCGGCGTGGCGCCGCACTGGCTCACAGCGAGCCAGGTTGCGATGTAGGTGTTGGAGGGGACGATCACCTCGTCGCCCGGGCCCACGTCCATCGCCAGCAGAGCGAGGTGGAGGGCGTCAAGGCCGTTAGCCACGCCAATTGCATGGTTGGCTTCGCAATAGGCTGCGTATTCAGTTTCGAAGGCTTCGACCTCGGGGCCGAGAATGTACCAGCCGCTGTCGAGCACGCGGGTGATGGCTGCGTCGATTTCGGGTTTGAGCTCTTTGTAGGCGGCGCCGACGTCTAGGAAGGGGATATTCATTCTGGTATCGCGTCCAGGTCAATTGGCACGAAGTGCGCGTTCTGCGAGGAAGTCGTCGTAGGTGCGCAGGTAGTCGTCCGCTTCGTAGGGCCTCGAGGCGAAGACGAGCAAGACGGCGTCGGGGCTATAGCGGTACTGGGTGCCCCAGATCATCTCGGGCATGAACACGCCCATATCCGGGCGGTCGAGCGTTACTTCGCAGCGCCGGTCACCGTCGTCCAGTAGCACGCGGCACGAGCCATGCAGGCAGATCAGGAACTGCTGGCACTGCTTGTGCGCATGCTCACCGCGCAGTTCGACAGAGGGAACACCATAGACGGCGAAATAGCGCGCTGGAGAGAAAGGGACTTCGGATGGCACTTCTCCCACAGTTAGCGACCCACGGGCGTCGGTAATTCGGCGCATTAAGTATATGGCGCTGCCGCCAACGTCAAGCGGAATACGGGCAGGGCGCACGAGATGGCTGAAACTCTGTACGTCAATCAGACGCGGGTCAGCGCGGGTCTCGAGCGTAGTCCTATCTACATAGCCGACCACTTGCGCTGGGTTGCCTTCGACGATAGCGTTCGGGGGAATGGAGCAAAGGACGACTGCGCCTGTGCGTACCCAGGCGCCTAGACCAATAGTGACGCCCTCGCCAATAACACAGGCTGGGTCGAGGCGTGCATTTGCTCGAACGACGATGTTATCGCCGGCGAGGATGACTCGCTGACCGAGCGTGACACCGGGTTCGATTCGGGCGCTGCTCGGAATGATGCAGTCTTTTCTGGATATATCTGAATTTATCATTTTGCGCCCTGAAAAGCCATATTGATTGATGAAAATTCCCGAATATCTGCTAATAAATAATCAATAGTCATCTCAGGGTGGCTGTTTTGTTTGCTGTGTGGTAAGCGGAAATAGATCGAACTATATTTGACGGCTATGGCCATGTCAAAAAAGTTCGAAAAGTACCGCGCGGGCTCTCTATTCATCCAGAAATCAAAATATCGGCAGTAAAGTGAGAACAAGAGTGCGCGGGCAAATTCCATCAAAATTTAGTCCGTCACGTCTTATCTTCCTTTTGCCAAGTATTTCGAAGGCTCTGGGTGGAAGGTTCGTTTCGTGCCACGACGTAAGTTTCACCAGCGATATCGGGATATCGCTCTCCAAGAATCATGAATGCATCTAGCATAGCTGGTGTCCAGTCGCGTTCTATTTGTCCGTTGGAAAGGGGCTTCAGCCAATAGCCCCCTGAAACCTCTATCCAAAGACCTGCCTTGAGAAAGTCGGCTCGAAAGGTCTCGGGGCTATACACCCTTCGATGTCCATGATGTTGATCTGCTTCGTTGAGTGCATCCTCGCGTGGCAGCAATCCCATTAATACTGCTGCTTGTCTATGAAGACTTCTACTATTTGGGACAGCCGCTAGAATGCGACCACCCGGATTCAACCAACTCGAGGCTCGTCTGAGGATTTCAACGGGATTCTCAACATGCTCCAACACATGTCCCAAGATGATGTTATCAAACTTGGAGACAGGTACGAATTCTTCAAAAAGCGCGTTCACAGCTTCTACTTTTGGGTGCTTTTTCTTGATCGAATCGAGGAACTTTTGGGCTCCGTCGACTACGGTCAATGAAGAGCAGGTGCTCACAAGTAGGTCAGTCATTATGCCTTCGGCTGGTCCAAGCTCTAATGTCGGTCCATCAGTCAGATATCGCTTGAATATGCGGAAGGATGCCTCTATTGTTGCAGGGTTGACTCCGTATGCGTAAAGACTATTGTCTGCAATGTTTGCCAGACGACTTTTTTCATTATCGATTTTCATGAATAACTTCCTGTATTGCTTCTTGAAGATTGGACTTGATGTCGAGGTCGCAAAGATTTGTGTGTGTTTGAAGAAATTCTTTTGATCGTTGTCCGCTGGTTACAGCCAGAAATCTTAGTTCTGCTAGGTCAGCTGCTGTTGCGTCGGATTCTGAGTCGCCAATAAATACATCAGGTTTTACTTTGCGAAGGTAATTTGCTTTTTCTTGAGAGGCCTGTTGCGGATGAACGACCTTTACATGATCAAAAAAAGCTGCTAGCGATAACCAGTGTAATTGACGAGTAAGTGCGAGCTCGTTAGCTCGAGCGGTGACTAGGTGCAGGTGAAATCCTATTTCATGGACTACCTGTAAGGCATGCATCACCCCCGGAAATACGCGGTCGTGTCGAAGCCAGGCGTCGCTTTCAACCTGCTCGACCCAGAGCTTTGACAGTTTGGTGGCGGAATGTGTATCCATTCCCTGCATGCAAATCGCTGATGCAGTCGTCGCACCCGCACGTTTTGCACTCCAAAACATTTCAATATTCAGTTCGAAGCCTGCGGCGCGGCACAGAGAGGATGCAAGAAGAGACTGGCGAGCCCGGCAATCCACAAGGGTTCCATCTAGATCGAGTGCGATCACTGTCATCTTGGGAGGCTTGTGACGTACTCGACGTACTGGCGGGTTACGAAACAGTCACCATGCTCGATCAAACTTAGATCAATTAAATCGATACCACGTTCGCCGCAACGACAGGCATGCATGGCGGAAAAAAAATCAGCCCCGATCGCGCAACTTAGTGCGGTTCCTGCTCCCGGCCTCAAATTCAGGTCGGTTACAACCCATTTATCTTTTGCGCGCATGACCTGAAAGCAGAAACTGCCGCGTATCTCGAGGGCGAAGCCAATGCGCCGCGCAAGATCTTCCAGCTCTGTATTTGCGAACAAGCGAGCTTTTGTACAGACCCCCGATTTGATCTCAATGCGTTCCCTGCAAGTTACTACACAGTGGCCAAGTTTCGCATCAACGAAAGCATCGATGGTTACCTCTGGACCGCTGCAGACTTCTTGCACGATGAAGTTCTGAAGTTCATTTTCTCTCATTGCAAGTATGGCATTACGTGTGATGCCTCTTGCGCCAAGGCTGCCAAATCCGTTACGCGGCTTGATAAATAGGCACTCCGGTACATACTTTCTCTCTATATCTTCGGCTGTGAATGTCTCGGGGGTTGGAATCCCAATGGATTGCATGGTCCGATCGAGAAATAGCTTGTCCGTAGCCAATGACAGATAGCGGTCATCTGGGCATACGAAATCACATTCCTTAAATGTACCCGAGCGACGTAATTCGGCAAGCGCATAGAAGTCGCTGTTTACTACAGGATAGATGTGGGAATTGGTATGTCGATACAAAACAGAGCTAAGTTGCTTTTGGAATCGGATATCGGTCGATGGCGCCACTTGAATGAATTCGTCTGCAAGAACCGAAGCTGAAACCAAGTGGGCCGGGTTGATATCTAGGGCAACGATGTGAACTTTGCTGCCCCAAGTGATTCGCAGCCGGTGAATCAGGCCATAGGACACGCCGCTGCCGGCGGCGCAGACAATAACGGTTGAGTGAGGTTGATCAGGCACAAGAGTTCCTTGCTGTCCGTCATACACGGCAGCGTGCAATTTAGGTGTGGGCGAGATGGATATTAAAAAAACGATGTATTTTGCTCATGATGGTGGTAGTCTCTGTTGGCTGGTAGATAGCAGCCATTTCAAGCCAGTTAACCTGTAAGCGAGATTGATGATGGGGTGGTTAGGGCCGATCAGAGAGGAAAGTCGTCGCAGGCAAAAGCCGCTAGCCAATAAGGTGAGCGATATGCCGATGGCAGTCGCTGGCCAAAATGGCAAGCAACGCAACGCAATAAAGGCTGTGCCGATTGTTGGAAGCCCAAAGAGCAAAATTCGATTGCAGGCTGTGGTCCATGAAAATTTTATTAGGTGGCGGCACACAAGGTGTACTGCAACTATGTAGACGAGGTAAATCATCATGAAGGCAATGGCGACACCTTCGATACCCAGGATGTGCAGTCCCGCGACGATTAACGTGATATGCACTATATTGGTACTGGTTTCGGTTAATAGGTACCAATTACCCCGGCCCAACGCCAGCATCACGTAGCTCAGTGGCCATGAGATTACCCGCCCTAGGCACCCCAAGAGGAACCATTGCAGCAGCTCGATTGCACCGAGGAACTCGCGCGTGTAAAAGATCTGCAGGACCCACGGCGCCAGCGCCATGGTGGCCAGCAGGCCTGGGAGGGCGAGCAAAAGGCCGATTTCGGTCTGCTCGTTGACCAAGCGAACCATCGCGGGTTTGTCAGACGCGATGCTTGTTAGGCGCGGGTAGTAGTCGGCACCCATGGCACCGAGCACGAAGTTGACGAACATGCCCGACAGCGCAAAGGCGGAGCTGTAGAGGCCGACGGCCTGGGTGCCTTCGTGCTGGGTGATTAGGGTGACGGTGAGGTAGGCGACGGCGCTGCCCAGCAGGCCATTCCACATCATTACGAGTCCCAGCCGGACCATGCCGCTTGCCTCGGTAAAGGTCTGGCGCCAAGTCAGTGTGGTCAGCGGCACAGGCACTTGGCGAGCAAAGTACCAAGAAAGTGCCAGTTGAATAGCCGAGACTGCTACCAGGGTGGGGATGATGCCGCGCATGCCCAGGGCGGCGTAGAAGCCAATCGCTGCCACGGTGCCGGCGGCAGCGCCGTAAATGTTGGCGCGCGCCATGTCGCCAATGCGCCGCATGCCTTGAATGAGCGCCATCTGGCCGCCCGAGAGGTTGCCGAACAGGATGATCAGCCCTAGTGAGGCGATGTCCAGCGTGTAATCGCGGTGGCCGAAGGTGAGTTGGCTTAGCAGTGGGGCGAATAGCATCATTGCCGCCAGTCCGAGCAGGCCCGTGAGCCAGCAGAGCCGACGGAGGGTAAGCACCGCGCGGCCGCTGGCTTCGTCGTCACCTTTAGCCACGGCGGCAGCAATTTCCCGCACGGCGCTGGACTGCAAACCCATGCCGGCTAACGTACCAATAAACCCTTGCAGCGCCGAAAAGCTGGCAATCAGACCCACTCCCGTGCTGCCGATGAGCACGGCCGCAAACTTGACACGCACCATGCCCAACAGAAGGTTGATGCCCGCAGACCCGCCCATGATGGACGAGGCTTTTAGGATTTGGGCGTAGGACTTTTCTGTTGACAAGATCGTTAGATTATTCGTTGCTTACCTGCACGTTGTAACCATTGGCCTTCAGCAGCGCATGGCGCTGGGCTTCTTGCAGGTCGGTGGCCACCATTTCGGCGCACATTTGCTGCACGGTGATTTCGGGCACCCAGCCCAGTTTCTGCTTGGCTTTTGACGGGTCGCCCAACAGGGTTTCCACCTCGGTGGGGCGGAAGTAGCGCGGGTCAATTCGCACCACCACCTGGCCGGGCTTCAGTGCCGGGGCTTTGTCGCCGGTGATGCTGTCCACGATGGCCACTTCGTCCACACCCTGGCCTTCAAACCGCAGGGTGATGCCCAGTTCGGCTGCGCTCCATTCGATGAACTGCCGCACGCTGTATTGCTGGCCGGTGGCAATCACAAAGTCGTCTGGCTTGTCTTGTTGCAGCATGAGCCACTGCATGCGCACGTAGTCTTTGGCATGGCCCCAGTCGCGCAGGGCGTCTAGGTTGCCCATGTACAGGCAGTCTTCCAGGCCCAGGGCGATGTGGGCCAGGCCGCGGGTGATCTTGCGGGTAACAAATGTCTCGCCGCGGCGCGGGCTTTCGTGGTTGAACAAGATGCCGTTGCAGGCGTACATGCCATAGGCCTCGCGGTAGTTCACCGTGATCCAGTAGGCATAGAGCTTGGCCACCGCGTAGGG
>Ga0255277_1000123_pt1 | contig 12188 bp, 23 predicted proteins | sample AtltaT_7_FD_183709 | JGI IMG/M metagenome (GOLD analysis project Ga0255277, IMG submission 183709) | Metatranscriptome of freshwater microbial communities from Altamaha River, Georgia, United States - Atl_Cont_RepA_8d (Metagenome... | ecosystem: Environmental > Aquatic > Freshwater > River... | reverse complement strand
TGAAAAACGAGGATTTAGTATTAGCATACATCTTGGATGTTCACCTAAAACTAAATCAAAGTAATTAGATTTGTAGTAAATTTGATTCTATTAAACATTTAAAATTTAAAGTTATGGCCACTGTCACTAAAACAAAAAATTATGACTCTGATAGAAGAGTTGGTTACAAGTTAAAACAATTAACTGTTAATGGTAAAACTGTATATGCAGTATTAGTTTACAAAACAATCTTCAGATTTTTTAAAGAATTCAAAATGTGGAGTTATGTAAGAGATGACAAAAATCAAGTTAGAATATTTAAAGACTTGAGATCTGCAACTGCATATATCAGTTATCAAACAAATCCTGCAATGCAAAAATAATATGGAATGGGAATTTAGTAACTTTATTGTTGCTAGTAATTCTGAATTCACAAATAAAACAAAGCCAGTAATATTCTTAGATTTCACTAATTGTAATGGTCCTGATTATAAAGTAATGGGATACATTATGGGACAATCTATGCATACTGCTGGCATTGTTTTTAATGGTTGTTGGGATTCAGATGAAGACAACATGATTGCATGGGCTGAAAGTGCAGCACATGAGATTTTTGAGAACTTTTTTAAATAGTAAATTATGATTTTTCAAATTGGACAACAAATCTACTGGGATGATCCAGATGATGGTGCTGCTTCTGGAATTTATACAATACAAAGTATTAATGAAGATGATATTTTGATAAGTAATAAATACTCAGAAGCAGAAGTGCCAACACATGAGTTAATACATTTAGATGATTTATACATGTGCCATGAATGTGGTAGTTTGGATATTGAAGAAAAAATGTGGTGTTCTATAAATAGAAAAACCAATGTAATAACTGATGCTGTTGATGACGATTGTTATTTCTGTAACACATGCAATGAGATATATCATAAATATCCATTAAATGTAGGTGCAAACATTAATAAACTTAAAGATTATGAGCAGTATAACGATTAATAAAAAGCCATTTTCTAAAACAGAATACTATGATGGCAAATATACTACAGACATGTCAGATACTGATGATGAGGCACATATAAGACAGTTTGACTTTACATTAGAACTTGCATCAGATTTAGACAATGATATGGTAGAAGTTATAGGTATTACATGGATTGACGAAGAACCACCAGCAAAAGATATTGCTGAAGAAAGAATTAAAGAGAATTTTTACGATCAAATTTTATAATATGAATATATCAACAGATAAAGCAATAGCTAATTTTAATGAAGGTTGTAAAAAATTTGCAGCAAATTATATGAAGGATAATGGTGAAATGCCAATGGTAGTAATATTTCTTGCACAAAATGAAAAAAATGAATATGTAACAATGATTGCACCACAACTTGGTGAGTTATATAGTCGCGAAGACAAACCTGTTTTTGTACATGCAGTTAAACAAGCAATAAAAATTGTAAAACCTATTGCTATTGCAATGGTTACAGAAGCATGGGTTGTAAAGAAAAAGAAAGAAGATGGTCCAGTTGATTTATCAGTGCCACCATCTGAACAACCAGACCGTGAAGAAGTAGTTTTAATTCAAACAGAAACTTATAAAAATGCATATATAACAATGTATGATATTATAAGAACTACAAGTGGTGACATTAAATTAGAATTAGATGACACAATAAGTGATAGTGCTATTGGTAAAGAAAATACTGATGGCCTATTTTCAAATCTCCTTAAAGAGAATTATGACAAGTTCTATAAGTCTATAGAAAAGAATTTAAATAAATTTCAAAACTAAAAGTATGGAAATTAAAGTAGCACAAAGAGTGTATATTCTAACAGAAGAGTATACTGACAAAGATGGAAACAATGCAGTAGCAAAAGTAAGACTTGTTGTAGATGAGCAAAATGGAACATTTGAAGTTTTTCCTGGAGATGGCTCAGATTCCTTTTATTTCAAATCACGCAGCAAAGCAGATTACAATATGTGGGTTGCTACAGCTAAACTAGCATATATGGCTGTTGAATTTGGTTTAAAAGAAATTACACCTAAAGAATCCAATGACTGAGACTGAAAGAAATCTCAGAAATGAATTATCAGCATTAACAGAAAATTGGACAATAGATGACTGGAGAAAGGTAAGAAATATAGATTACCTTTCTTCAGATTATATGATGCCAATAGAAGCACTTATCCATAAGTTGGACAGAATAAAGTATTACAATACACATCGTATTGTTATGCCTTATTCTCCACCTAAAGTTCAAATGTTCATTGATAAGAAGGAAACTATAATCAATGATCTTAAATCAGTGCTAGACGTAACCAAAAAACACAAAAAAAGATGTCACATCCATTGCACCATAGCATCTCCTCTGCAAAAAAATGGGGAGGTGAAGCAGAAGATTATTTACCAATACATAATTGGTTTGACGAAACAAAGATGCATTATCCTGATATGCGTCATAGAGCATTACGCCATCATGCAGAAGGTATTTTCTGGTGTGAAAAAGAGTTTGGCGTATACATTGTAAACTCTGCTGGTAAAAAAGTACCTGTAAGAGCACTTGGCGAACAGCATTGTATAGAAGATCTAGGATGGATTCCTACAATTAAAGATTATCTTGACAATATGACAATTACTGGTTGGATGTATAAACCAGGCGATGGTAGAAAAGTTCTAAAAGAAATCGCAAAAGATAAATCAGATTATGTTAAACAAGAAAAAACAGAATTACCATGAATATAAATGACGTAATTAAATGGTGTGATGAACAATCACAAAATGGCAATGAAGTAGCAATCTGCTGGGAAGGTGGAGGAGACTCTGGCTGGGTATATATGGAAGTTGATGGAGAACAACCAAGTGCTGAAGAAGCAGACTGGTTAGTTGACAAAATGTGTGACATTCTTGATTATGGTTCTTGGGCTGGTGAGTTTAATGCATCAGGTAGAGCTACCTATGATTCTGAATCAAAAACATTTGATGGTGAAGATATATACAGTGAAGATGATATTGCTGTTTTAAATTTATCAGGAAATGATGTTATACTTATCAAGATTCCCAAAAAGTTCTACTTTGAAACACTTACAGTAGAGTTTGAAAATGTTCTTGATGGAGGAGGTGTACAGATCATGCCAAGAATTAAAAATGGTGTTTTAAGTAAAGAACTTATTGAATTGTGTAATTCTTTAGAAAAAGAGGTTGAAGAAAAAGCTTATAATCTTTTAAAAGAAAACACAAATTCTGATTGGTCTGGATATCACACTTTAGATTTTGGCAAACAAGATATAAAAGAAGCTGGTGAAATATATCCAGACTTTTATGTATTTGAAATTACAGAACTTGAGTATATGATTCAAAATGAGGATGTTAGAGGAGTTAGTATTGACTTGAATGAGTACGCAGAAGAATTAAATGACACAGAGCTATGAGTTTAGAAAAATTTAAAGAAGAAAATCAGTTTTTTGTTGAAGGAATTAGAGTAGATTTTGACAGTTCTATGAAGTATTACAAAAGACTTTACAAAACTTATGACAACTATTTTGACAATTGCATCAAAGATAATGCTCATCAAAGCATGTTAGATCTTGCAAAAATTGTTGAAGAAAACTGGGATGCAACATCTGAGATTACAGTAGCAGAGGCTTTTGCAGAAAAGAACATTGAAATTAGACGCTTATACTTTAAAGCAATTGGTGTCAGTGATTTGTTTAAAGAGTTAGAGCCAAAACTTATTGACAAGAAAGTTCTTGAAAAAGAAGGTGTATCATGGCTTGAGAATGGAACAGAGATTCCAACTACAATGCGTGATGAGTACGAGTTATACACTATACCTGGTGAAAAACTATTTCCAGAAGAATTAAGCTCATGGCGTGTTGCAAATGCAACTATATACGCAGTAAGATGTTGGTGTAGTACAACTGGTCGCGAGTACTGGATTTATGTACCAAACAACATTGGTCAGAAAAATGATGCGTTAGAAGCAATTGCATGGACTGTTCAATTAGATATCACAAATCCTGAGTATATTTATAGACAGGGTGATGTGATATTGGCAAAGTACTCATCGCATAGTGAAAAGTGTAGACCATATCACTTGAGCGCAGAAGAATATGTTAAACTTTTAAAAGCAGAATCATGATTGATAACAATGCAAACCACATAAAGCAATCTTCTAAATTGCAATTAACACCAGGAGGTGAGCCTCAAAAACATCTTATGACAAGTAAAAGTTCTTTTGGTTATACGCCATCAGAAGATCAACAACAGTTTGATTTATACATTGGAAGTACAATTGCTGTAATAGAGCATGATGAGCATTCCAAGATGGTTTTAGATAAAGGTCAGTATAGAAAAACAAATCAAATGGAGTTTGATCCATTTAATAACACAGTGTCTTATATCTTTGACTAACACAAAAAGGGGGATTTGCGTCCCCCTTTCTTTGTTAACCATCAAAAAATTACATTATGAACAAGCAGAAAACCAAAGCTGTCTATGCAAATATAAGACGAAATATGCAGGTAGAAGGTTTTCTTATTAATTTTTTTATCTTTGTTTTATGAATAAAATAGAATTAAAAATCAAAAAAGTTCATCCAGATGCAGTAATACCTAGTTATGCAAAACCTGGAGATGCAGGTATGGACTTAGTTGCAGTACATGAATTTTGGAATGAAGATAACACAATGGTGACTTATGATACAGGATTATCTGTAGAAATACCTGAAGGTCATGTTGGTTTATTGTTTCCAAGAAGTTCTGTTAGCAAGACAACATTGAATTTAGCAAATTCTGTAGGCGTAATTGATTCTGGATACAGAGGTCCCATTATGTTCAAGTTTAGATATCTTGAAGAAGGTAATGTATATGAAATTGGTGATAGAGTAGGTCAACTTATTGTATTACCATATCCAGAAGTTTTAATAACTGAAGTTTCAGAATTATCTGACTCTGAAAGAGGAACAGGTGGTTTTGGAAGCACTGGAAAATGAAACATATAAATATAAAAACAGTATTTTACCTTAGAAAATTTGGATTAGGTATTACATTAGATAAAATGCCTATGGTGTTTCCTTTTGCCTACAAGTTATCACTTCAAATTACATGGATAGAATGTTGTGTTTTTATGTATCGTAAATCAGACTCATGGAAAATATAAATCTTAATAGTGGACAAGTGCAAATACTTGGTCCACATGGTTCAGTATATCTTTATACACATGACAATGCAAAAAATCTTGTAGCCATAGTTCATGATGTGCTTTCAAGAAGAAAAAGGTGGGATGATCCTGATTATTTATCGCGTATGATTTTTTGTGCTATGGTTCCTCCTGATGAATGGGATTCAGACAAAGGATATGGAATTGGCACACAGTATTATATAGATGCAAACTTGTTAATATCTATTGATTTAATGGAAAATTTAATCAGTATTAGCAGCTATGGTAGTGGTGTTGACAATGTCAGAATGATTATTGAAGACTTTGTGACTAATTTTTATAATAGTGCACAATTTTAGTTAGCTATATAGTACAAAATCTTTTATATTTATTAAATTTGTGACAAGCTTAAGTCAGTTATTTTCATAACTTAGTTCTTTAATTTTTGCTAATATGTTGTACCAGCTTCCTAATGGTAAATGTATTGAGCTGAAAGTAGAACAATATACAGGAATGTCTGATGCAGAATGGGCTAGAATGCTAAAAGAATTAGAAGCTGCCAATTGGGGCGAAGAAGTTAATGATCCTTTTGCAATTAGTGTTTTGTATTATGGGCCATCAAAAAACAACAGAGATGACGATGATGAAGATGATGATTATTACATAGTAGAAAACGAACCAGACTTGACAGACATAAGTGATATAGATAAACTAACTGACAGTGATTTCATTGACATTGACAATATAGAAATCTAAGCTTGCTAGATAGAAAAAGTATGCAAGTAAAATTAAAGAAATGCGCAAATTGTAATCTGGATAAGGTTATATGGAAAAACCATGAAGGAAAAAAATACTGCAAAGACTGCTGGTATTCTGATCAAACAATAAAAACTCCTTCAAATAAGCGCCCAATCAAACCAAAATCAGACAAAAAAGACGTTCTTGATGTGTTATACAGCAAGATGCGTAAAGAGTTCTTAAATGAACCTGAAAATTCTACATGTAGAGCTAAATTGCCTGGATGCATGGGGCAGTTTAAAGAAAATTTGACAGTGCATCATACAAAAGGTAGAGGTTTATATTATTTAGATAAGACAACATGGATACCTTTGTGCTTATCTTGCCATGAATGGGTAGAGACTCATCCACAAGAAGCAAGAGAAATGAATTTATCACAATCAAAATTAACGTGAAATGAAAAAGTTTATTGGCTATTTTATTATTGGGGCATCAACAAAGAAAGATGCTCATAATGAGAGAGGATTATTGTTATGGTCGACAAAAAAACCAAATGCAATTGTCAGATTTTTTAATAGAGTACTTTTAAACATTAGATGGGTTGACAAAGTAAAAGTTCTTGAAGAAAAAGGACCTAGAGAAAACAATGAAAACAACACCCAAATGTATAAAGTTGTTCCTAAAAGAGATAATAAGTATGAAAAACCGCATTATAATCCAAGAAGAAGCCCTAAAAGCAATAGAGGGCAAGCGTAAAGCAGGTTTAGGAATATCAATGGGTGTAGGTAAAACCCTGATAGGTTTAAGATATTTAGATAGTTTGCATCTTGCATGCATGTTTAAAAAATATCTTATAGTTGCTCCAAAAGTTAGCATCTATGATAGTTGGAAAGATGAGTGTGTCAAACATGGTTATACTCATTTGCTACCTCATCTTGAATTTACAACATACAGATCACTTGATAAAGCAAGTAGAGATTATGATGTTGTTATTCTTGACGAGTGTCATAGTCTTAAATTTAGTCATGATTATTGGCTTGCAACTTTTTCTGGTAAAGTATTAGGTCTTACTGGTACACCACCAAGATACAAGACTTCTGAGAAAGGTCGCATGGTTGGAACACATTGTCCAATTCAGTATACCTATATCATGGACAGTGCAGTAGACGATGAAATTTTAAATGATTATAAAATTGTTGTGCATGTATTGCCATTGAGTTCTGAAAGAAACTTACCTGTAAAGAAAAAAGATGGCTCATACTTCATGAATAGTGAACAAAAAGCATATGCATATTGGTCAGATCAGTTAAGAAAAATTATGTCTCCTAAAGAAACGCAAATCAAACGCATTATGCGCATGAAAGCATTGATGGGATTTCCTACAAAGGAAAAGTATGCCAAAGAGTTACTAAATATGATACATGATAAATGTATTGTATTCTGTAATACAACTGAACAAGCTGACTGGATATGTGAAGATAGTTATCACAGTAAAAATCCTGATAGTGATTATAATTTAGATAATTTCAAAACAGGAGAGATAACAAAGTTGTCTTGTGTTCAACAACTAAATGAAGGTGTAAATATTCCAAACTTAAAAGCTGGTATTATATTACACTCATATAGCAATGAGCGTCAAAGCAGTCAACGCATTGGTCGTTTGCTAAGATTAAATCCAAAAGATAAATCAACAATACATATTCTTGCATATAAGGATACTGTTGATATGGATTGGGTTGCTGAAGCATTAAAAGATATTGATTCTGATAAAATTGTTTATACAGAATCAGTACTTAATGTATAATAAAACCATCATTAACATACTAAATTGCACTTTATGCATAATATAACCATCAAAGTTATTATTAAAGGTGATGAGATAATCCCTGCGTCTAAAGAAGATGCAGGGAAACTCAAACTATTTAATATGGGTACTGTAAAAGGACAAGAGATAGAAGCGTATCTTACTGTTCTTAATAATGACGAAAAAACAGCAGGGCAACTTGCTAAAGCACATGCCTTAATTAGAGAAATAGCAAACTCTACAGGACATACAATTGATGAGATAAAAGTGATTATAAAAGAAAGAGCAGGTCTTTATGACCCTACTACAATTGGTTCTACATCATCAGCTTTTAAAAGTTTTGCAAATTGCAATAAACAAGAGATGTCAAAAGCAATAGAAGAATGCATAGCATTAGGACATGATTTAGGAATTTATCTTTATTGATCAGATTCCTTAGCCTTTTTTGCAGCTTCTTCGCGTTCTTGTTCTTCTTGTTTAATCATGCGTTCTTCAGCAGATGCCATGGCTTTTTTAAGTTCACCAATAGTCATCTTTTCAATTTGATTATCTGCATGAGCTGTTTTTTCAAACTCTTTACAAAGAATTAAAAGAGTTTCATAGTGAAAAATCCAAGGTTGCTTGATGTTACGAGATGCAATTTCTTTGTGAGAATCTTGAACCTGGGTAACTGATTTACCTTCAAGTAAAAATGCAATTACGTTTTGAATTCTTTTGTAGTACCCTGTACTCATTTTGATTGAAACTACTGCATCTTCTTTAATCACATCAACGATTTCACTATCATCGCCTGATGGAACAAATGATTTTACGATTTCTTCTGCCATAATGTTTATTTATTAGTAACCAAAATTATGAAAAATTTTACACCTGGTCAAATTAAACTTGACCCAAAAGAAATTGCTGATAAAATGCACAGCATGCTCAAGTCATATGACACTGACAAAAATAATGGATGGAACAATCTATTAAAAGGATTCTTAGTATCTGAGGATTTTGTTACTATAATCAAGACTCTTGAAGATCTTGTAAATGATGAAAAGCGTTTTACGCCTCCCCTTAAAATGGTATTTAGAGCTTTTTCTGAATGTCCTTTTGACAAATTAAAAGTTGTTGTAGTTGGTCAAGATCCATATCCACAACTTGGTGTTGCAGATGGTATTGCTTTTAGTTGTGGTAATACAGGAAAGAAAGAAGCATCACTTAGATACATACATGGTGCAATAGCAAAAACTGTGTATAATGATGGTGATCCAAAAGATTTGAATCCTGATTTATCAGATTGGAGCAAACAGGGTATTCTAATGTTAAATACTTCTCTTACTACTGAAGTGGGAAAGATTGGTAAACACTTTGACATATGGGATCCTTTTGTAAAATATCTCATTGATATGTTAAATTCTTACTCTGTAAATGCTAAAAAACCAATTATATGGGTTTTACTTGGCAAAAAAGCACAAGAATTAGAAGATTTGCTTGATGATTCACAAATTGTCCTTAAAGCAAGTCATCCTGCTTCTGCTGCGTATGCACGTGAAAAACTATGGGATTGCAATGATGTGTTTAACAAGGTAAACAATGAGTTAGAAGCATTAGGTTCTACTAAAATCTTATGGTAGTTTCATATTTTTTTATTATATTTGTTTATCAAAAAATTACTTTATGCACAATAAATCTGAGACTGTCTCAACAGTATCTCATGCGCCATCATCTTATATCAAACCATGGCGAAAATACAGTGAGATTCTTGAAGAAAGCCTTTTATATGTAGCAAAACGTGCAAGAAAAGAGATTAAATCTCTTAAAACTTCATGGGAAGGTTTCAATAGCATTGGTCTTAATGGTATTGAGTGGCAATCCTTATATGTTTTGGCTGCGCGACCAGGTGTTGGTAAAACACTTGTAGCAGCTACATTAACAAGGTCTTTACAAGAAATGAATAAAGACCAGGACTTTATGGTTTTACATTTTCAATTTGAAATGCTTGGCAGAAACATGGGTATACGTGAGTTATCTGCCTCTAACAATTTAGACATTCGTTACTTACAATCTGCAGAAGATGATGGTATGCCACCATTATCTAAAACAGATTATGAAAAATTAAGTAACTATGTTGGCAAACAAAAAGGACGTAAAGAATTTGTGATAGATAGGTCTATGTCTGTAATAGATATGGCCAATGCTATAAAAATGTTTTACGCAGAGTATAAAAAACCTTTTGTGGTTACGCTGGACCACACACTGCTGGTTCGCCAGTCAGCTTCAGAAACCAGTAAACAAGTTACATTGCAAAATCTTGCCACAATGCTAACTGAGATGAAGAATAAACTTCCTGTGACTTTTATTATTCTTACTCAGCTAAACAGAGAGATTGACAATGCTGAAAGACAAAAGCCAGGTAAGTTGGAGAATTTTCCAACAGAAGCAGATGTCTTTGGAAGCGATTATCTCTTACAGTGCGCGGACGTAATGGTTGCATATAATAGGCCAGCCAAGTATAACATAAGCAGGTATGGGCCTCAAAAGTACATCATTGGTCCTAGTGACAAATATTTACTTGCGATGCATGTTTTGAAGAATAGATTTGGAGAAACAAGTATTCAATGGTATAAGGCAGACTATGCAAAAATGGAAGTTGTTGAGGCGTATGAACCTGATAAAGAACCATTTACAGCGAAAAGTAAGTAATAATTTAAATTTTAACAAATGAGTAGTACGTTTAGAGCTACAACAGAGCCTGAAAAGAAGAAGCACATTAAGGAGATTACCAATGAGTATCTACCTTTTTGGCAGAATCTTTTCAACCATATGGGCATCTCCAGTCCAAAGTTTGGTTCAAAGCTTTGTTACATGGGCAAAGAGTTTGGAGATGAAAGAGTAGAATGTGTACGTTTTTGGTCAAGTGAATTATCATGTGGTCAAGATTTTTACATTGAAATGTTTGATTGGGATCAAGAACATTATGATCGCAAAAACAGAAAATTGTATAGATTGGTGAACAATCCTAATTGGAAACTTAATCCAGCAAAGTATGTAGAAGTAGAAACATCTGGTGATGGAAAAACATCTATTACGTATGCTGTTAGATTGACTGATTTAGAACTTGTAAATAGTACACCAGTTACTGCAGCTTATGCAGAAGTAGTAACATTACCAGAAGAATCTGAAGAAGATTTATTTGTTGGTATGTTTTCTGAGAAAGAAGACAGCCATTATAGCGCAATGACTATGCGTGATCACTACTGCATACAGCACAATGTGCCCATGTCAAATAAAGAATGGTTAAATGATTTAATTAAAAAAGGAATAGAATGGCAGAGAAAAACGCAGAAGTAAAACCAGGAGGGTTTGTACTTCCAATGCAAAAAGTAAAAGCTGAAATCAAGAGTCCAAAGAATCTTGTAATTTTCAGTAAACCTAAAGTAGGTAAAACTACTTTGTTATCTGCATTAGATAACTGTCTTATTCTTGATCTTGAAGATGGTACTGATTATGTTGATGCAATTAAACTTAAAGCAAAATCCATTTCTGATATTGTTACTATTGGTAACATGATTACAGAAGCAGGTAAGCCTTATAAGTATATTGCTGTAGATACAATCACTGCTTTAGAAACAATGTGTGTACCATACGCAGAAGAGTTATACTCTAAAAGTCTTATGGGTAAAGATTGGTTTACAAAGCATAAACCTAACTATGGTAGTATTTTGAATATGCCAAATGGTGCAGGTTATCCATGGTTACGTCAAGCTTTTGAAAAAGTTCTTAACTATGTAAAAACTCTAGCTCCTCATGTGATATTTGTAGGTCACATCAAGGATACATTGTTGGAGAAAAATGGTTCAGAATTTAATTCACTTGATCTTGATTTGACAGGTAAATTGAAACGTATAACAACGTCAAACTCAGACGCTATAGGTTATATCTATAGAAAAGGCAAAAAGAATATCTTGAGTTTTATGACAACTGACGAAATTGCTTGTGGCGCAAGACCTGAGCATTTGAGAAATCAAGAAATTGTTATCTCTGAACCAGCAGAAGATGGCAAAGGTATTATTACACACTGGGATAAAGTTTATATTGATTAATTTAAAAAGTAAAAGTTATGTTTAAGTCTAGTAATTTTAAAGAAAAAACAGGTAGTGGTATTCCAAAAATCTTACCTCCAGGTACGCATTATTGCAGAATTGTTGATGTTACATTGGATGCTCCTGCATATAATAAAGAAGCATATTTTGTAACACTTCGCTTAGAAGGTGTTGACCAAGGTGAAGAATTTGAAGGATTAGATATCAATAGAAACAATCCAAGTCAAGGTAAATTTAGAGGTCAAATTGGTAACGTAAAGTCTGGTGACTGGCCATTTAGCACTTATACATATGAAGGTAAAGTTATCCAAAGAGATAACCAAATCTACAACTGGATTAACAATGTTGCTAAACAGATGGGTATTCTACACAAAATGAATGAAAAAGGTGTAGAAGGTGATACTATTGAGGAC
>Ga0255277_1000117_pt1 | contig 12401 bp, 14 predicted proteins | sample AtltaT_7_FD_183709 | JGI IMG/M metagenome (GOLD analysis project Ga0255277, IMG submission 183709) | Metatranscriptome of freshwater microbial communities from Altamaha River, Georgia, United States - Atl_Cont_RepA_8d (Metagenome... | ecosystem: Environmental > Aquatic > Freshwater > River... | reverse complement strand
GTTGTTGATGGGAAGCTTGGACCTCTCACACAGCAGTCTATCATTGAAGTTTCTCTGATTACTTCGTGATTTAAGAAAGTTGACACCAAATGGAAAGTAGTATTCTACTTAGTGTGAAGAAAAATTTGGGCATCTCTTCTGAGTACACGGCTTTTGATCCTGATCTTATCACTCACATTAATGCCGTGTTCTCGATCATTCATCAATTGGGCATTGGACCAACAGCTGGCTTCACCATTGAAGACGCAACGTCAAAATGGGAGGACTTTCTTCAGAATAGTTCGACCATTGTAAACCTTATAAAGACCTACATGTATCTTAAAGTTCGATCTTTGTTTGATCCACCTTCAACATCGTACCATTTAACCGCTATGAAAGACTTAGTGTCGGAGTATGAGTGGCGCTTAAACCAACTTCGAGAAGAGACAACGCCATGGTCGGAACCAACGATGCCGTAGACAAAAAGGATGAGAGAATCACGTCATTTCGGCAGAGTAAATGGCAAAGATTCGATCCAGAGTTTGCTGAAATGATAAGAACAAAGTATCCATCTATTTGGAGACTCGGTGGAAACATTAAAGGTAACGATCAGTTTCGTAAACTTTACCCGATTACTCAACGTGGAGGAGCCGCTAACTCTGATATGGAGATCAGCGCACTTGAACTTCGAGAGGCATGGGTGGCACGACACTATGAAGACTTTCGAATTGCTGGCGTGATTGCACAAATCAAGTGGCTTGCTGTTGGAAGTCGCGGCGAACAGTACATGAAAAACTTAGTTCGAGAAAGAATGAAAGCAATGGATGAAGTCAAACATGAAGTTACAGTAGCTGAAGCACAGGACTATCTAGAGCACTTCGGCGTTAAAGGCATGCGCTGGGGTGTGAGAAACTCAAAACCTGGTGGACCTATAAGTGCCGTAACCGGACAAAAAGTAAGTCGAAAAGATGAGAAGTACGCGGTTCAAATGTGGAATTTAGCTGGAAATAAAGCTGTTCGAAACGCGGTTGTTGAAAAAGCTCGAGGCGGTGCTGAAAAAATCAACGCCGATCCAAAGTATAAAGGTAAAGACAAAGACGGTAGTTCTGCCCGTAAACAATACCTTGATGCTCATAGAAAAAATCTCGAAGATGCTTTTGATGAAGTTCTTAGCGAGGCCTGGTCTGGTTATCAAGGTGGAAAGTCTCCGTCAGGAAAATTCAAAGTTTCAATTGGTATGGATGGCGATTCCGTATATGGTATGACAGACTATCTTAAAGTAAGCATAGCCGACTAATTTGCTGGAGGTCAAAATGTCTCAAAAAGAGATGATAGTTAGATTTGTAACTGATAAAGACGGAATGATCACCGACTACATATTTGAAGACTCAGAACTCATGCAGTCTAGCATGCAACACGCAGCAGCTCAAAAAGAGATGATAGTTAGATTTGTAACTGACAAAGACGGAATGATCACCGACTACATATTTGAAGACTCAGAACTCATGCAGTCTGACTTCTTTGATAGCATCGACGACTATATCGAACACTTCGGCGTCAAAGGAATGCGTTGGGGTGTGAGAAAAGATCTTTATGAGGGTCGAACAAAGTATGGCGATGCCGCAAGAACTTTAACCGACCAGGAGTTGGCTGCTCGGGTTAAAAGACTTGAGATGGAAAAAAAGTATAATGAACTTCGCCGACCAACTTTAGCGCGAGGAAGAACAAAAATCAAACGGGCTTTAATTAAAATGACTGGAGAAACCGTAAATACTCTGGCTAAAGAATCTCTTATGAGAGAAGCAAGAAAAGCACTAGGAAAAAAAATGACTCAAACAGCGGCTAGAACCGCGGCCAGAAGTGCAACAACAATTATCAATCCTGGAATTACGTCATTCACTTAGTACGAAAATAAAAAGGAGCTGGCTATGACACTATCTAATATAGCCACGCCTCGTTACTATTTTGATTTTCGACAAAAGGTTCTCTCTGGAGAAATTCCTGTTAATAGAGAGATTTCTCTAGAGATGAATCGCATCGATGATCTTATCGCCAATCCTAATATTTATTATGATGACATGGCAGTAGAAGGTTTCGTAAAGTATTGTGAGAATGAACTCACGCTAACAGATGGTAGTGATCTACATCTTCTTGACTCCTTTAAAGTCTGGGCGGAACAAATTTTTGGATGGTACTACTTTGTTGAAAGAAGTGTCTATCAGCCAGGACAAGAAGGTAGTCGGGGCAGCTACGTTAAGAAGATGGTCAAGAAAAGACTGACCACAAAACAATATTTGATCGTAGCGAGAGGCGCTGCAAAGTCGATGTATGCGATGTGCATACAAAGTTATTTTTTAAACGTCGATACCTCAACTACTCATCAAATCACAACAGCTCCAACAATGAAGCAAGCTGACGAAGTAGTATCACCTTTTCGAACAGCCATTACTCGGTCAAGAGGTCCGCTCTTTAAATTTCTTACTGAAGGTTCACTTCAGAACACAACTGGCTCTCGAGCAGAAAGAGTAAAGCTAGCTTCTACAAAAAAGGGCATTGAAAACATGCTCACTGGATCTCTTCTTGAGATTCGACCGATGTCTATTACAAAACTTCAGGGTCTTCGACCAAAAATCTCAACTATCGACGAATGGCTATCTGGTGATATTCGAGAAGATGTAGTCGGTGCCATTGAACAAGGCGCATCAAAACTTGATGACTATTTAATTCTTGCGATTAGTTCGGAAGGAACTGTGAGGAACGGTTCTGGAGATACCATCAAAATGGAATTGGCTTCAATTTTGAGAGGCGACTATCAAGCACCGCATATTTCGATTTGGCACTATAAATTAGATGATGTTGAAGAAGTTGCAAATCCTGAAACATGGTTGAAAGCCAACCCTAACCTCGGCCAAACAGTAACATATGATGTGTATCATCTTGATGTTGAGCGAGCCGAAAAAGCACCAGCATCGAGAAATGATATTCTGGCGAAGCGGTTTGGAATTCCAATGGAGGGGTACACCTACTTTTTCACCTACGAAGAAACAATACCACATCGGGCAAGAGAGTTTTGGGGAATGCCATGTTCTCTTGGAGCAGACTTATCGCAAGGCGACGACTTCTGTGCTTTTACATTTTTGTTTCCGCTTTCAAATGGATGTTTTGGTGTAAAAACAAGAAGTTATATTTCGTCGCTTACTCTGATGCAACTGCCAGCGGCGATGCGAGCAAAGTACGAAAGTTTTATTGCCGAAGATAGTCTTCATGTTCTTGAGGGAACCGTTTTAGACATGATGGAAATCTATGACGATTTAGATCAGTTTATTCAAAGATCAGAGTATGATGTAAGAACGTTTGGCTTTGACCCATACAACGCAAAAGAGTTTGTTGCTCGATGGGAATCAGAGAATGGTCCCTATGGTATTGAGAAAGTTATTCAAGGCGCAAAGACAGAATCGGTCCCTCTCGGAGAATTAAAGATTCTCAGCGAACAAAGAATGTTGATATTTGATCAAGATCTTATGAGTTTTGCAATGGGTAACGCAGTTACTCTGGAAGACACAAATGGTAATAGAAAATTATTTAAGAAACGAAAAGATGAAAAGATCGATAACGTCTCAGCATTAATGGACGCATATATTGCATACAAATCACACAAAGACGCATATGAGTAGGAAAGATGGATGAATTAGAAATCGATCAGCTAGGAGACTATCTCGAGCACAACGGTCTTTCGGACGATGAGATTGATGAAGTTTTGGCTCACTTTGGAGTTAAAGGCATGAAGTGGGGCGTTCGAAGAGATAACCGAGCAAATCTTTTAGTAAAAGTTGGAAAAAAAAGAGGCGACGACGGTTTTGATAGATTCCGAGCCGGACTCGATCTAGCAGGCCATCCCATCGATCTAATAAAAGGTCGTGGTCTTAGAGGAGGTTCACTTCGACGAGGAGAACGCCTACTTGCCAGAAATAAAAGAGTTCGAGAAGGAAACGCAAGTATTAAAGATTTTCTTTTATACTATGGCGGAACCAAAACAATAGATTTTCTACCGACGCGAAGAGGTAGAAACTATACGGGTTATGCTCCAGCCACTGATGCCGTTGATAAAGCACTCAGATTTAGTGGAGCTACCGCTATTACAGCTCTTTTAAATGCAAATTAAAATCAAAAACTTTTTGAAAGGAAGATAACATGAGTGTTCATAAAGCAAACATGCAGGCGGTGCTAGTTTCGCAGCCGAGCATCAACCAGAATCAGGCAGTTGAGGAGCTTGCGGTTTTCGCTAGCAATGGCGTTCCGGTTATTTTGGCGCCGACAACAACAGTCACAACATCCGATGCTGCAGCTACAACAGCAAAGACAACTGCCTCAGCAGAGCCTCCCGCAAACAGTTACGTCATCGTCAAGTATGCTGGCACTGGTGGTAACAGTGTTGCTCACACGCTTGCTTTCGCTGGTGGTACGGCCAGAACAATTTATCTTGGTGGGGCCGCGCCTGCAGCTGGCAAACACACGGTTGCTCAGAACGGTATCATCGCTTACTGGTTTGATGGCACTATCCTTCACCAGTTAGGCTCTATGTAAGATATTTATAACTTCAACATAATTACTAGAAATAGAAAGGAGGTAATAGATTGCCGATCATTTCTCGCGTTCGAAAGGCATTTAATGCGTTTACAACTTATGAGGAACAAAGACCAGAACAACTAACTACCATTGGTCCAAGTTCGACAATTCGGCCGGATAAACCTCGTTTAATGATCTATAATGATCGATCGCTCATTTCTTCTATCTACACTCGAATTAGTATTGATGTTGCTGGTATAAATATTCGACACGTAAAGCTCGATGCCGAGGGTCGGTATTATACAGATGCAGACAGCAATCTCAACGATTGCTTTCTCTTTGAACCAAACATTGATCAAAGTCCAAGAGCATTTCGCCAAGATATTGCTTTAACACTTTTTGATAAAGGTGTAGCAGCGATTGTTCCAGTAGAAACAGACTCCGATCCTCGGCTTAATCCTAATTTTGACATCTCTCAGTTGAGGGTTGGTCATGTCACGGCTTGGTATCCACGTCATGTAAAAGTGAGCATTTATAACGAAAAGACAGGCCTTCGCCAAGAATTAGTGTTGGAGAAAAAGTTTGTAGCCATCATAGAGAATCCATTGTATTCCGTGATGAACGAACCAAACTCGACTCTTCAGCGACTAATTCGAAAATTGGCGCTTCTTGATTCGGTAGACGAGGCGACTGGATCTGGAAAACTAGATTTAATCATTCAGTTACCATACGTAATTAAGTCTGAAGCCCGCCAGATGCAAGCAGAGAAAAGACGCCAAGACATTGAATTCCAGTTGCGCGGAAGTCAGTATGGCATCGCATACACCGATGGCACCGAGAAGATTACTCAGCTAAATAGACCTGCAGAGAACAACCTTCTCAAACAGATTGAGTATTTAACAAATCAACTGTTTAGCCAACTTGGTTTAACACCAGAAGTAATGAATGGCACTGCTGATGAGAAGGCAATGATTACATACTTTAATCGCACAATAGAACCAATTCTTGATGCGATTGTGGAGGCCGAACAGCGGTCCTTCCTTGGACTTAGTAAGTTTAAGGATAAACAGAGGATTAAGTACTTTAGAGATCCATTTAAACTTGTTCCTATTTCGGACATAGCAGAGATTGCCGATAAGTTCTCTCGTAATGAGATTCTCACTAGTAATGAGATTCGAAGCTTTATCGGATTTATGCCACATAAAGATCCTAAAGCTGATCAACTTCTTAATAGCAACATGCCTCAAACAGATCTTAATAATCCAACAAACCCATCTTTGCCGACACCATAACGAAAGAAAGGAACAGTCAAAATGGAAGCAGATTTTAGCGGCTATGCAACAAAAGCTGGATTAAAATGTACTGATGGTCGAACCATCATGCCAGATGCGTTCAAACATCAAGACAAGATAAGCGTGCCATTGGTTTGGCAGCATGGTCACAATACTCCCGAAAACGTTCTCGGTCATGCAATTCTTGAGAATCGACCGGATGGTGTCTATGCGTATGGCTACTTTAATGACACACAGGCTGCCGAACATGCCAAAGGGCTTGTGAAGCATAAAGACATTAATGCGCTCTCTATCTGGGCAAACCAGCTAATCGAGCGTGGCGGACGAGTTCTTCACGGAATGATTCGTGAAGTGAGTCTCGTGCTTTCCGGCGCAAATCCTGGTGCACTTATTGATACTATCAACATCCGTCACGATGACGGCATGACAACGATAGACGATGAGGCTATTATTTATACAGGACTTGAGTTAGAACTTCAACACTCAGATTCTACTACAAAAGGTGATAAAATGACCGACACAGCAGATTCGGCAATGGCCGATATGACGATTCAGGATGTGTATGATTCAATGACGCCAATCCAGAAGGATGTCGTTGCGTACATGCTTGCAACAGCGGTGGAAGAAGCCAATAATGACTCAATGGCACAGAGTGCCTTTGACACAACTGAATTAACAAACACTCTTAAAGAAATCAAGGAAGGAATTGCAATGTCCCACAATGTCTTCGATCAGACCCAGTCGACGACCAACGCCACACTGAGCCACTCTGACGTCGAGGCAATCTTTGCCGACGCGAAGAAGCGTGGTTCGTTTGCTGACGCGGTGAGCGGCTACGCCCTGGCTCACGGTATCACAAACGTGGATCAGCTGTTCCCGGATGCCCAGAATGTCCTGGCCCAGCCCGAGCTGTACAAGCGTCGCACAGAGTGGGTGAACACCTTCCTCAACGCTACCACTAAGACTCCGTTCAGCCGCATCAAGACGCTTTCGGCCGATTTGACCTACGATCAGGCTCGCGCGAAGGGCTATGTGAAGGGTTCGTTCAAGAAGGAAGAGTTCTTTGCGGTGGGCAAGCGCGTGACCACGCCTACGACCATCTATAAGAAGCAGAAGCTCGACCGCGATGACATGGTTGACATCACCGATCTGGATATTGTTGCTTGGCTGAAGGCCGAGATGCGAATCATGCTGGACGAGGAGATTGCTCGTGCTGCGCTGATTGGCGACGGTCGCGACGTGTCGGACACCGACAAGATCAGCGAGACAAACATTCGCCCGATTGCAAAGGACAGCGAGCTGTTCACCACAACCATCAACGTGAACATTGATGACGCGTCGTCGTCGATGCAGGAAGTCATTGATGCGATCGTGCTTAACCGCAAGTTCTATCGCGGCACTGGTCTCCCGAACCTGTACACGACCGAGACTTATATTTCGAAGTTCCTGCTTCTCAAGGACACGACTGGTCGTCGCATTTACAGTGACATCAACCAGCTCGCGTCGGAGCTCCGCGTTGCCAACATCATTGGCGTCGAGCCGCTCGAGGATGATCCCACAATCGTTGGTATCATTGTGAACCCGGTCGACTACGTCATGGGTGCAACCGCTGGCGGTCAGGTCACAATGTTCGACGATTTCGACATTGACTACAACCAGAACAAGTATCTCATTGAGACTCGCATGTGCGGCGCTCTGGTGAAGCTGAAGTCGGCCATGGTCATCAAGAAGGTTGCCTCGTCGGTGACCCTCGTGAGCCCGACCGCTCCTACCTTTAACAAGGTGACTGGCGTCGTGACAATCCCGTCGGTGACTGGCGTGACATATAAGGCTGCCACTTACGATTCGGTGACAGGCACCGTGACCGATGGTGCGACACTCACGGCTGGTGCTCAGACTGCAATTGCAGCTGGCGCAACAACCTACGTGCACGCAGTTCCGTCGAGCTCGAGCTACGACTTCAACACGTACGCTGAGGACTTCTGGGCGTTCACACGTAACAGCGCCTGATTACTTTAAGGAGTTCCAATGGCAAGATTTTATGGAGAAGTTGGATATGCTGACTCTGTAGAAAATCCTGCCAACTCTGGGATTTGGGTAGACAATGTCGTCGAGTATTCATATTTTGGCGACGTCACCCGAAACTCAAGAAGGTTGGATAAAGGCGAAAACCTTAATGATAACGTTGTTGTCAACAACTCAATTAGTATTGTCGCCGATCAGTATGCCATTGAACATTTCTTTAATATTCGGTATGTTCGTTGGGTTGGGATTCTATGGACAGTGACAAACGTTGAAGTTCAAAGTCCTCGCCTAATTTTAAATCTAGGGAGTGTGTACAATGGGCCAACGCCTAGAACTCCATAGTATTCTTAAGAATATTTTGGGATCAAATAATGTATATTTTCAACCACCTCCAACTATAAAAATGAACTATCCCTGTATCATCTATCGAAGAGATTCGGATAATACTGTTTTTTCGGATAACGTTTTGTATAATCGAAAAATCAGGTATCAAGTGATTTGTGTTGATCGAGATCCGGATAGTCAAATTCCTCAGAAATTGGCGGAATTACCATTCAGCGCATTTGATAGATTTTATACAGCTGACAGTTTAAATCACGATGTCTACAACATTTTCTTTTAAGGAGAAAAATCATGGCAGTACTTACATGGGATGCCACTGGCTCCCGCTACTACGAGACAGGCGTCGATCGTGGCGTTCTGTATATTCCTGACGCCAACGGTCTGTACAGCAACGGTGTCGCATGGAACGGTCTTATTTCCGTGACAGAGCAGCCGACAGGCGCCGAAGCAAACCCGATGTATGCCGATAACATCAAGTACCTCAACCTATACTCGGTCGAGCAGTTTGGTGCAACAATCGAGGCTTACACCTACCCCGATGAGTGGGCGCAGTTTGACGGTTTGATCTCGCCGTATACAGGCGTTACCGTTGGTCAGCAGGCAAAGAAGACATTCGGTCTTTCGTATCGCACAAAGCTCGGCAACGATACAGTTGGTGATGATTATGGCTATAAGCTGCACATGATTTATGGTGCTGTTGCCAGCCCGACAGAAAGAGCGTATACTTCCGTCAACGAGACACCTGAGCCGATTACGTTTAGCTGGGAATTGTCGACTAATCCGGTTGCTGTTACCACAATCGGCGCAAACGTGTTCCGACCGACAGCATTGATCACCGTCGACTCGACAAAGGTTTCGTCGGCAGCTCTCACAAACCTAACAAACCAGTTGTGGGGCACTGCTGGCGGTAACCCGCAGCTTCCCCCGCCCGACACGGTCCTCGGTTACTTCACTGGCGGAGCAACCACTTCGGTTGTGCCGTCAAACCCGACCTTTGTTGCCGCGGGTGGTACAATCACAATCGTTGCGACAACTGGCGTTGTGTACCGTCGTACCGACACCAATGCGGTTGTCTCGGGCACCGTCGTTATTGGCACAGCGGGCGCATCGCTTGGTATCAGCGCCGAGCCGCTGAACAACACCTACACGATTCCGGCTGCCGCAGACCGGTACTGGTACTTCACTCGTACCACCTGATTCCCTATTCGACAGAAGGAGACCAGAGAATGCTTCAAATTACTATTGCTGGAACAGAATGTTACGACGAATCGACAGAAACTTTTGTTACTATCGACGATGTCGTACTTGAATTTGAGCACTCTCTGGTCTCCCTGTCAAAATGGGAGTCAAAATTTGAGAAAGCCTTTTTGGGCACTGAAGAAAAAACATCTGAAGAAGTACTGTGGTATGTTAAATGTATGCTACAAACAGAACACTATCCAAATGATATTTTTGAAAGACTCAGTGCCCAAAACATAAAAGACATTAATAACTATATCGATTCAAAACAATCTGCAACGACTTTCAAAGAGCAAAAACGACACGGTCCAGTTGAAACCATAACAGCCGAGTTAATTTACTATTGGATGATTGCTTTTAACATACCTTTTGAATGTCAACATTGGCATCTTAACAAACTGTTTGCTCTAATTCGAATCTGTAATGCAAAGAATGGCAAACCACAGAAGATGTCTAAGAATGAACTTGCAGAAAGAAATCGAACGTTGAACGAACAAAGAAGAGCTCAACTAGGAACTACAGGTTAGGATGAAGTAATGCCTAGACTTACATGGGATGCTACAGGTTCTCGCCTTTACGAGATTGGTTTAGATCGTGGAGTCCTTTACCTAACAAATGGCACTGGTGTTGTGTGGAATGGTTTAACGTCTATCGTTGAGGAACCCGCTTCAGGAGAAAGCACTCCGTTGTATTACGATGGAGTGAAATACTTTGATCAGACGACGAAAGTAGACTTTTCGGGCACTATTAATGCTATGACATACCCAAATGATTTTTTACAATTTGATGGTTACACATCGGCGGCTACAGGAGTATTCTTTAACAATCAAAATAGAAACACTTTCTCTTTAAGTTATAGAACAATTGTTGGAAACGATATTTTGTCAACAAACTATGGCTATAAGATCCATATTCTCTACAACCTGACAGCGAATCCGACATCAATCACGTATCAAACTATAAACGATACAGTTGAGCCGACGCAGTTTTCGTGGATGGTTAATAGTCGTTCAAATACAGCATCTGGATATTTTCCGGTGTCTCACGTTATCATCGACTCAAAGACAACCACCACAACCGGTTTAGCTGCGATTGAGAATAAACTTTATGGAACAGTCTCAACAACTGCAACCTTACCAACTCTTGCGGAGTTGATCACACTCGCAGCAAGTTGATAAAGAAGGTCAAATGATCAAAGTAGATGTATCAGGCTCTTTTAATAATATTGAGCGTTTTTTAGAAACAATGAAGCGCGGCGATATTTTTAAAATGCTTGATCACTACGGACAAGTAGGTCAAGAAATGCTGGCGCAAGCAACTCCAGTTGATAGCTCGCTGACGGCATCATCTTGGACTTATGAAGTTCCAAAAAAATCAGGCACGTATGAAATCATTTGGCGGAACACAAACGTTGAGTCAGGAATTCCAGTAGCAATACTCATTCAATATGGGCATGCTACAAGAAATGGCGGTTTTGTTGAAGGACGAGACTATATTAATCCAGCAATTCAACCATTATTTGATAAAATCGCAGACGACATTTGGGAAAGGGTGAAACGTGCCTAGTGTTGATGATCGTGTTGTATCGATGAAGTTTGACAATCGAAATTTCGAAAGTCAAATAGAATCGACAATAAAAAGTTTAAATTCTTTAAAAGAAAGTCTTAAGTTTTCAGGAGTAAAAACTAATCTGTCAGATCTTGGACGGATAGATAGAGGTATTACTCTTGATGGACTATCTAGAGCAGTTGATAAAGTAAGTGAAAAATTTAATCTGCTAAACGCGGTCGCATTTGCAACTATTAGTAACATCACTAACAAAGCAATTAACGCGGGGCAATCTTTAGTAAAAAGCCTTTCTTTAGATCAGACTCTCAGCGGTTTCCGAGAGTATGAAATGAACATCAATTCGATCCAAACAATCCTTGCGAACACGCAAAGTAAAGGATCGACGCTCTCAGATGTTAACAAGGCGCTAGATCAATTAAACGCATATTCTGACCAGACAATCTATAACTTCGGTCAAATGACCAAGAACATTGGTACGTTTACTGCTGCGGGTATTGATCTGGATACATCAGTTGGTGCAATTAAAGGTATTGCCAACGTTGCTGCCATTTCTGGATCAAGCGCCGAGCAGGCTTCTGTCGCGATGTATCAGCTTTCTCAGGCATTGGCAACTGGAACGGTTCGACTTATTGACTGGAAATCTATTGAAAATGCCGGCATGGGCGGTGAAGTATTTCAAAAGTCTTTGTTTGAAACAGGCAAAGCCTTAGGAAAACTTAAGGGCGTAAACCTTAATACAACCTTTGATGAATGGAAAGCTTCTGGTAATAGCTTTCGAGGGACTCTTGAAGAGGGCTGGTTAACTGCAGATGTAATGACGACAACGCTGCAGGCATTTACTGGAGATCTTACGCAGGCTCAACTTGTTGCACTTGGTTATACTGAGCAGCAAGCTGCTGAAATGGAAAAACTTGGTAAGTTAGGAAAGTCTGCGGCAACAAACGTAAAGACACTTTCTCAATTGCTGAGCACGCTTCGTGAAGCGGTTGGGTCTGGTTGGTCTGCAACATTTAGAACTATATTTGGTGACTTTGAGCAAGCAAGAGATTTGTTTAGCGGGTGGTACAGCGCTCTTAGTGCAATCGTTTCGAAGCAAGCAGATGCAAGAAACAAAATTCTTGGCGACTGGGCTGAACTTGGCGGAAGAAAAGAACTTATTGGCGGCATTACAATAATGTTCCACAATTTGATTCTAGCGATCAAACCAATTCGAGATGCATTTAGAGCCATCTTTCCTCGAAAGACTGGCGCAGAGCTTGCCGCATTAACAGTTCAGTTTCGCCAACTTGCAGAACGATTGGCAATGAGCGAAGAAACCGCGGGTAAAGTTCGAAGAATCTTTAAGGGTGTCTTTGCTGTCTTTGAAATTGGGTTCACGATTATCAAGTC
>Ga0255277_1000112_pt1 | contig 12636 bp, 10 predicted proteins | sample AtltaT_7_FD_183709 | JGI IMG/M metagenome (GOLD analysis project Ga0255277, IMG submission 183709) | Metatranscriptome of freshwater microbial communities from Altamaha River, Georgia, United States - Atl_Cont_RepA_8d (Metagenome... | ecosystem: Environmental > Aquatic > Freshwater > River... | reverse complement strand
CATGGACACCTTCTGGATGAGCACGCTGATCGGGGTCAGTCTGGTGCTGGCCCTGTCGATGCGGCCCTGGCGACAGCTGGCCCATGGAGGCCTGTGGACGCCGCTGCTGGCTTCAGTGGTTATCCTGCCCTGGTTCTGGGCCCTGCCCCGCCTGCATGCCATGCCCCTGCAGCTGCAGTTCAGTGGTGCCGTGCTGGTGCTGTTGTGCCTGGGCTGGCCTTTGGCGGTGTGGCTGATGACAGCCATCAGTTTGATCAGCGCCTGGCTGGCGCCCCAAACACTGGACCGGCAGATCGGGGAGCTGTTTTTTCTGGGACTCCTGCCGGCCACACTGGCCCTGGCCCTGGGCGCAGCCATGCGCCGATGGCTGCCGCAACACCCCTTCATCTACATCCTGGGTCGCGGCTTCCTGGGCACAGCGCTCTGCCTGTTCGTGGCACGTGGCCTTGAAACCTGGCTCCAGACACCGGGGCCACTGCAAAGCACGGACACCCCCCTGGTGGCCCAGTGGCTCATGGCCTGGGGTGACGCCTTCATCACCGGACTGATGACCGCCATTGGCGTGGCTTTCCGACCGCAATGGTTGGCCACCTGGTCGGACAGCTTGTACCTGGCACCGCCGCGGCAGCCCGACGATCAGCGCTAAACGATCAACCGGAAGCGATCACTCGTAGCGCTTGGCCGCCAGCTTCGCCCCCTCGGCCAGGGCCTTGAGCTTGGCCTCAGCCACGGCGCGGTCCATTGGCGCCAGACCGCAGTTGGTGCAGGCGATAAGGTGTTGCTTGGGCACGAACTGCAGCGCCATGCCGATGGTATCGGCCACCTGCTCGGGCGTTTCGATCTCCTCGCTGGCCACATCGATCACGCCGACCATCACGTCCTTGCCTTCGAGCAGCTTCATCAGGTCCGGCGGCACATGCGAGTGGAAGCACTCCAGGCTGACCTGCTGGATGCTGCTTTTGGCCAGCGCCGGGAACACCTTTTCGTACTGGCGCCATTCGTGGCCCAGGCTCTTCTTCCAATTGTTGTTGGCCTCGATGCCGTAGCCGTAACAGATGTGCACGGCGGTGGTGCAAGTCAGGCCCTGGGCCGCGCGCTCAAGCGCCTTGACGCCCCAGTCGGCGGCTTCTTCCATGTAGACGTTGAAGGCCGGTTCGTCGAACTGCACGATGTCCACGCCATCGGCCTGCAGGGCCAGCGCTTCCTGGTTGAGCAGCTCGGCAAAGGCCATGGCCATCTTCACCTTGTCGCCATAGAAACGATCGGCCACGGTGTCGACGATGGTCATGGGGCCGGGCAGCGTGAACTTGACTTTCTTTTTTGTATGGGCGCGCGTCAATTGCGCCTCGAAGGCATGCACTCGGCCTTTCAGCCGCAGCGGCGCGACCACCTGCGGCACCATGGCGTCATAGCGGTTGTTGCGGATGCCCATCTTGACCTTGTTCTCGAAGTCGATGCCCTCGACCTGCTCCAGAAAACCATGCACAAAGTGCTGGCGCGCCTGCTCACCATCGCCGATCACTTCCAGGCCGGCGTCTTCCTGCAGCTTGACCCACAGCAGCGTGGCGTCCGCCTTGGCCTGGAGCAACTCGCTGCCCTGCGCCTTCCATTGCGGCCAGAGCTTGTGGGTTTCGGCCAGCCAGGCGGGTTTGGGCAGGCTGCCGGCGATTGCGGTGCGGAACATGGTGGGTCCTTGTGAGTGGTTTTTGAAAAGATGGATGACTGTAGTTCAGGCCGTTTGCCCCTGCTGGGTCAGCAAGAACTCCTGCGCCAGCAGTTCGCAAGAACGGCGCTGGGCCTGCGGGTCGTGCGTCCAGGTGATCAGCACCAGCTCATCGACTTCGAGCTGCTTGGCCAGTTTTCGCAGACGGCTGCCAACGTTGCTGGCAGAGCCGACAATGGCGTTGGCGCGAAGACGCTCGAGTGAAAGCCGCTCGGCGGCGCTGTAGTCGCGCGGGGCCTCTTCCGGCGGCAACAGCCCCCCCAGACGGCCCAGGTTGCGGTCCATGCGCCAGCGGGCGCGGCTCTCGAACAGGCGCCAGGCTTCTGCGTCGGTGTCGGCCGCCAGCGCCCACACACAGACGGTCGCGTGCGGCCGGGACAGACCCTCGCTGGGGCGGAAGGTCTCGCGGTACAGGGTCAGGGCTTCTTCTGCCCCCTGCCCATCGGTGATGAACCAGGCAAAGGCGTAGGGCAGGCCCAGGTGTGCGGCCAGCTGGGCGCCGTAGTCCGAGCTGCCAAGCATCCAGACGCTGGGCGCGGTGGCCGACTGGGGGTAGGCGTGCACGCCGTGGCCGGGGTGGCCCGGCGGCAAGTCGCGCCCCTGCACCCAGGCCTGCAGTTCCATCACTTGCTGCGGAAAGCGTTCAGACGCATAGCGGTCCGGGTTGAGCACCTGCGCCGTGCGGCCATCGCTGCCCGGTGCGCGGCCCACGCCCAGGTCGATGCGACCCGGCGCGAGCGCGTCCAGCACGCGGAACTGCTCGGCCACCTTGTAGGGCGCGTAATGCGGCAGCATCACGCCCGCGCTGCCGATGCGGATGCGCTGCGTGCGTGCTGCGATCGCGGCCATCAACACCTCGGGCGCGGAGCCGACGATGCTGGGGTGGCTGTGGTGCTCACTGACCCAGAAGCGGTGGTAGCCCCAGGTCTCGGCCTGCTGGGCCAGGGCCAGGGTCTGGCGAATCGTTTCATCGTGTCCGCGGCCCAGCGAGGCCACCGACTGGTCCAGGATCGAAAGTTGCACACCCATTCCTTCACGCCTTGGCGTTTTGCGCGGCTGCCATCTCGGCCTCCTGCAGGGCCCGCCACATCACCTTGCCGCTGCCGCTCTTGGGCAGGGCATCGACAAACTGCACGCTACGCGGCATCTTGTAGACCGCCATGTTCTCGCGGCACCAGTCGATGATGTCCTGTTCGCTCACACTGCCCTTGTGGGCCTCACGCAGGACTACAACAGCCTTGACCGACTCGCCACGGTAGGCATCACGTGTTGCGATGATGCAGGCCTCCTGAATGACCGGGTTCTTGAACATCAGCGCCTCGACCTCGGCCGGCCAGACCTTGAAGCCGCTGGCATTGATCATGCGCTTGAGCCGATCGGTCATGAAGAAGTAGCCTTCTTCGTCCATGCGGCCCATGTCGCCGGTGCGGAAAAAGCGCTTGCCGTCCATCTCGAAGAAGGCTGCTGCCGTGGCCTCGGGCCTTTTCCAGTATCCCTTGAACACCTGCGGGCCGTGGGTGACGATCTCGCCGGACTCCCCCACCGCCAGCTCTTTGAGCGAATCAGGATCAACAATGCGGGAATCCACGCTCATGAAAGGAATGCCCAGGCATTGCCGCTTGGGCGCATCGGGTGGGTTGGTGTGCGAAGGTGCCGCGGTTTCGGTCAGACCATAGCCTTCGACATAACGCAGACCAAACTGTTCATTCAAGCGCTGAGCGACCGCCTCCGGCATGGCCGCACCACCGCCACCAATGTAAACGAGGCTCGAGAGGTCATAGCGCTCCAGATGCGGACTGCCCAGCAGGTCGATCACCATGGTCGGAATGTTGGTCCAGTGGGTCACCTTGTGGCGGGAAATCAACCGGCCGGCCACATCCCGGTCCCAACGGGGCATCAGCACCAGCGTAGCACCGATAAAAATGCTGGCATGCATGACGCTGACCATGCCGGTAATGTGGAACATCGGCACCACGCACAGCGTGACGTTTTCCGCCGTGCCACTGCCCCACAGTCCCGAAGCCACCGCGTTGTGCATGATGGTGCCATGGGTGTGCATGCAGCCCTTGGGCAATCCGGTGGTGCCGCTGGTGTAGGGCAGCACGGCCAAGTCCTCCGAGCCGGCCTGAACGGCTGACAAGGTCTGCTCATGTGGCTGCTGCATCAACTCACTCCAGGCATGCACCTGCACACCTGCCATCTTCGGACAATCACGCTGCGGGAACAGCCACTCGCGCCATGTCTCGGGGAGCTCATCGGGGGCCAGAGCCGACGGATCAAAGACGTCGCTGAACTGCGTCACCACCACATGGGCCAATTGCACATCGGACGGCAATGCCGCACTGGCCTGCAGCAACTCAGGGGCCAGATCCGCAGTGGTGATCGCCACCTTCACATCCGGGTCGACGATGTAGTGCTGCAGTTCCTGAGCCTTGTTCATCGGATTGACTGGAACCACCACCGCATCGAGGCGAAGTATGGCGAAATGGGCAATCACCAGTTGCGGACAGTTCTGCATGTCCAGCACCACACGATCGCCTCTGCTGACCCCCAGACGCTTCAACTGTCCTGCCAATTGTTCGCAGGCATGCATCAAGGCCTGGTAAGTCCAGGCGCTGCCCATGTAGATCAGTGCGTCTTTGTAAGGATAGCGCTGTGCGTTGATCGCCAGGTTCTGCCAAAGTGATCCGGCTGGAGGGGTAATGCGAGCTGGTAAACGCACCGGCCAAACGGCAACATGGGGATGCATGGGGGAGTCTCCTGTATCAACTGGATGTTAATCAGCACGGGCATGCACGGTCATCGCTGACTTGTCGCAGCTGGGACTCCTGTTGATCCGGGCCAAAATCACCCACCACATGTCATGCAGAACGAATAATTTGACATCTTTGGTATTAAATAAATAGAATCTGCAACATGAGCACGTCTACACCCATCGAAAGCACCGAAAACTATTGCGGCACCACCTATGCAGCCCGTTTGTTGGGACTGTCTGTAGGCACCATTCAGTCACTGGTCGAGAAAAACGAGCTCCAGGCATGGAAGACCCAAGGCGGTCACCGTCGTATTTCAATGCCGTCCATCCGGGCTTATCAGCGGCGGCACAACATGCCTGTCACGATGATTGAAAACAGCCATCCAACGCTCAAGGTACTGGTCGTAGACGACGATCCTGTTGCACGGGAAATGCTCAGCATGTTCAGTTCGCGCAGTGAAGTCCCGCTGGACTGCACCGTCATGTCTTCCGGGCTGGAAGCGCTGATCGACATGAGCAGCATTCATCCGGACATTCTCATCGTTGATCTGAACATGCCGGGTGTCGATGGTTTCGCGCTGCTGCGTACCTTGCGTCGAAACCCGCAGTTCGCCAGGATGTCCTGCCTCGCTGTCTCTGGTCTGAGCTCACAGGAGATCGAGGCGCGTGGGGGTCTGCCCGAAGGCGTTATCTTCATGCCCAAGCCCTTGAGCATGAACTGGCTCAACGGTTTTTTTTGCTGCCATCATCGCGACGCGTCAGTCGGAGTTCTTGGCCAGCCTGACCTGATGGTTTTTGTGAACAAGCGCCCAAGCGGCATCCAGTTCGATCAAGCTCCATCCAGTACTTATCCGCATCCTGCCTTGTATGCAGAAAAAGAAGAACGGCCTGACTTCAAGTCAGGCCGCTGTATTGGTCGGCGTGGCGGGATTCGAACTCGCGACCCCTTGCACCCCATGCAAGTGCGCTACCAGGCTGCGCTACACGCCGAAGCATTGATTATATCCCGGGAAGATACTCAAATCGTGAGCAGGTTGCGGATTTCTTTGAGCTGCCTGCGCAACTCGCCAACCACCTGGCTATCGTGCCAATGGCTGAGCGACAGACTCACATCCTGGCGGTCTACGGCATTGAATTGAATTTCTGTGCCGGCAATTTGCGGATCGGGCTTGTCGCTCTGGCTTTGCTCCTGCAACTTATTGCGCGCGCCGCTGATGGTAAAACCCTGCTCATAAAGCAGATCCCGAATGCGTCGAATCATCAACACTTCATGATGCTGGTAATAGCGACGGTTACCACGACGCTTGACCGGTCTGAGTTGCGTGAATTCCTGCTCCCAGTAACGCAGAACATGCGTCTTGACGCCACACAAATCAGCCACTTCACCGATGGTGAAATACCGCTTGGCAGGAATAGGTGGCAAGGGAGAGGTCATCTGCATCGCAAACAGCAAAGGGCGTGAGCTTAATGGAAGTTGGCAAGCACGTCACGCTTGATTTGGCAAAGACATGGATACAAGACTTCCAAAAAAAAGCCGCTGCATAAGCAGCGGCTTTTGTTTTGGCGGAGTGGACGGGACTAGAACCCGCGACCGCCGGCGTGACAGGCCGGTATTCTAACCAACTGAACTACCACTCCTGGTAGATAGCTTTGCTTCAAATGAATTGAAGCCAAGTGCTACAAACTTGGCGACCCTACGGGGATTCGAACCCCGGTACTCACCGTGAAAGGGTGATGTCCTAGGCCTCTAGACGATAGGGTCGTAACCTGGACGTGATTCTTGCGAATCTTCGACACTTTGGTGGAGGTAAACGGGATCGAACCGATGACCTCTTGCATGCCATGCAAGCGCTCTCCCAGCTGAGCTATACCCCCATTTGGTTGAATGCCAAGCATTGCTGCTTTGCATCACACCTCGTTGGTGTCGAGACTCGAATTATAGACAGAAATTTCAGCGTTTTGCAAGCCGCTCCAAAACTTTTTGTCGGCCGCACAGGAGGAGGATCTGATCGACAGACGGCGTCTGCGGCGTGCCCATGACCAGCACACGCACCGGCATGGCCAGCTGCGGCATTTTCAGGCCGGCCTCGGTCAGCACCTGCTTGAAGGCCGCGCTGATCGCGGCGGCACTCCACTCCACATCCTTGAGTTTGATCGCAAGCAAATCCAGGGCAGGCTGGACCGCCGCCGTGACATGCTGCGCCAGGTCTTCGGGCTGGGGCTGCACGTCTTCGTAAAAGGCGCGCACCCAGGTCGCCAGCGCGACCAGCGTCTCGCAACGGTCCTTGAACAGGCCGCAAATGCCCACCAGGCGCTCATCGGTGGCCAGCCCCTTCAGATAAGGCTGCAACCGCCGGGCCAGTTCAGCATCGGGCATGGCCTTGAGATGCTGGGCATTGACCCACAGCAGCTTGGCGGCATCCCATTGCGCCGGGCTCCTGGACAGGTGCGTGCCGTCGAACCACTGCACCATCTGCTCCAGGCTGAAAATCTCGTCATCGCCGTGGCTCCAGCCCAGGCGCGCGAGGTAGTTGTTCATGGCTTCGGGCAGGTAGCCCATCTCGTCGTAGTTGGACACCGCCACCGCGCCACGGCGCTTGGAGAGCTTCTGGCCGTCGTCGCCCAGAATGACCGGCAGATGACCGAACTGCGGCAGCGCCGCGCCCAACGCGCGGTAGAGGTTGATCTGCCAGGGCGTGTTGTTGATGTGCTCGTCACCGCGGAACACATGGCTGATGGCCATGTCCCAATCATCGACCACCACGGCAAAGTTGTAAGTCGGCACACCGTCTGCCCTCTGGATGATCAGGTCATCGATCTCGGTGTTGCTGATGCTGATCGGGCCCTTGACCAGATCGTCCCAGCTCACCACCCCGTCGACCGGGTTGGCAAAGCGGATGACCGGTTTCACACCCTCAGGAATCGGCGGCAGCACCTTACCCGGCGCGGGTCGCCAGGTGCGGTCGTACAGGCGCTTTTCGCCACGCGCTTCCTGCGCGGCCTTCATGGCCTCCAGATCTTCGGGCGTGCAGTAGCAGCGGTAGGCGGTGCCAGCGGCCAGCATCTGGTCGATCACGGCCTGGTAGCGGTCCAGGCGCTGCATCTGGTAGACCGGGCCTTCGTCGTAGCCCAGGCCCAGCCAGTCCATGGACTGCAGGATCTGGTCGACCGAGTCCTGCGTCGAGCGGGCGACGTCAGTGTCTTCGATGCGCAGCACGAACTCGCCGCCGTAGTGGCGTGCATAGGCCCACGAATACAAAGCGGTGCGGGCGGTGCCCAGGTGCAGGAAGCCCGTCGGCGACGGGGCAATGCGGGTTCGGATTTTGGTCATGTTCAAAGCGTGTCGAGGCCGCGCAGCAGGTCGGCCTTGAGGTCATCGAGGTGTTCCAGGCCCACGGCCACGCGGATCAGGTTTTGCTGGATGCCGGCGGCCAGACGCTGCGCTTCGGTCAGGCGACCGTGCGAGGTGCTGGCGGGCTGGGTGATGATGGTCTTCACATCGCCGAGGTTGGCGGTGACCGAGAGCAGCTGGGTGCTGTCGATCACATGGAAGGCGTTTTTGCGGCCGGCCTCGGGCGTGTCGCCCACCACATCAAACGACACCACAGCGCCGCCCAGACCGGACTGCTGCTGCATCGCCAGCGCGTGCTGTGGGTGGCTGGGCAGGCCCGGGTAATACACGCGGGCCACCTTGGGGTGCGTCTCCAGCCAGGCAGCGAGGGCCAGCGCGCGGGCCGACTGGGCTTCCATGCGGATGCCCAGCGTCTCCATGCCCTTGAGCACGACCCAGGCGTTGAAGGGCGACAGGCTCATGCCCGCGCTGCGCATCACCGGGATGAAGACTTCCTTGACCAGCTTCTGGTTGGCACACAAGGCACCGGCCACCACACGGCCCTGGCCGTCGAGGTACTTGGTGCCGGAATGCACCACGATGTCAGCGCCCAGGCTGATCGGGCGCTGCAGTGCGGGCGTGCAAAAGCAGTTGTCCACAGCGAGCAAGGCGCCTGCGTTGTGGGCGATATCGGCCAAGGCGCGGATGTCGCAGACCTCGGTCAGCGGGTTGGTCGGCGTTTCGGCAAACAGGAGCCTGGTGTTGGGTTGAACCGCCGCTTGCCAGGCGGCCACATCGGTCTGCGGCACAAAGGTGCTCTGCACCCCGAATTTGGCGAACTCCGAACCGATCAGCTTGAGCGTGGAGCCGAACACCGATTGCGAGCACACCACATGGTCACCGGCCTTGAGCAGGCCCATGCACAGCAGCAGCACGGCCGACATGCCGCTCGATGTGGAGATGCAGGCCTCGGCGCCCTCGAGTGCGGCCAGGCGCTGCTCCATGCTGGCGTTGGTCGGGTTGGTGAAGCGCGAATAGATGTAGCCGTCTTCCAGGCCGGAGAAGCGGCGCGCGGCCGTTTCACTGTCAGGCTGGGTGAAGCTCGAGGTCAGGAACAGGGCTTCGGAGTTTTCGCCGTACTGGGTCTTGTCGACGGCGGCGCGCACGGCCAGCGTGTCGATGTGCAGGCCTCCAGGCAGTTTTTTTGTGGTCATTGTCTTGCTCCGACAGCCTTATTCCGATGCATTCGGCAGGGCCAGCCGCGAGTTGTCGGCATCGCCCTCGTCCACCTTCAGGCGGTTTTCGTTGATGCGCACGATGTCGTCGGCCGACACATCGCCGGTGACATACACGCCGTCAAAGCACGACGCGTCAAAGCCGTGCAGCGCGCCCGCGGTGGAAGACAGGCGCGCGTTGGCCACAGCCGACTTCATCGCGTCCACGTCCTGATAGATCAAGGCATCGCAGCCGATGATCTGGCGAATTTCTTCGACCGTGCGGTTGTGCGCCACCAGTTCCTCCTTGGTCGGCATGTCGATGCCGTACACATTCGGGAAACGCACCGGCGGCGCGGCGCTGGCCATATAGACCTTGTTGGCGCCCGCATCGCGCGCCATCTGCACGATTTCCTTGCTGGTGGTACCGCGCACGATGGAGTCGTCCACCAGCAGCACATTGCGGCCCTTGAATTCGCTGGTGATCACGTTGAGCTTCTGGCGCACCGACTTCTTGCGCACGCCCTGGCCGGGCATGATGAAGGTGCGGCCCACATAACGGTTCTTCACAAAACCTTCGCGGTAGGGAATGCCCAACAAGTGCGCCAGCTGCGTGGCGCTGGGACGGCTCGACTCCGGAATCGGGATGATCACATCGATGTCGCTCGGCGGCACGGTGGAGATCACCCGCTTGGCCAGCGTCTCACCCAGGTTCAGGCGCGCCTGGTAGACCGAAATGCCGTCCAGCGTCGAGTCCGGGCGGGCCAAGTACACAAACTCGAAGATACAGGGGTCCAACTGCGCGCCTTCGGCACACATCTCGCTGTGGACCTGACCCTGCAAGTCAACAAACACCGCTTCACCGGGCGCCACATCGCGCTCGAACTGCTGGCTGGTGCCTTCCAGCGCCACCGATTCGCTGGCCAGCATGACGGTGCCATCCTTGCCACGGCCCATGCACAGCGGCCGGATGCCATGCGGGTCGCGGAAGGCCAGAAGCCCGTGGCCCGCAATCAGCGCGATCACCGCATACGAGCCCTTGATGCGCTGGTTGACGCCGCGCACGGCCGCGAACACATCGGACGGCTTGAGCGGCAGGCCACGCGTGGTTTTTTCCAGCTCGTGCGCCAGCACGTTGAGCAGCACTTCGGAGTCGCTCTCGGTGTTGATGTGGCGGTGGTCGATCGAAAACAGCTCGGCCTTGAGCGCCTGCGCATTGGTCAGGTTGCCGTTGTGCACGAGCACCAGCCCGAACGGGGCGTTCACGTAAAAAGGCTGGGCCTCTTCTTCACTGAAGGCATTGCCGGCCGTCGGGTAACGTACCTGGCCCAGACCACAGTTGCCCGGCAGCGCCCGCATGTTGCGGGTGCGGAACACATCGCGCACCATGCCCTTGGCCTTGTGCATGAAGAACTTGCGGTCGAGCTGGGTGACGATGCCGGCCGCGTCCTGGCCACGGTGCTGCAACAGCAGCAAGGCGTCATAAATCAACTGGTTGACTGGCGTGGCACTGGCCACTCCGACGATTCCACACATGTCTCAATCCGATACAAAAACTGCCTGGCAGTCAGACCTGTCGGGTCTTCATGGCAAATAAGCCTGAATGGCCAGGGGCAGCACAGGCCGCAAGCCGGCCAGCAACAACTCCAGAGAAGGTGCCACGACAGAAGCCTGCCAGACGGGCTGCCCATGCCAGCCCAGCAGATGGACCACGGTGACCAGCAACAGCAGCAGCACGACACCGCGCACCAGGCCGAATACTGCCCCCAGGCTACGGTCTACCGGCTTGAGGCCCGTGGTATCGATCATGCGGCGCAAAAGCCAGGACAAAAATCCGGCGGCAAACATGCCAGCCACAAAAACAATGACAAACGCCAGAGCGCCGCGCAGTTGCTCAGCAGCCTCCCGCCAAATGGGCATCCAGTGCGCGAGGTCGGCAGACAGCCAGCGGGCCAGAAAAAAGGCGGCCACCCAGCCGCCGAGCGACATCATTTCGCCAACAAGACCACGCCAGGCACCGATCAGCAATGACAACAGCAATATGCCGATCAAAACAGCGTCGGTCAGGGAGATCTCAGCCATGTCAAAGCGAGATCACGCTGGCAGGCAATTCCAGCTTGCGAATGCGTGCAGCCACCTTGTCGGCGTCTGCACGGCTGTCAAAAGGCCCCACACGTACGCGTGTCGAGCGCTTGCCATCCTTGCCCTCAATCGTCTGCACATAGGTTTTCAGGCCCGCCTGCTCGAGTTTGCGACGTACCTCGCGCACCTTGTCGGCATCAGAAAAAGCGCCGACCTGAATCACCAGCCGGACGGCATCGGGACTTGCGGTCTTGCCTTCCAGCAGTGCTTGTGCCTTTTGCCCATCGTTTTCTGTCCGGGGCTGGACTTTGACCGGCCTGGTCTCGGGGCTGACGGATGGCGTGGCATTGCGGTTCTCGTTCACCGTCGGCGTTTTTTCGGGTCGTGCAGGCAAAGCAGCAGATGCCGGCACTGAAGCGGCAGGCAACACCTGCTCTTTGCCAGGCTCCAGGCTGGCATGCGCCGGCACCTCGGAAACGCCGCCAGGGGGGACAGCCGCACTGGGCAGCAAAGGCACAGCAGGTCCATAGGCCTCTGGCGTGCAGGCTCCGGCACTCAGTGGGGACGTCTGGACACGGTCAGGAATCACGATCGGTGTATCCACCGAAATCGGGCGCGGCTGGGAATCGAAGAACAGGGGAAAGGCGACTACGGCAATGAAGACCAGCACCACGGAACCCAGCAAGCGGTGACGGGCGCGCCGCCGCAGGGCTTCGAGGCTTTCAGCCGAAGCTGGGCCTACACCATCGGCTGCAGCTGACGGCGTCTTGCCCGGGAAACGGAACTTGAAAAATGCCATGGCGCAGGGATTCAGCTGGACAAATGCCGCGCTTGCAGGCGGGGAAGACCGTCTTCAAGCACGCCGCCCACTGTATGGAAAGAACCAAAGACGACGATTCTATCAGTGGGCTTGGCCGCCTCGATGGCGGCCAGAAGGGCCGCACGGGGGTGCGCATGGAGGCTCGATTGAACATCCTTGCGTGTATTGCCGGCTTGCCAGGTCTCCTGCAAATTGCGGGCTTGCGCGGCCCGCGGCAGAGGCAAATCGGTGAAATACCAGCAGTCGATCAAGGGCCCCACGCGCCCAAGCATGGGTTGCAGATCCTTGTCGGCCATGGCCCCGAACACCGCATGGGTGGTCGGGTAAAAGCCCATCGCATCCAGATTCTCGGCCAGGGCTGCGACCGAATGCGGGTTGTGTGCCACGTCCAGCACCAGCACCGGTTCCCCCGGGATGATCTGAAAACGCCCTGGCAACTCGACCATGGCCAGACCATTGCGGACCGCCTGGGCTGTCACCGGAATGCGCGCACGCAGGGCCTCCAGCGCCGCCAGCACACCCGATGCATTGACCAGCTGGTTGGCGCCGCGCAGGGCCGGGTAAGCCATGCCGCTGTACCGACGCCCACGACCGGCCCAGGCCCATTGCTGCTTGTCACCCGAAAAATTGAAGTCCCGACCGAAACGCCACAGATCGGCACCGATCGCATCGGCCTGGTCCACCACACTTTGCGGCGGCACCGGATCGCTG